>Ga0153957_100005_pt1 | contig 149377 bp, 185 predicted proteins | sample TSFL041MetaG_FD_104745 | JGI IMG/M metagenome (GOLD analysis project Ga0153957, IMG submission 104745) | Attine ant fungus gardens microbial communities from Florida, USA - TSFL041 MetaG | ecosystem: Host-associated > Fungi > Mycelium > Unclassified | place: USA: Florida, Wekiwa Springs... | reverse complement strand
CATTCCCCCCAACTATCAGGGTATCTCATCAACAGTTGGCTTCTGTCAGGCGGTGATGGGCCCCGTGCCACGATCCCAAGAATTTCGGGAGAGTCTCAACCCCTATGTGAGTGCCTAGGATGTTCAGGGGCGCATATGGAAGCTAAGACCTCCAGGATATGACGGCGGGCCTCACAGCGGCGGCATCTGCGCAAGATGTGAATGATGTGTCTACTGAGGCTCATCACATGAGCAGAATGTGCTCTCAGCTAAACTAAACTGCGCATAGTCATACAGAAGTTCCCTGCATACCTGTGACCTAGGTGGTATTTTATGAGGGTTTCACTCCTGACTCACTCCTGACGTGGTCACTTCGACGGGGGAAAGTGGTCAGCCTACGAAGTTGTCCCTACTGTAGGTGATTCTTCCTAGTTTTTGTCCAGACCCCTGTAATATATTCTTGAGCACAGCATGCTATGCACAACATTGTGGGATCAGATGTTCCAATGTGCCTTCAGTAATAAACAACTGCTGAGCACAATTTTACCTCTCTGATGTTAGTCTGGCAAAACCCACAGACTTCAGACCTTCAAGTGCCATAGTCAATTTTAAGAGAGTACATGTCAAGTGAGTGGCAGAAAGAAGAATCCCCAAAGAAAGGAAGAACATATTAAATTGATAGAATGTACAAGGAAAAACTTCTGTGAATTAGCTTTCATCGTCTGGAGTTCTCTCAGAGGAGGCAGGGCAATAATGAGAGTGTACAGTTGAACCACAACAATCAACAGGTAAGTACCTGAAGTCCAAACGAAGCAAGTCGAACTTCAGTAAAACAGTGAGTACACTTTTATATGGCTACAAAAAAATGCTGTGATCATACCTGCTCCGAGTAAAGGAGAAAGGACAACATTCCCTTTTGACCTCATCTAGATGAGGAGCTCAGGTGGGGTTCATAACCCAGGGGGGTTTTTAGTGGGTTGGTTCAGCCAAGCCCACACTACGGGAGCGATCTCGTGCTGGTTAGCCAGTTTTCCCCCTACTGCGAAAAAAAAAAAATGCTGCGATGACTGATAGGAAATTTTTGTGATGGAAAAACAATGGTGCCAGCTATTGAAGAAATTCCGAACCGGCTTCGAATTGTACCCTTTGACAAGTTCAAGCAAGAGAGAAGTCTGATGAGTTGAATAATGGAGAAGAGTCATTACTAGTAGGGCCTCGATCTATACAAGAAAAACCGTCAATGACTGTTGAGAGAACGCAAATCGACATCCTTAGATATTTCTGATTCTCGTAACCAGAAGGAAACTAATAATATCAATTGGACCAGGGAGAAGGTTGCATTGCATTACGAGTTGTTCCCTCGCTTTAATCATTCTTTCAGATTGGGACGTGGCCGGTGGAATGGCAGACTTGTCATTGAGTATGGAAGGAAACGCCATGCAAGAAGGCTTTCAGTGAGCCGACGAGGTGACAACAAATTTGGAAGATAGAGATTCTTTGCTGTGGAAAGACTTTCGTGGACGACCAGGAAGATGTTTAGACTCTCTCACGCTATCTATAGTACGGGCCCTCGATCAAATAGTTGTTGAAAGCGGCATGATTTTGCTCTCCCTCCATGTCACCAAAGCACACTCAAGGATCAGATGAGCAGAAGAAGTAGGTTATGTTCTCTCTTTCCTTCGTTCAAGGTTTAAGCTATTTGTAGGTTTGGAGGTACTTGTATGACCGAAACGGCAAGTAATATATAGATAGACAATCGAGGGTCTAGTAGCTGAAAATTATTGTGCAGAGAAGTAGTGGAGAAAAATTTGTAGACAACTTGTGCGTTTTCGAGTCACCTTATGGCTTCACGCTCCCGTCCTGATTGTCGACTCTTCCAGAATAGCCCAAGCGATCTCTCATCAGCCGCCCAGTCCAGCCAAGCCCAATACCATTTTGGTAATATCACTCATTATCCCAGAGTATCTCATATTTATGATATACTTTAGGCTCTGGATGACTCCATACCCATCATTGATCTTCGGTATGTGCCTGAACCCTTTCGTTTTTCAATCATAATGGAACTCTTTGTACTCTAAGCATTGAAACGTCGCAGGAATGGACCAATGCAAGAAAGTACATAGAAACACTTGAGAAGTCGGCAACCGCCAAGTACCTCCATCAAAACCTGAGTGGGAATACGAAGGGAGCCCCCTGCTCCCAGGAAAAACCAGCTCCAAAAGCTACCCACAATACCCTGTGCGTCTACACTCGTCTGTAAATGCTCATATCATCTCAACGAATCATATCCTTTCTCAGTCGATTACAAGCCCTGGTGTCTGAAAGCCACTATGACAGCACATCCATAGTTGACAGCATTCCAGATCCCAATAGCATCAGTACCGGCCGTATCAGACGCTCAGAAACTGAACGCAAGCAATATTTCAGAAATGAGCCTGAATGCCGTTCTTTCGAAGCACATCGCGCAATGTGTACCAGATGTAGGAAATGGGTGCGTTTATCTACTAGGCAAACATACAGTATCAGGCCTTGGGAGTTGCATCGGACTAGATGTGATCAGAAAATACCCGCGTAAGTCTGGGAGTCGTTTTCAGTGCTTGGGTATCCTGACACGACTGTAGGAAGCCAACCTACAAGAACCTTGGACTTGTGGCCAATCCGTCTTTCATTGTTCCTAGAACCGAGAAGGTCCGAAAAGTGCTCCTTGAATTGGATGACACTGCCTCCACAGTAGAAGCTCTGCGAATCAAATGTACATCATGCCAACAGTGGGTCTCCCTGGAAGAGGAATACAGCTTGGAGAGCTGGGCAGCGCATAAGTCTGCCTGTAACAATAATCTCGAGTACGTTTCCCATCATATAAATTGTCTATCGCCCATCCAAGTTCAAGTCCCACAGATATCTTGAAGGCACTTGAACGGAAGTTGTATTTCTTCTGTGATATCCAATTCAAGTGCTTCCTGGATCCTCATTTGGTTGAATGCGCCGCTTGCGGCCTGAGGATTGTACTTAATCCCGACGTAGATTATGATGTCCAGACCTGGCTGTTACACAAGAAGTACTGTCAACCGTATGTTTTTCTGGGTTTATTCTTGTACTTCCACTGAAGGTCTTTTCAGTAACTCCGGGAGTTATCCAGAGGCTGCTAACAATATGTCATCAGCTCCTGATAAAAGGCTTCATTCTCCAGGTGCTCCCTTAGAAGCAGGAGTAACTCAAGCCGATCATCCTATATCCCCATTTCGAACTCGATCAATGATATCTGATGCAGAAAGCATGCTGACGCAGGCTCAACCAATGTCGACAGCAACAGATAGTGAATGCACACTCATCCCGTCTCCTTCGACAACAGCTTCGGGATCGTCGATTTCAATGTCTCCTTTGTTACCCGGTGCAACCGCTACGCCAAATTTCAAGTTCCTCAAACACAAGCGCGAGTCTTTTGCAGACGAGTCTCAACTATCTGAGGACATGAATATGGATGAAGAACCCCCTGTACAGCGCCCACGTATAGAGACATATACCCTTAGTGATGATCCCAGCGGCCTGAGATGGTTCCTCCTCCCTTTCAAAGCATTTGTAAAAGGTTTCAAACAGAGTTTGACGATTCCGAATTCATGATCACGTAGTTCTTTATGTGTTCTTTATGTGCGCAATTTTGCTACCTTGCTTTCATGAATAGTTGTCTCATGTGATCTTTTCCGTGGTTTGGTATGTATGCAGTGACTATTGTTCAGAACTTATTGCTGTCATTGATGGCTGTCAATACTACGAGTAGTCATCCCAATCATCTTGTAACGCAACTGCACTACCGCCCTGTTCAAATAAAAATCACCATCGGGTTTTGATAAATATCACTTCCCATAACTACGGGAATCCATGTCTGAATATTACATAGTTGGTTTTTTTGAGGTAGTATAATGGTGACAAGTGCATTTCCTGAACATTATGTCTCTAGAGTCAAGTCTAGCATCTCTGGCCAAAATCATTCATATCGAACTGTGAACCGAACCATTGTATCAATAGTACCGTTCAGATCCCCGAAGGATTGGACTAGTTACTTACAGAAGCCAAAAGACAGAGTACTCGCATTTGCAACAGATGAACGCATCACATGGGACTTCCAAGTCAGCATCATCTTGCTGTAGAGATCAGTTTTCGGAAATTTGGTCTAATTATTGGATGCCATACTACCTAGAATATAAGAGACCATCGGTTTGCAAGTATCGCACATTTTGTAACTAACATTCGTGGAAATGACTAAGATACTGGCTGATATACGGCAATGGAATTAATCTTCCATCTGGCATCTATGAAGGTGTTAGCCTCAACCAAAAAGACTTAATTAATGTTACCCACTCTTAAAATTTGATGGATCGGCTACCGCCTGCTCACAAGTACCTGGACAATTTGACGTCCCGTACGCTGAACTAGCCCAATCACCACATAGAGTTATATCAATAACCAACGAGAGATCATGAAAATGCTGGGCGACATCACAAGTATCTGAACTCCAATATGCTACTGGGGGGCCCCAAGTACTTGGATCTGGGGAATTGCTTTGGACATTCATCGGGATATCATCGCGAGTAAAAAACCACATTGTGATTCCCGTGGAATCTATCAGATGAGCGAAGACTCCACCACCCGAGTCTTTGAAGCCTTGGCCGTAGGACCTAGCATCAGTGTCCTGGTATGCACACCCAGTATTATTGTTCTCTGTTACTGCACATTGGGCTGAGCTGCCCAATTGTCCAGTGGTGCTTACGGAGCCTCTGGATGTGGTGCAACCTTGAGAAGTATGGAGGGTATACTGATTCGTGGTAGCCATATTAACACCTTCAACTACATCGATCTCACCTGTAAAACATGTAGGTGAGGCGTAATTCACTTTATAAGTCTGCGTACCCCCATTGGGCCAGTCAAGACCCACATGCCAATACGCTGGCCAGATACTACATCCAAATGGTATCTGTCCAAAGTCTGCGATAAATAAACCATTGTTCCATGTCTTTTGGGAAGTTATCCGAACCCTAGAAAGTCGCTACAGTAAGTAGAACTCAGGCGTTGCTGAACAGACCACAGACTTACGAGTCACGATTCTGGCCTGACTGAAGCGTCGTGGTATTGTCAACTGCGAGAACTACGGTTTCGCCATCCAGATAAGCTAGTGCTTTGGACTGCGCATCACTCTGGCTCTGATAGTTTACAGATCCATGAGTCGGATCAAGTCCAATGAAAAAATCCCATTGGCTGTGCAAGGATGTAAACAGTGAAACAGAGTTTAAGGAATAGAGCTTCACCTAAAGAAGTCTTGACCTCTGTACACGATGTCCTGTTTGAACGTCCTCCTAGAGTCGTTGGAGTTGCTCAAATCGGTCAATTTGTTAGAGCCTGATTTGAAGGTATCAGAAGAATAGAATGATGTTACAGTGATGTCTCGACAAACTATAATGTCGATACGAACTTTGCCTCCAATCCCTTCTAGCCAGAGAGCCAATTGCGAAAGAGAAGATTAATAGAACAGGTACGGAGAGCATGATGTCAAATTTCTTTGGAGACTTTCGGAGCTCGAGAGAAATGTCGCAAGAAAGATAAAGAGCCCACTCGTCTATGAGCACAATGGTATGTCAAGGACCAGATCCGTCAAGGATTTGAGGGAGAGGGCAAGTTAACCAGGTAGCCTGACCAGGGAGGAGGGGGATGGGCAATTTTTATACCATTTGAAGCCTCAACATTGCTCCGTGGCTGACTCGATGCTACATAATATTATAAGCGGGTCCACTGTAAGCTGACGACGGCGAAAATTGAAGTAGGATCGAAGTCCAAACCGATCAAAAATTTCCATTTTGGGCTAGGGTGGCCAAGTAGACAAGGCAATATGTAGAGGGATCAAAATTATAAAAGATGTATACAAATCGTACATAAACCTTCGGGGCCGTACATTGCTTCAACATCATCATCTTCAGAGCTTGCAGGGAGCTCACTGTCTCAGTTATACGTGATCCCGTGGTTTCCAACACTGTGATCCGGTGTGTGGTTATTTTTGAAGAATGTCCCATTTTTAGCTATCCTTTTGTATCCGGACAACTCGGTTCCATGGAGACCTGCGGCCCGATAAGTCTTTGTTAATAGGACAAATATTTTTATCAAAGTGATCCTCGTTCATCTAGGTTTTTATAGAATATCGAAACGACATGAAAGATCTGAGCAAGTGCTGAGACAGCAAGCAGAGTATGGACATTCAGAAAGTGGCCTAGTCGGCAGCGAAGTCGCCGTTACCAAGGGTGTTGAGAGACCGAAGTCATTCCTAGAGGATGTCCTAGGTCGGGGTGGCGTATGTACGCAAGTGATAAGTCGATTTCAGGTACCGAACATTGGTGGTGAGTGACGATAGTAGACTGACAACGATTCCGTTGTTGTTGTTCGATGATTTTGGAGAACAGGGCGATCTCTTTGGCTGAGAAAGCAGGAACCTTGATGTAGACTAGGACTTGAGACCAATGAGCGAGGCGTTTTGCGGTCAAGATTCATGAGGCCAGAGCCGTGATAAATAGTTTGTTTTATGTTTGAAATTTTAATTAAGCTTTATTTCTCAATCGTCAAAGTGAGGGATGCTTTTGTGCTGGGGTCAAAATATTCAAGCTTTTGTGGGAGGAGTTTCCAAATTTGAATAGTTGCTCAAGGAAACGGGTTTAAGAGAAGATGCTAATTGGGAGAGAGAGTAGTCTATTCTAAAATAAAACTAGTTAGGTATTCATGCTACAAATCTAAGGGTCGACAATGATATATGGAAAAGAACTAAAAGAGGTAGGTCCAAGACACTAAGGATATTTTACGTGCGGCGAATGATATCCGAGTGATACCTCCTAATCAACCTGCCAGCTATCCCCATATTTGTAACGGACGCTGGTCACGGGTCAAGGAATAGAATGACGAATATTATATTATCTATGGTACTTGATGAACTGAGTAGTGTAATTTGGAGTATGACGTGACCTATGAGTTCTATGCTGCTCGTCCTTTCCCTCGCATTCTTTGTGTTGGGTCAAGTATTACCTTCCTCAGACGGATGGTATTTGGAGTAACCTCTACCATCTCGTCATCGCCCATATAGCTCAGACATTCTTCCAACGTCATGATACGAGGAGAGCCCAAAACTATCTTCTCATCCGCTGCAGCAGCTCGAATGTTCGTGAGTTGTTTCTTCAGGCAGGGATTAAGATAGAGATCCTGGGCTTTTCCCGCTTCCCCAATGACCATCCCCGGATAAACTATAAAAATCAGATGTTAAAGTAAGGCGGCTAGAAATATCCAATATCCTGACCCTGAGTCCCCGGATGGATGAACAAAGTCCCTCGGGCCTGTAGGGGAGCCATAGCGTATGCAGAACTGACACCGTTAATCATGGAAATAAGACTTCCTCTCCGCCCAGTATCTACTTCACCTTTGAAGGGTTCATACCCTTTAAAGATATGATTCAACGTGCCTTGACCGTGAACATCATTTTTAAACTCTCCAGCTAGATATCCAATCAATCCACGAGAAGGGATCTCCATGACAATTTTGACCCAGCCTTCGCCTTCTCCATGCGATCCGGAGTCGTACGAAATCATTGTACCCTTACGCATCGTCAGTTTTTGCACCACGGTTCCAGCAACGTCTTCCTTGACTATGATAGTACACTCTTCGATAGGTTCTAGCATGCCTGATTTCCCTGGCCTGTCAGATGCTTCTGGGTTGGGTATCATGACAGCTTTGGGAGGTCCGACAGTTAGCTCAAAGCCTTCGCGTCTCAGAGTCTCTAGAAGGACTCCTAGATGCAGAACGCCTCGTCCTCTAACTTCAACAGATTCAGCTGTTGGGCCGGGAAGGACTTTGAGTGCCACATTTGTCTGAGCCTCTTTTAATATACGTTCGCGGATCAGTTGCGAGGTGAGCTTATTGCCTTCTTTTCCGGCCAAAGGAGAGTCATTAGGGTAAATGTATACTGAGATTGTTGGGGGATCAATTGGGGTAGTCTGTAAAAATGTGAATTTTGGCTCCACTGAGTTGAATAGAACATTTGCGTACTGGCAGAGGTTGAGGACCCGCATCACCCCATCCATCTGGATGCACCAATGTCACATTTACGCCGCCATCCTTAATCCCAGCAATACTCACAATCTCACCAGCACCAGCAATCTCCTTCTCTTCCCTCTCCAGGCCCTTCCTCCTCAATATCCGTTTCACTTTTCCTTCACCAACCTTGTTCCCTTTTGGATCAATCGCCCACAAGGTATCTCCAATACTGAGTTTTCCACTCTGTACACGTCCAAGATAGAGAACACCGAGATATGGGTCGGTCTCTATCTGAATTGTGAGCATAGAAAATGGACCTGTAGCCTTCAAATGAGTTGGAGCAGGGACGTGTGACAGGATGAGGTTGAAGAGAGGTTCCATGCTTGGCTCTGGAGAGGCGGAAACGACGCTATCAGAGGCCCAACCTTGTTTTGCGGAGGAATAGAGGAGAGGATATTCAGCTTGCTCATCTGTTGCCCCAAGCGTAGCGAAAAGGTCAAACAAATCACTTTCAACTTGAGCAACCCTCGAGGTCGGTCTATCAACCTTGTTCACGACCACCAGCGGGCTAAAGACCTCTGTTCAGCAGTTTACACTAGTTTGAGGATGAGTAAACCGCACCGCAGACCCATTTTTAGGGCTTTACTCAATACAAAGCGGGTCTGAGTCATTGGTCCCTCAGTTGCGTCTACAACCAATGCAACACTGTCTACCATGCTCAGTATTCGTTCGACTTCACCCCCAAAATCGGCGTGTCCTGGGGTATCCACAATATTAATAAGGTTGCCCTGGTAGTTGATACTCGTGCATTTAGAGAGTATGGTAATTCCGCGCTCGCGCTCAAGGTCGTTGGAGTCCATCACTCGAGTGATAAAACCATTCTGAATACCTGCATCCGCCACAGATGAAGCAGAATTAGGAGTCTGAAGAATCTGCTCAGCGACAGAGAGCTGTTTCACAGTTCCAGACTGACGGAGAAGCTGATCGACGAGAGATGTTTTTCCATGGTCAACTGAACGAACTTGAGGCTTGGAGGGAGACATAAAGGCGCGTGACGCACCATGAGCAATGACTGCAATATTCCGTATCCTTTGAGGTTCTGTTAACGACGCATACAGGCGCGAGGGTTCAACCTTTGGATTGGAAAACTGTAGGCTCCGTCGCCAACCTCGGCGGGACGCGAACCTAAGCATTTTCAAACCGAATTTTTCAAGTTCCTGAATAATCCTTCGGGTGATTGCCGGTCAAAAAATTCCGCTATGATCCGAAAGCATGTCATGACGTTAGCCGGGTGTTTGCGACAATGATTCTGTCCCGCAATCGTTCAACTGATTCCGTTTGATCAAACCGGCTTATCCACGGAAATATGACTATTCCCCGACATGTATTCGAGCAGGTGAAGGCTCTCATACCGCCTCTGAATGGCACGTTACATAAAGGCCAATCTGGTTAGTATTCGAGAGCCACAAGAATCACTCAGCCACAATTCTTGCGACCGTCCATACTTAACCATCTTCAGGCAGAGTTGGTGTTCTTGGTGGTGCACTAGAGTTGTGCTCTTTGACTTATCCCATAGAATGACTTGCTGACATATCTTGAAGTTACACAGGAGCTCCTTATTTTTCTGCCATTTCTGCCCTTCGATTCGTACGCGCACTGCATAATTCGGCGCCTCGTTAGGACTTATTCTCGAATTTGAATAGGGTGTAGATCTATCTCATGTGATCTGCTCACCAACGGCGGCTGGGCCAATCAAATCATATTCTCCAGACCTAATTGTCCACCCTATTCTCCGCGAGGATGCGTCAGTATCATTTGCCTCCTACCCATACACTATCTTGTCTTTCTAACTACATCCAAGGCCTGGTGATTCAGTAGTATCTGAATTAGAATCCCTTCTTTGCCGCCTTCATGTTCTCGTAGTGGGTCCCGGACTTGGACGTGAAGACTACATGCAGAACTATGCTCGAACAGCGGTTCACATTGCCCGCCAACGCGGCATGTTCATTGTCCTCGATGCCGATGGGCTTTACATGGTTGGAAAAGACAGGTCGCTCATTCAAGGCTATCGTCGTGCGGTTATTACACCCAACGTTGTCGAATTCAAACGCCTTGCAGAGCAAGTTGGTGTAAGCCCAGAAACTCCGCATGATTTGAAGGCACAAATGTTATCAAGGTTGCTTGGCGGTGTGACAGTACTCCAGAAAGGAGCTCAAGATGTTATTGCTGCAAATACAGAAGGAACAGAGGCAGACCTTGAGGCAAGCCAACTGCAAGGAGCTAACCTTGAAAAAAGGAAGTTCAATGAGATTATCAAAGTCGATACGCCGGGCGGTTTTAAGAGATGTGGTGGTCAGGGTGACGTTTTGAGCGGGTCTGTTGGGGCTTTTCTTGCTTGGGGTCGGTGTTACGAACACGGAGTATTTGGGTGAGGTGTTGTTCACTAACCTCCGATGATTCTTGCTAAACTGAGACGTCTAGTGATCAAAGCATCCCTGCATCCAGGATACCGCTGCTCAGTGCCGTAGGTGGAAGCATTGTCACACGAACTGCCAGTTATTATGCTTTTCAGAAAACTGGGAGGAGTATGATAACTCAGGATATGCTAGTCGAACTAGGACAGGCTTTTGCAGATGTATTTGGGCGGAATGAACAGTCTGGCGGAAAGTTGTAGTTTCTCTCTTACGTGTCTATGCAATCATAATTTTACATTCAGTTTTGATATCAAGGTCTATTGCATACTGTCCGACTAGCCTTTGGCACACCACTTTTACTGCACAAATTTCGTCAGTCACAGTACTCGGACGAAGATGACTAAAAAAAACTGACAGTGATCACGGTAGGCTCGCTAACACCGAGAAATTGACGGAGCCTGCTGATCTCCAGAGCGACCTCGATCAATTCCTTCAGACCCTCGGCAGCACTCTTGCTAAGCTCACTTGCTGGTGCATCTGGGCCCAGGTACCTTTCGACGTACATGCGCACAGTTGCTCCTTGACTGCCGGTGCCACTCAACCTGAACACAACCCGGGAGCCATCATTGAAAGTAATTACCTGTCCTTGGTTCTTGGAAACCGAATGATCGATAGGATCCTTGTATTCGAAGTTGTATAAGCCCGACACCGTAAATTTGGTAGCAGTAGAAGCCGATACATGGGTGGTATCGTTGAGCGATCCGATCTCCAGAGCTTTATTGAGATTGGCAACAAGCGCGTTTGCGCCTCCAGAGGAAACTTCTTCATAATCATATCGACTAAAGAAGGAGCGACCATAGGTAACATAGAACTCATTCAATAATTCATTGATGCCGATTAGCTTGTTTGGAGATTTTGCGTTGGCAGCAGCTAGGATGTTGAGCCAGGCTATAGCAAGTAGTAGATAAGACAAGATGAAGAGTTCATCTCAGAACGCTTACCAACAATCGCCCAGAGACCATCCTTCTCACGAATATGATCTGATCCAGTACCGAAGGACTCCTCACCACAGATGGAAAGTCTTCCGGCATCCATGAGGTTACCGAAGAATTTCCAGCCTGTTGTCGCTATTATCGCACGAGTTATGTACGCAACGAGGGATTCTCACCAGTAGGAACCTCAAAATATTCCAATCCCTTCTTTTTCGCGACAAAGTCGATGGCCTTACTTGTGGGCATACTGCGAGCCAGCCCCTTGATACCATCCTTCTTGAAGTAAGGGATGACATCAGCCCAGTGTGCAATGATGGCCACCGAATCTGAAGGCGTTACGAATGCACCTTTCCCATAGATCATGTTTCGGTCTCCGTCTCCATCGCTGGCAGCCCCAAACTGAACATTATTCTTCTCGACGGCCTCTACAAGGGTGTGGGCATATGTCAAGTTCGGGTCAGGGTGTCCACCGCCAAAGTCAGGAAGGGGAACACAATTCTGAACAGAGTCTTCGCCGAGACCGAAGGCATCAACGATGATGGCACGTGCATAAGGACCCGTTACACCATGGAGACCGTCAAAAAGGACCTTGAAATCACTCTTGTGCTGGTGCAAGAAGGATTTGATTAGAGGGAAATCGAATATTTCCTTCATAAGGGTAAGATAATCAGCTACGGAGTCAATGATTTGGACGGCGGAGGGTCCATATGCCGTCTCAGTAATTTTTCCAAGATCGACCTATGGCAAAGCGATAAGCAGGTTTGTCAGATCATGGAAAGAACTGACAGGAGACGCTTCTATTATTTTGTAGCTGGAAATATTCCTAGACTTCTCGAATATTTGATTTGTCACGTTCTCTGGTGCAGGACCACCATTGGAAACATTGTATTTGATGCCAAAATCGTTATCAGGCCCCCCTGGGTTGTGGCTGGCGGTCAACAGGATGCCACCAGTAGCTTTGTATTTGCGAATAACGTTGGAGGCAGCCGGAGTGGACAAAATGCCGTCCTTGCCAATGATAAACTTGGACACGCCATTAGCAGCGCCAATCTTGAGAATGACTTGAACTGCATCTGGAGAAAAGTATCGACCATCTCCACCAATGACGATAGTGGAGTCCTTGGCGTCAATAGAGTCAAAGATGGCCTGCACAAAGTTTTCGGTATAGTGCTACGTGAACTCCTTAAGAATTCAATTCAGAGATATATCTTCTGGTGGTATTACCTCCTGTTGAAAGATCTTGACCCTACACCCACAGTAAGTACGTCTTTACGATCAAGGTGATCAATCATAAGCACACCGTTTTCTGAGGCCAGAGGTCCCGGGCTTTTGACCCTCATAGGGTTTTGTGTGGATCTCCTTAATAGGATATGACATGATGACCGGGAAAGAGACAGATTGAAGAGACCTACAGCTGCAGGGTGTGTGCCTATCAATGCGCCGATCTTGGAATGATGTATCAGGCGCCCATCATGTGATCGAGGAGAGAGAGAATTCTGTATTTGTATACCGCAATAAGCAAGCAGGTGCTAAGATGCGGTGGGTGAGATACATAGCGGTATACTACTAACTACACCCAAGCTTCAGGGGGAACAGCTGGCGTTGTTCCGAGTCGAGTGTGAATGTTGGTGGTGGAGAAGTTGGGTCCTTTGTGAGGTGGTGTAGGTTGGGAGTGTATGGGTGTACAACAGTGGTATGAAATGGTTCTCGAGGTTTAGCTCGGGGTTTGTGAATCGGTCTCTATGAAGTCCATAAGAGGCCTGTCCGTCATGTGGGGTGTAGATCGTGTTGGAGGGGACTGGCCATTCTTTGTGAAGGCCCCAGAGTTGTCGAGGAAGGATATCAAGGCCTTTATGCCTTCCTTGGTGCCGAGAAGGTCAGGTCAGGTAGGTACAGTGTTTGTGATACTTCGCGTAGGGTATTGCGATGTCTTTCATAGACTGGGCAACCTTGGATAATATGTTCGCGTGTCTGGATCGGTTCTCCGCATGGGCATGCTGGGTCTGCTGGAGGGACAAATCTATGATAGTATTCCCCTGAGTAGCTATGTCCTGTTCTGCATTGTAGAAGGCGTCCAAAAAGCTCTCTCTTGTCTGCTAGTCCTAGAAAGTGGGGTGTAGGGCGGAGAGATGGTGGTATCCGGTTTGCTGTTGCCCAGCTGCCTTGTTGTGGGGAGGAGTTCCTCCATAGGGTGGTCCAGCCTCTCCTTAGGTGTTCGTGTGCATGTCAGATGTTATGTGTAATTGTTGGTTCTGATGATGAGGGAAGCAGAATTGCTTCTTTGGCTAGTTGGTCTGCTCGTTCGTTTCCTGGGATGTCTGGATGGCCTGGACACCATGCGACTCTGAGGGTGTGGACTGGGTTCTTTTGAAGCCATCGTAGCATATGTTGGTAAAAGGTGTAGGCTAATAGCTGGCCTTGACGAGGTTTTGGGTCTGGGGCTGTCTTGATGGCGGAAACATTGTCTGCATATATGTGGATGTGGCGGATCTCGGGTAGGGATTCTGCTTTTGTGATTGCAGTCTTTAGGCCTACTACTAGTCCAGTTAGCTCGGCATCATATACCTCTGCCATGCCTCCAACATGTGATCGAGGATGCCGTTATAACACGATTTAAAAGTAGTCAACTATTGACTGCATCCAAGCTACCATCCTGCAAGATTGGTTCCGAATCAAATGTAGCTGCAGGTATGTAATTGCCACCGACTTTGTAAGGTCTCATCCCACCTTTGCTTAATCACACATGAATGTCACCTGCCTATCACCAGCTCATCGAAGTTGATAATTGTGTTCAACTAGGCAACATAATTGGCCATTGTCACGAAGTCCTAAGTTCGAAGTCCCAAGAATATTGTGAACCAGCTGGGTATCAAACATACTCATATAGTACACGAGAGTAGATGGAAGGCGTCACAATCATATATTAATACAGTCTAGTAGGGCAATCAAAGGTGTATTTTGCTACAATCGATGTGGCTGAGGATCGGAACATCACCATTTAAGGCATATATCAAAGCCATCAATGATGCCGAACAGATACATAAACCCTGTACATTGGGTTATTTGACAATTGAATCCCTTCAGAACATCCAAGAACTCCATGGTCCGCAAAATTCATCTCCTGGTCCTAATTCATGGGATGTGGGGTAACCCTGCCAATTTGGCGGCATTGAATTGCGCCATCAAGAACAAACATACCGAACCCAATACGGACCTTGATGTTCTATTGACACAAAACAACAGAAACAAAGCCACATATGACGGAATCGACTGGGGAGGGGAGCGGACCGCGGATGAAGTACGCCCATGCCGAAATGATATACCACTCATTTGCGCTGACGTGGACCTGTCACTCTGCTAGGTTTGTGATAGAGTAGAAGAACTCGCAAGGGAGGACAAAGTGGTAGTCAAACTATCTGTTACTGGCTATAGCCTGGGGGGCTTGGTTGCACGGTACATGTTAGGGTAAAGGAAACTTATCTATACACAGCATTTCGATGTTTTTTTTGATTACCTTGACAGCATTCTCGAGCACCGAAAGTTCTTTGCAAAAATCGAGCCTGTCAACTTTATCACTATAGCCACGCCACACATCGGATTGCTCAGATATCCATCCATTATTTCCTCGCTATTCAATACACTCGGGCCTAAGCTCCTATCCAAGACCGGAGAACAATTTTACTGCCAAGATCAGTGGTCAAGTACGGGGCGCCCATTAATTGATGTCATGGCAGATCCCAGTGAGCTTTTTCTTGTCAAAAGATGTTCTTCCTATTGACATTTCTGATAGGCGAGATCTTCTTCAAGACGCTCTCACGCTTTAAGCACCTCCGACTTTATGCGAACGCGTAAGTCTCGCTTCTTATCCTATCGATTAAGTCTATCTGACTGGTAACTAGTATCAACGACGTCACGGTACCCTACTGTACATCTGCAATTGAAACTGAGGACATTTTCGCTGAATACATCAAGAACGGAATCAGCATGTGCGTAACCGGTGGACGTATTGCAAATATTCGAACTGATGGGGACCTAGAGAGATGAAAGAGGATTATGAATATGTGATTCAAAAGTTCGCATTACCAGATACTCCACCATCAGAGCCACTCTTATTCTCTCGCGAGTGGTTCAATAGAATCAGACCTCTACCCCTCCTGCCTCCTGCCGCCCAGTTTCGCTTCCCTTTCAACCTTGTGGGTTTTTGTTACTTGACAACTGATCATTGATCTTACCATTCGTCAGATGGTTTATGGCATGCTTCCCTTTCTAGCAATTCCTATACTCTCTTATGTGATATACCGCTTCTCTGCCGACTCAAAGGCTTCTAAGGAACGGATCAAGCAGTTTGAATCCGAGGAATCCTACCAACAAAGGCTCACTACTGTTTTCCAAAAGCTGGAACATGAACTTGAAAACGCAGCCGCACAAACTGTTGACAGTCCGGAGGGCGCATCGTATCCTATCAACAAGTCTAATCTGCATCCGTTGGTAACACCTACACAGAAAAGGATGGCGGAGTGGTTGAACCAACTTCCTTTTCAGAAGTATTTGGCTTTCTTTCCTGGAGTCCGAAATTCACATGGTATGATCATCTGTCGAGATTCCCGCCGCTTTGAACAGCACAAGCGTGGGGAAAGTATTGTACGACATTGGGCTGATCATCTTGTGCTTTAATATGTCATGGATATTATTTTTGTTTAGATTGGTTTATCTAGGAGTCTTTATTTGTAACAATGTAGCTTACCTATCTATCTTAATCCAGGCCTGGAGTTGAAATGACTTCATGAATCAATCACTCTGAAAGTCATATGATTGCTTCCAGTCCGCTCGGGGAATAAGGACAAGAATGACTTGGTGATCAAGGTTTGTCTTAATTCATTAACAGGTATCTCTTGGACAGCTTTCATTGTGGACACTGCCCTGGTATTGGAGTTGCGAGAAAGGTTAATGACCGAGAAAACATTAGGTGACAAGTACCAGTAAGCAGGAGAAATTAGAACAATCTAGAATGGTAACATTCAAACAGAGCAGTAACTGGGTAGATGAACGGGGGTAGGTTATATGGCCTTTGATATATATGCACTGAGTGTTCGTGGAGAACAATCACAAGATTTTGAATCCTCAATCATGAGAATATGAAGAGGAAGGGGATAGCGACCGACAATTGGATTGTGATGCATTGATGCTCCGCCTGTGCGGGACGGTTGGTGTGACAAAGACAAAGTCTTTCGTGTAAATGGACACCCTATCTCGTTTCCTAGAGCGTGTCAACATCTTCCAAAGGTTGACGATGCGACGCTCGAAGGGTTTTGAATGAGGTGTATGGGAGCTGGAAGTATGGACTACCCTGTAATAATCATTGTCAAGTGTGTAGTTCTTACGAGGGTCTCACGTTTCAGTAGCATCGTCATTGACAAGAGGGAAAGCCCATGAAAAGGAGGGATCACGAGAGATGGTGGGCATGCTAAGATGGGAACTAAGCGTGAAGGGGAGGGAAGTACTCGGGAGTAGGATGTGAGCTGAGTAATGCAAAGACCGCTTTATTATAGGTGTCCCTTGGAAGAAAAGAAAACTTACAGCGGGAAACGAGTACAGCCACGACTGAGTAGGAATAAAGATAGACTAGATACGTCAAAGATGGCAAAGAGTAGAAAGAGCAACGCGAGGCTAGTTGGACTGGTGGATATAGAGTTTAAAGGTGAACAAGTGAAAGTGGCCGATCCAGATCTGCTCAGGGATCCAATTGCTCTTGATAAGAGGGAATCCAGCGGCGAATACTGACATTTAGTATTCACGCCCGCGGCAACCAACTCTCGAAACGTTGTCTCTCATGCCGACAAATTGAACCTTTGTTTGACCTTTGTTCTTGTCAGGACAATCAACGACCGAGTCCAATTACCTTGTGCCATTTCCGGAAAAGACCTTTCCTTTTCAGCCTTGCATAAAGATTTGAGATACATCTACGTGCCTGACGGACCATTTCCTAGTAGCATATGCAATAACAATAAGACAGTGTCATGAGTCTAGACAGTGCAAATGGGTCAGAAGTTAGGCAGAAAACGCGTAGTTGGCGCCGTGATAGTCCATTCTGCATACACGCCACACTCAATCGTCGGAGATTGTCTCCAACGTCATGGTCCATTTTGCAACTTTGTCGTGAGCAGAAACCTAGGAGCATCGTTAGCGCTAATGATCACTTCGATAGAAAACAAGGCCAGTTATACTTTGCTTGGTTGAAAATTGAGGACTTGCAATCCTTCAAGGGACGTCGCTCGGGACAACGCAACATAAGCTTGACCTACAGAACTTGATTTGATAAAAACTTGATTCTGAACGACAAGGCCATCTTCAGCGCACCTTTCTCAAAAACTCGGCTGAGGTCAACTTTGACACGATCCAAGGTCTGGCCTTGTGATTTATGAATACTCATTGCCCACGCAAGAATGAGTGGAAACTTCGTGGTAGCTCATCGGTCAGATATAGCCTAAGGAACAAAAGCACGAAAGAATCACCTGGGTCCTGCTAACCTGAATTTCTCCACTTGGAAGCTCAACCTTCCATGTTTCTGGGGTGACCAATACATTTCTCCTTTCCCCATTTGCTAGGGAAAATTCTACCTCAGGATAGCGGACGCTGTTGCTGGATTTCTTGGATATTGCGCCCGTGGCTCCAGTTCCATTGGCAATGTCGTATCCCGTTTCTGTGGTATAACTGGCAGGATCAATGAATCGCTTTACGCGACCCATTGTTCCATTGACCAATTGCTCATCCACATTTTTGATGAGCATTACTTGCGCATCAACACGTAGGCGAAGCTCTTTCGGCGCCATAAAGTTAGAAAGCATCTTGTTACGTTGGTCTGGGTCCGTCATTGTACCGCCATCTGATGATAGGAATTTCAGTTCTTCAGTCAACAATCGCTGCATCCGTTGTCCGTTAGACTTATCAACATCTTCGCGGCGGGGAAAGCTAATCATATGTCAGTTGCAGGATTGGTTCAACTTCTCAAAACATACAGCTCGGTGGGACCCAGTCCATCCTCATAAACGATGTCTCTAGATAAGCTCCTGAATTTAGCAATTGATTTTGCACTCAGTCGTCCAAAGCGCATCTCATTGAGCATACCAACAAATTCTGTTCCAATACATTAGGTTTCCTCAAATCTCGCGTTACAGCCGTCATACCTTGGTCCTTTTGTCGGAATACCTTTGTGAGGTTGAATGTCCTTTTGATCGCTGAATTCCAGGCCTCGGCCTCGAATGCAAATTTCATTTGGGCTCCAACCTTATTTACAGGAGGAAGCTGAAAGAAGTCGCCGGTAACGATGAGCTATACATTTAGGTTTCCAATTAGAAGCAGTCAGTCAAATTTAAATGTCTTGGCTCACTTGGATACCTCCAAAAGGCTCAGAGGGCTTCTTCCGTATGGTACGTCCAATCATAGCCAGCTTATCAAATAACTCTCCATCCACCATAGATACTAAGGAAGTTATAACCTATCAATCAAGGGAGCTATAGCAAGGCAAACCTTCATCAATGATCAGAATTTTTGTCTTCAACCATCGCATTAAGGCTTTCTTGTTCTTTTTGACTCTATCCACCAGCTTCTCGCCAGATTCAATACCTAAGCCGATTCCGGCAAATGAATGTATCGTGATACCACCGATATTGCATGCGGCAATACCTAGCTAGCGCTGTGAGCCCTTTGATACCAAGGGCTGAAGTTGGGGAACTGACCTGTGGATGCAGTAATTGCGACTGCGTCAGGGTTCTTCGAGTGATACTTCTTCAAGGTTGAAATAATTTCTTTCAAAAGCACAGATTTTCCAGTACCTAGAATCCAATCATGATCGTGTGCAGCACCGACAGATGAGCACTATGGGACGAACCAGCACTACCAGTATAAAAAATACTATGTCCTTCGCGGACGAGATTCAATATATGTGTCTGCTCCTGACTCAGGAACAGTTTTGCCATTTTGTTGGGTTTTGACATCGACGAAACGCTTGGACTGGGATTAGGGACGGAGACCCCAGATCTACAATGAGCCAAAGGTTGCGGCACCGAAGGTTGAAGTCGAGTAGGAGCAAGACACTTCGGAGCCAAAGCCTCTTTTATAGCCTGTATTCGTTTTCTTCTTTTCTCAGCTTCCTCTGGTGTAAGCTTCTGTTTCTTAGGTGATGATGAAGGTACCCAGCCTTCAATGAGCTGAGAGGATGAGGATGCTGGAGCTATAGTCGCATCAGACCAGTTTCGTTTGAGACTGCTGAGGCCAGATCGGGCTTGGGACATGGAGGGTTCAATTCAATGGTCATACCAAACTATGATGATTGGCGATCGTGAGAAAAACACGTAGTGATATCACACACACGTGATACGCGTAACACGTCATGTGAGTTTGTTTATTTTAAGCATGTAGTGGGTAACAATATTTGTATGTATACCTAATTTTGTTCTGAAACTAGTCCACTTGAAAAAAATAACCTTTAATCGCACTACTATTCCATAACTCTCACTTGAATCAAGTCTGAGGTTTTTAGAAAATACACAAATACCGATATACGCTGATAACATGGGGTCTATTGCCAACACAGTAAATGGAAAGAATCATAGGCGAACAAAGCACATAGGTTTGCAAAGGAACACGTCAAACTAGGTGACATTAGCTTTGAATACACATGTTCCAAGTGAGAACCCGGCAGACTTATTCACGAAGCCTATACCATGAGATGCACTGCGGAGCCTGGTTGCACATTTAGGACTGACTTGAGAACTACAGAATGCGTCAGTCCAGGGATTGTTGAAATGGACTGACGCACTCTTCGTATCAGATCATTAGACATATCTCCACCATACCATGAACCCGCTCAGTACTCGAGACTGATAACCGGGTTATGGAGGGTCGTATGGTGTAAAATAAGCAAAGGCTACTAGCCTTATCTCAGGCCTTATATTGCATCTCAATTGATAGAACTTGACATCCCTCTATAACACTACAATTACTTACCAATGTGTTTCTACAGATACAGCTATGAAATGTTTGGTGGAAATCTTTCCAAACACCAGACCAAATGGCTACAACAACGAATACATCCTACCCACATGTATTCCTGCTGTCCTTATTATACCACAAGCAATTACTTATGTCATTGGACCCGACTCATATAGTCGCGGAAGCAGAGATGCAACGGCAGGTAGACAGTGAGAAGAGGAGGCCAGTATGCCTTTCTGTTCCCTGACGTTTATTCACGTATCCTCTGTCTCTGAACCCAAAAACTTTAGCGATATGTCACGATATGACAAGGCTACCGGAAAGTCTCGGCCTGTAAGGGAAACCATTTGAAAGCTATATAGAATATGTGATCGAGTAAATTAAATAAATTATGTGGAGTGGTGTGGAATGATTATACCAAACAGCAGGATCGAAAAGCAAGGGATATATCGGATACCCTAGAGGTATGCCCGCCCGCTACGACGACCCATCTGCAAAAAATTAGCTCTCTCACATCAAAATTGGACCTGCTACGTACCTCGATAACTTTCCACCCTCCCGTAAGTTCATTATCGAGCTCCTCTTCCACCCGAGTTATGGCAGCAACATAAACACACTGCTCAACCTTGTTTTCAGCCCCAACACTGATCTCGCGCGTTTTGGCATTTCGGAATATCAAAACTTCCTGTGTCACGAAGGTAACCAAAAATACAGGAACATTATTATCAAGAATTTTGGCGTCAGAAACCTGAAATGCTCTCAGCAAACAAGACAAAGTCCAGAATTTTTGCACTCACGTCAACTTGACGAATGTCAAGTACTTTGCTGTCACTTACTAATCCTTGACGAAGATAGTGTTCCATCGTTGCCCAGAGCACGTTATATGTCTACGAAGAAATGAGAGTAGAACTTTGTGACCTTGAAAGTTTACGCACTGCTTCGCCACACCAAGCTTTGAGAGCCTCCTGGTCGGCCGAAAGGTATGCATCAACAACTTCGGGTACGATGTACTCCCGCAGCTCCCGCTCGAAACTCTCATGATTAAAAGCTGGGTCAAGCATCTTCATCAACCTCTGTACCTGAGCAGTTTCATTTTCGTCGAACCATGAACCGATGGTCTGCATCACAGATCGCATTGATGATACAACAGGATTTTCCGACTCGTCGTAAGCTTGGCGCATTGAAACGAAACTTCGCATGATGGGGTTTGAATCCTTGAGACGGTTCCATGCTTCTTGTCGTGGAGAATCCTTATGCAGGACAAGTGACTGTCCAGCCCTATTCCGATAAGAAGAAATTGAGAGAATATTTAAGATAAACATACTCTGGATCTTCTTTTACGCGTCCACGTCCGATACCTTGCTCCTTGCCAGCCTTAGCCAAACGTTTTTGTCTTCGTAGTCGGCGAGCTTCTTTCTCCTCGAAACCTGCATGTTTGGCACTTCCAGAGTCGTCAAGAGCATCCACGAGAGTCTCTGCCAACGTTTTGTAAGCAGCAGTATTTCGAATAGGTTCCGTTGTTCTGTCAATGGTGGCTGAGACGGCGTTGGTTGCGCGTGCAATCTAGGTGAGACCATGTTTCTCAATATAGCATGCGGCAATACGATTCAGGGATGTTCACGTACTGCACGCATGACTTCGCTCTCCTCCATAGACTTCAGAGCCTCCCCAACGGCATCACCAACTTTAACACCGGTTTTTCTGAGTTCCTCGGCAGCAGCACGCAAGCGAGGATTTTCTTTGATACTTGAGGTCAGCTGATTTGAAGAGGATGAGAAGTCTGTACAATAAAGGGTATGGCGCATACCCGAGCACGCTCGTACGCGGCACGCGCCCTTTTCATAGCCTCAGAGTCCTGGATTTTGTCCACGTCACCCTGCAGCTGTTTGACATTGTCCTGAAGCATCCTGTCCTTTTTCAACTCCTCCTTCAAAACGTCAACAAAAGTCTGAAACGGTGACTTTATGGGTTCGTTCTGTCGCCGCGACGACGAGTGGAAACCAGTAAGCTGAAGCGGAGCACCGGTTATCCGAAATGGAGGAGGAAATTGGAGGTGTGCAGCGAGTGAACGCGCACGGACTGCATTGCGGAAGGCAAGGGCCTGGAGATTTCGAGGCAACATACTGGTGTTTTTGCAGATTTTTCGATCTGGCCGTCTGTGATTTTTTAGATCACGTGTTTTAGTTTTGCATTCGGATGACTAAGATGCACCGTAAATCCAGGCTAGGAATAACGCGAGTCTCATGGATCATCATCAACTACCACTGACAGTCATGTCAGTCGAAAGGCAGGTACGCGACCACGATTATCTAACAGACAATCGTGCATATATAATTTTTTAAATGCTCTCAGCCAACGGGAGACATGCTTAGAGACTTCCAAATTCACACTTATCACCAGGTAGTCAGCCACCCTATTTCCGATGATTGTCATCCATTGATTTTTACCCAAAGACAGTCCAACTTTCTCTCCAGCGAAATGCATCCCTTCCCATTTCTAAGATACCAATTGAAATTCTTTCGCGCATCTTCATCTTGGTTCGAGCATCGTATAAATGGCCTCAATCTTCTTGCTGGATATGGATTTCCCACGTTTGCACGTACTGGAGATTGATAACTCTGTCTGATCCGAATTTGTGGTCGGATATCGATATCTCTCGGATAGGACTCGCAGAAGCAATGTTTTCCAGATCTGGAATGGTCCCACTTAGTGTCCATGGTCAACTCTCTGAAGGATGCACTCCTGAAATGGTTCAACTCATTTCCAATAACTTGCATCGAATACGTTACTTGAGCATCTCATTTGGATTCACGCATTTTGGCCGATCGAAAGGTTTCATATTCACTGGGCTCTCTGGGGCGGCACCTTTACTTGAGGAAGCTTATTTAAATTTTGACTGTGACAAGGCCAGCCCTTGTCTTCTTCTCCTTCAAGACTCGTTCAAACTTTGGCCACACTTACAGACGCTCGAGTTGAGCAATGCTCATATTGTCTGGGGGTCGCATTGTTTTCTTTATTGCACCGTGACCTTGACGACCCTTGCGCTCAGTCGTGTCAATTCACCACCGCTAGATGAACTCTTGAGTGTCTTTCGAAGTCTCTCTAGTCTTCGCTCAGTATCACTCCTCGACTGCCTGCCTTCTGGTAGCACTACGGATAGTTTGCCTCAGTTTCCACCTGTTACATTGAGATACTTGGAGGTGTTGAAAATTTTTGGTTCCGCAGTGGATTGTGCAGTCATCTTATTCCACTTGCAACATCCAGCAAGCACAGACGTGTTCATCAAAGGCAAGGCATCCATCGGCGATTTACTGATCAGTCGAGAATACTTCTCCCTCATCGCCAAACACTTTCACCTCGAACTCACCAAACCACTGGGAACAATTCGAACGGTTGGCTTTTTGTGGGGATGGGAAGGTATTTTCGAAGACTATATGGAAATTACTGTGAACGATCAACTCCATCAATTGTTTCGGGCTCGTCTCCAGGTCGTATGTTCTCCAGAGACTCTCCTACTCGGGTCTTCCATACTTCAACAGGCATTCTGTGTTTTTTTCGAGATATTCAATGTCTTGCAATTGACCACTATCGAGTTTTTTGGTATATGGTCTCGTCTGCCTCCATCCGTCCTACACGCTTGTTGTGGGGCTTTACCCAACCTAACAGTGATCAAGGTAGACTCAAAACATTCACTGGATACAATCTGGAGCGCACTAGGCAACACCTCACTGTCGTCACGCACCCTCCATAGATGGGATCAACAAAATATCACTCATAGTTTTCCAGCTTTGACAACACTTGTTATCTATCAGGGAAGCCTTATATTCAGAGACATTGAAGATTTGATTCGAATGGTGAAGTCTCGTCACGAGTGCGGTGCGCCTATCGTAGATCTGAAATGTAATTGGTTCAGGAGCCAACACATCCTCAAGTTGCAGGAATACATATCCAACCCGATTTTACTTAGTGAACAGTCCTTAGACCAGGATGATCATGAATACTGTGGGTCCGTGGTTGTATCATAATCTTATTCGGAATGACGACCTGATCATGTAATTGAATATTTTCTTGAGGACTCTGCATTCCGTTACTCATACGTCATAATATCCTTCTTGTTCTCTAAAGAATTAGATTAATATTCAATACGTAGGGATACATAGCAATAAAATAGAAAATGTATCATCAGCTATCTATGAACAAGCAAGCAGGAGATAACGAAGGGGAGAATGGCGAAATGGCGAAGCAGCTACTGGTGGCGAGGTTCTCTACTAGGTGGGCTCCCCCCCTCACGAAATGCAGCCCATGCATCTTCAGTTGCAACAGCTATCCGCTCCTTCAAGCTACCAAAACTATCAAGAGCGGGTCGGACATCGAGCGAGAATACAGGTGAGCCATTCAGGTCGGGTGGAGCAGTGTAGTAATCAATCACATAACGAACTTCCTCGCCCGTTCTTGGTCGTCGAACGACCCAGTCATGGCGATCAAATGGTGGTTCACTTCTGCAGATGAATAAAATAATCATAGTACTGAAAAAGTCATAAAACAACTTACGAGAAGCGAGAGGGGAAAACCCAACCGGCTAACATATGGAGCCTAGCCTTCGGGGAAAGCTCACCAGGTCGACCCTTTAGCCTTGTCAGTTGCAAGTCATTTCCACTGTTTGTAAGGAGCAATGGTGAGAAACCAATAAACGAAAAGCATACAAGGGCCAGAAACATACTCATACTGACGTTTCTCCCACTTCTGCACCTCTCGCCACGCTTCTTCATTCAAGAAATTATGTATGTCAACCATGACTTCTATATGCTCCTCCGGTGTCTCCCAGCCTTTCCGCACGAGGGCATTGTAGAATTGTTGTGGTGAAGGATATTCCCACTTGTCCGAACTATCCCTTGGTATAGATGATTGAACACGTTCAGTCGGCAAATTAATGATCTGTCCAGGTTGTCGGACATTTTCAAGATCAGGCATTTGGTTCAAAGGATTTGTTTTTTCATGGTTAACAGGACACCGAGCAGGCGTCGAAGTTTTGTTATATTCCACAGCGCTCAGCTGTTCACTCTGCATCTGAGAATGGTTCACTGGGCATTTAGCTGGGGAGGAAACAGCGAACGAGGGCACATTCTGAGAAGTAGGAGTTGATGTGGCTTGGCCCATGTTTTAGGTGGGAAGGTGGTAGTGTACACCGTAGTGTACACCTTTATCCCAGTCACGGTACACTATAATCACGTGTTATTTGATCCGGAGCCCGAAGGCCTTCTTCCGTAATCCATGCATCCACTTCATTCCCAGGCATCACTGACACTGATATCGCCCGAGTATAAACTATCTTGAAAACAAGTGCTGAATGATTGAAAAAATCCCCATGACTTCTTTCATCAGAGTTGTCCTGTCGCACGCCCCCATGCCAATGTCGCACGATCAATTCTGAGGATGACGAGTCAGATGTTTGTTATTGAAACATGACGATGCTCAACGAAACCGAGAGAACAGTGGTGTACCATGTAACCAAACATCTTATCGCAGAATAAGTTGAACTGCAAAGGGTTACAAATTTCAAGATCCTTTATAGCTTCAGACCGTGCTCTAGACCGTCTCTAGACCGATATTCTGAGTTTGATTCGTGGCACTGAGCGTCGGGAACTCGAGGTACCGTGTCGTCACTCGGGTAATGAATAAGACCGAGACCACGGTACATTCCCTTGTGTGATAGGAGCAGGTTCTGAAAGGCGGCGCTTTCTGTCATTAGGTTGCGTCAACGGTAAGGGCATTTGGCAGATGCCGCTTTGCCCCTGCACCCGGTACTGGCAGGTTTTTGAATGATTCGATATGTCTGGTCCTCACAGAGCACGGAAGACTTGGCAGCACAGTGATCAGAATGTAAAATTCCAGTTACTTGTCACGGCCGAAGCTCCAATAACGCGGCCCAGAGGCAGTTGACTGAGTCATTACTGCATCTTTCCTTTGCGCATCGGCAGCAAAATCACGGCAGTGCCGTGACAGGCGTGTGACTACTGATGTAAAGAATGTCATCAATAACCAATAGACTCACGTCCAGCTGTAATCATCGGCGTCTTCCATTTGATGAGATCCTTCTTTTTCTATGGAACCTGTCACCCCCTAGCTTGTGCCTGAAGGGATTAGTGTATGCTCCACGGTCGTTCCATGTTGCGTGCAGGTTGGTAAATAGAACATCTGGCGCAAAAGTACCATCCACCCCAGAATTTCAAAAGACCAGACAAAAGTATTAGTTCAGTCACTGGTTCGGTCGATGATCGGGTAGCGCTTGCCTCCATCTGACGGATGATACGGCTGGCGGCTATAATGAATTTGCCCGCATGTCTCGCTCCAAACCATTCTACGTTTTGTTTGGCACATAGTGATCAATCATACCCTGGCAAATAGTTTTCGCGATCATTACCATTCTCGTATGTCTGCCCCAGCAAGCAGAGTCTGGACATACCCCTGACCGCTTCCCTTGAGTGAGTCCGGATACGAACTTGAGACTCAGGAATGGTTTTTTGAAGCGGAGACATCAGGCGGCCCGTTGCAAGGGGGTGAAGTCGTTGTCAGGTTCAGACACGGAGCGGGAATATTCGACCGAAAAAAGGTTTAATTTAACGAGTTTGGAGCCTTTAAATATTCAGGGACCCAGTTTGGGAGTCTGGAGTAAATTTCAATTTTGCCGGGCAGGGGTGGGCATTCCGGACGCAACTCCGAGGGACACGTCAAGACAGAACATCGGAGGGAACGACTATCGTAAAATGTAAAATGTGGATGGAAATATGCCATGTGGCAATTGCCGATGAATCTGGCCTCAAACACATGGTTTGCCATTTGATCCGACGCCTATAAAATGCCCATATTCAGTCCCCCGCTTCCCCACCTTTCTTTCTCCACAACTCGTTACAAACGACAAAATGCCTTCCGGTCCTACGTATGGAGGAACAGGTGTCAATGCACAAGCAAGCAAGGTAGACGCCATTTTGTCCTCGCTCAAACAGGTCACTTATTGTTCCTAAGAGCCAATGGGCGGGTATCTTCATGACTGGTGCGCCTCCTCGTTTGCCTCTCTCTGCAATCTGGCACTCATGACCGCTCAGCATTCAGTGCCTTCGGTGGGATTCTTTTCGGTTACGATACTGGTGTCATTAGTGGCATCAAAGAAATTCAACCTTGGTTGGGAGTCTTTGGCCAACGACGTGCTGATGGCAGCCTTTTCCTCCCCTCCAATGATGACTCTCTTGTCACTTCTATTCTTTCTGCCGGCACTTTCTTTGGCGCCCTTCTGGGTGCCCCTGTTGGTGACTACATCGGTCGCAAATGGGTATGTTTTGTAGTAAACCAGACGATGCAAACATTGAAGGTGCATATAGGGCGTGGTCCTTGCTAACCTTGTTTTCTGCGTTGGCGTTGCTATGCAAAGTGGCGCCAAAGGTATTCCTCTCTTCGTAAGTTGACAATCATCTGGTAGTCACATCGACTGATCGCTAGAATTACTGTACAGGCTGTTGGCCGTGTCTTCGCCGGTCTCGGAGTTGGTCTTGTCTCTTGTTTGATCCCATTGTACCAGTCAGAATGGTGAGAGAAATCTTTTGTTACTGTGTTCTGTTTTGATAGTGTTAATCGTGTCGCTGCTTTCAGTGCACCCAAGTGGATCCGTGGTGCTATCGTATCGCTCTACCAATGGGCTGTTACTATTGGCCTGCTTCTTGCATCTGTCATCAACTATGGCACCAGGAATAGAGTTGGAAATTCCTCGTGGCAGATTCCCATTGCTGTCCAGTTTATCTGGGCATTTATCCTTACCTGCGGAATGATTTTACTTCCTGAGGTCAGAAATTTCTTATCCCTGTCTCTTACATCTAAACTATCTCCTGGGATAGTCTCCTCGTTGGCTTATCAAGCGCGGTCGTGATGCCGATGCTGCGCAGTCACTTGCTCGTATCACTGGTTATGAAGACAATTCCTCAGAAGTCCAACTCGAGCTGCAGGAAATTCGGTCCAACCTTCAAGCTGAGAAAGCTCTCGGTTCATCCACCTATCTTGATTGTTTCAGGTTCACCCACAATAAGATGTGTTTCCGTACACTCACTGGAATTTTCATCCAAGCATGGCAACAACTCACAGGCAGTAAGCACTGAGTCAAACTTGAACTAGAGCCAACAATAAGTGGCTTATTTTCTAGTCAATTTTATTTTCTATTATGGAACAACATTCTTTCAAAACTCGGGCATCAAGAACAGCTTCCTTATTAGTGTCGCGACAAATATTGTCAATGTTTTCATGACACTTCCTGGCATTTGGGGTGTAGAGCGCTTTGGTCGCCGCAATCTCCTTCTTTTCGGTGCCGTTGGCATGTGCATCTGCGAGTTCATCGTTGCTATTGTTGGTGTCACTATATCAGTGGATAATCTTGCGGGCCAACGTGTTTTGATCGCTTTTGTCTGCATTTATATTGTGAGTGAATTGATCACTGTGGACTCACATAGCTTAACATATCTTTACAGGCACTCTTCGCCTCCACTTGGGGACCTATCTGTTGGGTTGTCTCTGGTGAAATTTTCCCTCTCGAAATTCGTGCCAAAGCTATGTCCCTCTCGGTGGCAAGCAACTGGCTATGGAATTTCGGAATCGGTTATGCCAGTGAGCAATGCTGTCTAGTTCATTAGGAAACATCTGTTGACCTGATTAACCAGCGCCTTATCTTGTCAATGATCAGCCCGGTTCTGCTGCTCTTGGGGTGAAGGTGTTTTTCATTTGGGGTTCAACCTGCTTCTGCTGTGCCGTTTTCACTTGGTTCTGTGTTCCTGAGGTCTGTTTTCCATGCCACATGAATTTTATATACTCAGACTCAATGTTTTTTCAGACCAAAGGACTCTCTTTGGAGCAAATTGACGATATGTATCAGGAAATCTACCCTTGGCAATCCAAGAGCTGGCGTAGCCGTAATGTTGATACCATAACCGATGAGAAGGGAAGCTCGCATGAAGAAAAATTGGGAGAGAAGGCCTAAAAATTCGGTGTGCACATAGCATATGGAGAATCATGAATTGCGTAGTCTGATTATATCCATCTCATCTGTTTGTATAGTATACTTTTTCTAGCCGTCACTTATGTTTCTAATCTCAACTTTGTACCGTAGCACATTTCCTAAGAATTCAGCTAACTGGACTTGTTGTAGCTAGCTGGGTGTACTTCATTCACCTCATTACGTCTCGATAATAACCAATAATATGAGGACATGTCATTGATTGATGCAGACAGCTCTAAGGGCACTGTCCGGCAAACTTCCAGGACACTGATGCCACTTTACATGAATCTTTTGTGCATTCAACTATGTGTATACTACACCTTGTATACTACACCTGAATCACCCTTCCAATTTCTGAAAAATTTTGACATGCATGATGATTGTTGATATGATGGTTCAGCAACATTTTTCCAACCTCGATGATGGTACGATGGAACTCAGTCAAAGGGTACATACACTGTTCATGCGCTATCTCAGCACCACTAATGGAATACATACTTGGTTTTTTCTACGAATTTACTTTTGTTGTTCGCCCCTATCAAAAAACCAAGACTTGTTTTAGTTGGGATGCTTATGTCAGATTGATGACAGGTGAAACACAAATGAAAATGATTGAGCTCTGGCTTGAAAAAGAAGGAATGCATCTGGTGTGTTGATGCAAAAACACATGCGTCGACCAAATCACCGCGGGTCTACCTTTTGATGGAAAGAGAAAATACATAGCCCAAAAATAGAATTTTGGGTTCTTTGCTTCCTGTGTCTATTTGTCTCAGTAGCTGCCTCCCTCCGAACTCTGCTAAAGGATGGTTGGTTGTGGGTAAACTATATCTTGAACACGGAGAAAAGCAGAAATTTCTCTGTTGTAATCTTCTTGATTCTCCAAGTAGCCCATAGTAAGTTACAAGTAGACTGTGCTTGAACACTGCTATACAAATTGTCAATTTTTTGTCTGCTCTTATAACTGCTGCAAGACAGTGATTAATGACAAATTTTGATTTCACTAAGTTCCGATGCTGCATCTGCACCTTGTTGTTTGTCAGCTTCATTGAAAACAGCAGTCATCAAGGCAAAGAATTTGAAGAACGACATAGGCTGGAAAGTGATTCCCAGGAGAAGAGCGTGCGACGGTGGTGTGTGTGTTGCGTCATCATTTCCAACACAAACAGTCCAATCTTGTGTCAAGTTTCCATCCCTAGAGATCAGACAATTATAATAAACAGACTGTATAGCCTGGTTCACTTACAGTTAGGAACGACATAAATGTTGCATCTGACGCACCTCTGTCCCGCATCGGTATAGCTGCCTGCAATGAAATATCCCCAAGTGGTCTCCATCAAAGCGAGACGTCAACTCAACAGTGACTATGATTCCTACCTAGACTGGTTAGCACCGGGGCCAAATCATTAATTGCTACTGCATTAAACACTACATCATTGAATGACAGATCCGTGTCATTCAATGTTTCCTACGATACGCAAAAGCCACCTTGAATACCGAGGACGTTAACAAGGGGTTGCGCTGCATCTACATTAAGGGTAGCAAAATAAGCGCAGATACAGCAATGCACCATGATGAATCTTGACAGATTTTTGAGTACATATGACTAACGGCAGATAGACCATATCTTAAAACCGGTTCGCACCACTGCTTCAGGATCCAGTCATCTTACAAATACTGGACTAATGACATGCGGCGGCGGCGAAACGAGCTCAATTCTGATCTCTCATGCTCTAACTTGCATGACCGTCTTGAAACAATGAGCACGAGAAACCTGGATATGGTATGATCTCATGGAACACTTGACTTTTCAAGGAAATCTTGATCGGTTATCAACATTGGCGATATGGACATGGTCCTGTGCTAGATGCTCATATTTTTCAAGCTCTCGCCCTCTTGTGAGTATTGATACAATAAGATGAGCATTCCGGATATATTTCTTCAGTTGGTGATATTCTCCAAGATGATCTTGATACCCCATGCACCAGGATCCGGGATCTGCTCTTGTTTCAGCTTGTCACCTTCGATGTACGCACTTCTGCCGGCCTTGGCCTCCAAGTTTTTCGTTTCTTCGGCCGCTCGACTAGCAGCGCTGACTGCGTCTCGAAGGTTTTGACCATCGCCCAACGAGAGGGTACGAATGAAAGCAGACAAAGGATCGACAAGAGTACGCGATGGGGGTCGTGCACGCGTGTAGGTATACAAATTGTCCAATGTCAATTTCAGCGCCAATGCCCATGTTTCGGCAACAACCGTGTTGCCGGACACAGCTTGAAGATTGCGCGATAGGCCTGAAAAGAATATCCTGTAAAAGGGGAGAGTTTGAGGACTCACAGGACTCATGAATTCTAGGACGTACGAATATAATGCGCCGCTAGTGCCACCCATAGTTTCTTCGCATATTTGAGAAACTGCGAACACAGAACCGGCGACGTCATCCCCCTTGATTATGCTTTCGTCTATCTTTTTTAAAATGGCTACGGATAGATTGTATCAATTTTGACACGGCCACAAGTTAGGCCGCGTACCTTCGGCGCCTGCCTATGGATCAACGGTCTCGGATGATTATACCGAAGCCTGACCGCCAAGTAATCATCTTACCTTGAGCGTAAGTCCGCAATCTCCATCACCAGAAATCAGGTCCATTCGTGTTATTTCGGGTTCAGCAGCGATCAATGCTTTTGCTGCTTGCCGGAGGCTCTTGACAAATGCATCGGGATCTCCAGCCTTCAAAATTCGAGGTTCATTCTGCTGTTTGGTAAATGTAACGTTCTCGAATATTTGAGAATCTGTGGCAGCGGATGGTGTCGTCGAGAACCATTTCCAACCAGGAACATCTGGTTGATCGTCCAAGAGGGAAAGAATCTGAGTGGCACATGGGGTCAAAGCTTCACTTTCACTTGGGAGCAATAGAAGCGTGAGAGAAAAGCCAGGCATGTTCAGACTGCTCTGTATACCAGGTGGGTCAGTACACATGTCAGGATGTTGGCCATCAAAGCTGGTAGCATACCATAAAACTACCTGAAAGAATACGGCGAACGTTGAAGCTACGGGTATTAAGGACGCTGCATGTTTCAGCAACCACAGCTCCCAATTCCAGTTCACACAGACCGCCGAGGTTGTTAACAAGTAGAACAACATCATCCTTCCCCTTAAAGGGAACGAAGGAACGCTCAGGGTCTGAGGTCAACGTCATCATGTCAACGAGCTTAGGGATAAGCTCTGACAAGGGTGGAATAAAAGATTCCGTTTTGTGGCCACCTTCGTTATGGATTCCCATTCCGATTTCGACTTCGGAGACATCTAAATTAGACTGTAAGGCGGCGGTCCCAGGAATCTAGATAAGATGCTGAGAGATTGGAACAAGTTGACCAAACTTCAGCTTACATGGACATGGCTCAAGCTCGCGCCAATGGTGACAATATTTCGAGAAACCCACTCCGCTAATTGATGAACTTCACTAAGAGAACCGCCCCGAGTCGCCAAAGCACCAGCTATCTTGTACACTAGAACCGTCCCTGCAAGTCCTCTTTCAATTCGATTAGGAGCAGTATTCATCCGAGTGATTATGTTGTGATCGTACCGACGGCCCACTATTTTGCCCTGGGTTCTACCAACAGCCACATCGTCTCCAACAATGACAAATTTGACACGGTCTGCCTCATCCGGGTGCAGGGCAACATATTGCTCCTTTGCGAGGCCAAAGTTGAGAACGTCGCCGGTGTAATTCCTTGCAAGATGGATTTCAGGAGATGGCTGTAAACCACACAAGAGAATCTCACTTGACGATGATGACAGTTCTAGTCTCATATCAGTGTGACCAGCCACTGGACCACAGGAAGGAACTCGCCCTTTGCCGTTATTTATTAGATCAATGGCACGGCGAACCTGACTAGCATTTGGAGAAGCAAAGATATTGCCGCATACCGCTCCTTGACGTCATCAGTACAAGTTCATAAGCCTGGTCAGCACTTAACAGACCTGTCAGCATGCCCTCGCCTACGCTCTGATTAAATAAGTTTCTACATATAAAATGCAGTCGCTTACCAACAAATCCGGCGTGAGCAGGTTCATGACCGGAGCCACCACCACACAAAAGGGCGACTTTGTTGCAATCTTGGTTTGCGATGTAAACGGCTGAGTTTCGAGAATTAAGAAGCATCGTGAAAAAGTGGCCACGTCCCCACATACTCTTGTTTTCAACGTCGAGAGCAAGTTGCGGGTTAGTTGCGCAGAGACCCTTGAGCGAATCGACTATGAGGGTTTCTGGTTTGTTGAGAAAGTGCTTGCCTGGTAAAATGTCAAAGAAACCGCAAGTGCAAGGGTACTTTGTACAAACTTTGAATGGACATGATAGCTTAAGGGCAGAACTGTAATCGTGGAACCCATGCTATTCACATAAGTTAATGAGTGTGACAAAGAACAAGTGACGTGATAGTGACAAGATGAGGTCGTCTTTCATTTGTCGGTCTACTATTTACACCTTCCTTTTTCTATTAACAAGTCGGCGTAGCTGCTAAACGACATTGTACAGAGTTTTCATGAATCCACTTCCATCTCCTGAAAGCTCTCCCTCTCCTCCTTCAGACGACAAACCCACCCAGTCAAGCAGAAAGCGTCAACGGAGCCTTTCAATGCAATCAGACAAATCTTCTGGATCTGTGAAACGTGCGGTACCAGAAGTGTCCGGGCTAGATAATACATCTCAGAACAAACAAGCCGATCAGCTGTCTACACTTCCTCTCAAAGATCAGACCCAAGGTATTGATGCATACATGGCATCCCAAGGCGAAGACAATGCCCTCTCTGTGTCTCAGCAATCACAAGTCATAGACACCACTCAGAACATGGATCCTGAACAGAAGCTTGTACTTGTGGAACAAGGGAAGCAAAAGCGGATGGAAATCGGAGAAACATGGTATCTTATTTCTGGTTTTTGGTGGAAGCGCTGGAGAAAAGCCTGCACTGGCGAGAAGGATAAAGAGGGTGTTATCACGGAAGTGGAACTCGGTTCTATCGATAACTTCTCTCTTGTTGACACCGATGGTCTCCTAAGACGGGATATTCTCGAGGGAGTCGACGTTGAGTATGTTTCCCAGGACGTGTGGCGCCTATTTACTATCTGGTTCGTTTAGTAAATCATCTTTTTGCTTTTGCTGAAAATTATCGGCTCAGGTATGGGGTGGGGCTTCCCGTCTTGACCCGGCGTGTCATTCCCAGAGGCGCTGCAAAAGAGCCCACGCTGGAACTTCATCCTCCTTCCTTCAAGGTTCTTCCTCTGTCCAGACCACGTTCTGCGTTGTGCCTTGGGAGTCCTGCATGCAAATTGATTCATATGTCCTCAGCAGACTCAATGACATTACTATGTATGACAGCGGCGGGTGCCGTATCTGCTTCTGAACAAAAATCGACTCCTTACCGTGTCTGGAGAGTAGAATCCTCTGATGAAGGCTGGGACTGTGGTGAATTTCCTGCTGAACGAGTATGGCCAGCAAATGGGAAGATGCTGAAAGAAAGTACGAAGACACTAGATGAAGACGGCTTGGAGTCAGGGGATGGTTTAGTCATTGAGTTCAAGCAAAATGATGGCTGGATTCTAGATGAAAAAGGGGTTACGCAACAGCTTCAGCTTCCCACAGTGACTGTGCCACTTTTCAACTCGAGCGATGGTTTTTTCAACAAAATGAACAACGCAGCGTCATCATCCAACGATCGTAGTAATGGTACTCCTGCAGCTCTCAAAACATCTCCCTCAAAGACATCATCTACAATTCTACTTCCCAACGATACTCGTAATCTTCGGGGTTTGGAACCTGGCACACTCGGTCTAGGCAACATGGGAAATACATGCTTCATGAATTCTGCCTTACAATGTCTTGCTCATACTAAAGAGCTTATCGACTACTTTCTCAGTACGCGATTAGATTTTTGGTGACCATGGTATTAATTTTTGAATTTTCAGGTGGTGTTTTCGAGGACGAATTGAACTTGGATAATCCACTTGGTATGGGCGGAGCTATTGCGGAAGCCTTTGGGTCTTTGCTCGAGCGGATTTGGGCACGCAGTGGATCAACGACGTCATATTTTCCCCGAGAATTCAAGCAAGCTCTTCAGAAGTTTGCACCACAATTTAGTGGATACCAGCAGCATGATTCACAGGAGCTCGTGGCATTCCTCCTAGATGGCCTACACGAAGACTTGAATCGTATAATTAAGAAGCCTTATGTCGAGAAGCCCGATTGGGAAGATGGGGGAGATCTTGAACTAGTTCAGTTGGCTCAGAAGTCCTGGGATGGTTATTTGCTACGTAATGACAGTGTAATTGTAGATCTATTCCAGGGGCAGTACCAAAGCACTCTTGTCTGTCCGGAATGCGAGAAGGTGACGATTCGATCCAGATAAAGTTGTCATTCCCGTTAACTTACAGCTGCTCTAGGTCTCGATCACTTTTGATCCCTTTATGTACTTAACATTGCCTATCCCAATTGAAAAAACGTGGGCGCATCAGATCTACTATGTCCCGTGGAGCCCTGAGTATCCCCATGTCAAGGTTTGCAATTCTTCTTCAAGGTCGTAGTGTATGCCTATTGATTTTGTAGGTACCCATTGAACTTGATCGCAACGCATCGTTTAGAGACGTCAGAAACCTTCTTGGTCGATGGATGGATGTGGAACCGTGCAACGTAAATTTACACCTTCAGCAAGGCGATTCAGGCTGATTCTTAACTTCATAGTTACTAACCTTAGAGGTTTTTAATAACCATTTTTACAAGAATCTAGATGACAGTGTCCTGGTCGGCGACATGACAAATGTCGATGTCATCGTTTGCTTCGAGTTACCTTGTAATTCACAACAAGCAAGAACGTTTAAGCGGAAACCTGATGACCCGCTTCTTCTTCCTGTATTCCTCTGTGATGCGAAAGGTGTTGGTCAATGGACCAACAACTCGCTGCATATCAGCCTCTTTGGATACCCCACTGTCGTCGTTATTTATCCGCAGGAAGCGATCAGTACAGATGTCATATATGATACTGTCCTCAGCCGTTTGACCCGCTTCACCCGCCACAGTCCTGATTTTTTCAATTGGGAGCATAGCAACGACATTCCTGAAGTCAAAGCTACGATCGGCGCCATCAATGCTCTTGATACTGTTACCGAGATAGGAGAGAATGGTGTTGTGATAACAGTTGAAAGCAATCCTTTAGAAGAGGGGGATATCGTAGATGAAAAATTGATGGATCAAGACATAGTCAACGTCGGGGAACCCAGGACCACTGGGTTCAAGAGGAATATTTTCGATCTCCGTTTACTTGCTAACCAACAACAATTTGGTACCGCAAGTTTTGGAGTTACCCTGACTTCCAGATGGGAGCCCTGGGAGCGTCGGGAAGAGATGTTGGATGTTACCAAAAGTCTACTCCACGAAGGTGATGCAATCTTTTGCGAATTTGACGAGAATTTGAAGGCATATTACTTCGGTGATAATGCCAACCATTACGAGCATGCCCGATGGGACGAGTGGGGCGAATTTATTCATCCAGAACTTGAGACGTCACAAAAGGTTGCGAAGGACAGAAGGAACAAGGGAATTTCGCTTCGAGATTGTTTAGACGAGTTTACCAAGGAGGAAAAGCTCGGGGAGGATGATTTATGGTATTGTCCTTGTTGCAAAAGACATCAGCAAGCGACGAAAAGATTCGATTTGTGGAAGGCTCCCGATGTCCTTGTTGTACACTTGAAGCGTTTCAGCAATAATCGGACACTTCGTGATAAAATTGACGCATTCATCGATTTCCCGATAGAGGGGCTGGACTTGGAAAGTATAATCAGTGAAAGAAAATATGCCAAGAAGTTAAAAGAACAAGGTTTTAATATTGAAGAGTTCAACCTCACGAGCTTGGACGAACCACTAGTCTATGATCTATTTGCCGTCGATGAGCATATTGGAGGGCTTGGCGGGGGTCATTATCGGGCGTACGCTCTGAACCACGAGAATGACAAATGGTATCACTTCGATGATTCTTATGTGAGACCTGCAAAGCCCGAAGACGCGGTTGTAAGTCACAGAACTTGCCTCATCATTGACTGAGGTTAACAATTTGGATAGAATGCTGATGCATACCTCCTTTTCTATCGCCGCCGGACCAACAAGCCTCTTGGTGGTAAACTCCAAGACTGTATTGTCGATTTTAAGAACAAGCAGAAAGAGCACCGTACGACTATTGAGATGTCGACACCTCCTATTCTGGATGTTCCAATTGATGGCGAAAATGGATTACCTACGCCTCCAGATGATGCTAGACTTCGTTATTTGGCGCCTCCTCCAGGTGATCTTTGTTCTCGGTTAGATGAAGAGAACGGTAGCCGATGGGCAGCACGGTCGGGTGCCTCGATATCTTCTTTAGCTGTGTCAGATGGCCCTCCAGACTTATCAGATCCGCTATATGCCGATCCTCTTGCTGAAGACGAACCCACGGAAGATTTCGGTGGATATACTGGTGGGCATTCATCTGATGGAAGTTCACCAGCGTCATGCTTGGATCCAGACTGGAATGACCCCATGTATCACAGTATCAGATCCCGGAATCTGGATTCTCAGAGGATGTCGCTGAGCGGCTCCGATGATTGGGAAGGGCCGGGAAGTATTTTGGTGTCGCCATCGTACTCGAATGTATCATCTGAAAATACGAGTGAGACAGGGAAGAAGACGTTTACGACTGCGGTAGAGGTGTTGAGTGTTGATAGTGACGACATTCCACCATGAGTTGACGTTTTTGTAGGATGTAGATAGAATTATGTGGTCGGTGTTTGCTTTGACAAGTTGTTAGATTAGTTGTCAGTTCTCCCTAATGCTTGATTACTAGTTTCAGATTTTGTATCACCCCGTCGTTGTTGGTAATTACTTGGTGTTTCTATAGCTAGTTTCGAACATAAGATGTGCACGTACGTGCACATCATGTCTTGGGGCGTGGGGAACTGCCAGATCATAGGATCGATCTTGAGGTCAGGGGATAAGTAGAATTGTGACATGAACAGGATTCCTCCTAACCTCGTCTACCTGACGATCTACAACCCGTCGCTGCGTAGTGCTTATTCACCAGACGCTGACGACGAGGATGCAGAAGAACAAGCGCATATTCTGTTCTATACCTCGAAAGAGAAAGCTGTGTCGAGGGATAGGATGTTGAGACAGATTGGCCTCGCCAAAGCGCTTGTGAATTTCTCTGAGTGTGTCTTCTTTTCTTTTCTTTTTTTTTTTTTGGAAAGAGATGAATGACGACAATGTTGATGGATTTTTTTTGCTCTTGGGGGACGTCTTATTATTAGGATGTTCGATGCTCAAAATCCACTGGATACAGTACATTCACAAACGAGAAGAATGGTGATGATCTGTCCTGAACCCAACTTTTGGATTCATGCTGTCAGTTGTTTTTTTATTGAAGAAATCTTCTTTGATCGAATACGTCTTGATGAGTTTGTTGTGTGTGTGTTTATCTGATTTTTTTTTCTCTCTTGTTGTCTAGTGTGTCGAGTTGGCAAAAGTACCGCGGGTCGTGCATGAAAAAGGAAAGGGTAAAAAGGGGAAGGAGAAGGGGAAATTGAAGGTAAAAGAATGGGAGAAAGAGAAGGATGAGAAGGGAAAGGATAAGGATGTGCCTGTTTATGATTATGAAGACAGTTCAGTGTATGATGGTGCACTGAAGGAGGCTATCATGAGGGGTTATGAGAGGTTTAAGGTACTTGTCGTTTTTTTTTACTATTGGAATGTTTTTTGATACTTTTCTTCTTTAAGTTGATACATGGACCGTTTACCTCGATTCTTAATGCTTTGGGACAAGAAGGTCTGGGAGTCCAACTTGAGAGGTTCTGGACTCCTTGGGCGTGGTCATGGTCATTAGAAGATGGTCAGGATTTTGGCCAACATCTTGGTATGTCATTTATTTACGGTTGAATGTTTTGAAAACAAAATTGACTTGTAATATCAAGGTATCGCGTTCCATCCTTATTTCAAAGCTTTAATTCCGACACTAGATGGTTTACAAGACGAGCTCGAACAAGATGAATTTGCCACTTTGCTTCTCTCATCGACATCGATGATACCTTCCTCAAGTTATCTCCGAAATGACTATCCAATCTCACTTCCACTATACCTCGCCTCTTTGATACCACCACCTCATGATTCTTCTATAGATACCCAAGACGATGGTATTGATGACCACCATAATGATGGACTAGCATCATCGCAAGGTACGATAAAAGGCACTCTAGTCAAAGATCAAGATACTGGGACGACATCCGGTTTCTTGAATAATATGCAAGCTATGAAATGGAACTGGGGAGGTGTATTGAATTTTGGTCGGAGTTTGGCGAAAACATCTTCACGAGGGTCTGATGCACCGAATACGGCGGCTTCGTCGGGGAAGGAAGATGCGGACCAGCAGGTGGCGGAACTTTCATTGTCGAAAAGTGGTGGGACTCATGTGGAGGATGGGAAAGGGAATTCAGGTGAAAGTGACCCCGATAAGGAGGGAGAAGTGAGGTTTACTGCAGAGGGGACAGTAGATCTGGGTGCTTTAGACGATGCAATTTCGTCTCAAGTGTCTCCCGCACCTTCCATAGAGGAGCGATCGAGGAGAACTGTGCTTAGCACACTAGAGGAGATTCCGAGGTTATCCACCAGTAAAGGTGAGGTGAAAAATGATGATACGGAAGAAGACGAGGAGAGGACAATACAAGAGTCGGAAGTGATGACACCTAGGACGTTATCGGTGTTTTTAAGGAAAATGGTTTATCTACAGGATGGCGATGACCCATTGTCGACAAGCCAGAAGAGGGTGTATTTCATGCTTGTAAGCCCTTTTTCAAAAAACCGATTATTGAACTGTCTTCTTTCCGGTTAGACCTATACCTCGGTAATTAGAGAGGACAGTGGATGCTAGTACTCGTCAACAACCGTACAGGGGTTGAGGAAAGCGAAGCACAACGGCATTTAGATCATTGCTCTCGCAAGTCGGAGAGGTTCTTTGCAATGATTGAAGAGATTATACAAGAACAATCTATGAAGATGTATGTTTCTATGTCACATCTGTTTTTGTCTCCTAGTAATGATTTTGATTGTAGGATGACTGACTCTCCACCGTCAGCGACGAAGATCCTTCAGCCTGGAGACGTTCATATCGGCTCAACGGGGAAATATACGTTTGGGAGTGATAATTTCCGTTCGAAATCTGGTATATTACACGAGGCTAGAGCTTTACAAGATCGGTATTTACCCTTTTTTCTTCCCCTAATGTATAATAACACAAGAAAATATGGCAGCGATCCGGAGATACTGGAAGTATTTTCACGAGGACAGAATCCACAGTATTGGCATATGGCACGTCGTACACGTTCTGCGGCGCATGGTACAAATGCCACCGACAGTAGGGAAGGTAGTGGTGTTGTATCAGGTGAACCGTTGGAGATGTATATGGAAGTGTTTAGGAAGGAAGCGAGTTTGTCGGATGTGGATAATGTGATGGCTGGTGCGGTGAAAACATGGAAGGGTGAGATGGATGGATGTAAGTAGAATAAAAAAGGAATTAAAATCTCACGAAGGTCTTATCCCCTACGTCAATGTGTTTGTCATCAAGATGCTTCTCTCAGCTATTCTCTCTCTCCTCGAGCATTGGACCTAAAGTAGATAAGGTTTCGAAGATATTCTGGGCTCCGATACTGTGCACTTGAAGAAAAAAACTATCTTAATGGCGTCTTCGTCGAACACTGGTGGGTTGTCGGTAGAGGATCAGATGAGAGATGAGATTGCGCGGTTGACAGGTAATGTTTTCTCCTGTTCCAACTCCAGTTGTTGATTGTGTCCTTTTTTTCTACGCCTGTACAATACTATCGACATTGGCTTGTGCACTACAAGCTACGATTAATCAACATAAATCTGGCTGGGGCACTGAGTCGCCAATCCATAGCGCGCATGCTACTGGTGGTTATAGCCGTTATAGGGGTCGTGGAAGAGGGCGTGGAATGGGTGGTGGTACTAGACCGCACAAGCAGTATGTCAGGCCAGGATTAGCTGATAGTGCAGTAAATAGGAAGGGGAAGGAGAACGCTGGTGTAAGTCCTGGAGCAGGTGAAGGGAAGGTAAAGAAAGAAGTGATCATCGGTGGTGTAGCGTTCGAGGCAAGTAAGCGGTCGTTGGTGCGCAAAGACGGTGAGATTCGTCTTTGATTCAATGTAGAACATGGCTTATGTGGTGGCGAAGTAAAAAAGCAGGCAAGTCATTCGTTCACGCTAAAAAGGCCGCAGGGGCATCATGCTCGAGTGTACAAGCCGAAAGGACGGAATATGACGTTGGACAATACGAGAAGGACGTATCCACATTCTCGGTTTGTTTTTTGTTTATTTTTTTTAAAGTTTATTGTTGACTGTGATTTGTAGAGCCGTCAAAAAGATTGACAAGGCATGCTCGAGGTTCACAAAGACAGGTGGGCTCTCATTGACTGGTGTGCAGAGTCGCTGCTGAAGCAAATAGGAACATGTCCGAGAGGACTGACCTGTCCATATGAACACGATGCAGCGAAGACTGCGATCTGCTGGGCGTTCATGCAGGGCGACTGTCCCAAGACTGCAGACACGTGCAACCTGTCACACTATCCAACTCCAGAACGCACTCCCCTCTGTGTCCACTTCCTCAACCGCGGCCGCTGCACAAGGCTGAATTGTTTCTTCCCCCACGTCAACGTCGCCAAGAAGGACGGCGTCTGCAAGGACTTTGCGGTCCTGGGCTACTGTGCAAAGGGTGTCCAGTGCGAGCGCAACCATGTCAGGGAGTGCCCCGAATTCGAAGAAACTGGCCAGTGCAGGTCCCGCGGGTGCAAGTTACCTCACGTGATCAAGGCAAATGCCCTGCGCGCCAGGCGAGAAGAAAAAACTATCCAGCCCACTTCCGACACTGCACAGCTTGGCGACGAATATATCTCTCTCATTTTTGACGAGAGCGATGAGAGCGACGACGATGAGGATGAGGACGACGATGAGGACGACGAGGACGAGTCGAGCCTATAGTACAGTCTTGTATTTATTTATTTACCTAATCTACCCTTGCGTCACCGTCCCAGTTCTCCCCTTTCTCTACCTTCACCATGGCTCCTGTCGAGACCGAGTATTACGACTTTGTGAGTGCTGTTCATGAGCCTTGGTTAAGGTCTGCTTGAGCATTTTCTCCAGCTTGGCGTCTCGGTTGACGCAGACGATGTTGCCCTCAAGAAGGGCTACCGGAAAGCAGCTATGAAGGTTCGTCATCCAGTTGGGCTTGTAGCGATGTCTACCCACAACCTTCAAGTACCACCCAGACAAGAACCCCTCTCCAGAGGCAGAGGAGATGTTTAAGGAGATCAGGTATGCACATCTACCAGAGGACGATACAGCTGTTTCACTCACGGCCTTGCATAAAGCAAAGCTTACCAAGTCCTCTCTGACCCCGTATGTCCTTTCTCTTGCAAAAAAGACATCTTATGGATCTCCTTGTCAGAATCTCAGAGCTGTATATGATAAACATGGAAAAAAGATGACAGAGAAGGAGGGAATCAAGATGGAAGACGCTGCTAGCTTCTTTGCCAACATGTTTGGTGGTGATCGTTTCGTTGACTACGTACATTCTTCTCTTCGTTTCAACGTCTTGCTTCTCTGATCCATCGCCGCAGATTGGCGAAATCACGATCATGAAAGAGATGACCAAGGCCGCCACAAACATGATGACGGAAGAAGAGAAAGCTGAAGTTGAGAAACAACTCAACCAGCAGTACAATTCGAATGCTGGTGGTAGTAGTGCTCCGTCACCTCAGAACATTTCTCATGAACCACACATCGACACATCCACGTCTGCTACAGGTTCACCTGCCATCACACCAACGCTTGCCACAGGTACATCCACCTCTTCCCCTGCCACGGCTTCCGCTCCGACCGCCACTACCTCAACCTCCCCAGAAGATCCTGCTGCTCAAAAAGCTGCTCTCCGCGAGAAACAGCGTCAACAGCGCGAAAAATTGCGAGCTCAAGATGAAGAGCGTCGTCAGGAGATGAAAGAACGGGTCAAAACGCTTACAGCGAAACTCATCGAGAGGTTGAGACCGTACGTCGAAGCCAAGAATCCTGGAGACCCGAACGATCCAGAGACAGTATCTTGGATGAAGAAGATAGGCAAAGAGGCAGAGGATCTGAAGCTGGAGAGTTTTGGAGTGGAGCTGTTGCAAACGATTGGTCATGTTTATGCAACAAAAGGGACCACGTATCTGAAGAGTCAGAAGATGCTTGGAATGTGAGTTTGAGTCTTGTTTGTATCATCGTTGTGGATCCTAATTTTTCTAGTCCTGGGTTCTGGTCGAAGCTGAAAGAGAAAGGTTCAGTTGCCAAGGACATGTGGGGTGTTCTCGGGAGCGCGTATGTTCATCATCTCCATTTTCACTCCACATATTCATCTTTTTGCACAGTCTGAATGTCCGAGACGTTCTCCAGGAAATGGAAAAAGTCCAACTCAAGGGTGAAGCAGGCGAAGAGGAACTCAAAGCTCTAGAAATGGACATGACCGGGAAAATGTTGCTTGCGTCCTGGCGAGGTGCTAGATTAGAGGTGATTCAGGTCCTGCGAGAGGTACAGTTGCTCTTGATGCATAGTGCTGCAGAATCATTGAATTGCTCTCTCTCTCTCTTTTCAAGGTTGTCGACCAGGTTCTGAAAGATCCATCGGCCAGTGATAAAATTATACTCAATCGTGCAAAGGTACGTTATTGTCCTCTTCCTTGCTTAGGTGCACCATAAGTGAGATTTTTTGAATTAGGGTCTGATTGATATGGGTAAACTCTTCAAATCCACGGTGCCGGATGAATCAGATGAGGAACGTAGGGAACTTGAGCGGTATGTTTCTGATTGTTCCTATATGTTTTCGATTGATATATTGGTCCCTAGACTTGTCGCAGAGGCGGCGAAACCGAAACCCAAGAATAAAAAGGGTGGAGCTCGTTCTGCTGCTGGTGTTACGACAAAGGAGAAGGTTGAGGACGCTTGTTCATCGAGTGGGGAAGCGCAACCTGCATCGAGTTGAGGATCGAGCGTTTGATTTTGGTTATGTTTCTCTCTCTGCTATGATCTACTTTATATTTTAATTTTTTTTGCTTCTTCTTGCATGAGCATACACGTATAGATATATATAATGTTGACGGCCAAGTTTTCCTTTCTGAATTTTATGTTTAAAGCATAACTTGGGGTATATAGAGAGAATTTTCATATTTACAAGGTATCGTCCCGTCAACAAAATCCGGTAGTTGTTTCTTGGGAGGGAACAAGAGAGAAAAAAACTACTTTTGTGCCTTCCATGAATCAAATTCGGCCTTGACCTAAAAATAAATGATTTTAATCTCCTATCGTTACTGGGTCAAGTAGAACACTGTGTAATTACCTGATTGAAGAACAGTTTATCAGCGACGACTTTGAATCCAACGAGTGCCAAAGCTTTAGTGACGGTGATTGTTTCTTGATGAGCTTCAAGCGTAGCAGCAGCTTGTGCAAAAGCTGGGGTATGATTACCCCCTTTTGTTGGAATGACTGTGTGCGCGCGTGTTATACAGGAGGAGAGGGTTTGTGAATTTGGATGAATGTTAGATATATATATATTAAGAAAAAACAATTTACCGAATGATGGATGGATTGCTGGCAATGCTTAGAAAGAAAACAATGTCCTGTCAAGAAAGAAAAGGTCAATAAATTCGGGTTTAGCTCACCATAAGTGACATTTCCCTACCAGAAATGATTAGCTGTTATAAAGAGTTTATATTTATTCGTTCTTTGAACTTACAAAGTCTGTAGAAGCAGCAGTACTATCTGCATTGCTCGACATGCCATATCGCGATCCAACGATTTTGGTAAACTCGAGTGCTGTTTGTTTCCCTCTTTTGAGAAGGCTCTGTATAGAAAGGGTAGGAAGGGAAAAACAAACTGAGGGATTGGTTTTGATGTAGATCGTAGTAAGAAGGTTCTGTTTGTAATGATATCTTGCAGGATGTCGCTAATGCAGCAGCTCTGAAATCAATAAATGAATGAGGAGGTGAATGAATGAGCCAAAGGCAGGAAATCTCACTCGAGGCATTTTTTAACTCTCTCGACGAAAGCTACGAGTTCCTGAGATGTCGGGGCACGTACATACCACCGCATTCGAGCGTAATCTGGTATGACTGGCGGGGATACTATTCTCGAATCGACAATACCAATCTCAGAGGAGAATGAAACTCAACTGTTTGGAGACCAGTTCTCGTTGCCTTGGATTATTCCATGGACGCGATGGGTCGGTTTCATTTGTTGACGTAGGGCGGATATGTTGGAGTAGGCGAGGAAGGCGGCGTCCTGCGCGTTTGTTCCTTCCCTGACTCATTGAATGGGTCCGAGAGTAACAAAAGGAAGAAGTTGACTCACCATGGAGCTGCTCCTGCGTGTGCGCTAGAGAGAACGGTTGTGATGGATTTCCGCTTGCATAGTAACTGGAATCATTACCTATGACCAAAGTATTCAACCTGGATAGCTTGTAAAGCTGTCGTTGACCCGATACTGGTGGAATGAAGTTGACCAGCTGCTGGGTGACACCTGTGGGGATAGATGACAAGAGTTATAAGTAGAATAAGGGGTAAGGCCGTACATGATGCAAGCATCCATATCCTTGTAACCACCTCTATTGAGCAGTATGATTTTCCCACCACCTCCCTCTTCGGCTAATATGGGGTGATTGAGAAAGGACGGGAAAGAGGAGGGTTAAGCGGACCTGGTGTTCCCAAGAGGACAACTTTGCCTGGTACATTGTGGGTTTCCAGAGCGGCCTTAAGAGCCAAGGCGACACCTACGCCGCTTATAGCAATGAGGTTGTGACCACAAGCATGGCCCATGCCCTGAAGAGCGTCCATCTCGGCGTTGACACCGATTGTCCTGCCCCCTTTGAGATGCTGAAACTCAGCACGCCAGGCAGTTTCAAGGCCGAGATAGTGAGGGGTTACGCGGAAACCGTGGGACTGCATGAAAGAGGTGAGGAGATGATGGGCGTAGATTTCGTGGAACATGAGCTCTGGGTGCTCTGAGGAGGATCAGCCGAAGACAGAGACATAGAAGAAAGTACTTGTACACACCGTGGATAGAAAGACTGAGCCTGCGAAGAGCAGGGCTGCAGGCGTCGAGGGTGGCCTCAATTGTGGCCAGCACATCACTAGCGTTGTTCTCAGAGTACAACGGAGGCGCGTCATCACAGCAATGCTTGCTGTCTTTGTGGCGCGGAAACAGAACACCAAAGCAGCCTGGAAGGAACATAATGCGGCATCCAAGGGCAGTCAGTAGAAAAATCCCAGCGACCGAAGCCGGCCACCACGGGAGCGGCAAAAAGAAGGGCCTGACCGGGAATTGAACCCGGGACCTCCTCGAATTTAGGCCTCGGAAGGCCCGGTAACCCCGAACGAGGAATCATACTACTAGACCATCAGGCCAACAATTAGCACTGAATCTCTGCATCATATTATCAGTATTTAGAGAATCGGCACATCACTGCGCGTCCAACAGAATAGGACTAGTCCAATGGTACCGAATGCCCAAACATCGACCGCAAGGCTCGACTCCATCTTTACTGGTCTCAAGAGCCGTAATCTTGATACTCGAGTACAGTATGCACAAGAGTTGCGTCGTTTTGTAAGCCCCGCAGTCACTATTTTCTGTCTATAACTTAAAATGCATAGGTATCGACGGAAATCGCTGATATGTCCTCTGATGCCTCTGCTAAAATATGGGACGAGGCTATCAACAAGCGACTCTTTGAATTGACACATAGTCCTCACTCTGCAGAGGCTTTTGGTGGCCTCATAGCTATAGGTGCGCGTGCACCAAACTGTCGATGTCTCGTACCAAGTCTTTCTCCTAGATTATCTTCTTGGCCTCGAGTCTGACGAGACCATTGAAGCAAAACGCAACCTCTTTCGGTTTTACAACTATGTTAAGCATCTGCTTCCAAACCACGAGGTGGGCTTGATGCTCGCGGCTTCAAAGACCCTTGGTCAAATAGCAGAAATTGGGGGAGCGGCCTTTGGAGAGCGTTTCATGGATTACGAAGTACAAGCAGCTATCGACTTGATACAGCCAGATAAACACGAATCCCCCCGTCATGCTGGCGTCCTTATCCTCAAGGAGCTGGCTCGTAGCAGTCCAACATATTTCCATCCACACATTAGTGTTGTATTCGACAACATTCTCATCCCCTTGCGTGACCCCCGGGTACACATCCGGGAAGGTGGATCAGAGTTGTTGGCTGCTTGTCTCGAAATCATTACAACCAGAGAGCGTCAAGCTACAAGTCCCTATCTACTCAAGATACTTCAGGATGCTCAGCAAGGTCTGAAGAGTAACTCGATGGACGTCGCTCATGGCTCCTTGTTGACGTACCGAGAGCTTCTGCTTCATGCTGGGATGGTGAGTCCTTGCATCTTTCGTCCAAGCAGGACAAAACTGATGCCATGTTCCTAGTTTATGCGAGAAAATTACCTAGATATCGCTGATCAAGTCCTTCGCTTTAAGTCACACAAGGATCCTCTGATTCGGAAGATGGTCATCACCATGATTCCTTCGCTTGCTGCATACGACACGCAAACATTCACAGAACACTTTCTTCACAAAGCAATGGGTCATCTTTTGACGCAGCTGGAAAAGACACAGGAACGGAATTATGGTGCGACTAACTGCACGAGAAATGCTGGTTTTAACTGATTAAATATGCGTCGCAGCTTTCATCGCCATTGGACACACAGCCAATGCTGTAGGAAGTGACATGAAACCTTTTCTCGATTCTATCATGGTACAGATAAAGATTGGTCTACAGGGCAGAGGGTGCGTCCGACAAAGTACTAAATCAGCTTGAATTCACAATGAGCGCTACAGCCGGAAAAATGCCCTGCCCGAAGAACCTCTTTTTCAATGTATAGGGATGCTAGCAGCTGCGGTTGGACCCAATCTCACCAAGCTCCTGCATGATCAGCTTGACCTCATGATGAGTTTTGGTCTAAGCGAACCTCTCAAGAGTGCTCTTGTGATCATTGCTAGACATATTCCGCCACTACTGAAAACTATACAAGGTGCATATCGTTTTTTAATTGAAGATGAGCATTTTGTTCACGCTTGAATAAGATCGACTATTGGACCTCCTTTCCCAGGTTTTGAGTGGTCAGTACTACAAGCCGCTTGGGGGGCCTCCTTCCATGGGTAGACCTGATACTACGAACGTTGTTACGAGTGTTGCTATAGCACAAGTGAGTTTCAGGTTGTTAAGCGAAATCAATCTCTGTATCAATTGATCCATTATCAAAGTTCAATGAAAAGAACCCTGAACTCCTTTCATTAGCACTCACTACATTAGGTTCATTTGATTTCAGTGGTCAGTTTCATCGTCTTCCAATGTTTACTGCCAGCTCACCTCTCCTGTTTTAGGTCATGTTTTGAATGAATTTGTTCGCAACTGTGCAGTACCCTATCTTGAAGATGACCATGCAGATGTCAGAAGAGCTGCTGCTACAACCTGTTCTCGACTTTTCGTTCGCGATCCCATCTGCTATCAGTCAAGTAGTCATGCTATTGAGATCATCAGCGAGGTTCTGGACAAGCTTCTCACTGTTGGCATCGCTGATCCTGGTGACTATTCCTTCCTTCCCTGGTATGGTGTATGCCTTGGCTGATTTCCCCCCCATAGATGCAGGTATCAGGCAGACAGTGCTCGCCTCTTTACATGAGAAGTTTGACAAGCATCTTGCTCAAGCTGAGAACGTTCGATCTGTTTTCATCGCTCTCAATGATGAAGTTTTCGAGAATCGTGTCACTGCCGTCAACCTCATTGGACGACTCGCAAGACACAACCCTGCTTATGTGATGCCATCGCTACGGAAAGCATTGATTCAACTCCTCACAGAACTCGAGTACTCGACAGTTGTGTAGATGTCTTTTGCTCCTCTCTTGTTGTCTTATGCTTACAAGCTTGTCCCAGGCGGAGCCGCGAAGAGTGCACGCGTCTGTTGACTTTGCTCGTGAGCTCTACTCAACGGCTCATTAAGCCTTATGCATTGCCCATGCTTCGTGTGTTGTTGCTTAAAGCCAATGACGTGAATCCATCTGTTGCCGCCAATGTCCTCATGTGCGTTGGAGAGCTAGTGTGCATATCTGGAGAAGATGCAATTCCCTATGTTTCTGAGCTCTTGAAGGTTATTATAGAAAGGCTTTCAGATGCGTCAGTCGGCAAGAGGGATGCTGCATTGCATGCTCTGGGACAAGTCTGCTCTAGTACGGGCCATGTCATCGCGCCTTTAATTGAATATCCTCAGCTTGTACCCTTGCTTTCAAGAATTCTCAGAATGGAGGCTACCAAGAATGTACGCCGAGAGGTCGTGAGAGTGCTTGGTATCCTTGGGGCGCTGGATCCATACAGGCGAAAGGTTTGCTATAGTCTTTTCCAATGTGTTCTTATGTGAGTTAATTTCACATTGATTTAGAGTCGGCCGGATGATGATGCCGTCGGTGAAAAGGCAGTCGCGGCTGTTAATCAAGTCCCAATTGCCCAGTATAACGCAGTGTCTGGAGCTGATGATTATTTTCAGACTGTCGTCATCAATTCACTTTTAGTGATATTGAAAGACCAAGCTCTGAGTAGCCATCACCACACCGTGATAGAGGCAGTAATGTCTATATTCAAGACTCAAGGGCTGAAATGTGTCACTTTCCTTCCACAGGTCTGTTTGCCAAGATTGAATTGCATCTGAATGACGAATGCGTCCTTGCATCTAGATCATCCCTGCCTTTGCTACTGTTACTCGCACGTCCGTAGCGAGGTTACAAGAGTTTCATCTTCAACAGCTTGCGATTCTTGTCAGTATCATTAAGCAGCATGTTCGTAACTATATGCCCGACATATTTGCCCTGATAACGGAGCTCTGGGAGAACGTTGCTCTCCAGCTTCCTATTGTTGCCCTGATTGAAGCTCTTGGTAGAGCACTCGATGCCGAATTTAAGCCTTTTCTCCCCACCATTCTCCCCCTCATTCTGAAGGTGTTTGAAGGTGGACCGCCAGATGATAAGCGGAGTGCCGTTCAAATCAAGGTTTTCGATGCATTTATGACTTTTGGTTCGAATATAGAGGAATATCTTCATTTGGTGATACCTATAATCGTGAAGGCATATGAACGTGACGGCACTATTCCATTGCGGAAGAAGGCCATCCAGGCGATCCACGGATTGTCGAGACGGGTCAACTTCTCTGATCATGCCTCTCGCATCATACATCCCTTGGTCCGAGTGCTGGATAATTCAAATACGGAACTTCGCCAGTCGGTGATGGAAACATTGTGTTCCTTGATGATGCAGCTGGGAGCCGATTTTGCTATCTTTGTTCCAACTGTCAACAAGGTATACATTGTTGACCAGTCACGGTTTCGATGCAACTCATGTGCTAGTAGAGTATTGTGCGGAACAAAGTTGCCCCTCATCCTGTGTACGAGAACATGATCAGCAAGCTGTTGAATGGTGAACGTTTACCGCAAGATATGGCATTGCAAGATTCTCTGTATGTTCATGGTTGGACTAGTATCATCTTGATTGCTGATGTACTCCAGAGAACCGAATAAAACTCCTGAATTTTCTGCTCCTGCTGAGGCTACGAAAATGGCGGTCAACCAACAACACTTGAAACAAGCTTGGGATATATCTCAGATTGCTACGAAAGAAGAATGGTTCGAGTGGATCCATCGGATGAGCGTAGAGTTTATGAAAGAATCACCATCTCATGCCTTGCGAGCATGCATGAGTTTGGTTGACATTCACCCTCCCCTTGCTAGGGAGCTATTCAACGCGGCGTTCTTGTCGTGCTGGAGCGAGCTGTATGACCAATATCAGGTAAGCTGAACTGTAATCATCTGGTGATGGTGATGGTGGCGGTTGGCGTTGAACTGTTTTTGTTTCTTGTCCTCCTCTTCTAGGAGGATCTGGTCCGATCGATCGAATTTGCCATCACATCCAATAATACCCCACCTGAGTTGATTCATCGTCTTCTAAACCTGGCTGAATTCATGGAACATGAAGAAAAGCCGCTACCGATAGAACATCGGACTCTTGGTGAGTATGCAATGAAATACATGGCATATGCGAAGGCCCTTCACTACAAGGAACTCGAGTACTTCTCCGAAGCCTCTCCTGCTGTCGTTGAGTCTCTTATTTCCATCAATACTCGATTACAGCAACATGATGCTGCCTGGGGAACTTTGATAAGTGCTCGAGAGCAATACAATGTGACCAAGCATGAAGAGTGGTATGAAAGATTGGGTCGTTGGCAAGAGGCCCTTCAAGCATACGAAAAGGCGGCGGATAAGGACCCTACTGATCTTGAAGTTCAATATGGCCGTATGAAATGTCTACACGCGCTTGGTGAATGGGACCAGCTGGCGACGCGTGTTGGAGAACATTGGGCGACTGCTTCACATGAAGATCGCAGGGAGATTGCACCAATGGCGGCTGCTGCTGCTTGGTCACTTAATGAATGGGATTCTATGGAGGACTATATCAACACGATGAAGCCAGAGTCATCGGACAGAGCGTTCTATCGTGCTATCCTCTTCGTTCAGCAGAACCAGTTCCCTAAAGCACTCGGACAAATTGCAAAAGCTCGCGATTTACTGGAACCTGAATTAAGTTCTTTCGTTGGAGATAACTATGGCCGTTTGTATGGGTGAGTCTCTGTCATATTAACTTTGACAGATGGTCGTCTGAAACGAATTTTTTGAATCTAGAGTCATGGTTCGTGCACAAATGTTGTCGGAATTGGAAGAGATCATTGCATTCAAACAATATGCTGATCAACCTGAACGTCAAATGACCATCCGAAAAACGTGGCTGAAGCGGTGTGTTTTTCGTTTTTAGAAATTTGATTTTTATCCCTGAAAAAGAAGGCCAGGTTACAAGGTTGTCAACCTGATGTTGAGGTCTGGCAAAGGATTTTGCAAGTCCGCACCTTGGTTTTGAACCCTGAAGATGACCCTGTTATGTGGATCAAATTCGCCAATTTGTGTCGCAAAAATGACCGCATGGCTCTTGCTGAGAAGACCATTAATTCTCTTTTGTCACCAGAAAAGGTGAGTAAAATTCGTTCAACCCGAATGTTTGGCTGTTAAGGGCGGCGGGATGTCAGTATCGGCTTCATGAACATCACGGGAAAGCAACTCCAAATGTTGTCTATGCACAATTGAAGTACATGTGGGCTCGACCTGACTCCAAAGAAAAAACTCTAGAGTTCCTTCGCACTTTCTCTACCCAACTTGCGCACGACTTACAGCAAGAAACCGATGACAGTCCCCATCATAGGATTGGAAATAGTGCTTCTAGATCAAAGCTGACAGAGCTATCGAAATTACTTGCTCGATGTTACCTTAAGCAGGGACAATGGCAGGCCCAACTCAATGATTCTTGGAGCTCCGTGAGCGAGAAAAAGTTCTTTTCTTTTTTTGGGCGGTCTGATCGACTCCACAGAGAAATACGGAAGATATTCTACATTCCTACTTCCTCGCCACTCATTACGATCCTCAATGGTATAAAGCCTGGCACACTTGGGCACTCGCCAATTTTGAAGTCATTGGTGAATTAGAGAGTCAGGTCGAGGGACGTGTCAATGATATACCTGGTGATGGGATTGCCGCACACGTTGTTCAGGCTATTGAAGGTTTTGTTTTTCTTTCCTCTTACTATCGCCAGCCTCATGTTTGTCTAGGATTCTTCCGTTCTATTGCTTTGACTAATGTCAACGCCCTTCAAGATACGCTCCGACTTTTAACCTTGTGGTTCAAATTCGGTGCTCATGATGTCGTCAGTAGTGCAATGGCCAATGGTTTCTCGAGTGTGGACGTCGATACGTGGTTGGAAGTTATCCCTCAAGCAGGTGACACGTGATTTGAGTCGGAATATCCACTTATATCTCTTCAGATCATTGCGCGAATCCAATCACCACACCTGAATGTCAGACGCAATATCAGCAATCTCCTCACCGATGTTGGGAAAGCCCATCCGCAAGCTCTAATTTATCCTTTGACTGTAGCCTCGAAATCTTCAAGTATTGCACGAAAAAATGCTGCGCTCGGCATTATGGAGCGGATGCGGGAACATAGCCCAATAATCGTAACTCAGGTACTTATCTTCAACCTATTTGAAATCATCTCATTCCTGCTTAGGCTCAAGTGGTCAGCCAAGAACTCTTCCGAGTTGCAATATTATGGCATGAGTTGTGGCATGAGGGACTAGAAGAAGCTTCGCGGCTGTACTTCACGGAAAAGAATCCGGATGGAATGATAGCCGCCTTGGAACCCCTACATGATCTATTGGAAAAGGCAAGATACTCTTATGTTTTTATAGAGCTCAATTTAATTACGATTCATTTAGGGTCCTGAAACTGCCCGCGAAACTTCGTTTGCTCAAGCTTTTGGCAGGGAACTGCATGAAGCTCGTGAAGCCTGTCGTCGGTTTAGGATTTATGGCGAAACTGCCGAGCTGGACAGGGCATGGGATGTTTATTACGGAGTTTGTGTTTAAAATGACTCACGTACTGAATTTCGCTGACAAACAGTACGTGTTAGGTATTCAAGCGTGTCGAAAAGCAATTACCACAGCTTACCACTCTGGACCTTCAATACGTGTCGCCACATCTCTTGAAGGCTCGGGATTTGGAGCTTGCAGTCCCTGGAACTTATCAAAGTGGCAGGCCTATCATCAGGATTCAAAGCTTTGCCACCAAGTTGACGGTGATTGCGTCCAAACAAAGGCCTAGACGACTATCCCTGAAGGGCGATGACGGTCGTGATTATCAATACGTCCTCAAGGGCCACGAAGATCTACGTCAGGATGAACGAGTGATGCAGTTATTCAGTTTGGTCAACACGTTACTCTCCGTTGATACCGATAGCTTTAAAAGACGATTGCATATTCAACGATACCCTGTGATACCGCTCGCTCCCAACGCCGGTTTGCTGGGCTGGGTGCAAGACAGTGATACCCTACACGTACTCATCCGAGATTACCGTGACTCTAGAAAAGTTCTACTTAATATCGAATATCGACTCATGCTTCAGGTGTGTATGACTCTATACAGGAAGGACGGTCCCCGATTTTAGCTAACCACGTCGTAGATGGCTCCTGATTATGAAAACCTCACATTGTTGCAGAAGGTCGAAGTCTTCGAATACGCCTTAGAGAACACTACCGGTCAAGACTTGTACCGTGTGCTGTGGCTGAAAAGTGCCAATTCGGAACATTGGTTGGAGCGTCGAGCAACTTATACTCGATCGCTCGCTGTCAACAGCATGGTTGGACACATTCTTGGTTTGGGGGACCGACATCCTTCCAATATAATGCTGGAGCGAAGCACTGGGAAGGTCGTTCATATTGACTTTGGTGACTGTTTCGAAGTGGCCATGCACCGTGAAAAGTTCCCCGAGAAGGTACCATTCCGATTGACGAGGATGCTGACTCACGCCATGGAGGTGCGTGCCAATTAATAGTTGATGTCATTTGCCACTTACTCTCGGATGCAGGTCAGCGGTATCGAAGGTAGCTTCAGAAATACATGTGAAATTACCATGACTGTCCTTCGCGACAACAAGGAATCTTTGATGGCAGTGCTGGAGGCGTTCGTCTATGATCCTTTGATAAACTGGCGCTTGATGCAAACGGAAGTTGACGGTCGACGTAATGAAAGTGAGGGCGCCTTTCCGCGGATTGTGAACCAGACTAACTAGCTATAAGTTGATCCTGATCGTGCTGCTGAGCTAGCGCGGGCAGCGGCTTACCCTCAGGGGCCATCCCGAAAGGTCAAAGCGAACGAAGATCAGATCTTCAATGGTTCGTTTATCTGATCGATTTTGAGGATTTACCACTGAGTTTTTCATCAAAATATAGAGACTCAAGGTGAACTTGGTGCTCAAGAAGTGCGGAATGAAAGGGCGTTGTTCGTCTTCAATCGCGTTCAACACAAGTTAACCGGTATGTTACTTATGCTTGGTGAATGATCATAACTTTAACTTTTTGAACAATCAGGCCGCGACTTCAATCCAGATGTGCAGTTAACGGTGCAAGAACAGGTCGAACAACTTATTAGCCAATCAACTGCTCTGGAAAACCTTTGCCAGTGTTTCTCAGGTTGGTGTGCGTTCTGGTAGCCGTGGGAATGATCCACTATGTAGATTTTGCTATTCTTGTTCCCGTATTTATATACCCTCCTTTCTGTGCATCCTTTCGCAACAAAGATTTTTAGCATACTATTGCAATGCCACGCGCTTCGACTGTGAAGAAGGACGAGGCAGGAATGCGCTTTACTACCTTTAGTATGCCTCCGTCGTCAGTTCGGGTTCACTCGTTTCTTGGAGTGGCTGCTCACCCTCAGCAAGGGCGAACCCAAAGCATGTTAATTCCACATATCTTAAATCGGAAACACAGACTATCTGGTCAAGAAACACATCTAAAAGACTGCGCGATGGTAATAATGAGGACTCTACCCAAATTCTTGCTGAGCCACAAAGGTGGGTTGAATCAATATCTATGAAGACTACTACATCCAGCTCCATTCCTTCAAGACGTGGCTCCCAGGTCATTGTCATACATCCCGGTTCAAGATTTCTTCGAATAGGAAGGGCCTGTGATGTCATTCCCCTCTCTATACCTTGTGTGATAGCTCGCAAGTGCCGAACACAGATGCCAGAAGTAACGCGCATCAGAAATGTAGCTCGTCCTTGGTCGCAAATGACCCAAGATGAAATAGCTCAGCAGAAAGAAACAACAGAGGAAGCCAACAATAAGGATCCAGTGCGTCTTTTTTCGTACTCTATCAAACTGTAGACTCATGAATTTTCGTAGTTCGATACCAAATTAGCCAGTATGATAGGATCCTTGAAAGAACGGATGCGCTTCTTCAAAATACGTACCGTTTACAACGCGTTTATGATATCAACAACCTTCAATAAACAGTTCCAACCGGAAATCATCTCTGAACAAAATGATGCCATGCAAATAGACTGGATTGACCATACTTCAACCGAGGATGTGCTAGTGGGGGACACTGTGTGTATCACTTTTTTGCCATCCATCTACTCGTAACATCTAACTTCCGCCAAAAAAAGGCGCTTCGTATTGGAGATCCTCAAAATGCCGGTTATATAGTCCGCTACCCAATCTATAACCGGAACTTCAACCTCCGCGACTATCCCTCAGTGCGAGTGGCACTGAGTGATTTAGAGGCTCTTATTCTCTGGGGGCTGCAAGAGAAATGTGGACTCCAGCAAAGGGATTTGAAGGTATGCAACGTGAGAGGGACCCTCAGAGGCAATCTCATCTCCACTATAGGATTATTCTGTGGTTCTGGTTATCCCTGATCTTTACGACCGAGCTTATGTCTGTGATTTTCTAAATTTGCTGATATCCATGGGATTCAAAAGATTCTGTGCTCAACAAGTTTGTTCTGATTCATTCTTGGTTTGCACTCCCTCAAGCTACCGAATATTAGGAATCCCTGGCTGCGACCTATGGTGCTGGTGTTTCTAATGCTTGTGTAGTTGATATTGGTGCGACAACAACCAGTATCGCCTGCATTGAAGAAGGAATGGTTATTCCTGATACAAGGTGCGTTAATCGCAATTTGTCATGAAACAGCATGACATCCCGGAACAGAATGAGGTTGGGGGTGGGGGGAGATGATATTACTGAGTTTCTTTCTGTCCTGCTCAAGAGAATTTATCTGCCTTACAAGGAAATGGATCTTGTACGATCATATGATTGGAACATCATGGAGGACCTAAAGGCAAAAATGTGCACTCTGACGGAAGTAAGCCTCTTCGAGGCATCTCGCTCCTATATTCTGTATTAAGCTCGTTGGTAGAGTGATGTCACAACCAATCTATGTGGCTTCCAGGTCCGCAGGCCAAATCAGCCCACCGTGAAGTACGGTTTCCGTGTTTACGACGAGGTTATCTTAGCTCCTATGGTACGTCTCTCTTGCCTGCCTGGTCGTTAATCACTATGGATCATCTCCTTCAGTGCCTTTTTGAACCTCGTGTCATTCAATTTGACGCGAAACGCCCATCGAGGAGGAACACATCAAATTCAATGGTCACTGATGAAATTGTTGAGCAAACTTCGGACATCATTGTAAGATATCTTTCTTAGACAATCCTGAACACTTCATCTTAAACCACACCAGACAAATGCAATGATAATATCCACTCGGCACCTTATGCCTGGGACTATAACTGAAGAAAGCACCACAAAATCCAAGCCTACGACCCAAACCTCAGGTATGTGATGTCCCTCCTCACTAATGCTGGTTGGTCTGCTAATGTAGTCTTGTAAAAGGTACCTCAACTCCTGGGAAAGTTGAAGCTGAAACAACCACGAGCATTAATGATGCTTCGAGATCGACGTCGCAGACACCTACAGAAGTTCAAGCAGAAGCTAACTCACAGACTTCTCAACCCTCAGAAACCACACCTACCACTGCTCCGGCTCAAGTCCCTGTCTATGCGGGGGGTTACAGTATTGACGTTCCCTTTGAAGCCAGCATGCTGCCATTGGATGTGGCTATCTTTAATAGTGTTCGTGCAGCTGGGGAAGATCGCATCTGTAAATACCTACAAATGGTTTTACTTGTAGGTGGTAGTGTGCAAATATCTGGAATAGCTCCTGCCCTTGAAAGCAGGTAATGTCGTCGCTTCAATGCTCCGATTATATCTAAATTATGTTTCCAGGTTGCAAGCTATTGCTACACCAGTTGTATCAGGTATGGAAAAGGTACAAGTTATCCCACCTCCCAAGGATGTTAGCCCCCAAATCCTGGCCTGGAAAGGTGCGACTGTACTCGGCAAGATGGAGAGTATATCTGAACTTTGGGTAACCCCGTCAGATTGGGTAATTTTCTCGATTGAACATTCTGAAGGCCTTCATCTGAATTTGTTTGCAGGAGATTCTGGGTATACGAGGCCTGAAAGAGCGATGTTTCTTCCTCTGAAGGTGCATAGTTGCCTGAACTAATTTGTGTGTATCGGTCTCTTTTAAATCCAGAGTTCTACCAATATTGAGGCCAAGTAAGTCACTGCTCACCATTGAACGATGATTACAGGGGTATCCTAAGGTTATGATGATAAATGATCGTTATGAAAACAATTTGTGCATGCGCAGTTTTTGGGATCGATGTTGTTGCAGACAGAAAATCGATAGACGTGAAAGTCATGGGGACATGATTAATAGACAATGCGCTTTTATACTTCAAGCCTCTGCTTGACCAAAAGGAAATCATTCGACCCGAGGGTCGGCCACGAATGAAGAAGTTGGTTCATTTCTCGCTTGCCGTCACTGGATGGATTTATGATGAGAGATAGACTAGGAGGAAAGACATGGTTATATGCGCACCTGTCTCTCTTCAACCATTCTGCTCGCATGGTTCCCCCTTCCTTCCAAACATCGAGGTCAACCTCTGAAGAACAGTCGCAGTCCTCGAATTTAGCAACTTCTTTCTTACGTGTACGCCCTTCCTTGTCGGACTCGGATATCCGGAGAGCTTCAGAATATTCTCGTTTCATTACAGGCAATGACGAGATCGCAAGTCGCTCAATTAGGGACTCGACAACTGCTGCAGCCACGCGGTTGGGGACAAAGGGAAAGGTCATATTGGAACGGGGAACACGATCAGGAGTGAGTATCAGAACGCTGCGGCAGATTGGACAATCAACGGCTTCATGCCATCCCCCGCAGACACGGTGCAACCGCGAAAAGAACCATTTGAGGATGCAGATAGCGCAAAATGTGTGACCACAATGACCTGGGTGCAACGAGTAAGGATATGCCATTATTTCATAGCACCTTTGTTGGCGTTAGCCACCGCCATTGATGATCACAAAGGTTGACGTACAATGCACAGGTGAAATGTTCCTCCAGTTGGCCAAGAGCATTTTGAGCCTCCTTTTTCGCTAGTTGCGATAATTTTGCCGCTGCCTCGTCTTCCCTATCGAGTAAGGCCTGCATCCGCTCGTCGATCTGCTGGACACGAATTCTACAATCTTCCTCTCGAGACAGTAGATCCCCCTCCCTTCTGTTCAGTTCGGAGGCAGACATCCGAGAAGCTCGTTGAAAATCGGCTTTTGACAGGACAGTACGTTGAGCAATCACGTTAGACCTCTCTGCACACTCTGTGGCACAAGGTGGAGATCCAGCAAGCAGAGCATCCTTCTTTGTCGTCTTTCTTTTTTTTGCTGGCGGCTGCCTAGGATCCATAGACACATCCTGGACTGCTTGAGGAAAGATACGTCAAGCCAGAAGAAGACGTGTGAGGAGAGCAGACCTTGGCGATTACTGATCCTTGTGGACCGCCTTGGACGAGCCTCAGACATGGTCATCGACGACCTGGAGGGCCGGGGCATGATGGCAACAGTCCGCGAAGCGAATCGACCCAGGCGAGTGCACGATAGGGGCTTCTATTTATGGAATGTCACGTGTGTCTGTCCGGGCCCGCGATTATTTCCTGTCATTATCGCAAACCTCATCACTTTGATATGCACATGCAGTCGATGCTGCGGCTTCTATACTTCGCTACAGTTCAGGCTCGGCGCACTGTCTGCTAGAATTCTACGGTTCATGAGAGACGTGGTTTACAATGCCATGATGTTCGAACCGGCTTCGGAAAACGCCCAGAGTCATGCGACTCCACCATCATTAGATCTATCCATGAACGACTGGCCATCCCGACGGGACTCGCCGAGGTATTGTTTCCAATACCGGGAACGAACACGCTGAATATTCACAGCTGAATTTAGCTTGATGTAGATGGGAGTTGTCATCTCCGTGACTACGTCTGCACATGTTTCCAGAATTGCTCGAAAGAGCAACTGAAACGAATAGCTTACTAGTCACCTAGGCCATATTCACATCTCCCCCACCATCAGTGTGGGTTCACTGTTCTCAGGACTGAACCAGTTTACAACACTCCCTAAATATATGCTGTAAGCACTGTCGACGAACTTTACCTTCCATCACTAATTGGTACTCTTTACCTATTTTCATAATACTTCTCACTTTTTTCTGTCCAAAGAGTTGCATTAGGTTTGATTTCGCCTTGCCAAGCGAACATCTATAGGGACAGATTATAACGTTGTCTTCTGCACTTGTCTTATGGGACTCTGATTAATCTCATCTGTGAATCCCCCCCATCCCCCAGATTTAACGCCGCATGAAATACTGCATTCTCAATACTTTGACCATGCTGTTGAAGTTTTTGTTGTGTCAAGATGGTACGCTTACTTTCACCTGACATCATTACGCACTGCAAAACATCTCAAAACGAATCAAAGTCAGTCAAATACACATCTCCTAGCAGCTGAACGATGTCGATCTCTATCGGCAATACTGCCATGGTGTGTACGTGTACTATATGACTAAAAACCCTGGTTTGAGCGCTAAACCCGATTGGTTCACTTGCAAAGAGTTGGTAGCTCCTCTGCTCCTCTGGCCATGGATTGTGGCGGATCCGCCAGATCCGGCGATTATCCTCGAAATCATGACACAAGCTGTAACATAACAGCAGCTGAATGATGGCTTGATCGAGGGCAACGATGTAAGTGTGCTGCCACTTGACCTTTTCCTTCTTCGGCAACAGCCAATGTCATTCGTCCATTCCGCTTATACCGGAAAAGAGCAGATCTGTTAAATCTGTTGCTATGGGGCAGGAAGGTCTTTGGACTAACAAATCAACAATAAATCGCTGATAGGCAATTTCGAGTGTCGCCCCACCGAGATGGATCATTGAAATGGGGCTACAAGCATTGCGATGGCAGAAGACTTGACAGCTTGCACAGAGTTACTTCCGTCTTACCGTCGAGTAGAGGGGGCGGGAACAACTAAGAGATACATGCCATGCTTATTGTTCAATGAAATCTTGGGTACTATGGGCGTCACGGTAAAAAGGTTGTATTCTTCGGGAAGCGGAAGACTCTTCAGAATGGGGACGTCTTCTGGCGATCGGATGACCATGGATAATGCATTAGAGGGAAGATACATCATTCATGCACACCATGGCTCAAGTTGTGTAGGCTGCTCCGACAGGCTGCAGGATAGGTTATATTTAGCATGTTTGGTCATGCAGGGTCAACCACGGCATGGAAAGCCGAACAGATCCATGAGTATCGTAAGTGAAATCTGAGATTGTGCAGTAACAACTGAATGGAGACTCCGACGAGGTCCGACTGTATTTTCATATTCTATGTCAGGGTACGGCGGAACCGGTCGTTCCTAGGTTGTGCCCACACGCAGGCGGAAGGAGGCGGAAAGAAGACAGCAAAAGAGTGAGCGGGACTGCGTGCGGAGAATAGCGGAAAAATGGACAGGACCCCGAAAAGGAAGGTGATCGGTGGAGCAGTTGAGTTACCGCTGGTCAGTTGAACTGGACGGTGACGCGAAACGCGTCGCGTCACATATGTCACGTCACTGTGAAACGATACGTGCGTGACATGGAGAGCAGTCCCAAAAAGGCAGCTTCCTTATGGAAACCCAGAAGCTCAATGTGATGTTATTGATTCAATGATTGTTCGGCAAGTGAGTGCTGATTTTAAGTTGAACTGTAATTAATCTGACACCAGAGTCACGTCACGCAGATCTCAGATCTGTGCGAGAGTTGTACAAAGACAAGAGACGAGCAATTCTCGCAAAATCATCTCTTTCCTCCTACCATTGTCGCCTCCGATGATGCCCCAGGTTCTGTCTCCCCCTCAACTAAACATTTCAAAACCCATCCAAGACTACCTTCCACGCCAAAAGCTTCCGTCTTTCTTTACCGACCTCGGTGGCCTCGTACCCATGACCACTTCGCCAACTCATTCAGACTCCCCACCAGGTTCGGTCGATGATGACCATTCATCGCTTCATTCTCCTATCCGCTCCTTTGGCCAGTTTCAGTATTGCTCTCGTCCCCCAATTGCAGTCTTTGAATCCCCAGTAACCTCCCCCACTACAGAAATGTTTGACCCCGATTCTCGCTCATCCTTCGCTGTAGCTCCGTATCCCGCGCCTCATCCTCTATCCACCGATGATACCAGTGCAAATACAGTAAGGAATCCAGATGCCGTCGGGTCTTACCTGTCCGAATCGCCATCTCCCGTGGACATCCATCGTCCACCTTCGTTTCCCCACCCCATCAGTGCGCCACCTTCGCAAGACCGTTTCCTTCTTACAGGCGCTCCACCTTATTCGGGGGATGATCGTGCTGTTCCAGAATCTTTGACAGACCGTTGTACTCGCCAAGGCTCTCACGATAAATATTCGACTACCTGCGCCCAGCCTGGTATGGAGCAACGTCGCATGTCTGAGCCAACACTCCTCGGCTGCCACTCTCCCTATGGCCCTCCGGGTGACTCGAGTGACCATCTGTCTCAATATCCCTTTGCCTTCAATCCTCCATCACAACCTGTCCCACAACCTATCCGCTCCTCCTCGTACCTGTCAGGCTTGGAGAGAGGGCCATCGCGAGATGCCCGTACTCTTTCTGGTTATCCCTTAACCCAATCAAACTGGAAACAGAGTGACGATGCATATGAGCAAGGTCTTTACGAACCACTTTCGCCACTGAATCCTAATTTTCATGGTGGTTTGCTCGCCTCTCCTAATGGTGTTCCTTCACCAGGTGATCAATATGGCCCATCTCCTCCTAACACGGCTACTTCCACCTCGTCTGCACCTCAACTCGGTTCAATGAACTACAGTCATTTCGGCCCCCAGCCAGAGGCGCTGAACTTTCAGAGGGGTACTCAAACAAATGCCAATCTCGCCGGCGACGCTAACAGCAGGACCTATTCATTTGTAGCTTCATCTGGGAACACAGTCAAAAAACGTCCTCGCCGTAGGTACGATGAGATCGAACGCCTCTATTACTGCTCGTGGCCAGACTGCCAAAAGGGATATGGTACGCTGAACCACCTGAATGCACACATTTTGACGCAAAGGCATGGTCCCAAACGTACGCCTTCCGGCAAGTGTTGTCAACTATCGCAGCTCAACGTTTCATCTCACGTTCTGCGTATAACAGAATTTAAAGATCGACGTAAACAGTGGCGAAAGGCCAAAAAAGAAGCAGCTGTTATTGGCCTATCCAATGGACCCGTTCGCCGGATCCCCAGCATGGGCATGCGACTGGATGAATCTGGCACCTACGATGCTCGTTATGGAGTGATGCAGTACCGTCAGCATTCCGCGATGGGCTTATCTGTTAATGTCCCTCATGCGGGCTCCGCCGATCGATTCGCTATGCCCATCGAAGATATTCGATACCCTCCATACGAACGTGAAGATTACGGTAACCTGCGCCGATTCAACAGCGCAGGTACACCGTCTTCATGGCATGCTGGCAGCACACTGGCTTCGCGTGTAGGAATTAACCAACCGTACATGCCTTCTTCCCTTCCATCCCAGTCCAGTCACCCAACCTCACCTTCTCCGCGGACGGTGGAAAGACTGGGTCCGGACAGTACGATGCTGACCGGATACCAAAATCATCAAGCTCACTCAGAGCTGCTCCCCCCTCTCCATCCTGCAGGAGAGTTAACATACTCTCCTGATGGTTTCGATTTGTATGAATCTGACAGCCGACCAGGTACAGGTCATGCAAGCTTAGGAGGCTATGTCAGTGGGGATGATCGTGGATAATAGCATCCTGAACATGATCAACTCCTGCGCTCGAAGAATTCCTGTTACAACAAGTCGTGGCCACACTGACCCTCCGGATTATTGGACTATTAGCTCACTCTGAATAACGCGTAGTATTCTTATATTTCTGCTATTTTTCATATACGTTAATTGCCCCCTCTTTACCAATCGTGTGGGTTACTGTCGACAATAGTTGCCTATGATGGCCTTGACTCGTTGGATTGTCCTTCACTTACTATAAACTCGCCTGTAGATTTGTTTAACTTCTTCCATTTCATCTGCTGGTCTACCACATTCGCTTCCTTATCGCAATTAACTTGTATTCTAGCCATATTTTGCAATACCCTCCTTGATTCTTGTTGAGTTCGACTTATACCTATTTGCATTTCCTGGCGAGCAATACGCATTTGTCTATACTTATCATGTTTATTGTTTTCTTGGTCTCTCGGAGTAGTACAAGTGGTAGTACAAGTGGTGCACATTCTTGATGGAAAGGAATTGAAGGGATGTTGTTCTCCTAAATTTTCTATAAGCTCATTCTAAGTATCGGCGCAAGAAAAAGAATCTAAGGAAAAACAGATCCTGCGGGTCGCGGATGAGAGATCCTATCAACGACCTCCGGAGATCTTACCCCCTTCAAAATCTGCTGGCCCGCAGTGCGAGGGGAACGGAACTTGAATTTCCACTGACTACAGTTGCTACACGCTACCAGAGGACAATAAAGAGTGCCACTCTATGCTTGATTGTTCAAGCAATGCCTTTTCTATTCCTTTTTGACACCCGAATCCTTGTCTTGATGCTGACTTGCCGCACCCGCCCAGTTAACCCCGGTTGGTTAGACTGTTTTTATGCACGTGATTGTCCATAAGAGGACTAGCGTAAATACGTAACCGGGTAGTTTGCTGAAAGAGAAGTGGAACCCTGATGAAGACACATACATAAACTGCTTCTTCCAAGATCATAAGATGGATCAGAGAAGCATGAGCTCCGAAGCATCACATTTGACGTGTTCGTCTTCCATAAAAGTTTCGGACATCTTGTTTTGGCACACCCAATGAACGTCACTTTTTCACGCTACCCTGAAAGTAACACCGTGGGAAATAAATTGACTATCCAAGAAATTCTTTTGAAGAAGGTATGGAGAGAAGATTGGGGTTAAAGAAAGATCAAGATGTAAATCTGGAAGCGTGGGATCAACTTTTTTGTTTTTAGGGGCTTTTCATCTACTCCGAGAAATTTATTTCGAGTGGGTTCACACCAACACATGATGGTAAATTGCTCAATTTCGAATAAGTGCTCACCCGGATAATCTTTGCTTTCGAAGGTCTCGTTGATGTGCGGTGAAAAACATGGAAAAAGCCCGTGTTCCCGTGGAGCATATCTAATTTTAAGGACGGGCCCCAAGTCCTTGTCAACAACCCCTTTCTATAAAACCTTGCCAGACATGAGAGAGTGACGTGCAGTTAACGAGGATGATAAAGATGACAATATTGGTATCCGTTCGATTCTCATCTGGACGGCGCACCCTCAGGATAAACATTTGCAAAATATATTCAAACCGGGAACAAGACAGAAAAAAATGGTTTCACTTCGGTGTCAAGCAACGTTACTACCCTGTATCGATTGATAAAGCAAGTTCTCCCTTCTGCATTGCTCGTAAGTATACCTCCTTGGGCATTGAGATTCAATGGTCTCCGTCTCCAGTTGCTTGTCCGCTGGCTGACAAGCAGAACTAAAACACCACAGTCGGTTGCGATGCTATGATACCGACGAAGCTATTTATCAAAAAGAAATAAATAGAAAATTGTTCTGTCAAGCCGCCAGAGTCTCCTCTCTGAGTACGATACTTACCGAACGCGCAACGTCAACATCCGATGTGATTTGACGTTGACAGTAGGGAGATCATTAATATGTCACAGTCACAAGGACGGAAATAGGTGCTTCTTTTGAACATTACTCGTTCGGACGAGGGACTTGAAGAGGACTGATTCAGTGACTCTATCGCTTTTTCCCGATGCCATAATCTTTTCAAACGAGATAAGCCGAGATGAAAGAACAGATCTCACCTTGGACAGGACAATACATCGATCTCGCTCAAATTTTGAGGGGGAACCGAACATTGCTCCTAAATCATTGAGATCGTAATAGACTTCAGCCGCAATAAAACCATCGAGACCGCATTCAATCCGGCATTTTGTATCCCGGGCACTTTTTTGGTGGTAAAATCTGTCGGTGATGAAGTGCAGGAGCAAGCCCTTCTTTTAATGATGTATGACAGTGGAACGATTGTGCCACAAATCGGTTTTCGCGACGAGTGACGCGCGGAGTGTATTCTCAATGACAAGGGAAGTTACCCATTGCTATTGCAGTCAATATCGTCATTGTGAGTCCAGAGTGAGGGTGTTATCTACCTACATGGCTCATACCAGTTCCTACAACTAACATTGGTCAGAGCTCTGTAAAGACCACGGTGTTGGATGTGTTTTACGGAGGCATTTGACGGATACATATTCATGGACGAGACTAAGAAATTGACATGACGGGCCATCGATTCTTCGCCTAGTCGACTGTGGTGATGGATAGTTTGGGGTAGAAGTGCATCCCTAGCTTGGTCAAGGTTTGGGTTGAGACCCATATTTCATATTCCTGTCATATCAGATAGGTTCCTACGGACAGATTCTTAGGTCCGTGAGATGCGGACAGCCGAACCAGTGAGGGAAAATGCACTGCCCTTTTGACATCGCGCGGGAACTGGATCTGGGAGGCAATAATGCATGGGTAGCACCTTGTCTTCCTTGAGTTGAAAGGTGTTGTGGACCTGCGACTTGTAAACGTGAGTTATATCCTCGAACTCATACGGCGAGAATAGACTTTCAGGTACATTGTCCCCGACACTAGAACCCCGAAGCATCTAGACCTTAGCAGGAAGGTTAACTGTTCGAGCAGCCGAAAAAAGGACAGAAATAGAGGCGTTTTAGCTGATGGCATTCTCGAGATCCTAAATGTATCAGCTGATGTACCATAATATTTGAATTAACACTATCAACGCCGAACTATTTCGAAAATTGAAAAATTACCTTCAGTCGAATTCATGTTGACCTGGATTTACCCTCTATTCAACTATTTAACAGACGAAGAAATAGGACTTCAGATATGCTCCTCAGGTGGACACCGGTCCCGTTTCATATTTATGCTTTCATCACAAAATCAAATGACTTCAAGTCCGTGATAGCTTATGCAGAAGGCAACCTTGTCCTCGGTCTCGGGCAACAGTTCATCCATTGTTCCAGTAGACCCCATCAAAACTCTCTGCATCACATTAGAAATCGACGACCTGTTAGGTTCTCGGATTACTGTCTACATGCAAACCGGAGTAGACCGCCTGAGTGGCCAGAGGGAGTTCGCCGTAAAAGTTTAAGGTCTTTATATCAGCCTATACATCGAGCCCCGGGAAACGCCGTGTTTCTAGCACCGCGACAATATGGTCGGCATCATAGTATAGTCTTCGCTAAACACTCTTTTCTAGGGATGATACAGTTGGGGCACGAGCATGTATCTCACAGGCTCAGCTGAAAATATAATATAAACAAAAAGTGAATACAAATTTGACGAGATCGTGGACAAGGCTTCTGAATTATCAGAAGCAGTATATGACATGAGGGAGTCCAAGGGAGGTATAAAGATATCAGATTCAGTGCCTAACTGAAACATCAAATAATGCACAGTAGAAAAGCACTAAACAATACAGAAATCTGTTGGGCCTGACCGGGAATTGAACCCGGGACCTCCTCGATATGTGCTTAGAGCACCCTAACAAGGAATCATACTACTAGACCATCAGGCCTTGCCTGTGGCTTGGATTCATATTCAACACTACTTCCATTTCATAAATATGCTGCGTAGAGGACTATTCATATGACTTTGACTACTCCTTGACTCAGTCGACACCTTAGTTCCTGCCCTTTGTTTCTTCCGAGAAGTTGCAGTGATAGGAATAGGATGGGAAATATTCAAATTCTCTTTTGTGATTCTAGTCTTTTTCCCTTTCATCAAGAATGATTGCTTTCTCGAAGGTGAATGAGCCTGAGAAAACTTCTCAACAAGATCCGGTCGTGGTTTGCACGCGGAGGATTGCCGGGCTGGAGAGCCACTCAACGTCCGAACAATTGTATTGCTATCAATAAATGGAGGCAACTTCGGGGACATCGGATAGCGATGAGATAATGGCCTTCGCCGCGGCGGTGGCGGCGATCGAAGGATATCGCTGGGTAAAATATTTGGCCAAGATTCTCGAGATAGCTTGGCTGACTGGAGAGATCGGATAGCTGAAGGTGCAGGTCTGGGGGGTGTCCAAGTCGAGAATACAACGTTTTGACGCTTGAAGAGATTGTCCTTTGACGAAGAGGGTATTGTGCATTCATCCAAAGAAACGGGCATTGCTTTCGAGGGGGGTGAAGAGGGCAGGTCTGCAAATCGAACAATTTTTCTAGTCCCTCGACTTGTTGTGCGGAGCGATGTTGGACTGATGAGGGAGGGTCGAACTGGTAGGTAGCGTGCTGGTGGGACTATGGGAAATTCTTTGGTTTGATCATACTCCACGAATGAGGAACTGGCTTGAAAGCTGGCAATGCCAGATGGTATACGCGAAATGTTCGGGATATCGTCCTTCGGTACAATAGAATAACTTCCAGCAGGGGTTGAGAAGGAATTGATCATGTCCAATAAAGGTTCCGCAAAAGCCCATTCGTCTTCATCAGCGTGTGACTGAGAAGTGGCTGTATCGGACAGCTTTGTCAAATTCTTCGTTTGAGACCGAGGTCGATAGAACCAATCCGGTGGCAACGATGCCCGTGAAGAGAACGATGCACATTTTTCACGAAGATGTCCGAGCATTTCAGCCAAAGCCGGATTCCGAGATGTAGAGTTCAGGGCATGAGGCCATAAAGGGGAACAATAGGCAGTTGGAGAGCCTCGAAAAGCAGCTGGGATCAAATCAGACGAAGCAGAATCTCTTTTCCCTTTGTCGGTCACTCGATTTAGCTTAAGCAATGGGAATGCTTTATGGCCCCGCCGAACTGCGAGGTTCGAGTGTCTCTTGGGAGCTATCTGGTAAAATGAGAACTGTGGTGAATCCTGCTTTTCAAGCTGCATCCGAACTATTTCTCCCCTTCGTCCGGGTCGTTGACTTGTAGGCACCCTTTCAGATGGCCTTGTATCGTCCTTCTGAATCACATTCTCGTCCTTGGGTTTCATAGTCTCTTCAGAAGCATAAGTGATTGAGCCATCAAAGACTCGGGCATTACGCCTTGAGGTTCTCAGGCCTGGAGACTGTGTGTGGCCTTGTCCGACTGAAGCTTCAATACAGTCATAGGTCATCTGGACAAATTTCCTCTCTGTCTGTCCCATGTCGCCCCATGGAACATGACCTGGAGGTGTTTGTGGTCGAACCTTGTCCTTCTCATACATGAGACTCTGTCCTACCCAGAAAATTTATACTCTTACTGTCCATTTATCAACAACTATCTTCTCCTCAAGCAAAGCCCTCATGCGCGGGATAGTTGGCGTAGAAACGGTTACTTGTTCCCCGTGGCTTAGAGTGGTAATTGGAGATATGTCCTCCATGTGAGTTTCTTCCTGAAGGTCGATGAGCGTAAAGAAAAGAGGCTGGCGTCCAGGGGGGAAAGAGGGCACTGTTTCCGTAAAAGACAGACGATCCAGGGACGTAGAGGTCAAGATGATAGGATTGGACAGGTTCAAAAGAGTTTCCGAGGAGTCATCCGGCAATGAGGTCCGGAGAGAAGGCAAGATCAGAGAAATGTCCGACCAATGAGTGTCAGCTTGATAAAGTGCCATCAAAAAAAGACCCGACTGTTGGCAACAATGTAAAGGGAAGCTGTGGGAGGGAAGAGGAAGACAGTGATACAAGTTGAGCCATGAAGATAAGTGGTTCCACGTGTCCGGTCAGCCACACTTCACCGCCGCATAGAATTACATTTATGCCCCACGCAGTACAACCTGTTGGAGACCAGGATGTATCAGCTAGTAGTACAAACGGGCGCAATCGGCATGGTGGTCTCACCAGTATCCAGTGTTCACTTTTTCGTCGGCTCTCACTGTAAAATCATGGTATCAGCCGTACAGCTCATGTTCTTGCTGACTTGATCATTATAATCACTTGTCTGCTTGCGCTTATCTCAACCTACTCATGTATTCCTTCTGAACTGGTTCCTCATGGTCAATCTAATTCTCTTCTATTGCACCTATCGAAGCCGTATCAACTCTTGAGGCCACATGATCCTCCCTTTAAAAGTGGACCGACCTGGTCCTTGACCCTTTCTTCAGCATGAAGTACCGAGTCGCTCTCCTGAGTTTTATTTTCGTTGCGATATCCCTGGGTCGTGCTGCACCTATCTCTCACGAAGAGATTGCCAAAAACTCGTCCAACGGTCTACATCTCCTTCAGTTTACTGAAGATGGTGAACCCATCTGGAAAACGGAGGAAGAGGAGTTTGAACTGAAACGCAAGGGCGTCAATTTTGTAATAAATCAATATCTTCATCATTGCGATCTGCTCACCTTCGTTCTAGTTCGACGTGACAGAGACTTACGAAGTGGAGCGGCAGTTAAAGACGGAGAGGACGATTGACAGCTTTTCCACTACAACAACTTGTGAGCCGAGATCTTGTCCATAATACATTAATCGTCTGATGCCTGAATTGCCAGTCCCGGCACCTTCGCATCAATCAGAGGTTGAACCACTTTTGTCTCGGTTGTCGACGTCAAACATGCAATACTATTTATCATACTTAACTGCATTCAACAATCGCTATTACAAGGCGCAGAGTGGTGCTGACGCTAGTGCGTGGATTTTGAGTGAGATTAAGAGTGTGGGTAAAATTCAACTCCGTTTTGAAACAAATAACAGTCAATGTAGATCATTAGCGGCAGATCAGACATCATTGCTAGCTCGTTTATTCACAATTGGATACAGCCCTCGATTATCGTGAAGGTTGCTGGCGCCCTGAGGTCTTCACCTGTGACAGTACTTGGAACTCACATGGATTCCATGAACCTGAATAACCCCACCAGCGGACGTGCTCCTGGTGCTGACGATGACGGCACAGGGAGTGTCAATATGATGGAAGCACTTCGAATTATTGTTGATTCTGGTTTTAAGCCGTCAACACCTCTCGAATTCCATTGGTATTCTGGTGAGGAGGCCGGACTTCTTAGATCGAATGCCATTGCTACAAGCTATAGGGTTGCTGGAGTCAAAGTAAAGGCATTTATGGAATTAGATATGTCGGGTTAGTAAGTATCGACCTCTCTGTTGCGAGATTCGGACATACATCATGCCCTTTGCAGCTTCAAGCCTGGTAGCAAAGAAGTGATAGCGCTTGAGGCTGATTACACCAACGAGAGTCTCAACGTTTTCCTCAAGCAATTGATTACGACGTACTCTAGAATACCCTTGACTATGGACATTCCCGTGAGTCTGCAACCAAATCCGCTTAGGAGATTGAATTGAATCTAGGTAGTGTGGGTATGCATGCTCTGACCATGCGAGTTGGTACAAGCAAGGTTACCCCTCCTCATTCCCTTACGAGGCCAGGACTGGTGATGATAATCCCATTGTTCATTCGTCTGGCGACACCACTAGCATCAATGGCTTCTCTTGGACACACTCACTAGAGTTCGCAAAGATTGCCGTTGCCTCTGTATATGAGATGACGGTGTGAATGGTCTATAATTGTGTCATGTATCGATTGGATAGATATAGTTACTAAAGCTTACATAAAGGATAAATTGATGATAAATTGATGTACATGTATAATCAGTTATCTTCTCACGGCAAGTAAGGTTGTTTTCTTTCTACGTTGTCGACAGAGAGTGTAGATATCAAAAGGGCTTGGCTTCGAGGTATGATTTTAAATCCTTGTATTTCCTCTCTTATTATGATGCATTTGCACGTCAGTCTTAGCGTTGAACGCTAGTTCTCCGTAGAAGATGACATTTCACGCATTCTTCTGACTTAAATTTGATCCTGTTCGAGCTTCGTTGACATTTTGCTTCAGGCAATCCTCCACTACAGTACGTTTCTATCACAGCTGCTCAAGCTTGCTCAGGATAGTATAACTGTATCTCCATTTACTCCTTTCGTTGTCATTTTTTATTCTGATTTCTCTCCAATATATCGTCATTTCTTCCAGGTTATTTTATCCATGTCCTCCGCTGGTTTCTCTTCCAGAGGTCACATAGGTTCTTCCAATCTTGCAAACGGCATACCCAAAGCACCACTCGTTCCGACGAATCATGTTACCACCCTTGAAGGGGTAACCGTGCGCGCTAGGATAGATCCCACCTTGACTGTGGATGATGTAGTCAAGCAATTATGTACTAGTCTCAAAAAAGAGCCGGCTTCAAATTTTGCTTTACGCGATGATTCTGGCGAGCTCGTGACTAATGATAATCTCAGGAAGAAGATTCGAGGACGTGTTGGTTTGAAGTAGGTCTTCACATCAGTATTCTTATATGTCAGCTAATATTCGCATGGTAGACTCGTGAAGTCTCCATCTCGTGAAGCTACAGACACGGTAGAGAAACTCCAGAACAAGGTTGGCGATTTGAAGTTGACACTCTTTTCGCTCCAAAGGTTCATTCGGGTAAGTGGTTTCACATGAACTTCCTGATTCTTGATCGCTCAGTCATCTACATAGGAGGAACAGTTTGCCCAAGAATTTCTCAAGTATGAGGGCCTTCAACTTCTTGTGGACAACGTGTGCTCAACCACAGGCAATGTGCTTGCTGTGAGTGGATCGGGTATAGCTTTCTCTCATTCTCATTTTCAATGGCCCTCAGTATGCTCTTACTGCAATGCAACACTTGATGGATTTTGATTATGGCTGGGGGAATTTGGATGAGAACTTTATATTTCGTGTTGTTCAGATCTTGGCGTCGCCTCATTCTCCTCTCAATGTTCGTAGGCCAGCTACGGCTATTCTCAAGAAACTTGTTGAGGCCGACCCGCTTAGTGCTCCTAACGTGGTGGCGGGCACCAGCAGGGGCACTCCGATTCTGCCATCTGGTTCTGTGTACCGTTATGGCTTTCAGATCGTGTTTGACCAGATGAAAAAGGAGAGAGGTCTGCTAAAGACTGTTGTAAATCGACTTGGGAGCGCAGATACAGCGATGGCGCAGTATAGGTAAGTATGCTAAGTCATAATTGTGTCATCTTATTGACTTGTGCACAGTGTGATGTTGATCAATTCACTGTTATCCCATGCAAATGATACTCGCTGGGAAGAATTTATTGCCGAACTCGAGAGGTTGAACGTGCGCCGCGCTGTAATCGTGAGTCTGCGACCATTGTCTGAACAGAATATTCACAATTTACTAGCGATTAATGTCTTTGCACACCATTGAAGACCTGACATCTTGTATCTTGGATTTCCAGGCAAATATGGTTCGTGTGACATACAGAAAGAAGACAACGTTGGTGGACCCAGAGAACGAGCCCACCCATGCAGAAGCTTTGCAATCCATCTGGGGCAGTAGCGGACTAGCAGTTGGTGAGGACGAAACGGGTTTTATCATTCAGTGGCGGAATCTAGGATTTGAGAGTGAAGACATTATCGCAGAATTTAGCGAAGTTGGAGTACTTGGACTCGACTGTCTAGTAAGCTTCCCACTCTACTTCTCTCTTGCATCACCTTCATCTTATGCCTAATGGCAGAAAAGTTTCGTTGAAAACGAGCCAGATTTTTCGAAGGTCAGGCATGTTGCTTGTGGCTCTGTCTTGGAATCATATGTATGATGTATGCCTTCAGCTTGTCCTAGCACAATTGAGTAGACCAGAAGAACGAAGATGTCCGTTGGGTAAGGCCTCTAACGAAGTGGTCGAACTCCTTTCGGTGCACTGGAACATTTTTGCTCCTGGCTGTTCGTCTAGGTACCAACGATTTTTCTTGTTATACTAACTTCGACCTTAGACTCTACATCGACGACGTTCCAACCCTTTTTCTTAGATTTCTACCGCGTACACTTCCTTGCTACAAGGTTCTTCCTTCGGATGTGGACTGAGAGTGGTGCTGCTCTCGGCGACTTCCAGCGAGTCGTTGACTTGGTTCGGAGCCAGTGCGTTTTCTGTCCCTCATCCTATCTAGGGTGATGTTCTCAATCTGAACCGTAGAGTCAAAGTTGCGCTCCGAAGCGAAAGTGTTAGGCCATGGCATGAGGTGGAATGTGAATTCAATGAATCTGAATATCGTGCTGTTCGAGACAGACAGATGAAAGAATTGGAATTGGAAGACGATCTATTGAATAAAGTTCCAGTTCGGTATGTCTTACAAAAGTTCTCACGAGAAGTGATAATCTTTGAAACAAGGAAATCAGGAATCTCCGCGCTAAGTTGTATAAAGAATCATACGAATTTGTCAGACAACAACGTATACAATGCCTCCTTCAAGGTGCCTGGTTTGTTATTGCTTTGCCCCAGAATACGCCGAGGGAAGTCGTCCGTCGTCCGAGCAGACCCTGGAGATTCATGCGTCTAGTATGTATCTACCCACATTACACAAAATTGTTTATATTGGTAGTAATGCCTTTAACAGGACAGCGGGCTCAAATACCTGCATTACGTTGACAGCGCTGTAAAATTCCCCGTCCGTAATGGTCTTGAAGACCTACCTGAACGAATTGACATCTCCATGATCAATGAAATTTCTATGGGAACTTGTTCGCCTCCTCCAAATGTGCTTCAGGATCAAAGTGGTCTACCTCCCGCCGGTGTACTTGCTCCTTCCCCACTCTCGTTTTCGCTTATCAGCGCACACGAAGGTTCACTTGTGGATCTGATAGCACCCGACGAATCACGCTGGGCAGACTGGACAGACGGGTTGACTATGTTGCGCAGAGACGGGGGGCACGCTCAATCCAATGAAACTGCCGGCTTTGTGGCGGCGCTCACTGAGATAGGCCTCAAGATCAAATTATTAGGTAAGTTATTGTCATTTTTACCCCCTCACTGCACTTCCACATGGCCTCCACGAGGCATTCAGCCTCGGAATCCTATTATAATGCCGTATGCATCTTTGTTGACGTCTCTTCACAGACCTATCGGGTGAAAAGGTTGAGATACCCTCAAACCTGACAGCCGGACCCCCTCCCTCCGATTACAATTTCTTCTTTGCGGAGTTGCACTCATAAGTACAATTGTGTACTTCGTGTCACATAAATGGACGTCTTCCTTTCCTATTGTATATAATCCGATTGATCTATTTCCTCTCTTCAGCAGGGAAGGATGTTCGGTGGGGATAGTCGTCAAAGACCAGTCTAGTTATGAGAGTGAAATTGTAACTGTTTAACTGTGTGGATACTTATGTTATGGATATCGAGGCTTTTGGAAAGCGAAGTAAAGGGGACTATGAAAACAAGTCTGTCTAAAAGTGGAAACAATTGTTGTTACATGTGGCCCTTGATTATTTTTGTATTCAGCATTTCTATTCTGCAACAAGTAATTAAGACCACGACTGCGATCTTTTTTTTGAAGTCAACAGTTTGTAATGCGGGGCTCGAACGCAGTTCGTGGCAGAGTACTAAGACTCGCAACAGGCTAGTGGTGAAATCATGTGGTGTCAGCATGTAGTCCACATGACAGGGCAGGGGTTCAACTCATGCATCTCCATCACCTGCCTTTGGCAGGGACAGTAGTCCACTATACTACTGCACCCCCCCCCCCCCCCAACGGTCGAGCACTGTAATAAATTGATAAATTGTTGTTTTCAAAATAATTAATAATTAATAATTAATTAAGATGGAGGGCTAAACTCAGGGTTGTGGGACGTGGTCTTTGATACATGGAATTACAGGAGCTAAGATGAATGTAAAATGATATCATGTCTTGTCTCATTTTACACATTTGGACCTACATTCAACCTTTAAGATCTTACCTTCCCTTCGTTAGATCCTCTAATTATGTGACTCAAGAACAAGCGCACACATGTACATTGTAGATGTATGTAATATCACGAGTACTAAGACAAATGCAGTTGATGCAGATAATGAGGTTGGAGAGAGTTGCAGAGAGATCAAAGGTAAGAAATGCAATAGATATTCCGACAAATGATAGCGACGAGGGTTGAACCAGAAGAACTTCTAGCAAGACAGAGCAAGCATCGCAGTCGAAGCAAAATTGAAAATGAAAAAGTCAAGAATCGTAAAAAGGCATTCAGAGAGAGACAAGAACTGGTAGAATTTCCTGGCAAGGTGGTGTGCTCAATGACCATTGACGATTGGCTGGGACTTGGAGAGGGACTCTGTTCCAGCCTTGAAGAAGGGCCTGAATATCGCCTCTGTATCATGGAAATCATTGTGCACGACGTTCATCAAGAGTGAAGTATCCATTAAGCTGGATATGATTCTATGAGATGGTGACTCGGGCTCATACATGGCAGCCCACTGCTTGCCAAGCTCGTAAGCCTCGTCTTTCCATGCCATGAAGCTAATGGCTTCAACGATGGTAGGTTGGACAATTTCCTTGCCAGGGAAAACACCCCATGTCACGGCATTAGGTCCATCAGAGTGGGTATTGGTGCGGAGATCGCCTTGTTTGTTGATTATATAGTAAGTGATGTTCGGATCACTTTCAATGTGGGGAATGAGCAAGTCGAGAAGGCTTGGACTGATGAAAAATTCAAGGTATGCCTGAAGTTGAACATAAGGATCTAAACCGACCACGGGATGATAATAACACATACCTTCTGGTATATGTAACCATTGGCTGGTCCCCAACCAAATGTCTTATCATCACTGCGAGCACCGTTGACAGCGGGCTGAGAGTTAATGGTCAAGAACCCTAATTTATTCATCTCTGCTAATTGGCTGGAGATGACCGCTGTTTCTGCAGAAGGTTTCAGGTCTGACCAAGGAAGTGCTGAAAGATCTCCGATACAAAAGCGAGAGAAGAGCCCTGCTATTTCGGGAAAGGTCTTAGGTTCACCCCAGAGCTTCAGAGCATCATCTTTCTATCGTAATCATAACACTCAGCGGGTCGTTCTCATCGGAATCGATGGATTATACACACAGTTTGCTTGATCCATACACCATAACCGTCTAGTTCACCATACGCCGGACTCCGAGAGTCACCGAATCTGCCATTGGGATATTCATCCCAATTTTCGGTACGAAAGAGATAGGACTTGGTCCTATTCGCCCAAAAGATTGGACGAATGGTTTCAGACCGCCGACTGGGGGTAAGTGACTAGATGATAATCATAGTAAGAACTCTGAATGAAAATGAAGGCGGGAAATAAAACCATACTTGACGCCATGGCAGAGGTTTTATTGTCTCCACTCTAGGAACAAGGTTGAGTTCTTCAAGAAGCATCTTTGTCCCCCTTTCGAGGTTCATAGTGTAGATATGAAACCCGCGAATTCCTAGGGGCTCGGCAAGGATACGTCTGCACATATCAGCTACGAGCTTCGTACCAAGTTTTCGGACTTGTTCATCGTTATTCTTGACCGGTTCTAGAACATCAAGGAAAGATCGGGGGATAACGGTTTTGGCAAGGCTTGTTGCTCGTATGAAGCCGTTCCAGGTTTGAATGGGTGCAATCCCGGGAACGATGGGGATGGTGATTCCGTGTGCACGGATACAGCGAACCCATCTGATGAAGATTTCAACGTCGTAGAACATCTGAGTGAAGATGAAGGTGCATCCCGCATCGATTTTATCTTTGAGCCATATCATCTCTTGTTCGAGTTCGTCAGGCGGCAATAGCATGTGCTGAGGGAAACCGGCGATTGCAATATCGAAGTAGTTATCATGATGTTTATGAATGTGCTTGACGAGGTCGATACCATGAATGAAGCCACCCTCTATAGCCTCCCATTCTTCCTTCCCAGCTGGGGGATCACCTCGGAGTGCCAACACATTCTGGCAACCGTGCTGTTTCGCTGCCTGGATGTTTATGTTTATGTTGAGTGCACACGAGGCAGGGTGACGGTGATAAGGTCACTCACGCAAAGGGCAATATCCACTTTTTCCTTTGGCATGTTCGTACATGTTAGATGCATGCATGTTTCTATGCCAATAAGCGACTGGCATGTTTTCACCATTTCGGATGTGAGTTCTGATGTACGTCCACCGGCATTCCTTGTTTTTGTGATAAGAAATGGATGAAATAAGTAACAATTGGCTTACCAAGTGATGTCTATGAACTCTGGGCCAAGCGCACGCATGCGCTCTATACGATCAAGAAGGTTTTGCAGACCCTACCCCAAAAAGAATAGATGCCGGTTATTGACGCTAATGAGAAACAACCACCAAGAAGCACCTGAGCGGTACGAGGGGGGAAATACTCAAAAGACCACCAAATTTTATCTTCTCTGGTCCGCTGTTTGATTTTTTGGCTGATTTTCATTTTGTGAACAGGTTATGTGGTTGGGAGAGATGGAAAAATAAGTATCGGATGATAAATAAAAAATAAAAAGAAAAAAGAAAATCAGACAGCCACCTGACGTTCAGGGATCTATATTTTTTACACGTTCACTCCCACAAGTTCGTAAACTATTCCTGGTTAATAGCATCACTATACCTGTTCTCTGCTTTCAAATTAAGACAAATTGCAATTTTGATACGAGATATAGGAAAGAAAGATGAGTACTGCTTTGTCTGTGGTATAATATACATCTTCTGTACATATTAACTGTGATTATCAACATTCTTTCAAGACTCTTCAATCACCAGCACAATGCAGGTGCCGAACACCACTACTGACAGCACGCCCATGAAAAAAATATGAAGGCTGCAAGTGATGAGTATAACAGTGGAACTCGAAGAATCAGCTCACTTGGTCCCTTTGAAGAAAGGCGTCGATGTACGAAGGTCTCTGTACCCCTTATAATACTCCCAAACCCCAGCGATCACACAGGCCACTGAAGCGCCATATTCAATGGCAGAAAGAGGGGTACCATTGTCATTTTCTTTTTCCGGCTGCCCGGGGACAAGACGAGATTTCAGTAGGATGGACCAAGAGAGGACCGCAAGCAAGAGGGCTATTTTGACATGGGAGAGAAAGTTCCGTTCAAGCATGCAGAAATCTCTGGCTTGACTACCTGTGTTTTCGACTTCGCTGGGCATCTTGGGTGTCAACCTAAGTCAGGGAAAATGTGCCATCACGTGTGCATGAGTGCTCATCATGTGATAAGCGCGATACTCTGTTGGTACTTGCTTGGTGTTAGTTCGAGTGAGCTCATCCGTCCAAAGCCGTGCTTCAACTGCTTCTTTTGGTCACGACAATCCTCAATGGGCTTTCTCAAGCGTATATTTTCATTTGGAAGTAGGAAAAAACGATCTCCAGCTCCTCAGACATCGATTCCGTCAATCGACAACGAACAGAGGAGAAAATTGGAAGAAGAACACGAAGCTGCTGTTGGTCGCATCCTTCGATCGTCCTCTAGCAGATATGCAATAGTCAAAGAAACTGACTACTCAAACTTGCCTCCTCTTCGTAAGCCTTTGTGCTATGTTATTGGTTCTCATACTGAATCCAGTTCCCCAGCTCATCCGATTAACGATGTCCTCGCGGGCTGCAATACCACACCGAAAGAGGGCACCTCCTCGTTACGCCTGTCCCCATCTGTTGCCAGTCTTGCAAGTAGCACTTTGAGCCGACAAAGTACGTTTTCTGTAACTGTCCACGATCGACAGAGGCATGCTGCCACTGAGTTTCCCAATGCCAACCCGGAACTTGGAGATGATACGAATACTCCAACTCAGCGCTCAAAGCGCCACAGTCATCAACTGGGCCTTCGCTCCGATCCCTCAGTCGTTAGCCTGATTTCTTTATACGATGAACATGGGAGATTACCGGCAGAGACTTTCTCTAATAGTCCCCCATCTGCTGAAAAGCAGGAACGCCCTCAAAAGAAACGTGGGGGCTCAACCTTACGTGAGCTACTCGGAGGCTCAGATAGCTTGGAGTCCAAAAGTGGCGGCCATCTTGAGAGTGATATCTCTTGGGCTGAACAATATTTACGGTAAATTGATGGTTCCTTAACTTGAATAAGGTACTGACAAATTTGCAGCGAAGATGAAAACAACTCCTCGCTCTCTTCACTTGGACCGCATACTCCCTCAGCTTGCGTGCACTCTACTCATGACTACATGACCCTTCCGAAGGCTCATGATTTTACGTTTTCTAGTGTATCATCCACTAGTGTCCCTAATGATCCTGCTATTACATCTATGGAAGTCGAGTTTAGCGATACCTCCAGTGCTCGAGATACCAACACAGATCTTACCACACCTCAGCGGGCTTCCCAGGTATTCTCCTTCATAACCAAACGCAACTCTGTTCAGCATGAACGCGTACCTTCTCTGATCCCATTCAGCTCTTCCTTGGATCGGTCTTATGATACCCCTTGCTCACGCTTCTCTACTGATGAGTCCTCATTCGACGGACGAACAAGTCGACAAAGCAGTAGTAGTCTTGCTATATCCCAAGAGAATAGCATAACTCCGATGCAACGCACCCCAAAACTTCGTACGGTACCTGATTTTCCAGTTACTGAAGATGATGGTGCTTTAGAGTATCCCCAGCGTAAAGTCCGCGTACTTATGACTGGACCCACGAAGATAATGGTTACTGAACCCACTCCCGGTGGTCAGTCGGAACAAGTGATGAGTCGTATTCCTATCCGTGGTCTACCTCAGAACCCACACAAACGCAAAGTTCCCCATACCCGTCGCACACCTATGCTTACACTTACACAATGTACGAATTTTGTTAGCAATTCGGCCTCCTCCCGTGGCTCTGCAAGATCAAGAGGAAACTCCACTGGGATTCCACGTCACCGGCCTTCCCGGAAAAATGCCCGTCGTGTATCCACCGCCTCCTCTACCATGTCATCCTTTCAAGCAGAAGCTGATGCTTTGGCAGTAGCTACTGCGTGCGCCTTGGATCAACTTGCTAGAAACAGGGCTAATGCACAGGTCGGAAATCCAACTCGAACCTCTCGTGGAGGGGACAAGGAGAATCAGCGCCCCTCAGGTACTTTATCTGCGAAGGTGGAGTTACCATCAACGCCGTTGAGGAATCATACATCTGGAAAGAGCCCGTTATCTAGGAAAGCTGTGACTCCGAGTTTGTTTCAGCGTCCTGGTACCAGTGGTGTACTAGAAAAATCTTCGGCAAATATGAGTGGAGGGGGAGGCAATTCGTCATCGGAGTTGTCCCCTTTAGGCAAGCAGATGATGTTGGATGCGAGGCAACAGAGGATGAGAGTAAAAGAGTGGGACAAAGAAAGAAGGAATGGAGGGTGTTCAACTCCCAGGGCTGCCGGGCAGCCGTTTTAATGATCGATGGATGGTTCTCGTTACAGGTCCTTTGGTCATTTCCTGGGTGATGCATGAACTCTTGTTATCATCTGTGGTTCATACCTCGCCATGCCCTGGACTTCTCTCCATTTGTCTCTACATTTGTCTCTATCGCATATTTTTTGTCTGTTCCTTAGCTTTCGCTCCGGTTTCGGCTGTCTTCAGTTTGTACTTGTGTAACATCCACTAAGACCTCATCGGATCGTTGCTCTTTTCCATACACACTGTGTCAAGCGCATCAGATGTATAAAATCACCACTTGCGTAGACTGCAATGTAATGATTCTCATTGTCTTTCTCGGTCACGAATGCGTGACTTTGACGCGTGAGCAGATCGCTCGATCTGCTCTGCGCGAGCAACTCCCCAGTCTTAGCTTACGACATGCCTCAGCAGAAAATTGAGGATTTCTTGACGAAACAGTTGTTTATATCCAAGAACATCGTGAGTGCGTTGTATCATATACAAGCGGGCACATTCACTCATGTTTTACAGGTGACCTATCGATTACTAAGTCGAGAACTTGGAGTTCATGTTAATGTAGCTAAGAAGTGTGTTTTCTATTTTCTTTCTTTCATTTTAATATTCAGGGGGTCTGACAATCATTAATTGTTTGGCGGTACACGTTGCTAGTGAACTCGCTGCATTCTATACCAAGGTGACTAAGTCGCCGGATCAGTCATGTTCGGCGACATACCTCATTAGTGGCGAATACAAGTTTCCATTTCCATATGATGTCGAGGACACTGATACTGGAAGCAAGCGCAAGAAGAGGGAAAATGGGTGGTCATTGGATATGGATTCAGACTCGAGTCCCTATGACTTGACCCAATCACAGTCCCAGTCTCAGTCACAACTCAAGCCGCAGGAATCTGTAAATGTAGAGGGAAGGAAGGGTAACGGGGAATTCATAGCGAAGATCAGGTTAACGGTCGTTGGAGAAGCTGGGCTTCAAGGTACGTTTGCCTTTCGACATTCGTTTTCGTCGGTGGCTTAATCAATTACCTCATGTTCAGACGCGAAAGCAAAATATACCAAGGTGAACTCAGTGACTCTGTACAGCTTGAGCCCTGCACCAGTGCGCGTAAGTCTTGATCTGATCTCCTGTACAGTTCGTGGATTAATTAGTAGGTAATATGTCGAACAGGATGCAGACTTGCTTTGTGAGTCATCTAGGAAGATTAGAGAAATAGACAATCAGAAGGGAATGGAGTTTGCCAAGACTGTTGGTAGAATAATCGGCAAGGGTATCGAAGTAAGGTGGACCTTCTACTTGAATGGAACGTTTTTGACTGACATGACCGCAAATACGATAGATGAAAGCTGGTATCACCAAACCTAGGGGTCGCCCCACTGCTGCCACGACTAGCTCGGCTAAGCCTGCACTTGCGGTTCCGAAAGTCAAAGTTGAGCCAGGCGCATCCGAATCCGCATCCGCATCCGCCGTCACAGCGGCTGCAAAGGTTGAGGAGAAAGAAAAAGAACCAGCAAATGATAAACCAAAGCTGAAAGCAAGACAAACCGGGAAAATAGATTTCTTTGTGCCTAAACCACAGTCTCAACCCAAAGAGAAGGAAATTAAGGGTTCAAAAGGAAAAATGTTTTTCGGTGCTAATGATTCTCCCAAGTTAGCTTCTTCGACGAAGGAAAAGACGCCCATGCTCACGCCTGCGCCATCTTTGCCTTCGGAAGAAAAAATAGAGCCTTTGAAGGCGAGTTGCATTTGATCCGATATGATATTGATCTGAATTGAGTGGCATGCCACAGAGGGGTGCAAAAAGGAAGTCTGATATTGCAGATCCCCCCGACGAAGGAATATTGATTAAGTCGACTTCTGCTGCCGCTGCTCCATCTAGAGCACTTTCGCGACAGTCTTCCAATCCCCCTTCGATGCGCTCAGGCCCCCAGGCCACGAAAGCAATATCAAAATTGCGGTTGTGCAAGAATGCAATTGTTTCTGATGAGGACGAGGCGCAGCCTCAGAAGAAAACTACAAAACGGTCACGGCGACAAGTGACACATGTTTCAGAGGATGAAGACAACAATTCCTCAAGAGATTCTGTTAGAGCTCTCGAATCTATGATGGACATGGACGATGGTGTGTTTTTTTCCCACACGGCGGTGCTTGTAAAACTTCGGGCTCATGTTTTTACACAGATCAAGTAGAGAAGGCTCCCAGGAAGCCCAAAAGAAGGCTCGAGGAAGAGGAAGATTCAGAGCTGGAGCAAGAAGCACTGGAGGCAGCTGATCAAGACGGGGACGTGAGAATGTCGGACGTCATAGAGGCTAAGCCTAAGCCTAGGCCAAGGAAGAAGAAAGAGAAAGTTGTACCAGTCGGTCAGAATGGTCTCAAAAAACGTTGCATTATGAAGAGTCGAATGCGCGTTGATGAGAAGGGGTATATGGGTGCGTCTTTTAATTTGCTTGTTTACCGTCGATGGATGGCTCAACATTTGAATGATTAGTGACAGAAGACTATTCATCATACGAATCCGTTGAAGAGGAAGAAGGACCCGAGAAAATTGTCTCAACTAACAAGGGGGGTGGTAAGCGTACTGTAGGTACAAAAAAGGAATATTCAACTATAGAATCAGTCCTACCGGAGGACACCGCTGTCAATCCCACAAGCAACAGTGAAACCAGGTTTCAAACAACCGCAAATGTTGTTCCGTCATCGGCAAAAGCCGCACCCAGTAGATCGAAAGGAGGACAGAAGCAAAAGACACTCAATACTTTCTTCGGGGCACCGAAGCCTCAGAAATAGCAATGATACATCTCTGGGGCCAGCGAGGGTATATTTATTTGCCTGGCTTTGGTATGTCATCCTGCAAAGTTGATGCCTTGAATGAAAGAATGCTTATGAATCAAAAAGAACTTTGTTTCAGGGAATTCGCCATGAGGTTCTGATCACAAAGCAACTAGAAGTAGTACGCACCGAGCACATTATGTATTGATGGTTCTTTCATTTCGCTTTTTGTCCCTCCCACTGTCTGTGTGGCCCCGAGGCTTTTATCTAGATGAAAGAGAATGTTGTCTATCCAAGCAGATTCTTATTGTTAATCGACATTTGCGTGCGACTCGGGGCCATGTTCAATTTCTGGGCTCAATGCCATTACATGAGGTCTTCATGAATCACCCAAGAACTGTCGCCATTGACCAGAATTTTGGAGCCAGTGTTCTTTGTTGATCTCAACTAGGCCCAACAAGGTAACATTCAACGTGATGACTGTAGCACGGCGCCAGAAGTAGAAGGATTCGAACGAGTAAGGAAAAGTTGGTCCACACTATTTTTCTTGTGTTTGGGAGACTTCTGAGTCCTTCTCGGAATTATCAGATAGAGTTTTCCAGTTGAGGTGTGGTTGAGGTGTGATGAGGTAACGGCTCGGAAGCGATTTCGCTTCCGTATATAAAGCACAAAAGGGATAAATCGGGAAACTGAGCATAAGCGCCTCGAATACATGTGGATGTTTTTCAGGAAAGGGAATTGAATCTCGGCTGTACGCGCACACGAGAGGGTGGGCATGATCTGAGTATGGAATAAGGAATTTTTTTTTAGGAAGTGAACTGGTTGTTTTCTCTGCGTGACACTGCGGAGTTGGGAAATGAACCGTCCTGGTTTATTTGTCCGAGTTCGATTGTTAAATTACATCGAGTGTGGCAGTCATCCCCACTTGACGTAGTGGCCAACCATTCTATCCTTTATGGGTACCCTCATTTGATAACCATCGATCTTCAAGAGTGTTTAAGTACCTGCTGCTAATTATTTGATTAATTCGTTGGTTGAGTTGAGAGTGTGTCAATGCACCGTAAAGTTTGGATTCAGAGGTATCTACCCAAGTCTAGTTTAAGTGAACGAAATGGTTGTGAAATTTCGGCCTGTGACTGAATTATCCATTGAACAGGGGCTAGAAAGTGTATCTGGATCGTTAGCAAAATTATGTGCTCATAAAAGCACAAATTGAGGCTTCTGATAGATGAGTTCACTAGCTTTTATCTGGAATCATTAACAAGCCTGAAATCCATGGACGTCAGCAGAACTGACAGCCCGCAAGTTATGCAAGTTATGTGTGTGAGGTCCAATAGATGCATTTCTTACACCCCTGTGGAGGTGTTCATAAAATCTGGTTTATTTTACTATATCTATATATGAAGTGACGGAATGCAAGGAGAAGCTAAGGAAGTATCTTGCCAGAGAGAATGACGTCGGTCAGATAAAATATGTTTGTGTATTTATTGGAAATTGATCACATCAGCGGCGGCAAACACGCAACTTGCCGTAGGTATTTCCTTTTTTGTAGTATACCTAACTACTAAGCTAAGCTTTACCTATTCTTCCTTCACGAAGCCTAAATTCTGCTTTCGATAACCGTTATCTGAGCCTGATCGCTAACTCTTTCTTTAAACCGCAACGGCGAGGGTCTGAGACCGACGTTTTCACTCTTATTGTCTTCGTCTCCCAGTAACAACCTCCGACGACAACAACCATCGTCATTTAGTCGTCATTTAGTTTGGCTAAGATATCTCGCTGTCTAATCATAGATAAGAAGGAGCAGAGTACGAAATGGCACAAACATATGGAATTGCCCCTAATAGAAGCAGTACAGAGGCACCGAGTGCTAGAAGTGTTGAGGAAACGAACGCTTTGCTCGGTGAGTATAATGCCCAAACGGCGGTAAGACATTGTGCTGGGGAAGGAGAAGGGCACGCTACGTTAGTGAGTTGCATCAGTAACCTTTCCAATACTATCATTGGTAGCGGTGAGTACTTCAGCACGTCTTGTGCCTCTCGTTCTGATGTGTTGTTGTAGGGATGTTAACATTTCCAATGGTACATCTTGCCTGTCCAATCCAGATTTCTTTTGACAGTCGCTGAGTGATATACGTAGGCTATTGCTTCTGCCGGATTGCTTCCAGGACTGCTTACTTGTGCTTTCTCTGGAGGTGTCGCTGCATTCGGACTTTATCTCTTAAGTCTCTGTGCTCCATACACAGGACATCGACGTGCTTCGTTTCACGCGTTGTCTCGGATGACTTTCCCGAGCACGGCTGTATTCCTTGATACAGCCATCGGTATCAAGTGCTTTGGAGTCTCCATCAGGTGTGGTTCTTTCCCCTCGTGTTTTACCTCTGCTCATGCAGCAGGGGTTGGAATGCCCAGCTTTTGAGCTAATTCAATTCATTGTAACCCCCGGTTGATAGTTACTTGATCATTGTCAAAGGACTCATGCCGAATGTGATTGCGTCGCTTTATCATGATCTGACTATGGCAACACAGAAGCCGCCTGCATGGGCTTTGGATGGAAGGAATTGGATTTTGATTCTGATGGTCGGTTTATTGCCGTGGTGTTTTTCCAAGCGTATAGATAGTCTGAGGCATACAAGTTATATTGCTTTGTTTTCTGTTGGTGAGTTTTTTGTTTGCTTGTAGTGTGCAGGACTCATTGAGTTGTCTTGGAAGTGTATCTCCTAGTGATTGTTGTCAAGTGTTACTTCTGGCCGATGAAAGGAATGACGGAGCCGGGGGACATCAGTCTCATCCATTTCAGCCCCAACTTTATATCAACATTTCCAGTTCAGGTGTTTGCGTTCACCTGTTCTCAGAATGTGAGCTCTTCGCTGAATAGGAAAAATTCTTGTCAATGAGTGATTTTTCTCAAGCTTTTCCCTCTCTATAACGAGGTTGCTCATAACACTCAGGAAAGAATGAACGTTATCATCGGAGGGTCCATTGGTTCCGCGGTCATTACATATGAGGTCATTGCTGTATTTGGGTACCTCACATTTGGATCTAAGGTATAAGACCCTGAAAAAAACTGCTCGGGACGAATTGCTGATCCCATTATGGCAGGTTGGAGCTAATATAATTACAATGTATCCCTCGACATCACTTTTTATCGCCGTGGGCCAACTGGCCATTGTTATCCTCGTTCTATTTTCGTATCCTTTACAGGTTCACCCTTGTAGAAGCTGCATCGATAAAGTGCTGCACCCTGATCGTATAGACTCCCATACGACGATGGCAGCCGCAGGTGAAGTCATTGACGACCATCCTGGCAAGGAATTATCAACTCTGAGCCATACACTCCTAACAACTGTGATTATTGTGTTTGGGTTTATGATTGCGTACATGATCGATGATCTACGCTTGGGTGAGTTTTCAGCCAGAACCATGTGTGCCCGGGCGACTCAAAGGAGGCACAGTGCTATCGTTCGTTGGGTCGACAGGGTCGACAACGATTTCGTTTATACTACCTGGGCTGTTTTATTGGAAGGTATGACCTCTTGTCGCAGGTTGAAATATAGCTGAGGCTAGTATGAAATCTTTGAGCTGACTCGCGATGACTCAAGAGCGAACAAGCGACTGAATCTGGCAGCCTTTGTGCTGATGATATACGGAATCTTTGTCTTTGTCTTTTGGTGGGTGTCAAATTTTTATGCGGCCCAAGGGGATGCTGACGGGAGTTTGAGTGCAGCTTGAGCTTTAACATATATCAGGTAGTGCATTCTAAGGAGGCAGATCCAGGACATTAGAGTAGCATGTATCCAGTGCGACATGAGAATTTTTTAGACAAGGACAGATTTACCCACGGCCAGGATGGAAATAGCAGGCTACTTTTTCCTGAGACCTCATGTCCTGACTTTTTGTTCCTGCCGTTGTTGTGTCTTCCCCGTCTCCTGCTTTATTCCATTAATCGATTCCATGTCTTTTTGTAAATCTCTGCCGTCTTGTCCCAGTCCTGTGCAGTGCAGATCATCGAGCCTCATTTCCCACTCGCCAGAGCAACCTCACCTGTCTTCTGCCGACAACGACAAGTTCCCCATCATTACTCCCATTTTATACGCCCAAACCACCTCCCAGGACCAGTTCCAGCGGGCTACCATGTCCGGCTCAACTAGCCACCAAAGCGCCAACGGAGTCTCCAGATCGCACCCAGAAGATACTACCACACAGAATCCCTCAGCATTTCTCGTAGACGAGATGAGAACCGCTAGTTCAGAACCTGACCCCACCACCCCAGCCATCTCCAGCCCCCTCCGCGACGTAGACCCTCAGATTGTCGAAGCACTTAGAGGAAAGGATAGAATTTATGTCTTGAAGCTGGGGGAGCTGATGGAGTCACTGATAAATGACGAACGGAGGTAGGTACTTTGTGTCCATGAGATTCTCGCCAGCACAGTGTCGGACCCATTTGGTCTCTTCCAATACTCATTAACCAATATCTGATCAATTTCCCTCTCCTATACAGGCAGCGTATGGAGCTGGCCCCAACTACATCCTATCAACGCTTACTCGTCCACCGCTGTTCAGCTTACTACAAGTTGACGCCGGAAATTGACAACATGAACAAAACGATTTATATTTCTTCTACAGTAGCGAGCCGGATGTGAGTATATCCAACCTCATAAACACTTTTCTGATTTAGTATAACATCACCAAGCCCTGCACTGAGAATCTCAGAGCTGGTCCCTCCGGAAACTACTGCAGCGCCAGCGTTCAAAATCATGCGTCGATCATCCACAGACCGCCGAAACAAGCCCTCTCATCAGGCAGGCTCGGTCACCGGCGATGACGGTGACCTGTCTGATCGTGAGCCCTCAGAATCTGGGAGCTCGGGGGGAACGACTGGTGGGAGCGCTAAAAAGCACATGACTATTGAGCAGCGTGAAGCCGCTTACAACGAGGCCCGGTCTCGTATCTTCATGGGTTTTGAAGAAAAAGAAAAGGCCAAAGACAAGGACATCAGCTCAAGTTGCTCATCCTTCAGCGTTGCTTCTGGTAGTACAAAAAATGGTGGAGGCAGTGCAGGTGATGTAGATAGCTCTTCCAGTTCTCCCGCCACAGAGAGCGAGTGGTCAGGCCCTGCGCGGAGGGGGGAACGACGCCAAAACTCAGGCCATGCATCGGCCTCTTCATCAACCCGTTCTGTTCGTTCATCGGCCTATGTCGGCAATGGGTCTGGTAGTTCGCGAAATTCTAGAGCCGCATCGCCTTCATCATTCCATCATCTACCGTTGTACGATCAGAACATTCCATCGATGCCTTTATACGATCCATCACAACAGCAGCATCAGCATCCACTGCCTACGGCGTCGGTTTACCATGCACCTTATGGTTATCCATACAGTCAAGGTCAATCCAACCCGCCATATATGTTTTGTGCATACTATGCTGCGCCGTACTCACCGCCTCATCAACCCCAACCTGCCTCTGATCCCGCCACACCGTCGAACGGGGAGCCATATCCACCTCCACCACCTATGCCTTATGGTCACACCTACATGTGGCCTGGTCAACCGCCTGTCCAATCACCTCCGATGCAGCCTCTGCCTGTCCAGCCGCAGCAACCTCCAACAAACATGCCTCACACTATGAGCCCATCCCCTCCAGGACAACCTCCTTACGTTCCGTACATGCATCCTCCTTCACATTCGTACACATACCCGATACCGGGGTACTATCCTAATCAGCCTCAACCTGGACATCCCATGGCTCCTCCGCTGCCGCCGGCTCATCTGCCTCACATATCTGGACCCCAACAATTGTTTCATAACCCGCCATCTAATAATGGAACAGGGAGCAATATGCAGACAAACGGGTTCAGAAATACTATGATTGGGAGTAATTTTCATCGACCATCACCAAGAAACGAATTTAACATTTCCTATGTCGGGAGTGGACTCAAGTCAAGGAGTAGTGGCAGTGGTGGAGGTACAGTGCAGCCTGGTCGAACGCCTGGGAATTATGGATCTGGTGTCGGTTCAAGTAGTGTGTTTTTAAACCCACCACCAACAGCTGAGACTGTTGGTCCTCGGTTGAGCAAAACTCGAAGACAGAGCAATATGAGTAATTCTTCGACAAATGGCCGCTCGACCAGTGGGGATGATGTTTCGTCTGTTGCAGTACGAATTTCCCTTAATTTAGTGATCAATTGAAAGTTTAACGCAATGAATTTATAGTCGTCGGCATCCTCTTCATCTTGGAAAGCCACATCAACAATGAATATTGGATCACAACATCCTCTTCCTGCACGGCCGGATTGGGCTATTCAATCTAAACACTACCCTAATCCGCGCAATACCCCTACGGCGCCGACTCCGATATCCCCTCCCAGAGGCACGAGCAGTTGTAATGGTGTTCAAGGAAACCATTCATCACGGCAACACCCTCCTCATTCACCCTCTCATGCTCCTCCATTATCTCTCCAATCAACAGATTTTCCACCTTTGACCTCACCCTCAGCATCAATGCCGCCATCATTTGAGCAGCGGCGACCGACAGGTGCCTGGGGTAATTCCGCACCAAAGCCCATCTTTAGACAGCCGAGTAATGTTGATTTGAAACCCATATCTAACATGAACGATCGCCTGGATGAGACGGGTTTTGAGCGGCCACCTCCGAAGGTATGTTTTTTTAACCAAACAAAACCTTTCTACTGACGCTGGGAAAAGTCAGCAGAACTTTACAATCCGAAGACATCCAAACGGAGTACTTTGAACTCTGAAAATAGCATGAAGGTTCAAACAATCGGTGGACCGTTGTCATCAGCAACTATAGCAATGAGAGAGGCGATGTCAACGGCAACCATCGTTAATCAGGTTGCCACATTGTCATTAGGGAACGGGGTCGTTTCTGCGGATCGTACAGCGACGCTGGTAGCTGGTGTTTCGTCGTCTTCGGCAATGTCTCAGTAGAGAAGAGAAGCTAGATGTTGAGATTGAAGGGGTCGAGTAGGACTTATTTCGTCTCAGTCTCATCGTCTTCTCCTTCTGTTCTCCTTCCGTCACCGTCGTTACATACCGCCACTGTCATCCTTTTTCGATACATGCTCTTTCGAATTTATCTGAGGTTGCTATGAGTTGAGGGTGTGCTTGTTGTGTGGCAAATTACACAGTGTCCATCTTTTTGGATTCAATATTGTTGTATTCTGCATCAATACAAAGATTATCATTCTAAGCTTATTTGTATATATTTGCGGACGCCTGACTGTCTTGTGCAATCCACGACCTCGACGCACAAGAAAAATGTCGTCTCGACTTCGCCAGAAACCACAGACGGAGGAAGAGGACGCTGCCGCTCTGAAATTGGGACCAGGTGGGGGGACAGGCATTTTTCACCCTTTTCACGTGATCGTGCTGAAAGGATTTAAGAGTTCAACAACGCTGGGTGTTTGTTGATTTCAGAAGTCAAGTATTTGCTCGAGAATCGCGACAAAGATGCACCTGATACCGCGTATGTTTGTCTTGTTCACTTTGCGCCAACTTGATTGCATGATTCGAGCCCTTTATGATTAGAGTGTATAACAAAACACTAGAATATGTCAAGACTTTTGCAAAGTTCAACACGACCGACTCGGCTAGCGCTGTTCGAGAGTAAGTTGCTGACTTGGCGGCTCTCTAGTTCTTTAGTCAATGAAATTTCTGATGTTCTCGTTCACCGGTCGGCAGGATTTTGAGAAGGGAACCTGCATTAACGCAGTTCGAAACAGCACAAATTGCGAATTTATGCCCCGCTGATGCTGAAGAGGCGAAAAGTGTTGTTCCTAGGTACGTTTGTTGACCGCTATCTTTCACTTAAAGGCAAGTCTTACTTTTCTTTGCATCACCAGTCTGGTGAAGATCGATGATGACCGGCTGCAAGGGTTATTGGGCGAGATCCAGACTATGAGAAAGTTCCAGTCGTAGCACCTCGAATGTGACTTAACACTCTCTCGTTATCCCCATCATTCTAGTCTGCAAAATAGATTTCATTGTATCCATACTGTAACTTACACTAATTAAGATCTATCCTTCGGCATCAATGAGCTGTTTTTTATCCAGCTTGACCTCAGTCTCTTCTTCATCCTCTCCAGCGGGTCCCTCTTCAGCTTGTTGCAGCCTTGATTTGATATTATCACCTTCTAAGAAGCTCGTTGCATCGAAAACACGGCGTTCGCGGAATGCTTGTTCCCTCTTCTGGCCCTTTTTGATGATTGCTACCTCGGGGATGACTCCTCCGGGATTGAGATATAATAAATCTTTACCGGCATAATTATCGACCATGCGAATCCAAGCGTCGAATCTAATGTAAGAGATCATGCTCTGAGTGTCGGACAGGTAGAACATAGGACGCACAAGCCGTCTCGGTCTTCAATCCCCCGCATATTTTTGTAAATGAATTGGTTCTTAAACTTATCAATTTGTTCTCGATAAGGTTCGAAGTCAATAGCAGGACGGTAGCCCGCGCTGTCAGGCGTAAGCTTTTCGTTCACGATATTCATTCTGTTGTTGTAGGAGACGAAGACAGGTTCTTCTAGCAGAAGACCGAGGGATGGCATCTTGGGTATGAAGACATTGGGGTCTTTGTATAACTGAAGAACGATAGATTCAGAGTGCAGACACGAGATAAGACAGCTCACCTCGGAAATGACGCCATCTGGCGTCCCAGTCCGAGCGGAGAGAACCAGACTAGACATCATTTTTCGCTTGGTATTGTTAACCTAGGACGGTTTTCAGAAAGTGGACGGCTCACAATCTATGGGACAGATGATCAAAAATTCCTTCACGGAACTAGCTGCATCACTCACTTGGTGAAGCATAAAACTCTGGCCATGAAAGAGTACACTTATCCACTCCGTCTCTCCATATGTCACAGGATTTGCAATCTTCGATAGTACACTGAGGATGTGAAATCTCAATTATTCAAACGAGACACACCTCAACGCTCTTGATGTGGCGCATGTTGCTTTTATCAGAGGCATCCCGGCCAACCGTGAAATTATGAAAATTGTGAGTACCAAGGAACTTTTGTGCGTCCGCACGCAACTTCTCGATCTGACCTTGATCTACTCTCCACGCACGTTTCCTTTGCAAATCAAGGTCTTTCGAAGAGGAGAGGTCGCTCCAAAATGGATGTCTTAATGATGAGGCTTTGTATCCAGAGGCTTCTATGTATTGAGAAAGCACGCGATGTAAATTACTTCCGGGTTTTGGTGGAAGTAAGAGGTAACTGGGAAAGTAATATGTGTATTTCCTACTATCGCAGGCCCTGAGCTCAATACATTAGTTAGCTGTTGAAACTGCCAATATTGAAATGAACCACATTCTTGCATTGAATGAGTTCTGCACTCGAACGTAACTCCACAATCTGACCTCGGGGGGTAGGAGTTCATTGACGCGAGCCACGAGATCTGGAACACCGGGAGGGCGCATGATGAGTTTCATGGATACAATGTTCCCGGCGGCATGGACGCCTGCATCAGTTCGTGCAGCACGAGCTAACGCAACCTGCGTAGTTCTTTTGAGCGTCCTGAAAGTTTATGATTGTATCTTGCCTTGACTGGATTATCTGCATTGTCCTCCGAGACGGCTCCAGCTTGAACTAATCCTTGAAACAAAGTACCCTCGATCGTCTTCAAGGGAGGCGACTGACTATGACATGTTAATTTGCATTCAAAACCGCACTGATTGGTGGCATACATCTGCATCCCACTGTAGCCAGAACCACAGAATCCGATTAAAAGCGCACATTGGCGCTTGGGACAGCGCGGTGCCTTCGGTCCAGCTGGCCGATCTGAGTCCTCGCGTCCCTTGTCCCTCTTGTGATATGATGTTGCACGCCGGTTCCTACGTCTCTTTCCCTCACCCTCCACCGTGGTTGACGTTCCCTCGATGACAGCCGTGTCTTCTGCCATTTTCGATGCTTCACTCAAACTCGTCAAGTTCTCCATGATATTACTTGTCTTGATGCGTTGGCGCTTGGATGGTCTTTCATCGGCGACGTCGTGCTGGAAGTCCATCTTGATATCAATAGAAAAAGGTTGCCAAAACCAGTCTTCTAGAATAAATTAGGGACATACTACTCTCTAGCCGTAGGTGAAGTTACCGTTGATCCTGAGTTGGATTGAATGAACGCGATGGAGAAGGAGAAAGAATCGATGGTGCGTCAAATCAGCAAATAATATACTGCGTCGGTAAATCAAGAATCGTTGAATAATCATTTTCATGATTTTGAGCCACCTAGATTATCAACTAGCTACAGTCAGCTCTGCCTACGCCGATAGTGGCTCTAATTAATATCTACTTGCTTCTGGAAATCATTAATGAATGTTAATTCCCATGTCATCTCCAACCTGATCAGTGATGACCATATTTTTTCTTTATGTTTCAAGTGATTACTAAGCAGTCAATTTTTCACTGCAAGTGTAGTTTTCTGTTCCTCGGTTCTGTACTTATTAGTGAATTGTCTAATTTGACCTTAACATATATTGGACTGATATGCCCAGTTGATCTGTTTGACAGGCAGTTCCATGTACCCAGTTTTGTGCTTATCAGACTGAGTTGATTCTTTTCTTTTTCTTTAGTCAACAATTGTTGAAGTGAACTGTGACCTGCTCCATATTCCTCCTCCATCCTGGTATGACAAATACTAGTTCAGTCTGGAGTATTAGGATATAGGAGCCCTGGCCACAGTAAATTCCCTAGCTTTGTTCTCAAATAGAGCCACCTTTTCTCAAAATAATCCAGAACAATTTCTAGAAAAACCTACTATAAATTTACTCAAGTCAACCTTAGTACTTGGGCTTGACAGGAAGCTACTGTACTTTCAAGCTTTGGTTTAAGACTGCAATCTGAGTTGGACTTGGGTTATAATACCTATCCCTATATTTAACATTGAATTAGCCTAATTGCTATAGTGTCATATTCCAGAATTTTGTAGTTATTTTCTTTTCTTTTCCATTTAATTAATTTATGATTATTATTATTATTCTCTTTTTCATAATAGATCTCCTAGCTCATTAAATCTCCTATAATTGCATTGTAGTCTGTGTTCCATGTATTCTCCTTTCTTGGATTTTGTATATATACCACATAGTTACAGTGTAGTTATCTATTCTCCTTTTATATACCTCCTTTCCAACTTGTGTTATGAACTGCTATTTTCCCCTAAGTCAATATTTATTTCCTTTTCCTTTTCTTTTTCTTTTAATTAGGTAATATGTTTGAATCAGTGAATAAGGACAAACAGTCAAACATGTATAAGTAGTGTACAACAAACTAGCAAGGACTCTAACAAGTTCTCTTTGTCAAACAAACTCCAATAAAGAGTGGAACTGAGGTTAAGGTTACTCAACCACAACTTAAGTTCTTACAACTTGTTGTCATAAATCATGACACAAGGACTTTTTCTTTTCTTTTCTATTTTTAGAAATGGACTTATATAATCAGAGAAGTCACATGATCACTGTGGGAAGGTAGTGCACAGACCAGGTAGAATAGTGTACTCAAATCCAGTGGAGACTCTAACAAGTTCTTTTTGTCTACTCTGACTTAGAGTTGGGAGCCACCTACCTGAGTTACTTAGGTGACTGTTCCTTACACAATACTACTCTGTGACATATAGGTGTTATCTCAAAATCCTGAAAGTGGTTGGAATAGCTGTAAGATTTATAGTAGGCTGGACTTCAATTTTATCCTATTTGTCTCTATACTTCTTAGGGCTTTGGCTTCTCTGTGGAAATAGTATTGGGAAGCAAAGTTGATCAGTATGGATAGTAAGGAAAAGAAAAAAAAGAACTTTACTTTTCTATAGTTCTTTTTCCCCCATCAGTTCTCTCTCAAGAACACTGGTTATATCATCAACTATCAGTCAGAACAGAATCAGCTATGTATCCATAGAATGGTCGCCACCAAAAGCCTCAAATTCAACATGGCAGACCCAGTCTAAACTCCATTGTACACAGCAATAGACCTCTAAGAATTTCTCAATCTACAGAACATGAGCTCAATTCACGGTATTAATAGGCAACCCCAAAATCAGATATCATAAGTCAAATCTTGATAGAGTGCTCCCTTTTCAGATGCCCTTGCCCCCTTTGGACGACCTGTCTCTCACAGGCATCATAGATCTCAAGGAATCGTTCATACACCTTGGCAGTTTCAGGGTGGGGTTTAGCTACGCAGGTCATTCCCGGCATGAGTCCTCCAGTCATATCTTCGAATGATCCACTATTGGTCATCTTCCATCGAGCCCATTTTGCAAGTAGGGCACCGCCTATGGCAGCAGCCTCTTTGGTTGTCGAGACATAAACTTCCATACCGAAGATATCCTAGAAGAAAGATGTTAGCGAAAAACTACCTGGACAACCAATTTAACCTACGGCAGCTATTTGCCTGATACTCTGATTTGCGGAGGATCCACCAGTCACGACCAGCCTCTGTAAAGGAGGTGCGTGAGGAGGCAAAATCTGGGCTAACCTTGATTTGATTGACATGAACTGTGATTCCAGAATGGCCCGGGGGTGTGCACTGTTGGGAATCATATCCGAGGGTGTAGGTGGCTTTACTCCTGTCAGTGAGGCTGAAAAGTAGAAGTTTCCCAAGACATTCGGAGGAATAATTTCAGGCAGAGGGAAATAGAAACCAAGATAGCCGCCGTTCCCAGCTGGCGCACTATCGATAAGCTCGTTGAACTTATCCCAATCCGAATTTGCATATTTGTTTCTGACTTGTTCGCGAGCGAGAGCACCATTCTTATAACAAAGCATAGCGATGAAGCCATGAGGTGGATTAGTTGGGTGGGTTAAAAGATGGGAATTTGTAAACCGCCTGGGAGCTTCATCTGTAGGTGGAATGGAGAGAAGGAAAGTTGTTGATGTACCAAGCGACAGCAAGGCATCACCTGGGCCGGACAATGCAACAACGGAAGATGAATTGTCTCCGGTGAAAGGAGCGACAACACATTCTGAGGGCAAAATTTCGGAAACAATCCTTCAGAAAAAATCCCTTCACGAACCTGGATTAAATCCCCATTTCTTCACCCAGTAATCATGAATTTTACCAAGGATAGTACCCCCGCTCACAGGTTCCGGCCCGAGTTTTTCACGTAGGGTCGAACCACCAGAGATATTAAGCAACCGATCATTCCATTTGCAACTCAAGACATCCATCAAATTCATGCCACTCGCATCCGAGATCTCCACAGGGGCAATGGCCCCCAGGAAGATGGATGGGATGAACGACGATATTAGCGAGATGCGAGCAGTCAAATCATATAGCTTTGGAAATTTCTTACGTAACTATTCAAAAGAATATTAGTCAGAACACCGCGGATAGGATCAGCGCTGAAATGGCCTACCCGGGCAATCTGGGGGCCAGTGAAACGCTCATACGCCCTGCTTCCAGACAGGTCCGCAAGAGCTTGCGCACCACCGATGGCAGCCTCCAGTTCCAAGCATTCCTGAGTTGTTGAAGAATCTTGCCAGATCGGTGATCTTTGGAAACTAAAGGCATCTGGTGATATTTGTTCCAGAATTGTCTTCGATGGATCAAGGTTGCTCAGCAGAAGTTCTGCCTCCCTCGACCAAAAGACTGACCCGTGTTGCTATTCAGAGGCGTGAGTTACTCATCAAATGTCTGATATGCTCAAAGGTTAACCTGACTGGCACCAGAAATCGCAGACACAGAACTGAAATTCACACCACTATCTTTCATTCTCTCCATCAATAAATCAATTGCCTCAATCCACATGGCCACCGGACTTGTAGCCTCTCCCTCTCCGGGGCCTTTGATAGCGCCGTTCGTCACACCATATTTCGCTCCCAAATCACGGTCAAAATGAACCGCGACTTCGTGCTGCACACGCAAATCGTCCTTGATCAAGATGGCTTTGAATTGTTGTGTTGACAGATCAAAACCAAGATATGATGGGTCTTCAATGGATGGCATGGTGGAGCTGTTGGTGGGAAGAAATCTCAAAAAGGCAGAGAAGAGCGGGCCAGACATCATTAAGCTTGTTTGTTCCCGGGGTTTTCCCCATGTGGCTGTTGCGGACCGATTATCTGAGTAGATCAAATCCATAAGGTAATATTAGGGAAACCATCCAGCATGCCTAAAGAACAATACCACATTAATTTTTTACATCCAAGTGTCTGGCACCTCTGTGATTTGGGAAGCTCAAGCAACTTAATAAACAAAAATTCAAGACGAAATTCAAGACGTCATGTCTCATGTCATAGATACTTCAAAAGACCTTCAAAAATTGTGACTACACCCGAAGAATCGCCACTAGGTTGGGAGGATGTCAACACCACCTGAAAATATAAACTGAACTTGCAAACTCACACTACCAGTTCATACTCGCCGTTCAAAGGATCACCAACCGAGAAGATTCCAATATCAGAGTCAACCTCAGCTATCGCTCGACCATTTGACAGTTCTTCATTCGACCACATTGGATTCCACATTCGTACACAACCTAAGTACAGATATTTTGATCAACCAGTTCAACAAAACATTTTTATCAGTGAACTCACCATCTTCCCCTCCGCTCAGAAGCCTATATTGTCCAGAACGAGTGATGACCCATTGTGCACGTATGACACCAAACACCTCCTGGGACTGGGGGATAAAGCGAGCTGATTTATGTCGATATTCCAACATGACACCCTTTCCAATCATCCTTGAGTCGTAGAGGTGCACCCTATTGTCCGATCGTGACAGGGCAAGGTACACACCATCCGGGCTGAATGTCATACAAGAGACTTCAGTATCGCATGCGGATCCGTGAGTCGGGCGCGAAAACGATTCAATGACAATGTCCTGAGTTTGGCATGCTTGAAGCCTGCGAACGTCAAATAGACGTAAGAAATGTTCTTCGCCTTTTGTTGCTAACGCGAGAGCTGTCCGTCGTGGAAATGAGAAATTATGGACATGAAGGAAACGCGAGCCCAACCTCCGTAATTATGGTCAAGGGCCATTGCATCCCCCGCCTCATTTACCCCCAGCTTCACTATTTCTCGACCTCTCTTCACATCAAAAATCTTGTGTACGCCGACTTGGTCGTCTCCCGCTGGCTCAGATGATGCATATAGAATGTTTTTCCTACTGGTGTCCCACAGGACTGAACCCGTGTGATAATCGGGATCTAATCTTGAACCTAGTTTCAGCACAGTTTTGGCTTTGTTGGCCTGACGCGTGAGGCTCGAATACACATGGATGTCTCTACAAGATAAGGTCAGTGATCTGAGGTATATCTATCAGTCATAAAAAAAGACAAACTTCGCACAAACAGCAATCACATTTTGATCCTGTTTTCCGGGCTGGAATGTGACATCGTGGGGCACTCCATCCCTATATCTGTCAACTGATAAGTGCGCATTAGGAATATGCTCGATAAAAATCAATTTAACTCACGATCATATCCAACCCAAACATTTTCCGCTTTCTTCTTTCTCCAGACCCTGGCCTTTTTATCCATCCCAGTTGAGACAAACCTGGACCTGGAACCCTGTTTCAGTACAATGATTGACTCTTGGGACACCGCTCACCCAGAGTTGTTGAATTTGACATCATTGACACTATAATGTTTTTCAAATAAAGTGTGGTGACTGTTGCGTGTACGATCATATCTTCTGTCCCACTCATCTGCTTCACTGTCTTCGGCATCCTCTCTGACTTGAGGGATTCTACTGTGCCCACGTTCAGGCACAACTAGGTACTGATTCCAAGTGTATAAAGATCCATCACAATTATAATTGTTTATCTCCTCTGGAATTCTGTTATCAAAAAGTAAACAAATGAAACTCAACAGCATTTACCATCTGGAAGGTCGACGTGACCCCCCATGCGAGAGCATCCAATAGCAAGCCAGCCTCCATTCTGTTCAATACAATTTACAGCTAGAACGCGAATTAGCGTTATATTTATGTAGGTTGATTGTCATACCGCCGGGACCGGACTTGAACCATGTTTTCACCTTCATTGGTTTCCCATCCAATCGTGTCAATGGATGTCCTGACTCGGGTCTAAATGTTGTCGGTCTTTTGAGAGGCTGGCTTGCAGATGGGAGTTTCTTGAGTTGATGAAACTACGGCGAGAATCACAGAGCAATGCCTTCCAGAGATAGAGTTGCTTACCTGCTGCCAAATGAAAATTTGTTCCATGGCGGATACTGTAACACGTTTGAGGTCCGCTCCAGACGTATTGAAAGCTTCGGCATAATATAACTCGTTATTGTTCTTTTCCAATGAGAGCTTTTCGCTGAGAATATCTATGACTTCGGCATTGTCTTTGACACATGTCGGTACATTCCACTTCCGAAAATCAAAAAAGGTCACGAGTGAAGGAAAGGACTCACACGAAACTCGTCTTGAAGCGTAAACCCGAGATGTATATGTTCATATTCCTCTTCAGAATCAGAATCCTCAGCATTTGACTCGGATAGGAGCTTCCGTCTATCAAGCGTGGATCCTGAAGGTACGGGGTCTTCCAACCTTATATCCTCTGAATCTAGCCGTGAAGAATGGTGTGATTGAGAAGAAGGTAGTCTTGATTCCTTGGTAGATGCTGATCCAAATTGTAGAGAGGACACTTCCATAAGTTCTGGAAATGGACTTTGAGATGTTTGCTTAGCTGGTACGTCGGTCTGAAGGTGCAGCAACCGGGGAGAAGCATCATTGTCTTGCTCCCTCAGCCAACTACGTGTCTTCTTGCGAGGAAACTCAGGATCACAATTGAAGGAACGAGGCTGATGCGCATGCTCAATGATATAACACACCAAAATTACAAAGAGCAATCACCATAGGCCTTGAATGTGATTTTGGGGAACGGATTGTGGGCGATGAACCATGACTCAGAGCTCGATCAGACCTATCATTAACGTTGGCTCGCATAGATACCCGAACGGTGACACATACACTTGCCGAAGATCACTCTTTACGCCACTCTCCCTTCCTGGCGACCTTTCAAAGGAGACACCACTGTGGGATTTCACTCTTTTCGTTTCCTTCCTCTTCTTCCGGCTTACCGTCTCCTCCCTCCTCCTCCATCTAATTTCCTCGTCCTCAGTTCGTTTGTTTTTTGAAGTTGATTTGTGGCAAAGAAATACTGGTTCATCCGGATCCGATTCCACAGTCAAGTCAATATGCACATTGTGGTCGTTGGATGTATCCACTTCGGTCAGATCAATATGACCGAGGTTGCGAGGTTGGTAGTTCAGTACTCTGTTAGGGGGTGTCCGAGAGAGAGCAGGAACCACTCGTTGCTCAATGATCCCCTGAGTGTCCGAGTCGGTTGACATTGACATTGATCAACTTGGCAGCAAATCAAAGGTCCCCTATAGTCGTTTGGAAAGTAGATGTGTCTTGTCGAGTTCGATGAGACACAAAAACAGTTGTAGAAGGAAAATGAGGTGTTCAAAAAATTCAGGAGTTACTAAATCCTGGTAGCCGGCAGTTCAACTCAATGCCTCTTCCACTTGTTATCTGCTAGCACTGAATTGTTGATGAGATTCGTAGTGGGCAGGCACCGTGGTAACGGGTAAACAAAGAATTACTAGGTTGATTACATAACGCAACGCTTGGTATTAGTACCACGTTGTGCCACTCATTCCGTGTTCTCCGTGTTCTCCTAACTGATGATGATGATAACAACTATCATGACACACCGCAATGGTGACTAGTATTGCATCTTCTTTCAGAGGTTTTCTACATGAGCTCACCAGAATGGCATCAATGTACCTGTCAACTGGTCACATGTCATGCTCTGGGTGTTGTCGCTTGATACACTGATTTATTCTAGCCACAAGTTATCTGCACTTGCACGTATGACACATTACTCAGGCGGACCTTGTTTCAGTTGACATCAAACCCTAATCAATAATTATTTGTCTGCCATGAGATGTTTATGTTTACCCATGTCATCAGTGCTTATGGAATCAAAGTGTCTGTCAGTACCATGTAGCTGGTGCCCAAAACTAACAAATTGCAGTTTGTGATCTCAGACTAGATGGATCAGAGACAGATATTGGACTGCCCAAAGGACTTACCGTTGTGTAGATCTGGATTGCAAAACCATTTTAAGAGTCACAAATCAAGCAAAATTGAAGGTATGATCGGAAACTTGTTCCTACGAAAATCCTTGTTATCAAATAATAATGCCTCAAATCCCATGACTGATCAAACTCACTCTGCAGGTGCCCCCCTCAATATCTAACATACATTTTCAGCTATACTCAGTTCTATAGTTTGAGGACCTTCAAATTTTATCACAAAATGTACCAACATTGTATTTCCATAATGACTGGATAACACAATGACCATTGAACTCGACTAATGTAACCACTTTATAGTACTTTCCAGGATAAATAGATCTATTCATTCAAAGTAGATGAATTCAAACAATGAACAAGCACTTGTATTGGCATGCCTGCGAGTCGAGTCCAACACAATCTTTGTCACATGGATAGAAATTACAAATGCACTCCCATTGTCCAGGCACTTGACCCACCACCCGCCCACCTGGACAACATCGCCAAGGTACCAAGCTTCATCCACCACACTCACTGACAGTATCTGAAAGACAACCAAAGAATCAGATGTCTTGAAAACAAACACTTTGGTTGACTAGGCACTTGACCCACCACCCGCCCACCTGGACGACACCACCAAGGTACTAAGTTTCATTCATTGCACATTGAATGACCAGGGCCCACCACCACCAACCCCTGGACATGTGAGTTCAGGTCCTATCTTTTGCCTTCATACTCGACTGATTTCACTGATAGTATCTGAAAGACGATCAAAAAATTAGATATATGACACACTTCTAGATTGAAACAAACACTTCAATCGCCCAGACACTTGACCCACCTGGACGACACCACCAAGGTACCAAGCTTCATCCATCACACATTGAATGACCAGGGGCCTTGATACCCTCCACCCGACCCCCCTGGACATACAATTCCAGGTCCTATCCTTTTGCTTTCGTGCTTGATCCATTCCATCCCTAGAATAAGTATTCAACCAGAACTTCACTCACAGAACGACTAATAAAATCTCTTAAGATCTTCAGATACTTAACCCTCCACCCACCTGGACAACACCGAGGTACCAGGCTTTATTAGTCACACTTTATCACGTACCCCTTCTTGACAACTAGAATGTTCAATCGTCTTGCGCAACAGTCTCAGTATACCCTAGCTTAAGATCATCCTTGGGTCGTCGGGCCAAGTGTCGTCCAGGGCTCAAAAGCCCTACCTCCAATCCTCCTGGACGACACCAAGAGTACCAAGCTAGATTAGTAGCATTTTATCACGTACTCTTGTTGACAATCAGAGTCTAAGTATTCAATCATGCGCAACAAATAACATCTTGATAAATCGCGTCCCAGTGTGTCCAGGCTCAAGATCATCCTTAGGTCGTCACATCTTCATGTCTTCACATAGTCCCTCGATAAGAATGGATCGAGTCGAATGTCATCCAGGGCCCAAAGGCCCTACCTCCAATCCTCCTGGATGACATTGAGGTACTAGGGTGGATCCATTATGTCTTGAGATACAGATAGAATCATACTGCCCAAGGGAACTTGATGATATAACTCAGTCAATACCGTCGGTCTTGAGGTGGTGCTTCGCAAGAGTAAGAGGCCCGCCAACACATAGCCAGATGGAAGATAGCAGAAGATATAAGAGAAGAAAATATGAGTGGACCCCAAAGGGGGGAGGGAAGGAGAGGGGAGAAATCAAGAAGTGATTGAGGCCCCGATCCACGCCTGCAAGCCTTATAAGCACGGGAAAAAAAGCACGGACCATCTTGTCACATTTCAAATTGAGACACCCGGCCGCCGGTATTCCTCAGTCCAAGCGAAAAAGGCGATCACTAAAACTTTTCTCTTTTACGCAATAATTCTCCGTTCCCCTTCAAATTTTGCAGAAATGTTCATCACATAAATCCGGTTGGAGACTATGACGGGAGACAGCTCAAAAATTGGGGGGAAGAGGAAAAAACCTTGATTTCTTCTGTGATAGCCACAGATCAGGAATGATGTCCCAGTAGTGTCCATTCCTTGTCACAACCACCAGCCAGCACGTGGCACTAAACAACAATTGATCCCAAAATGAGCCTGATACGTTGTTTTGAATGGCACATGGACTGCATATCGGCAATTAGCGTGTTTTATTAGGTTGTTCGAATGGAAGACATGATCAAGTGATGAGAAACACAACAGATAAGCAGCTGACTCACCCAACAATCGGACTCATCCCCAAAGGATTCTGATAAAGGAGGGAGCACATCACTAATTGAAATCACTCGCCATAGACAAGTCCATAGCCTCTTCACCTCTTCCAGAGCATCATCCATGGATGGGATTAAACACACCTCCACCACTTGATGTGACTGTCACTAAACAAAAAATTCAACGAATGTCTAGGCATCGAAGCACTGATAATATATTAGCGACATACCTTGATACTGAACAGTAGCGGTACCCACTCATTCAGATACAATAACACGACATTTGTACTTCGTCATGTTTGGCTACCACTCAATGCTTTGAAAATGTCACAGGCGTCCGACTGTAATTCTTTTTTTAGTTCTGGGTAAGCGCCCAAAAATTATCCAGGGAGCATTGTCCCCTGACTAATCTTGATGTTTCGGGTGCTACCGGATGTTGCCGGATGAAATCAGGCCGAAAAACCCGATGTGGGTGACCCTGAGTGGGAGGTAAGTACAGATATACCTCAGTTTGAGAAATAACTCAGCAAGCGGAAAACATGGTGTCGAAGGTCATAAATCAAGGCAGAAGCATCATGCTGCTTCTTTTCAATGCTCGTTATATCCTTGTCGAATTTCAGCGTTCTTGATCCAAGGGTCGAGCACTAACTAGCCTGGAAAGAATTTCTGCTGGCTGGTATGAATTCTCTTCTCATTCTTCATATAGATCAAGCATCTTGCAATAGTTATGCACACCGCACCGTCCACAGGATGGTTGTATGAATCTAGGCATTTTCTTGTAAATATTGCAGCGTGGGTGAAGGAGTGCTTCATTCAAACAGACTGAGTCCGCCTTGGAAAGAGAGAAAATCCGGTCTGCTTTAACTTCAAGTCCAGTAAAGACTTCTGATAGTTGGGTGAAAGGAATCGGCGGACCAAGTCGGAAGAGCAGGTCTTCGAGGTAAGTGACGGTCCAAATTTAAACTGACCAGATCAAAAGCGGTAAAATAGAAAATTAGCAGTTCAATGCCTACAGAGAGAGCTGGCTTGCAATGTGAGGGGCCTGTCAGTATTTATCAGATGAGAGTTGTGCACACGTTGTGCACGTTTGGTTTGAATTCAGAAGTCTGCTTGTCAATCAATGTCCAACTCAGCCCAAATCCCGGCGAGAAGAATCTTAGCTATCCATGTTGTACATAGTTCTCTTGTGTTAGTTTATAATTATGGCTGTGTTCTTATTACTACCTGCCATTCTCACTCTGAGAAATTATATTCGGTTATGTTACAGACAATGTTATAATGACTCAAAGACTCAGCAAGACCCTTCATTGACCTTGTGAGAATAGGGTGAATATTCTCCGGAGATAGGTTGTTATCGGACATGGTGCTCAGCATAGCTCGTCATAGAATAGCTCTTTCATTGATTGGTTACCACCATCTCGTATGTACAGTTGATCCCTCCTAAAGCCTCTGGATGCACTCGGCAAGTTTCAGGGGCAGCTATCGATGCTAGGGAGTCCCTCATATATGCACAAGCAGTAGCTTGACATATTGGCAAGGAGAAGGCGATGAGAATCTTCTACCACTTCTTTGGACGAAAAGACCCTGCTGGTGTAGGAAAAGAAAATCAGGGACGGCTCAAACTGGTGCTAGCCAATTTGGTGTGAAATTTTCCCTTCAATAGATGGAACTTCCCCATCAGTGTCCATCGACTCTGGACAAACCATTGAGATATCGACATTCACAAATTTTCCGAGGATTTCATTCCTCATTCCGACCGCAACAAGACTACAGGGATTAAGGGGCCACTTTTCAGTTGGTATAGACAAGCGCTTGACTTGAGAACACACACAAGTAGAGATCCGCTCTTCTGTCCGAGCGGCTCAGTGGCTCATTGACAATCAGGAAAGTATGATTTTCGTTTCACAAAATGTTGCCGAAATTTGGACTCTAATAAACTTGCTGATTGCATCTGTCCTTTAACTGGACACACATGTCAATATGAGGTTATGTAGCACTGAAATTGTCAATCTCTTGCCGAGAGTATACCCGGCAAGAGGCATCCTCACCAACGATGCGTTCAATGCGTGGACTTTAGTTTCCAGGCATGAGACCAACAAATCTCTCGAGATTCGCCTATTCTCTTATATAGAGCTAATGGTGTTACCGACAGTTGTACAACCGCAACGACTGCCACTGGTGTTAACACCATTAACGCCGATCCCATTGCCATTCCCGAAAGCACCGATTCGGTTACTATTGACACTTCGGTCGTAGGCACTTCAAGACCTATACTGCAACAAAAATGACAATGACAAGAGCCAACAAGTCAACGATGGTAGTGCTTCAATGCTGGTGATGGTGACCTTGACTGTTGGTGGCAACATATTGACTCTCAGGTACGCCATATTAATTGTTGTCGACCACGTTTGGGAGGAGGAAGGACTGGCTGTGCGTGTCCTAAAGGAGCACCAAATTTCAACGCAGGAAAATTGCTTTAGATGTCTTGACTATTTTTTCTGTACCGGCAGGGATCAGATAAATTGTCGCATCGGTGCCAAAAATTGACAACATGTAATTGCTTGATCGGGACAAGGAAAATCCACAGTTCTCTTAGGAAATGTGTATACCAAGCTCAGATGGGGAGTACAACGCATGATGAATTCAAACAACAGAGAAATGCGGAAACGGTAGAGCGGATATAGATAAGCCGACAGCAGGTGAAATAACTAATCGTGATTGAGGCAAGATAGGAAAACAGAAGACTGAATTAGGAGGTCTACACGATACGGTGCAAGAAATGCAAAGCCAGGAGAACAGGAGACCTCGAGAGCATTTCTCCAATTGATAAAATCTTCCGGCACCACTATGATGTGCCACAGTTGTGAAATCTTGTTTTTCCATATAAAGACATATCTCCTGTCGCCCATTTCGATGGATCGCAGTGGTTTGATTGTTCAGCCGACCACACGTACTTCGGCAACGTGCGGTTGTCGTCCACTATGCTGAAAGCGTCTAGAGAAGAGAATCTGCACATCTTGTGTTTGTCACATCACATCTGCTACGACCCTTCGGTTTGTCCTCCGTTGTCGGAAAAACAGAATCAGATGACATGACTCAGGATTCTTTCTTAGTGTTGAAAGTGATTGTCAAAAAATCTCGTTGAGTCGGGTCGACCTAGAAAATTGCTGGTAGCTTCAGTATCGCAGGTCGTTGGTGGTGCAATCAATAGCCAGTGCCCCAAAAATTGTAACCTCAGTCTCCTAAGACAGACATCCTCAAAGTGCTCCAGGAAGACGACAAAGCTCCAACAAAGTTCGTATTACAGCAAGGCTTTCTGGATTACCCAGAATCCACAGTGTCTCTCTTTTCAGAGATCTTAGGTCTATCACTCAAATCGTATCACAAATAAAAAACAAAGGAACTTGGGTGTTCTTCCAGAGTAGGTTTTTGGTAATACCAATGAAAATCGGCAGGGAACAGAAATCGCCACCCCAGATCGAGGTCACCCGGGAGTGGGCTGCTCCGTGCCAATATGCCAAGCATGAATTTTGAATTTTAGGGTGTCCCAGACTTTCTGTGGATCTGTAGAAAGACGCCAGACGATACCTGTGTTCCTTGTCTGGTTATCAGAGTGCTATACCATATATAGATATCCTCTCCATTCCAAGGTCACGTACTATATACAGATATAGAATGAAGTTAGAGTAAAGCTAATATTTCTCTATGAGGTTGTATGAAGACTCTTTTCAGAATAGGAGCCAACACAATGAGCCACTTACCTTTTAATGGCTCTTATCAAAGTCAGAGGGAGACTTCAAAAAATATTCCACCACTGTTGCACAACATGCAAGCAGTGTTCTGTCTTCAGGATGACTGTGTGTCGCATCGCGTATAACGCGTTGACTGCAACGCGGTGTAACACCACACCTGGAAACTCGTTACGGGAACAGATTCATCCCAGATTTTCACACGTGCAGCGGGGTTGTGTGAGCCCCTGAGTCCTAATTCAAGATAGCGCACAGGCGAGATTCAGTACGGTGTGAAAAACCATATGAACGCTCCGGGCAACGCAAAAGGGCTTTACCTATGATTGATTATACTTATCCATTTTGGTGGAAACGTAACTGAGATGGTAAAAAACATGGACATACAGTGAAGAAAACAAAGAGTCATCTAAATTCTGATCACCTCTCTCAATATCTAACCAACATGCCCAATGTCTGGTTTAGCATCCAGGACGATGGATAACAGTATTTTTCAGAGTCTAGGGTAGCAAGCCCAAAATACAGATTCCTAGAACGTATCACCTACATATATACATACATACTCACATGCGGGACCCTTCCGTAGCTCTATTAACCATGTCATCTAGACTAATCGCTCTGAACTCATCCTCCTCACTCCCAATAACACCCTTCTCAACACTAGCCCACACTGCGTCATCCAATACATATACCAACAGCCCCTTCTTCCCCCCATCCTCTCCAGGGCTAATTCTGTACAGAGGCATCCGCGACTTAGCATGGGCCTTGCCAGTTGGCATGAATAGCAGATTATGGTCTGCTGCGTATTCCTCAACAATGGATTTAAACGTAATTTCTTGTGTTCTTGTTGCTTTTCTAGTCGTAGGAGCCTTGTCAGCCGCGGTCGCTTGACGTTTATTCTCTTCTGCCAATGCTAAGACAGCCATCTCTTTTTTGAAATCCGGTTTCTTCAACTTTATCCTCTCACTGGATGGCAGAGCCATCGCCTCATGCATCAACTCTAATCCTCTCTTAAAACCCCTCCCCACACCAGTAAACCCACCATTCTCGTTCCCACTCGAATCCAACAAATCCTTCGGAAACATATCTCTCCACTCTTGATACCACCGCCTCACTTCATCATAATCCGCAGTTGGCTGTATAAGCCAGACATGTAAAATCCTCAGCCACTCCGGGAAGAACTCGGTTTCAAAAACTTGGGAGAGAATGGATGAGCGGACGAGTGGGACCCAGAGAAGAGTTTGTTGGAAGATAGGGAGGTACGGCATTTGGTTACGTGGATCAATGCGGAAGTTGGTACGAAGGTTGGCGCTGAGTTTGGGAATAATATACTTTAGACTTATTGTATCCCATTCGCCTTTGTTGTACACCTGAAATAAGTGTTGTAAGCTGGGGATAGTGTGACGGGAGCAGGGAGAGAATCCACCTCGCGCCAAGCAGCTAGATCATTAGGTATGTCTTCACCGGGAACCCAAGTCCGTATCAAGCTCTTAATCTTCCTTCTTGCATCGTTCATTAGGTCCTCTAACCGCAGCCCAACATAGGGTAACCATGGAAAAACAATAGATCTCAATGGCACTTTGGAGCGTTTGAAATTCCAGTCTGCCACTGCCCCTTTCACTTTGGGTAGGACCAGTTGGTCGAGTATATTGTCCCGCATAAATGGAGGTAAGAATGTCGACCAAGCTTCGTATAACTTAACTGCAGGCTGTGGTTCTTCGGGTGACCATTCATTGTTGATCGCTGATCTAACTTTCGGAAGCCAAACATTCCAGAGGAGACTCTCGAACGGAGTCATTGGCGCCAGTCTGTAACATTTGTCAGCAGGAGACGAGAGGGATATACAGGAACGTACTCTTCCGGCGGTGGCGAAACATCCATTCCTCGTCCACCATGAACATCAACCTGAGTTTCCTCCTTGCCCTCTTCCTCCTCACCTCTTACCCTTAACGCTTTTCGCCACTCACTGAACACCGATATGAGCTCTTTCGGCTCTTTCAGAGGATCCCACCCAGCCACTTTCCTTCTCACCAGTGGCGCTACAGCAGCGACCACCACCTCATCCAATGCATACTTCTCCAGCTCCATCGGAAACTGATCCACTAATTTACACACAAAAGGTGAAAAAGGCTCCAAAGAAACCTCATATACCGAAGCTTGTTCTTTCGATAGAACAGAGATTTCATTGGCTATAATTTGGATCTGCTGGAAACGAGATATTAGGGCAGCTTCCTCTTCAATCTTTCTGCTGAGACGGGCTTCTTCAGAAACAACGAAAGATTTATGAATGTGAAGAGCTTTGGCTTCGAGAGCTAGCTTATCGAGGTCGGATTTACACGATTGAGCGATAAGGCGGATGTTATGACGGATTTCAGGGATATGAGTCGGGTCGCTTGTGGGCGCCCAAGAATTGAGATTGATTTCTGATAGAGAGGAAACTTCTCGTGGCTGCAAAAAGAGGCGTCAGTTCTGAAAGTTTCGTGATCATGAGAGCTTGTCAAGTACGTACAACAGCACCCGTTGCATCAATAATCTGCCCTATCCCTGGGACAGCAGATTCTTGCCCAGCTTCGGCAATAATCTGCTCATATGTCTTGTGTTCAACTTTGGTTTTGACCTTCTTCGGTTTCTTCCAAATGTCCGAACGCTTTTGCTCGGCCTCCCTCACCTTTTTCCTCATCTTCTTCGTCTTCTCATCTTCCTCATCGTCGCTGACATTTTCTCCTCTCCTCTTCGCCTCTCTTTTGCTTTGCTCTGTTTTTTCTTTAAACCCCTTGAAGGCAATGCCCATCTTTTGTGGACGTAGTTTGCTTTCAATTGGAGTGACGATGCCGGCGCCTTCGACACCGAGACCTGTGCCAGTTGTCCAACCCATCTTTTCAAGCATGCGGGAGCCGAAGGAGCCTGCAATTTTTGAAAAGTGTACCATCTCTGACGCAGAGAGATTTGCGGGTTTTGGAGGGGGTGCAAATGCTCCACGTTTGAATCGGTTGCTTGCAGTCGAAGCTCGACCAAAGGCGGACGGCGTACCATCTAGTGAAGGTGAAGCTCGAGAAGAGGAAGGTTCAGAACCATCATGCGGAACAATGGGGGCAGGGGTTGGTGGGTGAGATGTAAATGGGTCGTTGTTCTCAGAGAGAAAGACGGTTCCATCCTTGTTACCGATGCCTCCTTTGAAGCCGAAGCTGAAACCAGAGCCAGTACTGCCACCTGTTGTAGCAGATTTGAAGCCTATACCTCCGACATGAGGTTTCGGTACTTCCTCTTCTCCATAATCATCCTCTTCGTCTGGAAACACGCGAGGAGATGGAGGCCTGGATGGTTCAGAGTGGTCAGAATATTCTTGGGCCTCTGTAGCATCCTCGCCTGGGGATTCATCATCCTCACCATCATCCTCATCCTCATCCTCTTCGTTTACACTCCTGTCTTCTAATGTTACATCCTCTTCTAACTCGAGTTTCTTCTCGCTCGAAACGAATGCAGGAGCCTTTGTCCAATGCACTCTAGCACGAGATGTAGAACCACGTTTGGAACTATCCTCATAGTCACTGTCGTCTCCGAATACACCATAAATAGCGTCATCCTTGCCGTTCTTTCTCCTGCGTTTGTGTCTGTATGGATCCTGGAACAACTCTCGCTCGTCCCTCAAATCCGGGTCATTATTGTAATCAACATTGTCGTCATCAGAACATCCAGCCGAGGAGTCCGAGTCGCCATCGTCGAGAACGCGTTTTCGCCGAGTCATGATGATGATGGTGGGAGGAAAGTTATAGCGACATCCCCCACTCTGCGAAGAAATTTTCTATCACGTTTAGGTGCTCCCTCAACTCGAGATATCAGGTATTCTAGTTTTCTTTCCCATGCTTTTGTGGCAGGAAAAGATCTCCGAATCAACCCAGCGCCCCAAATCTGTCAGACCAACTTTGATTGACCGCGGGTTTCGAACATCAATGACCACAGAACCACATCGTATTGTACATAAAACCTAACTCAGCACACCCATTATCAAGAACTGGAGAGCGTGGGATTTCTCGGGGAAATGTGGCTCAAAATACCAATCTGGCTGTGTGAATCATTCGGACGTCAAATCTTCCTTATTGTCCCGCCATATCCTCTTGTGTTTCTACACATGCCTCTCTGTCATCGAGCCAGTCTTACTGCAAACAGGACTGCAACATCCGGAGCATTGATGTCATCAGATATGCCATCATTTTAAGGTTTCAGATCAAGTCACTAGTTTTCTTCATATTTCCTTTTCTTCCAATAGCAAGGTAGACTATTTTCCTTCCATTTTAACTCAGCTAGCGTACTCTTATGCCCGTTGTCTACCTTGAAAGGTGACTCCTGAGACTTATACTTCTACACACAAATTATCAGTCTGCATGTTTATCATAATTTTACTTAGACAGTTCGATTCTGTGCTTAAAACATTATACATGCAAAGATGAAGACCCAATCAGATGGCCCTTGCACATACTATAACTACACTACCTTTTTTGGCTGTTTCCCAGTACTACACTGAAATACTTTGATCGCATTAAAGGCTTACTAACAATAAGGATGCGTTACACTGCTCATCTTTATTGTTTTGGACAGATGGTTCAATTGCCCCTATATATCCACAATCAGAATAAGTCTCCATAATCACATAAATTCCTGTCCAACTCCCAGCCCCTCTCAACTCTTACTGTTGGATGCCTACGAGAATGCTCAGGGACCTCAGTACACCCGTTCTGATTCTTCTCTCTTTCGCTTTGCTATCCCGATCTGAACAAATACCAAGTTCTTTCCCTCATGTATATCCCGGTAAACCTTCTGGGGATTTCAGTCCCAAGTGGCAAGACTGTATGACGATCTCGCCTTGAGAAACACAGAGTCCTGATCGCTTGCGTTCCAAACAGATTACCGTGTAAAAGATCCTCTGCCGAATGTAACATTCCATCTTGGGAACAGTTTTGCCGGAAATATTCCCGTAAACCGGGCTGGTCACCCAAATAATACTCTTTTCTTCGTTGGCTTTGAAAAATCTTCAGGATCTTTGACGAGTGATGATGATTCTGAACCCTGGAGCCTTTGGTTAAACGGAGGGTGAGTTCTCCATTCCCGTTGATCCATGCCTGGTACTTACTTTTGTCTAGTCCCGGATCCTCGAGCATGTATGGGATGCTTTTCGAGGTACGAACACTGCAAATGTTATTGGCTGGTGTTGTGCGTTCTCACGTCGTTTTCCTGATAGAATGGACCTCTACGAATACGTGAAGACTATTCTGCAGTGCAGAACAATTACACATGGTCACAGCTGACTGATTATTTTTATGTCGATAATCCCGTGTAACATAACTTCTCTATCGCCCGAGAAATTGGTTGACACGTTACATCCTCCTTTTTCACAGTGGCGTAGGGTTTTCGACAGCTGATGCCGATGGTTACGGTGCGGTCTATTGCTACTCTCAGCATCCCAGTAGGAGCTCAGTCCCATTTTATGTAGTGCACGACGAAGACCAAATGGCAGTAGACTTTGTACGCTTATCCCAACAGTACCTTGAGCTGATATTGATTCCGGCCTTTGTATTCAGATGGGGTTTTTAACGAACCTCGTGAAAGTGTTTCCCGGTCTTCAGAAACGCCCGTTATATCTCACAGGTGAAAGCTACGCCGGAATGTATATTGTAGGTCCCATTCCTACCGACCGGAGGAACTCAAATTAAATTCATGCGCGTCATATCTAGCCATACATCATGAAGGCCTATTTTAACACGCCTAATCCCCCTGTTAAAGTCGGCAAGATCGTTATTGGTGACGGATCAGTAGCTTCAGCTCAAGTTTATCAGTACTTGCCCACTGTGGGTCCTATTATATTTTATGAAAACTACACTTGACACTATGATTCTAGCTCCAAATTTTGCAAACATATCCTCAACTTATTGGATACGATCCACAAGTCTTCAAATACTTTGAGGCTCAGTAAGTACCTTTCTCGCACTTCGTCATCTTCTCACATCTTCCCTACAACTACCAGGTCGCATTTATGTCGATACGATGTGAACCTCACATATCCACAAACTTCACTATTACCCTCAATACCTATGATAGATCCAACCGAACGCGAAAACCCGTTCTTGGCGTATAAATCCAATGCCCGCGCTTTTTTACGACAATTATATCGACGTGGTGCAGAACAACAATCTGCATTGGCGAGACGTGGAGAAAGCAGTTCCGTGAAGCGGGACTCGAGTAAATTTTTCGAGAATAGGCCATTTGATCAATTGGATCCTTGGGTATGTACTGATTTTCGAATGGAATGGAATGATCAATGAAATGATAATCTCTGAATACTTAGTACGGATGCAGTTTGATGTCGATGTTTTCCGATTACGCGATGAATTATACATTCCCTTGGAGTACGTCTACCCTTTCACAGCGTTATATGGATCTCTACTAATAACTTCGCCTTAGACATCAACAAAAATAATGACGACTTTGTGTTTGACTTTTATGATATTCCTGATGCTCGCAGTCTAGATGTTGGCAACGTTGGAGATGGTTCTACTTTCATGAATGACCCGCGCACGAGAGCAGCATTACATGCACCCACAAGTAAAGATTGGGTCTTGACATTTGATTATGTTTTTGGTGACCCAGATGGTACGGGTTTGATCTTTCAGAATCATCATGAGGCATTGACGTGAGCGCCTTTTTTGTGCAGCTTTAGATCCTAGTGAGTTTCGCTACTCTAACATATCTTCGTGGTGTTGTATGGAGTTTGGTATTTACCATGAATTCTGCTGGTTATTGTATGAACAGGTGTTGAGTGAGCATTTCATCCGACAAAAATATTTATGACACTAATACATCCTCAGGCCGATGGCATTCCTTTCCGAACTGGCAACGAACGCTTCTAGACAGGATATTAGCGTCATATTTTATGAAGGAAATAATGACGGCCTTATTGCGCATCGTGGAATCGAAGTCACCATTCAGGTATTTGTTTATACACCATATCATTGAGCATGACTGACTATTCTTTGTTTTGTCTCCGCATGTATGTTTTTTTTCACAATAGAATACTACATTCGGTGGCATCCAAGGTTTCACACGTAAACCTGCCACACCATGGCACGACGATTCTGGCAAATTTGCCGGTATAGTCCACCAAGAACGAAATTGGACCTACGTTCTGTTCAACGACGCCTCTCATACGGTACCAAAAGACGCCCCAGCAGCGGTGAGAAATCCTTTCCCCTTGATACTTGCTCGCCATATAACACAAACAAAATAAAAGGCATACGCGTTTTTCAAAGACTTTGTCCTAGGCCACAACGAAACAGGTCTTGTTATCAACACGCCCAATGGTGGGGTCACCGTTGTTGGAGGTGAAAACTCGACATTCATCGAAGACGACGGGATCCTCCCAGGTCGTGATGAAGTCATATACTATCCTGCACCAAGTCAAACACATCATGAATCGACATACGTGTTCCCAGAGGCAACCAGAGCAGCATGGAAGAAGTTCATAAAATCCGAAATTCCGGGGCCAACAAGCGCCAGTACTTTGAAGACAGATCCAAGTGAGCAAAGTAATGCTGCTCTACGAAGCGGGGTTCTGGAGTCATCCATATTGTCCATGATTGTTATTATATTTGTAGGGCTGTTTACAGGCTGTGGATGTGTTTTGTAACAGTATATCATATGTGTATCAAAGTGTGGATTGACTCTGGTCAGAGATATTGAGCTGAGCTAAAAGTAACGGGGATCGTCAGAACGATGTTTGTCTGATGAACTTTGTTTGATACCAGATGGTGAAAAATAAAGGGCCTGACCGGGAATTGAACCCGGGACCTCCTCGATACTGCCCAAATGGCCCTAACAAGGAATCATACTACTAGACCATCAGGCCGATATTGGATTGGCTACAATGACCAATTATAGATGGAGAAAGTAGCTCTGTCGACGCGTCATTGCGTTCAAACTAATCTGACGTTCTCTACGTCTCATCCACCATGGACACCCATGCCTCAACATCAACGAGTGCAATGGACCAATGCAGAAAGGATGCTCTCAAAGCTTACCGTGAGGTGTGTTCTCTATAATTTCAAATGCTGGCTACCGGTTAAACTGATGTCATTTATCCTGGAACAGAAAATGCGGCAGCACGAAAATCAGTCTGAAAATCTCAAAAATCGTACGTCCGAAGCTTATGTAGACTGGCATATTGCTTATTATACATATAGTTCGTTTTTCATTGAAGGACCTTGAGAAGACATACGAGAAGACCGAGGATGATATTAAAGCCGTACAGTCTGTAGGTCAGATCATCGGAGAGGTTATGAAGCAATTGGACGATGACCGCTGTACGTGGTTATCTATTTTCTTTGTATGACTCAACATAATCCTCCGCAATAGTTATTGTGAAAGCCTCATCAGGACCTAGATATGTCGTCTCCTATCGCCCAGCACTACCTGTCACAAAATTGAAAGCGGGTACTCGAGTATCACTTGACATGACCACTCTTACTATCATGCGGATCCTTCCTCGTGAAGTTGATCCACTGGTCTACAAGATGAGTATGGAAGATCCAGGAGATGCCTCCTTTGCAGGCATTGGTGGCTTGGGCGAGCAAGTACGCGAGCTCCGAGAGGTGTGTGTGGCTACATACTTGATATACTAACAAATCATATCATCGACATAGATTATAGAACTTCCTCTCCACAGTCCAGAACTTTTCCAACGGGTTGGCATCAAACCACCAAAGGGTGTTCTTCTATACGGTCCTCCAGGAACGGGCAAAACTCTCCTCGCTCGAGCAGTTGCGGCTACTCTCCAAACCAACTTCCTCAAAGTCGTGTCATCTGCCATCGTTGACAAATATATTGGTGAATCTGCTCGCGTCGTTCGTGAAATGTTTGGCTACGCTCGTGACCATGAACCATGTGTTATCTTCATGGATGAAATTGACGCTATAGGTGGTAGGAGGTTCTCGGAGGGTACAAGTGCTGATCGTGAGATTCAGCGAACGTTGATGGAAGTGCGTGGATCTACATATCTTTTTTGAACCTCATGTGTCGAAGCCTCGAATAGCTACTGAATCAGATGGATGGTTTCGATGCACTCGGTCGAACGAAATTGATCATGGCTACAAATCGACCAGACACACTCGATCCTGCACTTCTTAGACCAGGTCGTCTGGATCGAAAGATCGAAGTTCCTCTTCCCAATGAACAAGCTCGACTAGAGATCCTTAAAATACATGCCAAGCCCGTCAACAAAGCCTCCGAGATTGATATGGAGGCCATTGTCAAGCTGTCCGATGGATTCAATGGCGCCGATCTTCGAAACGTCATCACAGAAGCTGGCATGTTTGCCATTCGTGATGACAGGGAATTCGTCAATCAGGAAGATCTTACCAAAGCTGCACGTAAAGTCGGAGAGGCCAAGAAACATGAGAGTGAGGAATTCTGTCATTTACAGGTGCTATCACAGGCGCTAATCTTCTCTTACAGCCAAGATGGAGTATTCCATGTAGATGTATTGTAGTATAGTATGTCATTCCTCCTATAATTGTTCCTTGCTATACACCCCTTCTCGGATTCTGCGTAAGAGAAACGTCCATTACCATTGCGTCTGTCAAGTAGATATACATGACAAAGCAAATCGTTTAAGTGAAGAACCATCAATTAAAATCGGAATAGTCCTTTCTTTTTCTTCTTTTCCTTCTCCTGGGAGACTTCTGAGAGAATGCTGGAGAATGATTGAGTAGGTGAGGGTTGTATGATTTTGCTGTGACTGGAGTGCTTTGGTACAGTGAGCTTATCAGGTTGATGACGTTGAGACGGCTGTTGAGGTGGCGGGGCATCTTGTAAATAATATCTGTCATCGTAGTATTCCTGGTATGTCCTTTGCCCTTCACGAGCTTCTCGTAGACCATTGGGGATAGCTTTCGAGCCTACTCCAGACAGATCGAGAACTTTGAGATCGTCGACAAATTGTTTAGGGGTGATCACATGAGTAGAACCTACAAATGACACTGAGCGAACTGTTTAGAAGAGAGATAATAGAATAGATGAACCAATGATGATATCTCTGTTCAGTGGTGCAGATAATTGGTAGGCTTCCCGGATTTCAGAATAGGTCATCCCACCAGCAACGAATACAATCAAGCGCTGTTTGTCGTCACGGGCTGCTGAAGCAGTCCGAGGTGCTTTATGCCATGAAGGTTTCGAGCTACGTAGTGAAGTGGTTGGTGGTGGCGAGCGGAGAGAAGGTGCCTGTGTTTTGAGGGGCGTATCCTTCACATAAGGAAATAGGAACTCGTCAAGTTTGCCCGCCACATTATCCTATCAAACAGCCGAAATGTGTGCAGCTGATATCAGATGGGTCGTGAGCCTACCTCAATAACCGTCCTCAACGCTGGTTTAAACCGAGATAACTCGTATTCATCTTCTGAGCATGGTTTTTGCTTGATTTTTTTCTTCGTATCTTTGTCATTGACTCCCTGTTTCATTTCTTGTCAGAACAGGGAACCGCAATCTCACACAGACCGAGCGCACTTTCGAAATCTTAACACCAAGACGGACCATCGCATTGATAGCATCTTGCTCAGGTATCGTCAGCCTTGCATGCTGATACAATCTACGACGATCTTCCTCTGGGACACCGTCACGATGTTGGATATATAACGCAATAATTCTGACTTTATTCACATTGCTTCCAAGATAGTCAAGATAGTGTCAACGGACAAGAGATATAAGTATACCTTACCTGATATCCTGACTATCCAGCAGAGGGACCATCTCTTCAACAAGACTTTTCGGTGTCTTCCCTTCGGCTGTCAAGCCAGTTGCACAACACTAGGGTGACATTGACTGAACGCTGATGCAAATTTCAGAATTCCACCAACCTGCTCAACGTTACCGATCAATGGTAGGCTAGCACGTTCGAAAATGGTCATACAATCTTGAGCCATGGTCGTGTGCAAAGAGAACTGCACGGCAAAAGAACATAAAAAAGAGAACGAAAAAAATGATGGCAAGAAACATACTGCTTCACGTTGTTCTTGATATTGGGGCAAACTGGCAAGCATGTCTTTCATATCGTTTAGAGTGACCGCCCCTTCGCTTTTAAACCGTAATTTCAAATGCGTCCTTGAGAGGACCAATGATTTACCTACCCTTGGAAGACTGCGTGCTCTTCTGTGAACTTGTTAAAGTCACTCATAATCTTGTCAATCGCCTCTCGCATATGCAAGTGTCGGAGCTCAACCCATAATTTGTCATTGTCAGATATGGTAGCTGTCTTGTCCTCGTAAGCTCCTACGGCCGCCTGAAATTTGTACCTGAGAGGAAAACATTTTTTTCAAGACAAAAGTCTGAAGAACCGTCACATACGCAAACTTCGTCCCATTCTCGATTGGAAGCAAATCATTTGCCATGGCTTGATATGTGAACTCATGAACGAATGGTGCAATCATATCCATTGTTCGATCTGTGATAACCAGTGTTGCTCTCCCCTTGCCCATATCAGCTTTCTTATATCAATAAAATACCATACAATGAACCTTCAGGTTAGCATCCGAGTCCTAATCATTGACTAGGACATACCCCAAAATCCGGATTTGTCTTCTTATACTCGTCCAGATCTTTCTGAACCATGAACGCCAACACCTTCGTCACAAATTCAGATTCAACTGCTTCATATGCACGAGCTTCAGCACCTCTTGCGAGATTTGTTCGCCAACGAGCAGTGTTCTCTGGAGGTGGAGGAGGGCGTATCGTATTGTGTGGCTTCAGTGGGCCTAGAGGCTGATGGTTTGTCGGCATGTAGTATCGAATGTATGGAAATTCATTTAGCGTTATGCAGACGTTTATTATCTTTGTGTCCTCGAGATGAAAATTGCGGAAGATTATGGAAATGAATGAGGACATACCATCTTACTAGTAAACCGCATATCTTCCAGCAATCGATCCCTTGCACCTCTATACTGACCTTCAGAACGTGGAGGACTATACATGCTATAGAAGAAACTTGGTTCATTGATCGTGAATGTCTGCGCTTCGATTACTTACCACACCACATGTTAGCACCTGCGCCACAACATGATCAGACCATGACTCACCCCAGAAGTTGATGAAGAGTTCTTTCAAAGTTTGTAAATGTGGTTCTGCCGGCGACGACGTCAACCTTTGGAATAACGGCTCCGCAAGTCCTGTGTAAACCCAGACATAACCCTATCTCCTTTACAAAAGAACCCTGACATGAAACAGACCTTCGATGAAGAATAGGTGTGCTGCAGCATATTGCTTCTTCTCCGTGAAATCTCGAATGATACGATCCACATTCTGGTTTGTGGGCATCAACAGATACATGGCCTCAAATTCAGGCTGAAGTTCACGATGACTTGTGATAGATTCGATGACTTGCATTCATAGAGTTGACCGCACAACAGACGATCATGAACATTTCAAGACAACAATGATGAGGAAACACATACGGGTGACATTCTCTTGAAGGATATCGAACTGCTTCAACACCGACCCAAGTAGTTTTTGCGCAAACTCATCCACGACAAGGATCTTCCACCGTCCCGGAGGATTTACCGATCGGATAGCTTCCAGAAATTCTGTTGATCAGAACAGCCGAAAGTGGTGACACCGCCATCAGTTCCCAACGACCTCTCAAGCTGACCAATGCACCTACTGTTCTTGACGATATTAATTAAGGATGGCATTTGATTCGGAATCGATCACTAGTGTACTGGAAAAGATGTTGATGGAGGAAATAAAGGAGTAGGTGGCGTGAAATTAAGATCTCAAGTCAGACGACATAAAAGATCCTTGGCGTAAGTGGTAACACAGCTTCTCCCTGCGGCTATCTCCGTTGACAACAATATGGCTATGACAACACTATATTTAACAAGACCAACTAAGGAATAATTTCATTGTTTTCGTAGTGGGTTTACGAGGAACATATGCATCATACGTCGATGGAATGCGGGGTGATCCAAGTCCGTGCGGCTTCCTAGATAGAAAATATGACATCACGAAATCAAGGTAAACTAGAGATGAAGAATTAGAAGAGCGTTAGGGTACTCGTCGCTGCAGCCGCAGCCAGCAGAATAGAAAGTATTGAGCTTTGTATGAACAATGCATTGCTCGTTTCTCCAGCTCCCCTGTTAATCTCGGTCTTGCCGTCTCCATTAACATTGACCTGCGTCCTATTGGGGTAGGGGAATGTTGAATTCTGAGTTGTCTCGAGATACAAATTGACGACAGGAGTTTTTGTACATTCACCAATAGCCTTGAGAGTGTAAGAAGGGTTGTGGTTGAGAGCAGCATCAAGAGTGTATCCAACAGCAAGATCGACGGTGGCTTCATGAACATCGTGTTGTAAAACAATGAAACTATGATGCTCATCAGAATTTTTTCCCTTGTAGACAAAACAACTACCCACCCTGTGTCAATATTACTAGCGTTGTTCAAAATAGTCTGAAAAGTCTGGAAGGACTGAACACCCGTAACTTCGCCAGCAGCAACACGCCAATCTTTGCATACCTCCCATTAGCTCAATCGCAGATAATGAAAACGACTGTCACTTGCCATTTGTATCAAAGACACCGCCGCTGGGAGTACGCGTCCACAATATCGGGACCATGCCCATTGCGAGAGCAATAGCGCGGATGCGATCATCTGCGATTATTTCATTGCATATATGCAAGCTCTGATATGGTCCACTACATACCAATATCCCCACAAGGTGGACGCATAGTTGTTGGAGTGACATTGAGAATTTGCTTGATAGCCTTACGAGTCCAACCCAGCTCAGCAACAACCTCAGCATTGGTGAGCGACGTAAGGTGCTAAGTTACGCCTGGTCTAAGTAACGTGAACCTGTAGTCCCAGACAATAAAAACACCTTGTGGGACCAAGTATGCACACTGATTTCGTGACCGGCCATATACTCTTCAATCAACACTCCAGGTCGCTCAATAACGCGAGAACCGACTACGAAGAAGGTAGCATGGATGCCTTTGCTCTCGAGGAAGTTGAGCACATTCTGAGCTGGAGAGCGGGACATTTCACATGTTGCAGCCAGCGGATATACTGACAACTTACTATACGGTCCAGGACCATCGTCAAAACTGACACCCCAAGTACCTTTATCAGGGCACGCAGTAACATCTGACAAAAGTAGGCAAATCAAATCGTCAAGCCAAAGTAACGCACCAGTAGAGCGAGTGTAACCGCCACAAGTCCACCAGCCACGTTGTGCAGCCTGTGCAGCGGCTTCTATATCACCGGCACATGAACCGTCAGTAGTAGGTGAGATGTCGGGAATATAGAAACCCTCCAACTCTTTCATCCACTCTTGAACTTCGAGAGAATCTGATCGGTGCACCGACTTCAGCTGGGGCTTTCTCACTGTGTCATGAAAGTACTCACTTGTGTCGGGAATACGATCTTGAGGAGGCCATTGCTTTGACTGGAAGACGACTACAAAATTCAACCTCCACACACATATATATAAATTCGACTCACAAGGCGTAGGGAGACCAGGAGCATCAGGTACAGGAGGGGTAGCCCCCTGCTCATAGGTAGCGCTGACCGTAAGAGTAGTTGCCGACGGCATACCGAACGTAATACTAGCAAGAGGGGGAGCATTGGTAGCAGCTTGTGGCGTGGCGAAAGAAACTGGAAGAGAAGCAGCACTGGAAGCCACAGTTGAGGATGACAAAGAAGAGGAGGACAGAGCAGGATTTTGACGCCTATACAAAACCTTTCCATGTCCGGCAGCCAATGCAAAAGAGAGCTGAGCGATACAAAGAAAGACAAGGACGAAAAACTCCATGAACGAGGTGCTTAAACGGTGTGCGGTTGACAAAAAGGAGGGTAGGTGCGTGACAGCGCTGTAAGACAAGCAAAAAAAAAAAAGCTAATAGGGGGACAGAGAAAGAACAGTTAACTTTCCAGACGCTCAAGAAATCAATAGGCCCATCGCTTCATGTGTCATCAATAAGGTTGAACCCTGCAAGTTGTCGCCAAGTACAAAATTACGAGAAGCTATACACATAGGCCAAGTCTCCCTCCGTTTCAAAGTCCCAATGTCAATGTGGGGAGGAGGGGGGGAGGGGACAAAAGATAAAACCTCTCGCAGCATTGAGAAAAGTGCTGATAGGAATCCATGGATGTATATAGATTTCTTGTCTTCCCTGGCTCCCAAGAGAAAAAAAAAAACTAGGCCCGATCTCGAGGTACTAGCGGATCATTCTCCAAGGTACGTAAGAGACAGATTGCAATTGACGCCAGATATCGACTTGTCCACACGCAAAAGCGGAGAAGGAAACCATTATACCATTATCAAAAAGCACGCGACCGAACCGATTTTCCTCGGACAAAACAAACAAACAAACGATTGATCACATTCAACACATCAAAAGTATTCGAAAAAATAACACAAACGAAACACACCACACACACAAAAAAATTTGCCACATCTGTCAATATATACATTTGTAGAATAACCTAATGCTCATCAGGAAAAAAATAGCCATCACAAAAAGAAGAGATCAACAAACCCACTCTAAAGCATGCTGTTAGCCACCAGAACACTTTTTTTTCCTTCCAAGAAACACAAACAAGCGGGTTTCTCCACAGCCCACAGTCTCCTCACACACAATCCATCCTTAGACGAGAAAAAAAAAAAAGCGATGACCCAGATATAACATTGCGTATGGACAAATAGTTATGTAGTGTAAACTAAAACAAAATACTAAAAAAAAAACCCCCCACACACGCGCGCAACTACACCAACTACACCTTTTCCAAAAAAAAAAAAAACAGCAAGAAACTCCCCCTCCCAACCCAAATCATACAAAGGAAATGAAAGAGAGAGAGAGAGAAAAGGGAAAGAGAGATAATATACGATAGCAACAGATCATATACTCAACATCAATACACACTGCTTTCACAAAAAAAAAAAACAACGAAAGGATACAACACCCCCCTTCCAATATCACACTACACAAATTAAACCTCACCGGGATGCCATTGTCCATGACGATCCACCACTACTATTCATACTTCCCCCATCCGACATCACTACCGTATGCGAACTCTGACTCCCACTCACCATCGATCCTCCACTACCACTACCACCACTACCACCAGCAGGTTTCAACGCAAACACCCTATCATCCGAGACAACTAATATCTCATCTCTTCCTCCAAACAACATCGGCGGAGGAGATAACTGTGACAGGATTTGTGACTGCGGTGGCATCCGACTAGCACCACCAAATCCTTGTTGACTGGCATGAGGATGGTGGTGATGTTGGTGATGATGATGATGATGACGATGATGTTGTTGACTCGGATATGGCATCTGTCCATACGGACCACCACCATTAAAAGGTTGTTGCTGCTGTATCCCCATCACCAGTGATTGTTGTTGTAGATGCATCATGCCTTTAGACGGTACCGGCGTCGACGTCGGTAACGTATCAGCGAAAAGAAGCCGCAAATTCGATCCTTGAATAACTTGTGCCAGATAACCTGTCTCAATATGTCGTATCTCCACAAAGTTGGGCTCAAACGCGAGGATATACGGTTCATACAGCGCTGTTCACCCACACCACCACCACCAAAAAAACAAAATCAGTTGCAGATACTCAAGACATCAAACACATCCATACCAAACCCTGTAGGTTGCCCCTCCCAAAACACCATAAACTCATTCCTAGTCCTCTGCCCACTCTTGTTCACATAAAACGCAAACTCTATACACAAAAAAAGGCAAAAAACACACAACTCTTCAACAAGAAAAACACAACAACGAAAAACACACGCACCATCATAACAAAGCAAAAACTCATTTTGAATCCTATACAAAGCCATCGGCCTCAAATTCTCCCTCTTCCTCGCAAAATCCAACGTGCCATCTTCAGGATCCAATAACCCCTGCGTCTCCAACGTCTCCAAATCCACAATCTCAAATCCCCTCGAACACCCAACACACATCTTGGTCTTCAAATAATGGATCGACGTCGACTCGACAGGTATGTAAAATTCCTACAAATAACATAACATTATCACCACATCAAGAAGAAAAAAGTTGAATTTCTCTCTCTCTCTCGGAATCATCTTATACAAAAAAAAAAAAAGACTCACGCGGAAAGGTTTCAATGTATCGTTCCCACCCTGTAACAACTTCCTAAACGTCGGTTTACTTCGCCCCCTCACATTCTGATCAATCGGCTCCAGCGCCTTAAACGTACTCGACAACTGACTCGACTTGACGATACACACCAACATCCTTCCAAGACAAAACCCCGCTTTGAAAAAAGACGTATGCGAAGATATTCGCTTCGCTCTTTTCAATCCTGCCATTGGATCTCTAGAATCAAGTGCATCGAGGGGAAATGTAATCACTTGTCGTTCTATACCGTAAAAAAAAACACCCCGCAGATGATTCCCAATTGTCAAAACGAAAAACCATGTAGAGGAGAAAGAACACACGTACCAGAAAGAACAATCAATAACTGATACTCTTCCAACACATCCACCTGCGAAACTTCCAACAACGTAAGCACCTTGACAGGTTCCCTCCCCGACTCTCTCAAATCCGAAATATACACTCCATCATCCGTCCCATACACTACTTTCCTCCCATAACTAAACGGTGCAGCACAATTCACCTTGTTTTGCCCAGCAAAAAAACCATCGCTCAACACAACCTCATCAAAATACATGCTCCTCTCCCTCATCACCACTTGCTGCTTTTGTATACTTTCAACCCACTTCTTCTGACTCAGCAGAGAATTCGCCCACAAGACGAGTGTGTAGGATTTTCTCCCCAGATGTTGAAATTGGATCCAAAACTGACCCTTGGCTTCGTTTCTGGCCGTGGCAGATGGACCTGGTTTTGAAAGGTAATTGTGCGTGGACGAGCTAGTTCCAGCTGACGGGTTCCCAAAAGTCGTTGCGGAAGGTGAAAAGTCGCGAGAGAAGGAACTTCGTCGGACGAGTCCCGTTTGCTTTCGTGATCGAACGAAACCGTTCGTAGGAGGAAGGTCATCGGAATAGGTGATGTACAACAATTCTAGCGGTATAGGCTGTATACAGCAACACATGAGTCTAAACCCAGTCGACGAGTGTCATGCTCACCCGTCTATACACCCTCAAACTCTCATGATGGTGCTTCTTGTGCATGCTCTTCGTAAACAAAATGGCATGATCAAACAGAAATGCCAGAACCTCTCCATCTCTCTTTTGCAATCCTGCCTTATAGATCAGTTCTCTTCCAGGCTCCTTCAACCTCAAATCAACCTCCTCCCCAGGTTTGAACAACAGTTGTGAATCCAACTGCATCAAATTAAACCTATTCTCTGTCTTGCCACTTTCTTTGTTGACACTCGCCAAGAACTCTTTGATCTTGGCAACCACCTTTGGTATCATCGTTTTGTCAGAACTGTCATCCGGTGTATGCTTGAGTACGGTTTCAAGCAAGAGTGGATATCGGGCGAGGCGAGTTGTAGGTTTGGTGAGGAAGGCATTGAGCTCAAGTTTACGTGACTCTGGCAAACGCTCTGTAGCCTATGAGGACAACGAAATCAACAGACACCATACAGAGCCAAGAGCGAAAAACCTGACCTCGACAAATGCAGTAAAGGCCGGGTTCTGGCCCTTTTCTCGCTCAAACTCATACTTGCCATAAAGCTGGTGCGCACCATACGCAACAAATGGTCCGAAATGGGGCACATGCTCCAAAAAGATATCACCGATCCGATCCACGACTGCATACGACTTTTGTCTTTTACTAAGCGCGTCGCGAAGCCGTGTGTTAACAATCAAGATTTCCCTAATGTTCCAGAACACTTGTTGGATGAACGCCTTGCGCCGCTCCGATGGTATCACTTCAGATTCTTGTAGACGAGACATCCATGTCTGATACGGGAGTGAGAGATGGGATGAAACAACGAAGAATGGACTTACATCGCGTAGATATTCTAGATCTCGTACGAAATCGCGTTCAGTATAGACCACTTCATTAATGGCCTCCTGTCGTTTTTTCTCTGTTTCTGAAACACTGTTGACGATTTCCTGAGGGACAGAGTGAATCCAGAGAGTGCCAACCTCCTGGATCGCACTTTATCAGGCGCGATTGGGCATGGAATATGAAGGAGAAAAAACGCACGGGAAGATCAATCAAGCTCTCTTTGCTGATCTGCTTGGACAGTCCGGGTTGAGGTTTCATGTTGAGCCTGGCTTGCTGCTCCAAGCGGCGCGGACATGCTATACTGTAGCACAGCTGGTCTCTGGAACATGTGGGCGAATAACAATCGGTCAGGAGGGTAAAGACACCGGAGGGCAGAGGGACTTTTTCGGGTTCTTGGATGTCTTCTAGTGGTGGAGTTGGGTTGGCGGGTGAGACAGCCTGGAAGAGTGTGAGCGAGAGGGATCACGACTGCAAGGCAAACGCACCGGGTCGTCGTTCTGCAAGGCCTGCGCGGCTAGTTCTCCACTGACGTATGGACCTAGATTGGTCCTGAACTGATACAACTCATTTGGACTGTCCCTTAATCTGTGATCATAGGTGACATCATGAAAGAATTTCTGGGCATCCAAGGCTCTGCCCAGGAGGAGGGCGAGGTTTCTGTCGGTGGTCTTGATGATGTAGGCGATCTTGTCGACGGCCTCTCTGCCGTCAAAGGCGTCCTTGTAGGTCAAGCCATCCTTGACGCGATCAGCGAGGGGGATTCTGTCCCTGAAGGCTTCTGAGACGCGGGAGAGGAGAGCTGGATAGACGACGGGAGTTTTTCGCTGGTGTTTTGACGGGGGAAGAGGAGGGTTCGGGGAGAGTCTGCCCGGATGCTCGGTGGAAGGGGAGGGACGGATGCTGCGTTTCTGATCTAGTTTTGTGCGGGAGGAAGAGGGGGCGGTGGCTGCTGACATGGACATGGAACGTTCCTGGCTGGAGCGTTCGCGATGGGGAACAGCAAGCCTGGGCATGGTGCACGTGGAATCGGAGGATCGGCGGGAAGCAAAAGCAGAGTGATCGGGCTGAGTGTCTGCGGCTGCTGATGAAATTGGCGAGACACTGGCAGTCGACGAGCGGACAGAGAGGGCGGCTGGATTGGTGTCGACATGGAGGGCAGCCTGGCACGGATGAGCGTATACAGGACGGCAGAGACGGTGTGCTCACCGAGGCATGGAGGGGACGGGGGCCTTGGCGGGCTATGGCGGGTCACGACGAGTGGAGACAGAGACAAGACGCTCACCTGTGCTGGCCCAGGGCAGCTCACTGCTGCCGTCGTCGCTGGACGTGGCGGGATCTGCAAAGTCGAGGCCGAGGCGGCCGTTGGTAGCGACGGGGACGGTGAGTGTGGGAGGGGCGCCGGCGGGATAGCTGAGGGAGGGCGCGTGGCCGGGCGGCGGTCTGCCGGGGAAGATGTCCCTGTACGCTGCGGCGTGCCGCCTGTCTGCGAGCTGCCGTGGTCCCATCGGGCGGTCCATGTCCAACGCGGCCGGTCACACGCTCACACGCTATTTATGATCTGTCTACTACATTCTGTCTGTTCTTCATCCGCCCCGCTGCTCGCCGGCTATTCTCCGGCCCTCCCCGCTCGCCGCGCCACTTCGGCATCCCCTGCAGGTCCCCGTACAGGTCCGCCCCCTCGCCGGCCAGCCGCTGCCCGTTCAGCGACCACAGCAGCGCCCCCTCCTTCTCCGCCACCTCGCCTGTCTCGCCCACCTCAACACACCTCACACACCCCGTCCCCGCCGCGTTGTCCAGTGAGACCCAGATCCCACCCCGGCCGTCCAACGCAAAGTCGACAACCGGGTGGCGCAGGTCACACCATCCCACCGTGCCCCCCGGATACTCAAACACAAACAGCGCTGTCACGCTGGAAATGGTCAGCTCCTCTCCAGCACTGGCTCTGGCCCTGCTCACCCTACCGCACTGAATAATACAAACTGTTTCTCCCCGCTCTCAATACTGTCAATCTTGCTCACAACCAGCACCTTCTCGCCCGTTCCCTCCTCGTTCTCGCCCCCCTCTTTCGAGACAGCGATCCTTCTCCTCTTGCTCTTCTTGCCCTTGCCCTTCCTCTTTTCCATTTCTCCCTCCTCTCTCCGCTTGTCATTCTTCACAGCCACAAACGGCTCAACAGCGTCCCATATCTCTACTTCACCTGTGCACTCCCCAGATCTCCAGTTCCACATCTTCAGACTCGTGTCTCCTCCACCCGAGATCAGGGTCTCGCTTGCAAATTTGGGTATATGTATCGCGGAAACGTATCTGCTCATCGGTAAGCCATAATCCACGCGAGACACAAGACACACTTTCGGTGGCCCAGACAATACATTTCAATGTTGTACCCTTCCGGATACCAGCTAACGCGAATATGCTCGTCTCTGTCTGCCGTAATAATATACTTTTCATCATGCGAGAGAACGAATGAGGTCAGGGGCGATGCATGCCCAAGAATGAGCTGTCCGTCAGAGGGATTTTCATGCGACGCAAAGTCGTCTCGAACAGTTTTCGTTTCAGGCGGCACAAAGTCGAACGGGTAACTATTTTTTTTTTCAGAAAAAAAAAAAAGCCTTGCTCGAATACGCATACCTGAAAACATCACCAAATTTATCGGATACAAGGATGGTTCGTGTGTCTTTTGTGAACACCAACTTGGTCGGTCTCTTTGGCAATTCCCTTGACACGAGAATTTGAATAACAGCACGATCAAGTAATTAGCACACACTGCTCACCTCTCATTGATCAATCCAAGTTGAGGGAGTTGCCATAGACTCAATATCTTGTTCTCTCCAACAGTCACCAAATACCGCTCATCTTCATTGATCGCTGCTGCAATGATGGGGCCCTCCGTTTTGGCTTCTTTCGAACAACCATCTCGCGCTGTCCAACACTGTGAAATGACATCGCCTGTTCTGCAAATTTCCCGTTTTTTTTTCCTTGTAATGACGTAAAGAGTTCACACCACGTACGTAGAGTTCAAAACATAAATGTGGCCACCTGATACAGCAACCGTTATCTCCGTTCCACAAAAGAGGCGGGAATATGCCATTTTATTGACCAACCACACAGAGGGGGTTTTGAGTAGATAAATGTCACGTGCTGGAGAGACAACTTTTTTCTTAGAATATCCCAGGTACCTGTGATCATACTTGGCTTATGTTTTGAACTCTACATATGTGTTGTGAACTTTTTGAAAGTCATTGCAGGAAAAAATTTTACAGAACAGGCGATCTTACAATGAAAAGGCTTTTATGGATTAGCTCTCGGAACATCACCGAGTCGATGTTCTAGTGGGACTCATCCGTATATAAATTTTACATCTCGATAAGCTAACCGAACGGTCGTATCTCACAACAGCCTACACTCCCGAAACAACAACACGCTGTTGTGGCTTTATTGAACCATAAACATTCCAAAAAATGTCATCCTCATCTCTCACAAATTCCAAAAAGAAAACGAACGTCATCTGAAAGCCCTTTGGTAGATACTGAAGAATCTTTATCTTGAACAATTTCGACTCTCACTTGATGATGATGATGATGATGATGATGATGAATCTCGTCCTGGATACAGAATCCTAGACATTTCTCCTCTCCCCGATCCAGGTTTTCATTTCATCCGTGTCATTGTTTCCAAAACGAAAATGAAAACAACGCTCCTGATACCGCGTTTCCAAATTTGAGAAGGAAGGAGAAACCCAAAAAAAAAGGGTAGTGACGATGGATATCGATGTTGGACTTTTTTTTGATTTTGATTTTTGATTATTCCCACTTGTCGGCTTCCGTCTTCAAGCCCTTTAATACAAGCTTGTAAACTCGGCTCGCCATGTCCAAAAGCATGATCAAAGGAACCAGAAAGAAGGGGATATATCCGGATAACAATACAAGTCGTTGTTCAAAAGTGACGAGTGGGATCCGAGAGGGTTGAAGTGCTACTCTTGGGAGAAGGAAGGGTTTTTTGTTTCCTGGATGTATTCGTGAATGAGGAGAGACAATCAAAAAAAAAATAATTTTTTTTGAGAAAAGAATTCACCTGTCCAGAGTGCTGATAAATATGACCACCTGATACGCTGTTATCTCCGCTCTGCAGAACAGGTGGGAATAAGCTATTTTATTGACCGACCATGTACGCTACAGTGATTTTTAGATAAATATCGTCATGTGCTTTCATTCACATGGTTGCAATCCTGGGTGAGCAAAACCAGCGGACTTGGTCCTGATGCTTACACATGATACAAACAGATCAATCATTGTATGCTAGCAGGAATACACCAAACATTTTACATTAGATGTGCGTGTCATACTCAGTTGACTGAATTCGGTCCAATTGAGAAAATGAGATCAATTGAATTAGGGTACTATATGGTACCTGGTATAATCAGAATTTGTGTACCAACTTTTCCTGAGGCCATCTGATTATAGAACTCATTTATTGAGCTCTATAAAATCATGAGCTAAGCCATTTATGACTGAGAAGCTCGCCTGCAGTTGCCCTATCGGATGGCTTCAACCGTAACATTGAACGAAGAAACTCGACGAGGATAGTTCCATCAACATCATCATCGCTTATTACACCGTATCGCTTGAGAGCGAGTTGTAAACTTACCACGCCTTTGGCCCGAATATACAATCGTCCTAGCTTGTATATGAGTATCGCACCAGATGAGGAGCTGATTCACTTCACGGACCTTCATTTTCTGAAAAATAGTCGTGAAATCGCTTCGCCTGCTTGTAATATGACAAATCAAAATTTTCTCCGACCACTCCCGGCATGTGCGCAAGATGATATTGCTCTGCAGTCCATGTATCTCCTACTCGTGGGACGAATAGCCATCTCCCCGTCAACAACTCAAATATCTGTAACAGGTCCGACTTCAATGTTTGATGGATATAATACAAAGAACCGCATACAAGACACCCCAAGTTCCATACGTCAGTACTGGCCCCCCACTCACCGCCAAGTATAACCTCAGGGGCACGTAGAGCATAAGGCTGGATTAAAGCAGCGTGATATCCATCTGCGAACGCGGCTGCAAGCACATAAGATACATTTTTCATTGTTCCTAAGTTACGCATTTACCTGTACCATAATCGGTCAGCAGGACATCGAATTTCGGCACCACCTCACTCAGGTTAGTGAGCTCCGTAGGTGTGAATACAGTCAACGGATTAGACAAGATAGCGTTTTCCGGTAGTAATTGACTATCTGTGGGCACAACAGGAGATAAATCGTCACACTTATAGAGTTCGTCGATATTATCCCGGGAGATCAGAATGTTATCAGGTTTGATGTCTTTCTTGCAATCAATAACTAGAACAAAAATGCTGGAATGTCTTCACCTGTATGGATTACGCGACATTGGCTGTGCAGAAAATCAAGAGCCTCAAGCAATTGCCTCGTTACATGTTTTACAAGTGGAAGAGGTAATTTCTTGCCGTGTTGGAAGAGAGCTGGGAAAACCCCCAACGCTTGATGAGTAAGGCAAAGATGACGACCATGAGCACTTTCGAGTTCGAAGCTATCTTGCAAAGTCACCACGTGACTGCGTCCCGGATGATCTGATGTCCTTGCCTGCTGTGTGATATGTCGAAGTATCCCAAGTTCTTCGACCACGCGCGATTGCGCGTTTGTGGCATATGCTGTCAGTATTTTGATCGCAAAGAATTCAGATTTTCTGTTTTTGGATGTCAGATAGATGTCCATGAAAAGAAGGAACAAGTGATTTGATTACTTGACGTCAAGAGCAAGCCAAACATTCGCATGTTGACCCCACCCAAGCTTGCGAACGACCCTGTATCTGGAATTGAGAATGGTTCCGAGGGATGCATTGTAGAATCCGCCATGACGATCTGCAGGAAGGTCCAGAGGTTCTTCGGGCCAACGCACGCCAACCGGTGGCTTAGCTTTAGTGGAAAGAGAACGGAACAAACGAGAAAAAAATTTGCAAAAGGGCATTTTGGGAAAGTAGTGTGTTCTTGGTGGGTTATAAATCTCGGTGACGGTACTTTCCGGTGCACGGATACCAAAGCCTACTACGCGTTTGTTGTTTTTGTGGTCAGCGATTATGTTCTGCAACAAGCAGAAGTGCTAAGACACAGGGAATTGTACTATGAGAATTGAATTTAGTGGCAGGGGAGAGATAGGTTGGGGACGTAAAGTGAAGGGGGTAGGTGGATGTTGAAAGTCAAACAATGAGATTGGACATGTCGTTTGTCTGTTCGTGAAATTATGCACAAGCTGGGCGGAGTTTACATTGTAGTGCTACGTGCCAAGCAAAAAAATATCCGGGAATCTCAGATTCCAATGACGTAGTATCCTACCTGTAGTCATGAGTTACTCTCAAACCCAATAGGTTCGAACCAAATCACATGGTGACAGGTCTATCTTGGAGGAGATCAGTGCTATCCCATTTTCAGGGTGAATTTAGCCGGTCACGGATAATCACACTCCAAATCTGGATCGTTAGGAAAATCCAATACTAGAATGGTCGTGGCAGATATCAATTCCAGATGATCTAGCGAAATGCGCCTGGCAATTTTCCAGAGTAAATTCTCCCTTGACAGGTCAAATCCACACATCATCTCCAAATGAAGCTAGATCATTACAAATTTTCTATCGTTCGTATGTGATACCAATGAATGTGTGATAAGGTGTCGCAAAAACAGAGTCGCACGTTGGTTTGGCTTGGAATAGAGTTTATTCCTTTGCAAACCAGTGAATATATACGACGAACTACTAAACTTATATACTAGGGAAAACTCTAGAAGGTTCTTGAACCTTCAACCAGATCACAACACTCCAACAGTATTTATATCCCATACAAAACAAGGTAAGATAATCACATTGCACCAGTGCCTACAGAATCTATCAAAGTCATTGATGTAGCATAGTCGTGTATTGTAGTAGGATCTTTCCTATAGAAGGCCTGCTCCCCACTGCAATACAAGCATAGTGCGAAATGGGATGATAACTACCATGATATGCTTGCATTTGGTGATGTCATGTAGTGGAAGCCATTTTCGATGGAAATTACTCTGAGGTAGTTGATAGAAGTGGCGCATGAATATCTACTGTCTGGTTCATATCTGATTTTTGTATAAATTCATCCATTCTCTACGAAAGACCTAGCAATCGAAGTCAATCTATTAATTAGGTGAGCAGTACTGAAGATCTGTACTGCCCTGGTCATATCTTAATCTGTTAGGAAGTTTTCAATCGACTCTACTTGAAGCTACGTTCAGAAGCAGTTTCCAAAGACTCAATTCTGGAAATCTCAGTCGTAGGCTCCTTGCCACTCTCGTATGGAGTGCAAAGCTTGGTTAACCTTATAAGAAGAATACCGCCTGCGAGTCTGAAATCGAAAGTAAGGTACATGACCATGTAAAATTTTTCGGATTTGAAGCCAGAGGGGCAGTTCATGGGGGAATTCTGTATGTTGTGTTTTATATGGAATGGTTATTAGCATCAACTGATTTCTCAACTGTCCACATGCTATAGAACTGTTGTGGTTATGCCTTTTCGGACATAGTTCATTTTTCCATCTCACAGATTACATAATCTATTTTTGTAGTTGGTTGACTTTTTGTGCACCTCAGTCTCGTTTCACGATCCTGAGTGTTGTCTATCACTCTAGGTCCCTGCCACTCGTTATAAAAAGAACACCTGAGCATGAGGGTGGCACAAACCCAATCATGTCAGTGTAGGATCATGGGACAACGATAAGAATTTTATCACAACAAGTCATGTTCCAGTTTGATTCACTAGTGCAGTCATGTAGGATATGTGAAGTTTGGTGGAAAGAATTTTTATTATAGGTGATTACGGCCACATCTTACTCTCAAAAGATTATACCAGCAATCCCAAACTATCTTGTCCTCACCATCCAAATCATCTTGATTACGTCCACCTGAGCGTGAACAAGGATGTGCTTGGCTGGAGCCAACGATTCAGTCACGAACCCACTCCAGATGAATGCATACGTACACGTTCAGCTTTTGAGCCCTCTACCAGCATTCACATCATTCCAGGAAATTTGCTGGCATTTGATTTCATTTGAACTGCCATGCTAGGATGCTCATACTTTGTAACGCATTTCATTATGTCCATGAAATTCCTTTGGAGACTCGAAGATCGATCAGAGATATTATTGGCGTCGAAACAAGAAAAAGAAGTATAACTCTGTCGACAGCCTCAAGAAAGTGAACACGTGTGATGCAACCCATCTTGACTGCTTCAGGATAATGTGTGGGTGCTAGTTAATGGTCAGTTACCCCGCTGGCGGTCTTCCCCAATTCAGTCAATATCCCAACACCATTTCTCGTGAGATTGTTCGGTTCAATTTTGATCTACGCATTCCAGTTATTCAAAGTTGACAATCTACAATTGGACTTGAAGCGGGCGTCGACATGACAGTAATCAAGATACTGTACCGTGATGGTGAGCCACTGTGATTCCAGAGCTTTAGAGAAAGTTATGTGGACAGACTGACTAGATGCACATTCAGTTAGACACTTAGACAAAGTAGAAGACAAGTTGAACAAGCAGCTTAAAGTTCCTGAGAGGGAGGCAGCAACATGTTGCCGATGTCGCAAGACTGGTTGATCAGTTGACAGCAGTCCTCGCGTGGAGTCCATTGGTTTGGCTGTCGACAAACTTAGTCGAATAGAACCGTACACGCTCCTTGAACCCCAGCTACCTTTGGAACTCTGTTCTTATCGTATGCCCGACATTTTCTGCAAAAAATCCTGTTTAGTTTCCGGGTTTCGATGTGTCAGATTCCATTTTGGCTGCTTAATAATTGACTTTTCCACCCCCCACACACTGGCGGGGATCTTACCAGTTCTGTTTTTGATTTGTTCAATTTTTCTATTTTTATGCCTAGACAAAGAGATTCCAAACATGACGGGGGTAGAACCCTCACCCTCGACCGCTTCTTCTTCTACAAGAAACCACTTGCAGAAAAAAAACATGATCGTTCACGAAACCCAAAGCTTCTTAAACCTCGACTCAGATACAAACCATCGACCTGCAACAATCCAGAAATCATCGTCATTGATTCAGATAATGATGAGCTTCAAGTGCCAGCTACATGCACTGGCGTCATTGAAAAGCAAAGACGTGCTGGCCAAGGCGTTTCGATGGACGTAGATGCAGATAAGATTTCGGGACGTCGTGCTTCTGCAGCGGATGAGACTATATCGGAGACTCAGGTTTTGGGCCCAAGTCTTCTTGCAACTTCAAGTACCATCACTACCACCACCAACAGTTCGACTTGTACTTTTGGGAAACCTCACCTTTTGTCTGAAGGAGCCTCTGTAAATCCTGTCTTGTTTGGATCTCCTGGAAGTCTGCCCAGCCCCTCAGAGTCAAGAGATACATCGACTTCAGTTTTCCGAATAGCCACCGAATATAACTCTCCCTCACAGGTTCTCGAGAAACAAGTAAAAGAAGGTAATGTACAGATTGGAGATCTCATGGAAGATTGGTTGATGGGGGATGATGAGAATGACAAAAATGGAGACATCAGCGATGACGATGACGATATTGAATTTGTTGAAGAACGTGAGGTTTTTCTTAACACTGTCTGTCCTTGTTGTGAGAAGAAATTCGATAGACGGCAGTCTCCGGTTCGTCATTCATTCATCGTGCCTGAAATCCTATATCGCAATGACAACTCGAGCAGGAAGTTGAAGTCCACATTGACAGCTGTCCTAAGGCTAGAAGCTCACATCAATCAGCCGATAGTTCCAAGGCCCCATCCGCAAGCACAAGGCGATCTATCAAAAGCGATGCTTTCTCTGTCCTCATGTCCTCCTTCAAGGAGAACGAGGCATGGAAAGAGGCAACAACCTACGAGGATAAGTCGTTCAATCACGTCAAATCCAATCGAGGCCGGAGAAAGGCTCCTTTCTACAAGGTACTACAGGGCATGCCCATCTCTGTCGATGCTTTTCGCTATGGTACCATCCCGGGTGTTACAGCCTACTTTCTCTCGTTCGTGTCTTCTTTCACCTCTCTTGTTTTCATCAAACATCTGACTATGAACACAATCAAGACATGCCCACTCAGATCACTACACTAATCTTTCTACCAGCTGGAAATCTGGACTCATATATTGTTCTCAAAGCACTGCAAATCTCATCATCCACATGCTTTCTGTAGACAAGAAATGGGTCCGACCGCTTCCGATGGACACTCCAACGATCATACCTGACACCAACGGAGTACAAGTCACTCTTATAGAAGCAAATCACTGCCCAGGATCATGTCTCTTTTTATTTGAGGGAAGACAAACTGTCAATGCTGGCGATAGCACATTCCGATCTCCCTACGTTGGATCTTCAAGAATCTTTCGATATCTGCACTGTGGTGATTTTCGAGCATCACCTCGGCATGTCATGCATCCGGCTATCAAGGGCAAGAAAATTGATCATGTCTATCTCGATACGACTTACCTCGATCCCAAGGTGAGCTGTGAAACTCTTTACCCCACCTCAGCATGTTTACCGACTCGATGATTTCTCGAAAAAAACAACTAGTATACTTTTCCTGCTCAATCGCTTGTCATATCAGCTTGTGCCGAGCTCTCTCGTAGGCTTTTGAATGGGGAGCCTGCGACGTTGACTGTCATGAAATCCTGGCTGCCTTCTCTACCATCATTAAGTTCTTGTTCGGCCAAAGGGAAAAATACGCTCGTGGTTATCGGGTAGGTATTAGATTATTAAGGTCGAGCAGTTGACAAATACCCAAAAACGATTATAGAACATATTCAATTGGAAAAGAGCGCATCGTGAAAGCTGTCGCACGCGCCCTGGAAAGCAAAGTCTATTGCGACCCTCGCAAAACTGCGATACTGTGCTGCGAAGATGACAAGGAATTGGAAACCATGCTCACTGCAGACCCACTTGCAGCGACCGTTCATCTCGTTCCTCTCGGCACGATCACGACGGATCGACTCAAGATCTATATGGACCAATTCAAAGGTGTATTTACCAAAGCCATTGGGTTTAGGCCTACTGGATGGACGTGAGTGATATATTAAAAAGCCCGTGTGTGGAAAATCATTTTGCGCATGTTCTTTCAAAAAAGATATGCGCAACCTGCTGGGACAGACCTGACACCGAGCGTGACCAGTATACTCACACGAACGGTTCACAAAAAAGACTTTACCTACACCGACCTCCATCCGTCTCGGAAATCCTCCTCGTCTATTCAAGTCTATGGTGTCCCTTACTCGGAACACTCTTCCTTCTACGAGCTTACGTGTTTCGCCATGTCTCTCAATTGGACCAAGATGGTGGCGACGGTGAATGTGGGTAGTGAACATTCGAGAAGGAAGATGTCGAAATGGGTTCATCAGTGGGAAATAGAGAGAAAGAAATGTAGTGTTGACTTTATGGTGACGCCGCGCCATGAGGATTACTGGTAGAGAATGTATGGCTACTTTTCCATCTTTTTTTTTCGTGGAAGGGCCTCCAATGACTTTGGGGGGTTCAGTGTGAATAAGAATCTCTAGTGTCCCTTGCGTGTGTGTGAGGAAGAATGAAAAACCGCATTGATATTATCACTACCTCGTTCCCTATTTCGTCATAATTTTCTCCGTGTACAAATTCAAGTAGATAGATTCAACCTCCCCGCCACTTGACGGAAATGAGGTCAATTCATTGTTTTTACCTTATAGGCATTTCAAGGTTGTAATCTTGGTGTTGGTTCACGATGTTATCAGTCCTTTTGGCTTGCTTCCTGGAAGACAGTTGATAGAGATAATACAGTGTCCCCCTCACTTGAGATTCTACTCAGGCACCGCAAATATTCCCTTCATTAGTAGATCGCTTCATTGTCTGAAGATCCCAAGTGCAAGAATCTCAAGCTAACGCTAGCCTGGTAGGCTTATTGTTGGTTCTATGTTGCCGTAACGAACGACCGTTGAAGGGAAAGAAAATCCCTCGTCAATCTGTAATGCTTCCCATTCCTTGCACACCAAACCAAATCACCACCACAATTGATGATGGTTGGTTGATATTACTTATCAAGCTACTCCTCTATTCTTCACATAAGATTGCCTTTGCTTCCAGATCAATAGCACACCATGGTAGTGGCTTTGGCACAGCTAAGAAGGTCATGCATTGACTAATACAGAGAGCGCATGCAAGGACATCTGTTTAGGGCATTATTAGACATGCTCTTGGGCCGCATATGGATTTTCATGTCATGGAATTAGGCATACAGGACATAAATTGAGAAACTACTCCTGTTGCGCACGCTTCCTCCTGATATCACGTTCCTCGGAGATGGTAAGCTTGAGACCCTTACCCTTGGGCAATGAGACCCAAGGCTTGATTCCTTCACCAATCACAAAAATATTGGATATTCTTGCGCCTTATCAGCGAATAATGCAAGGAATTATGAACCAAACAAGACATACTGAGTAGCGAAAGACCTGTCGAGCGAATCCTTGACATGCACGATATCAAAGCCACCAATGTGTCTCTCACGATGTGTGATAACACCGGCACGACCCATGTTGCGACCACCAGTGACCATGACAATATTTCCAGTGTCAAATGGAACGAAATCGACAATCTTGTTTTGTTCAAGATCAAACTTGACAGTGTCATTGACACGGATCAGAGGATCAGGATAACGGATTGTTCGGCCGTCGTGAGTGACGATGTGAGGGACACCGCGGTTACCAACAGCAACTTGGCGAACCTTGAGGAGTTTGTAGCTGGCTTCCTCAGGTGTAATGCGGTGGATGGTGAAACGACCCTTGACGTCGTAAAGGAGACGGAAGTGTTCCCCAGACTTCTCAATGGAGATGACATCTATGAAAAGAATCAGAATCAGACTTGCGCCGGAACAGTTCAATGTATTTCCAAGAAAGACTAACCCATGAAACCAGTTGGGTAGGTAGGATCGGTACGGACTTTGCCATCGATTTTGATCAAACGCTGCTTTACAATTGCGAGAACTTCACGACCCGTCAAAGCATATTTTAGCCTGTTACGAAGGAAGACTGTGAGGGGAAGACATTCGCGGAGTTTGTGGGGACCAGGAGAAGGACGAGGAGCCTATATCAAGAAAAATGACAAACTGTAAATGCTGGACTTGAAATTCTAATAAAAACATGACACATACGTAGGTTCCGCTCAACTTATCCAACATCCATGATGAGGGTGCTGCTAGGCGCTTCAAGTGTTTTTTGGGTCCCCGAGCCTAACAAGACACGAAAGAATCAGTTATCTTACACCGAGGGTTGAATTGTGTGTATCATCCACAAGTTTCGGTATGCATCCAGCAAAACCAGCAATGAGTCTGGCTCATGAAAGCATATGGGAACTCTGGAATAACACGGCATACAGTTATACTGACCATTTTGACCTTGCGATTGCTTGAGGATTCTTGAGGATGTCGGTATGCCCGTTCGCGAACGGTCTCGGCACAGCGTGCGAAAAGATGTGATGTGACATGTATGTGACATTGTACTTGATACAGGATCCTACACCTCTAGTATAGTATAGTTGAGGCTGCGAGTATCTCTAACACTCCATATATTACCACTCATATAAAACCTGAAGGATAACTGGCAAGCTCACAAGATGTAGTGTTATCTAATGATCTGGCTTTTAGTATTGTTCTTGGAGCCAATATCGATAGCCTAGAGTAAATTCTCGAAAAATGCAATGAGCGATTTCTGAATTGAAGATCTTGGGGTAGATATCCAAAGTGCTGTCTAAATGTATTTGTCCATAATTGAAACACAGAAGTGCTGAACTAACGTCTTGATAAACTAGCACAAAGACAGTCACAAAGACAGTCCGACATTACGCACAAGTACATCATAGATGCACTAATCGTTGTTCTATGGTATAAATGATCAAGGGCTCATAAAAAAAGGAAAATAATATGTAAGATCCTTCTCTGCCGTAAAGGCGGGTTTTTCATTTATGCCGTCACAGGTCCCACACGTTGTCCCAGCTCATGTATACGCAGAAAATTGTTGGAAAATGGTATAGAATGCGATGTAGGTGAATCTAAAGAAGGAGGAGGCGACGGATACGAATCGACGGGGACAATGCGAAGCGATATAGATTCTTTCTTGAGCGGCCTGACCGGGTGCCGTTCTGGTGCCGCATGACAACTCGGATTGAGAGTTGGAGGAGCTAGAGTTGGTCTGTAATGTTGTTTTCCGGCATGATGTAAGGCTGCTCCTGAAGACAGAACCGACATTCTCCTGGATCTCGGACCCGTCAACTCATTTGGCACTGAATCCAATCGTATGTCGGACAAAGCAAATTCGGTAGGAGGGGTATCTGTGCCTGAAAGTTCTCGTGATTCCGACTTGGTCGTTGGTAATATCAGGTCTCGGGCCGCTTGTACCCTTGACATCTTCTTCTCCCCCTTTTCCACATCGGCTTTGGCATTGTTGTACATGTAAAGGCCCGTAAACGTCAACGCGATACCAATTGCCTGAAGAGGGTGAACGGTCTGATTAAACCATACAATGGCAATGCAAATGACGGCCACCCGCTTGACAAGGGATGCAATAGAGTAAGTGACTGGTGATGTCGATGAAAGAATGATGAAGGCAATAATGTTCTGGGCAAAATGAACTGTCCCATTCAAGAAAAAGTAATATGTCACAGAATGTGGAGCTGTATGTCCTTGCTTAGGATGAAATATATGGTCTGGGTTCGTATAGGTGACTAGAAGAAGGGGAAGGTCGTAGTAAAGCCATAACGGGACCATGAGCAAAAAAGCCATGCCCGAAGAATAGAGGAGAAGGTTGAGTTTGTCTAGCTTATGGGAGGTGCTCGCCAGGTGCTCGCTTGAGTTGGACGGCACAATCTTCTTGAAGAAAATGTTCGAACTGACGAACACAAGCGCCGATCCAAAAGCACAAAGTAAGCCGATCACATCTGACGCGACGTCAAACGAGCAGGCCAACATGACACCGATGGTCAACGGAAGCAGTGACAGATAGATCTTCGACGAATAGCTGACGCCAAACAAGAGAGCGTAGGCGGCAACAGTGAATAGGGGCGAAAGGGCCTGTCATAGAAATTCAATCACATTTGAAAAATGACACATCAAAACTGACCTTGATGGTATGTACGGTGCTAACATGGATGCGAGAGATGGCCATGCTGGAAAACATGTGTCCTCCTACCTGAAATAGGCCCATTGGGAAGGTATTCTGGACGATGGTCTTGGTAGGCTTTCGTAGTTTCGAGAATCGGATAAAGGGTGTCATGAAAAGTAGACAATATCCTGCCACAAAGCCGAATTGGATAAAAGTCAAGGTGATTGGATAGCGGAACTGGCTTAATATTACTTTGCCAGTGTTAGACGAGAGAGCAGAGGTGGTGTACCAGAGGATACAGAGTAGAACGAACACAGGCGTCGAGAACCCAGATTCTCGCATTGTTGGTAACTTAGAGCCATCGATAGCAGACTTGTTTGATTGCGCCTGCCAAAACTGTCCTGCTAGTCGACGCACGTTTATGAGCACAGCTCGCACATGGTCAACTAGGCGGTACACAATCGATTGCTTCTCGCTACAGCCACTAGGCATGGGCAGGCTATCCATGCTGAGTAGTCGTGCTGTCCCATCCCACCGCTGCTCTTCACGACGTTCAGAGATGAATTGTGGGACGGAGCCATTGGAAGGGTGGTACATATCGGGGTGGAGAGATAAGGACCTGTAGAGTGATGCAATAAATTAAAGCATATGCAGTGGGAAAAACTTCGGTATGCCTGTCAGGAATGGATGAGGAGAACAAATGCCGTTGTCACGTCACATGTGTTTTTCTATCAATCTTAGATCCCGATGTCATTCGCTACTTGTGTAACAAGGGTTCTTGTATTCCGAATGGCTGGTCCTTGGAGGTTCGATGTTTGATTGATATAACTGGTCGATGTATACCGTTACAATAGTGTTTACATAGCGACGGGTGGAATTTCCTCTGTGAGTCATCTTATCTGATAGTAACAGTGACATGAAACCGAAGCTCCACGTCTAGCAAGGATTACCGTCAAACACAATGAACCCAGAAGAGGTCTCTATTATAGTACCTGTCTCCATTGAAACATCCGCTAAGAAACTTACGCCTGTTGAGACTACTCAGCCGCCTAACCCGACGGAAGGGGCTCCTGTCCCAACTGCCACGACAGAAGCATCCCAGCTCGCTGCAGCTTCCGCCGAACCCACTGCTCCAACCACTACAATTCCTGAGGAGACTCAAGCATCACCTGAGCCTCAAAACCCACTGACAGAAAGGTTCACGACTCAAGAATGGATCGTACTCAAAGAGTTTAGGGTAACTCAAACCTATTCTCAACTCTACACTAGTCCGCTGACATCTATACAGGATGCACTTCCTGAGATACTTGCACAAGCCTTCCCGGATAATCCCAAGGCCAAAGAGACACCTTTTAGCATGTGGGGCGTGAAAATAGATCCGAACAACCCTCGAGATGCCAAAATCAGTGTAGTGCTAATGAAATTCCTTCGTGCGAGGTAACGTAATCATCATCTAGCTGAACTTTGTTAGCTTTAGTGTTGAAATAACAGGATTTAGGAATCATAGCGTTCGCGATGCCAGAGACATGTTCCAGACTACACTGCGTTGGAGGAAGTCGTTTGATGTTGATGGTGCTCTGACACAGACCTATCCTGAGAAACTATTCGACTCCATGGGTCATATCTACGGTAAAGACAAGGAAGGGCGACCCGTCATGTATAACATATACGGCGGTAATCAAGACCTTAAAGCTATCTTCTCTGATGTTCAGTTGTTCCTTCGGTGAGTAGCTTGATGAAAAGGAGTATGTTCATTCTGATTCACTATTGGTCAGCTGGCGAGTCGCTCTTCATGAACGCTTAATGCAGCAATTAGATTTCGAAACCATCGACCAGACCCTCCAAGTCCACGGTAGGCTGACGCAGAGCTCCTACATCCCAAATGCTGACACGAAAGGAACCTATAGATTACGAAGGTGTGAGCTTCGTCTCTCGTGATGCCAATTCAAAACTTGCAGCATCGGAAGCCACGAACATCTTCTCATCTCATTATCCAGAACTTCTCGTAGGTCCTTCTAGATACTCGCCTCATTGATTTTCTCAACCGAGATATCCAGTACAAGAAGTTCTTCATTAACGTCCCAGCCTTATTCAATTGGATGTTTTGGGCCTTCAAGTCCATCATTCCTGATGCTACTTTGGCCAAAATGTCGGTTGTTGGTACTGGCCACCGTGCTATTCATAAGGCCTTGGGTCCATACATCAACGACGATAAACTTCCTAGACGTTATGGAGGACACGCGCAGGACTTCTAGAGTTGACTGTTATTCTATCACTTGGTTCAGTTTTTGCACCTTCATCACAAGTCTACTGATCAATTGACATCTTCATGACACCCATCTGATGACCTTTTTCCCTTGAGGTCTAGCCTGAGACTGATGAATAACTATTCTTGATCACTTCTACGACGCATAGACTGCTGAAGTCAGCTTTGAGAACCCACATATTGCAGTCGCAGCTTAATGCATTTTGGAGTCATAGGGCATACGAACATATACACGAGAAGAGTGCTGAGATAAGAAGAGTTAAGCCTCGTTCACCTCACGCAGCCGACGAGTAGTACTATAAACTGGCATCAGAACAGCCATTTGGTCTTGATCGAGGTACATACCTGCGCGTAGTAGAACCAGCGGGAGTCGCCACTGTCCATGCTCCACCAGCCACGGTCTTCCTACAGTGCTTACAGTGCCAGATACCAACTGCTGTCCTCTTCATTGAATCCTATACAGCGTTCCACAAAAATCAAATGTCAAATACCGAGGACAGGAATCAATGAATTTTACAAGGCTGAATCAGGAAAAAATCACACCTTTCCACAGAACGTGCATGTATACTTGGCATGTTGCGAGACTTCCATCTTCTTCACCTGCTTCCTGAGTGAGGCACCATAACGCTAATATAACCACCGGGAAAAGAAGAATTTCAATGCGATGTTTCGAGGTTTACGATTCGAAACGTACAGTGCCGTACTTTCCGGTGATGCCGACTTTCCTAGTGCGTTTTGTCTGTGATATATGGGCTCTTTATTAGCTAATGAATAGATCTGCAATTTGGATAAAGAGGCCAAACCATCTTATAGCAGAGGTAAGAGAAACACTACGATTTCTTGGAGTTGACGATAGTAATGTGGGTGAACTATCGGTACTATCCGGAATACTGTATAGTTATTGATCGGCTAGGTCCACAAATTTTGTTTGTTTTTTTTTTATCCAAGAAGTTGTAACGCGGTGCTCGATCGCGGTCCACGGTAGCATACAGAATAATGGGCGACGAGTCATGATGAAATACTTGCATAGGTTTCGTGGAAGTCGTAGAAATTCAAATGTGATGCAAGGCAGATAGCTCTCAACCTCTTTGTGCTTTATTTTGTCACAAGATTGAGTCGCTACTTTCAAAGTGTGATATGTTGAGCGATATACTACTAGTTGACCTCTGAGTGCTGGTTGAACTTTGAATCATCAACTTGATTGAAAAATGTTCTATTTTTGAATCACCTCTATTTACCTTTGTTTGTTATCAACTTCGACTGACTGCCCAACAAGCTACCTCTCAACTGTTTCCAAAAATGAGCTTCAAGAAGAGGTATAATAACTTGTCTCAGAAACCCATGGTTCATTGAACCCTCTTTCTCTACGATCCATAGTTCCTCAAAACTTGACCTTCTGGTACGCGTCCGGTACTCCAACCCGCTTCCCGCACCGCCATGCCCACCGAAATTTCTGGATATACCAACGGATCCTAAACGATACACGCGGCCAGAATTTTTGAATGAATTGGCGAATGAGACACCTTTGCCGATGATTGTAGATGCTGAATTGGGTATGCCTTTGGATTTGGGAAAGTTTGAGTGTTTGTGGGAGGAGGGTGTTGATGACTCGGGTAAGCGTAAATTCACTTGATTCATGGAGCTGACCTTCATGCTTTGGTGGGGGTTAGCATTGAATCCTGATCCGTCAAATTTACCGAAATTGGATCCGAAAGATGCGTTCCTTTTGTCGGACATATCGAGTTCAGCTGGTATCGCGACAAATGCAGGAAATTTGAGCGGGTCTAGTGCATCGATGACACATGTGCCGTGGCTGAGGAAGACGGAGTATATCAGTCGGGAAGGCGTTCTACGGACTTCATCACAAGAAACGTAAGTGCTCTTGCTTAACTAGTAGAAGAGTTCTATGACACCTCATCAGGAAAACGGTTCAAATTGCACCTATCGATATCTCAAGGAGTGCACAACTCAAAGACATCGAGTCTTCGTTCGTAGCATCGAACGACGAATTTGACCTGTCTACGTTGAAACATCCGAATAAACCTGAAGTTGCGGCAGTTGAGTCTTATCCTATTCTACCAGATGCTCAGGTATGGCCAAATCGGTATGACTTGTTCCGGTTCTCGGAGAGACCTGGGGATCGGCCGGTAGATGTATGTTCATTAACTGACTATTTGAGCTGCTGAACAAGTGTGGCAGGTGGAAGACGAACGTCTGGATTGCGCGATTTTGCGACCTATGAAGACAGAGCATGATTCGTTCTTGGCGTACTACCTGACGCAAGACGACGAGTCTGCGGTGAGATTAAAGGAGGCAAGAGGGTCTGTTGCGCCGTACGAGGTACCGGAGGGACAGGAACCTACATTGTTCCAGTTTGTCCGGGATTACGAGACTATCAAGGTGGAACAGAATCTGGAAAATGAGTTCTTGTTGGTTTTGTGGGACGGAGATGGACCGATGAAGTTTGAGGATGTGATGAGCGAGGCGGAAGGGAAGAGGACAAGGAGAGAGAAGGGAGCCTATTACAAGAGCATTGAGAGAAAGATGCTACTGAAGAAGCGAGTGAATGTAGGTATCTGACAGAGAGACAAGTGTAGATGATTCTGACCGCGTGCCTGTTGCAGCCACACGATCAATATGACGACAAGTGGGAGGTGATACGACTTGCGCATGCGCCCATGGGCGAAGAGGAAGAGACGGAGCGGCAAGAGTATCTGGCCGAGGTAGCAGACCCGGATTATCTGCTGAAGATGCGGACGGATGCGGATGCAGAGGGCGACATGGAAGATTTTTTCATTGATGATAGATAGATGGACAATAAATAAATAAACAACATATGACACTCTCTCCGCAACGTCGAGTGACTACGCGCCGGGGATCTGCCTCGGCCACTGACCCGTTCAATCTCCATGCTGAGCTCAATTTAAATTCCACCCGTATCTCCTCCAGCACGCTGACCATCGTCCGTGCGCACTCGCCAGTCCCCAGCCAGCGCAGATTTTCTCGCCACCCGCCAGAGCCTGTGTCGCCTCAACGCCTCAGCTTTGGTCTCTCTTCATTCTCGACCGGACCCAGGGACCGCGCACAGAGCCCCTCGTCCTCGTCTCGCCTCAGACAGGCCACTCCTGCCCTGCTCCAGACGAAGCCCCGTCTGACGCCTGACCAGCTCGTTGATCTTGCTCGCCAATCCACTTCCTGCTCCGGCCCGGATTCTCCCGTACTCACCCACTTCACTCCTCTTCCAGACAATATACTTCTCCCCTTTGTTGACCGTGCATCCGAGGTCTCCTCTCTCATCTCCTCCCCTCCGGATGCAAAGCTCTTCACCCTCCTTGCTCAGACTTTTGCCCAGAACAGGGAACCAAATCCTGCCAGCCCCTTGCATCGACCTTCCGATCTCCCCCAGGACCCCGCAGACTGGACTTATCGCCACCTTCTCTTCCATCTCACGAAAATCGATCGTGATGTCGTCCCTGATACAATCTGGGCGTATGCTATTAGAAAGTGCATCATTTCCCACTCTGAACTGATCTGGGAGCGTGTCAAAGGCTCCCTGGGCATTCCTCCCGAATTGGATATCGATTGGGACTTTTCTTCTTCTCATCGTGATAACGATCGTGCCCCTGCTTCCGACAGGGATAGCATCAGGACAGAAGACATCTCGGACGATGAGGGAAGGGCTGCTCGGGGTCACTGGGCCGACTGGGATGCTGTCATGGATTCCCCTGTCTTCGACAAGCGAGAATATCGTTTCAGTACGGATTCAGAGGGTATTTCTGTTAGTCCTTTCAGTCCTTTTCTCCCCTTTGAGGCCGTGCAGGAAAATCAGGTAACTATCGAGCCTCTCCTAGCCACATCACTATCGCTATTGTCAAACGGTCCTTCGGATGGTCTCGGAGATATTGCAGAAGGAGCTGAAGAGGAGGAGCAGGAGCAGGAGGAGCAGTCCGAAGGCACAGCGAGTGCTTCTGTGACAGCTAACACACAGTCTCCCTCAAAGATCCACGGACTCAAGATCTCTACCATCCCTTTGCCCATAATGCATTATGGCGGTCCACCCGTGCTTTCGCCGGTATTACCCTCTGCCCCCATTTCTCGTTCTATACCCATCCTCAATACAGAAGGAGGCAATGGTGCTTCATCATCCTATGTCGGTTCAAGACCACATAGTAGAAGTAACTCGTTCTCTTCTATTGGCCCTTTCAAAAGAGTTGACTCGACGAGTAATATGGTTGCGTTGCTGGGTACTCTGAAGGCTGCTCATCCACAGGCATTGAGCGATGCCGGTGATTCGAGCAGCATCATAAGTGAATTGCAATCAGCTGGAGATGCTTTGCTAGGCGACTGTAGATCTTCTGGTAATCCTCTTTTTCCCAGCAACTTCACCAGATTGGCTAGCTCTCCAACGCTCATGTGAGTACTTGTGTTCTTTTTGGGTATGGATGCCGTTGATAGGCTTTCTCCGTTAGTCGCAAGCCTAGCCACACAAGGTCAAGAACATACTCACACGGTACGAATTCACTGAGGGAGAGTACGTTGAAGAGGCAGAGTTGGGGAGCGGGAAGTGGCGTTACGTCCCCTACCGTAGTCGGTGGTTATGGTGCCGGAAGTCGGTGACAGACAATGCGACAAATTTTCTCCTCGAAAAGCGAATTAGTAATTT
>Ga0153957_100002_pt1 | contig 213611 bp, 237 predicted proteins | sample TSFL041MetaG_FD_104745 | JGI IMG/M metagenome (GOLD analysis project Ga0153957, IMG submission 104745) | Attine ant fungus gardens microbial communities from Florida, USA - TSFL041 MetaG | ecosystem: Host-associated > Fungi > Mycelium > Unclassified | place: USA: Florida, Wekiwa Springs... | reverse complement strand
CTCAAGGGCAATGAGAAATAAAGATGGATGGGTGACTTTATGACAATATTAGTGAGAGGTGTTAGGTAGAGTATGACCCCTAGGGTTATTTCGCCCCAGGGGATGGTGGTGGTAAAAGGAATGGCGTGGTTTTGCTGAGAAAATGCTATGTTTTGCAACACGACCCACTGAATTTCTCTAACCAGATAGTCTTTTTTTTTTTACTTACCTGTTAATATGTCTTTACGATACAACTTTACTCGAAGCTTATTTGATAAAAGACAAATTCAATCATTCAGACTCTTGCATTTTCTTTGGGGGGAGAGAAAGCTTCGTTGTAAGGGCCTTTTTCAGTAGCTCATAACAGAGGAGACGGTCCATTCTTAACCAGGAGAAAGCGTATGGAACTTTTTGATCCGTCTGTCCATAAAAGGCTAGAGAAGTCTGTCTGGTCACAACTGGCATCCAGGGTCTCCGCAGATTCAAAATTCCATGCCCAACATCATGGAGAGTAGTATGTTCATCTAGACTGCCTACGAAAAGTCATCCGTTACATCTTGAGTTCTGAAATCGGACTTTCAATCATAGGGGTCAGGTCCCCTCAAGGAAAGAAACTCGTGCGACTATTGTTTGACTAGAATGGCAAAGCATGTAGTAGTCAATGCAGTGCAAGGAGCTTGCCTTGTATATCCATTTTCTTCTGATGAACTCTGGGGGGATTGACACCCAGTGACTGGTTCTTGTTTTCACACACACACACATATATATATATAGACAAGAATGGAGAAACTACTTTAACTCCAACTCCCCTCCCTCAACTCGTTTCTTCGTTTCTCACAAGCAGCAAAATAATGTCCTCTGTCTGGGTTTCTTTGTGGGATATTGGCCTAGCCGTCGTCAACTTTGTCACTCCCGCCAAGTCCGAGGGAAAGGTAACACCAGAAGGGCATCCTGGTTTCGGAGGAAAATGGCCCGATTTTATTCCTCCGAAAGAAGGAGATAGTCGATGCTCATGTCCCGCATTGAACGCATTAGCCAATCACGGTAAAATAACCTCTTTTTTTTTTTTTTTTTGATCCGTGCGCAGCTCTATATATAAATTCATGGTCCCCTTCAAGGTATTCTACCTCACGATGGTAAAAACATCCCATTCAAAACCATCACGCAATTCGTACGAACAACCTACAATTTCGCTCCCACATTTTGCTACGACGCTCCCAAATCTATCGCCGGTTTTCTCAAGAAGGATTACGACAACGACACCCTCGACCTCGAGGAAATCGATTTTCACAATGGCATTGAACATGATGCTTCTTTTTGTCGTAAGATTTGGATAATTAACCGCTTACTTGCGTAGTGATGGATTACAGGCCAGGATACAGCGTTATGTGCTGATCAAAGCAAGATTCAATACGAACAAATCAAAGAACTTTTAGCGTCTGCCACTGGTAAAGACAAGGATGGAAACGCTCTACTGACGATAACCGACCTCTCCTCATTCTCTGCCAAACGCCGCGTCGAGGCTCGCGAAACCAATCCAGATTTTACGCTTGCTTCGAATCATCAGATGATTGGTAGTGCCAAGTCTGTCGTTTGAGAATTCTCCCCCCTTTGAGATCTTGAATGAATGACTTATGTAATCTAGTGCTGCAGCCTTGCTTGCCATCTTTGGGGGACGAGTTAAAGACCTCGAAATTTTCCTTCTTGAAGAACGCATTCCTGAGGGCTGGGAATCGAAGAGCAGATGTCGGTTTGGCTTGACGTTGGTGCAAATTGGGTTTTCCAAGGTGTTGTGGATTGAAAAAGGAATTGATGAGAAGAAGTATATTGAGAAGAAGGCGGCAGCGGAGGCAGAGGCAGAGGCGGTGCCTGCACAAGCTGGTACCTCATCAGGGAAATAAGACTTGATAGAGGCGGAAACAGCTCTATAGTTCTGTTCTTTTGAGGGTCCCTCACGTGATTACGTCAGATTCCTTTGCCTACACATATGTTATCGTATCTGGAGCTGCTTAATCTGTGCGACAATGCGTATATTTCTGTTCCGGACAAGCGTCTTTGTTCGGTGTTTGAGACGGATGGCGATGGTGGTGAGATACTGACGTCGTTTCAGCTGACACGGTCATCGTCAAGTCCTGTTATCGGACTGTTGCGCCCGATGATAGTTGAGAAGCTAGCGAAGGAGAATGCGAGGGGTCGGGAGATGGGGCTGCGTGAGGTTTGGGAAATGAGTGTGGGAAGGGTGAGTTTTGCGGAGTGGGTGGAGGGCTGGAGGGGGAGGACGGAGGTGATGAAAGAGATGTGCGAGAGGTGGCGAGAGGAAGAAGACTTGCAAGAGGTGTGTGGGCGGAACAAGTGGCGAGGAGAGGCGTATGCGGTGTACAAGGATCCGTTTGGGGTGCGCGATCATCCGTCGGGCGGGAAAGAGGAGGACGAGCTGAACTTTGCATTTGAGATGGAGAGGTCGGCGTGTGGGCTGTTTGGGATTGTGACGTACGGTGTGCACATGAATGTCTACAGGGAGGAGGAGGGGCAGCTGAGTGTGTGGGTGCCGACGAGGGCAGCGAGCAAGCCGACGTGAGTGGTCGTGGCTGTGCTTGTTCGTCGGTGGCTGATGGTGGACAGCTGGGCAGGATACCTGGACAACAGTGTGGCGGGGGGGATACCGAGTGGGATGGGAGTCCTGGAGGCGCTGGTGAAGGAGAGCTGGGAGGAGGCCGGGCTGGACGGCGAGCTCGTGGCCAGCAAAGCTCGTCCAGCAGGTGCCGTCAGCTACGTCCACCGGTCTCCGGCAGGCTGGCTGCAGCCCGAGATCGAGTATGTCTATGACCTCGTTGACGCCAGCATCGTGCCCCGCCCCGTGGACGGCGAGGTTGCGTCGTTTGAGGTGAGTGCCCTGGCCAGTGTCGTGGGCGATGCGCTGACCCGCGAGCGACCAGCTCATGGCCCAGGACACTGTGATTGAGCAGCTGCGCCAGGGACGGTTCAAGCCGAACTGTGCACTAGGTGAGCTCGTCGTCGTCGGGGGTGAGCTCGTGTGCTGACGACGGCGACAGTGCTGATGGATCTGCTCATGCGCCTTGGCCACATCGCACCCGACGAAGAGGCCGAGTATGTGGCGCTGGCAACGCGGATGCACGGACGATTTCGGTATTTTATGTGGTAGAATAGTACGTAATAGGAGAAGTACTTGTTTGTTTGTTTAATAGTTGTGGAGGACGATGACCATGTCTCCCATGGCCCTCGCAAAGGCCAGCAACCGCAAAAGCCAGGTCCCGTCGTCCACACCGCCCTCGGCAGCCTCCTACCTCTCTGCCCTCAGCAAGGCAGATGCCCGCGCTCGCAGCCGTCCACGCTCTCCCGCCTCCACCCCCGCTCTCTCCCTCTCCTCCTCAGTCACCGGCGAGTCAGAGGACACCGTCCTCAACGACGACGACAACGACGACAGGCTCCGCGGCAATGCCGATGGCCTCGCCTTCCCATCCACGCCTCCCACCTCAGAGCAGGTCTTCACCACCGTCCACACAGAGTTTGGCCATTGTGCCGACGAACGCTACCGCTGCTCCAGTGCACACGTCCCCGGCACCCAAGTCCCTCCCCATGTCGCCCCTGACCCGCCCTACTACATCCTGCTTTCCACCTACATCAGCTATCTCATCCTCATCTGTCTCGGCCACATTCGGGACTTTGTCGGCAAGCGACTCTACCCGGCTTTCTATGCCCATCTCACTCCAAAAGACGTCAGTTTTCTCTTCTCCCTCTTCCTCTCTCTCTCTCTCATCACAACCTCCACAGGGCTATGCCCCCCTAAACTCTGACTTTGATTCATTCTATACCCGCCGCCTCAAAACACGCCTCGACGAGTGTTTCTCCCATCCCGTCACTGGCGTCGCCGGCCGCACCATCTGTCTCCTCGACCGCGTCTCCCCCGATTACAACCACACCCAGGTTCTCGCAGGCTCCCGCACCCGCGCCCTCAACATCTCCTCCTACAATTACCTTGGTTTTGCCCAAGCCCGCGGCGGTTGCGCCGATGCCGTCCAAGAGGCCATCAAGCGCTACGGCATTTCTTCCGGTGGAACCAGGCTCACTGGCGGTTCCAGTGATCTTCATGTCGTTACCGAGGCCCTCGTCGCCATGTTCGTCGGCGCTCAGGATGCCCTCGTCTGCTCCATGGGTTTCGCCACAAACTCTACCATCATTCCCGCTCTCGTTGGCAAAGGCTGCCTCGTCATCTCCGACGAGCTCAACCACGCCTCCATTCGTTTCGGGACCAGGCTCAGTGGCGCCCATGTCAGGATGTTCAAGCACAACAATATGAAGGACTTGGAGTCCTTGTTGCGCGAATGTATCAGTCAGGGCCAGCCCAAGACACATAGACCCTGGAAGAAAATTCTCCTTATCGTCGAGGGCCTCTATTCCATGGAGGGTACCATGTCCAACTTGCCCGCTATCATTGACCTCAGAAACAAATACAAGGTAAATGTCTCATCTCTCCTCTATCCATTATCTATCCAACCTCTTTGCCTAGTTTTATCTCTTCGTCGACGAGGCCCATTCCATTGGTGCCCTTGGTCCTCATGGTCGTGGTGTCATGGACTATTTCAACATTGACCCGAGGAGCATTGACATTCTCATGGGCACCTTTACAAAGTCCTTTGGAGCGGCAGGTGGCTATATTGCCGGCAGTAAATTTCTCATTGATTACTTGCGAGTCCATGGACATTCGGGTGCCTATGCTGAAGCCATGTCACCTGCCGTTCTTACTCAAGTCATTGCTAGCATGGCCAGCATCATGGGTGTTGCGTCCCCCGTCATGGCTCCTTCATCTTCTACCACTACTCTTCGTCCGACTTTTACCCTAAACGGTTGTGCTACTGACGAGGAATACATCCATCCTGGTCCTGTTCCCCAAAGTGCTCTCCCGTCATGGCTTACACTACCTCCTGCACTCTCTTCCGGTTCTGAAGGTTCCGGTCGTCTACGTCGTCTCGCTTTCAACGCTCGTTACCTCCACAACGGGCTCGACAAACTTGGTTTCATCACGTATGGTCACCCCGCCTCACCTATCATACCCTTGTTACTGTTCAATCCTGGCAAGATGAATTTGTTTCACCGGATGATGAAAGACCGACAGACGCCGATAGCGGTGGTGGTGGTAGCGTATCCTGCTACGCCGTTGGTGACGAGTCGAGTACGGTTTTGTGTGAGTGCTGCGCATACCAAGGAAGATGTGGATGGGGTGTTGAGGGCGTGTGATGAAGTTGGAGATGTGTTGGATTTGAAGCATGGGAGAGAGGTGGGAGAGAGGTGGTGTGTGGATGAGATTTGTGAGAGAGCGGTGGAGGTTGCTTGTGGTGTCTGAATTTTTTGGGGGTGGAAAAAAGCAATTTTGGAAGATGATAGATTTTTTTTTTCTGTTTGGTTTTTAATTTTTTTGTCATGTTGTTACTGATTTGGATAAAGTACAATAATAGATTTCGATTCCTTTGATGGTGTCGTTGAAATGGACTTGTGAGATGAGTGATTTGTGATTTGTGATTGTGGAGGAAGGTGTAACCCTTCTTTTTTTTCTGTGTGTGTGTGTTTAAGAAAGGTCTGAATTAGGTAGGTATTTGAATGATTTTTTGTAGGTAGGTCTAGGGAAATTGATGCTGAGATGTTAGGCTTGAACTTTATGTTCTAGTTGCTTCTATAGTTCTGGTTGATGCTAATTTCTACTGTTCTCTATTTTTGTCAACAGAGTGAACAGACAAAAGACGTCAAGTAGCTCTAGACTTGGGGTTAAATTGATTGCAGTATGGAAGGAATGCTTTCCCTTCTCTACTATTCCTTGTCATGACCCAAGTGACATATGACATCTTTGAAATCTTGGCCTATTTCCTGAAGGAGTTGAGTCATCAAAGAAAAAGAGATGAGCTACTTGGTGCACTGGTTTTTATTCCTTTGAGAAGAAGAGCTACACTTTGTTTCCCTTCTTGGGTGTGGGATTGATGCACTGATCCTCATGGTGATCCAGATAATGTAACGTTTGCTAATTTTATTTACAGATGAAAATTTTTGGGTACTCGTATCCTACATGGATATGAATCCTAATGGAGCGGTGGCGATACAATCAAGAATCTATATCGTCAGCAACCACCCTCGCAGCTTCTCCCTTCCTGTTTTTATAGAACACGATATCACCTTTGTCTTCAATAAAACAACATTCCGTAAAGGTACGATAAAGCGCTCTGAAAGTATTCTGTACGCATTTGAGGAACCATCGATGTTGTGAAGTTTTTCCGGAGAGAGAAAACAGAGATGATGATGGGAGCCAGTGATGTGTACAAAAGTCGTTTGAAACTTACGGTAGAATCATAATTGTAATCGTCTCCGAGCATTGATTTGATTATTTTAGTCACTTCCGGTAGATTGTCTACAGTTTTCCGGGGTTCAATATGGTATTGGTGATGATGAAGATGGAGGTATTTTCGAATGAGTCATTATGTTATCATTTTAGGGAGCAGAGCAGTTGTCAGAACCAGTGTCAAACATTTTGATCTTCATATAAAAACTCACAGAACGGTATCTCCGAGTTAGTATGATGGGCGATCTGTATGTGGGTGTGAATAGTCTTCCATAGACAGAAAACGAGACTTACATGATCATGGGAAACGTTGTGAAGAAAGTATCGTCCCACCCAGCTGAGCAAAGGCCGATCAACAGTCGCGAGAGCGCCACGAAGAAACGTCCATTCTTTCTTGCGATAATGTGGAATAGTAGGATCAGAGTGATGAAGATATGTGAGCATCACGATCCCTTCTCAAGATGACCCAAGTCAGATTTATCTGTGTACCCACAAAGAGAGCTACTCACAATGATTAGCAAGCTATCGTTCGTGACCATCGTCAGAAAAGGAGGATGACTGAATTTGAAGAATGACCAACAAGATAGGGCACAACATAAAACCGGATTAGTGCTCCAAAGCCAACTTGGTTAAAGAAGAGGTTGAGGAGGTATATCATAATACCGAGTCCGACGTTCGAAGCGATGATTCGACGTCGTTCGTGCGGTTTAAACAGCGGTGATGAAGGGTTAAAATGCTTGTTAGAGTTGAGAAATAGTAAGATCCAGCAAAAAAGCAATCGGCCATACATTGGTGTTGGGCGGATAACTAGGTGAACCCATCGAGTTCCGAAGCAAGTATGACTGCATACCAAGTAGCTGCATCAATACCATTCTGCCCAAGGTGAACAGCGGCATTTCTTCGAAGATTTCTTCGTAATCTATTGGCTGTGCTTGTCCCTGTGGAGGCAGCTTGTAATCCGACCTCATTCGAGGAACATAGTTCTCATCCCGCTCCATAGACATCGTTGCTCTCTGGAAATTGATGATCATCAATCAGTATTCAGTCTTTCTCCAATCTGAGGTCAATTCAAGCATCTCGCAAGGTCCCCAGCTAGTTCGAGAACTTGATGATAACGGAGACTCACATGATGAGCGTGATGTGTTGAGCGCCATGAGAAATATGGGATCAAAAGGAACTTCATATTCAGTGTCAAATAGCTACTTCTGGATTGAGATCGGAGGTATCTTACAGTGTGTAAAATAAAGCCAAAGAATGTGTTGAGCCAAGGATAAGTGGATAGAGTCCCGTGTCCTGCTTCATGGCCCAGGCACCAAAGACCAGCAAAGGCAATACCCTGCCAGTAGAAATAAAGGCACCAAGCACTCCATTGAATGACAACAATCAGAGCTCGCTGGGTGGCTGGATCCAGGGTACTAGATGACAAGAATGAGGTGTCCAAGACTTCAATCCTGGTCGCCAAGTTGTAGAGTACAATGGTGAACAGAAGATCGCGAACAAAGTAATAGCAACCTTTCAGAGTAGACTTTTGATAGAGATGTTTAGGGATGGCGGAGCGGATATCTGCCACAGTGACCTGAGGACAATTGGCAAGCGAACTGCATCTGAGAAAGGGTATGCATACTTTTGGAGGACGGAAAGGAGTGCGCTTCCTGTTTTCGTACTCTGGTGAGTCCTTAAAAATTGTCGCCAGAGGCATCTTTGTAAAGTGCAGTGCTTTGAGTACGGCGCGACTGAGGCACATATGCAGCTTATAAATGCATTATGATAGTCTTGTGCAGACCAGGATATCTAGATCCAGTCAGAAGCATGAAGTAGGTTCTGAATAATACCTCGGACATACCTGTATTTTTCAGGGTGGGTTGTAAGACATGATGGGCTGGAGTTGCCTGCCCCATGACAACAGATGTGATTGAAACTTTGTCGACCTTGAACACGGACATAAACGAATCTGGTAGCCAGCGATTGATAATTATACCTAACAGAGCGAGGGCCGGAGAATGCGAACTTGAGCCGAGACTTGTGAAGGGACAGTGAATTACAATGAGTTCGCCGCGCAACGAGAGACTCGGGAGAATGATAAAATGACAGCAGACAAGATGGCATCGAAGCATGCGTTTTCTGTAAATGGAAACACGAGATCGACACGGGCGACAGGCAAAGACTCCGTTCTCGTTGACAGGAAGTCTCTGAGGTCGGAGGACTGAGGAAGCGCCAGATTTGCAGACTCATGCTTCGATTTGCCATGTCCTCCGGGATCGGCGCTTGTCCCTCGTTCAACCACCAACTCATTGCGACCTAATATCGTAGCTCACGGTCCTCGAAATCTTGTGTAGAACCAAGTCGACTACGAAGCAGTCAACGAGTTTGAGCCTATAAGGTTGATTCGTTATGTACTCTAGCTGACAAGCTTTCCGAGAAAGTTTGAGCGGAGCAGGTCACGACCCGTGCAAATCCATATGAAACATCGCTTTCGTCGGACGGGCAAGTCCCAGGTTCCACATCTTCTCGAACTCGGAAAGTGGGCACTACCCCTGAATTCTCAAACGGTTTGGCAACTCTGCAGGAGCATCTCCCTCTAGCGGGATTATGTAAGGCAGGCCACTAGATTTACGCTGCGGCGGATCAGCATCTGAATGGAACTAGATGCTATCCGATTTTTCTCAACAACGCTCAACTAGAATCTATCATCCGATTGCCTCCTATTCAAAAAGCATTAAGGTGATGCATTATTGGTGCTGTGGTCTCCTTCATTTTGACAACGATCAAAGGGAATGCTTGTCTATCAACCATATTTCTGAACTAGATAATCATAATCTTGAGAGCGTGCATGAGATATTCTGGAACATCTGATCGTCACAGATACAAGACAAGTACCACGGCCTTACTCGTACTATGAGACAATGACACCAATATATTCCAATGAATTATGAGAGAAAAATGTGGGGAGTTACAAATATTGAATCAGTCATCATTGCCTGAGAATATCAAGTTCAAAATGTGAGGCAATTGTTTGAGTGGATAGCGTATGACTTTTGGATGACTTTTGGGGAAAAAAGCTGCTTACACATGTTCTTTTTTCAGTGCAACTACAGCACGTGTGCGATTGGTAATTTCAATGTCAATTGCAACGAGTTTAGATACAGCAGGACAAAAATGCAGACGCACGAGCCTCATCTCGACCACCTGTACTTATCTACTATCACAGCATGAAACACGAACACTTAGTATGTAACGCTCGACAACCAACACAACATCGATGTATCGTCAAATCATCGATCGTGTTGCATGTCTATTAAAGGTATAGCTGCATGACAATTTGTTAAGAATAGACAAGGGGTCTCTGCTCCCTAGCTACAAGTCGATTTCTCTTTCACGCTTACACCCAAGTGGATCACATCTCTCTTGCTGATGAGCAGCTCATCTGCAGACGCAGTGGGGAACACTCTAAACTTATCTAGGCAAGTTCTCTTATTGCGTACACTCTAATTAGGGTCAATTAGAGTCAGGCACATAATTCATAGAGGGTCGCATACATATACTAGGAGCTATTCTATTCTTATATTCATAGTAGTACAGACCGTGATGGCACCTTATGATGCCATACTACAACTGGAGGACCTGTCCAGTTCTGCGAGTTACTTGTGATATTGTCACAAGTTCAACACTCGCTAGATCTAGTCTAGTGTAAGATCACTGGCGGCCCGACTACTTAAATATACATTCAAAATATGAGGCTGGTAGCACCACCTCTCTTATGCCTCGACATCCGAGTAAACACCGCGAAAAAAGCCCCGAGGTCTACGTTCCAATGAAGTGGTGAGCCTCCTCCTTCTCTCTTCAATACAATGACAAACTCATGAGATGTGATGTCGTCAAGGACGTTGAAAGAGATCAAGGCAGCCATCCCTCCAAAATACTTTGTGCGGGATCTACGCAAAGGTCTATATTTCCTCACCCGTGATTTCTTGCTCGCCATCGCTGCCTGGTCTCTCGCCCTTCGAATTGATCCCTTGTTCGGACAAGCAAAAACAACAGGAATTGCTGTTACTGTCTGCTCGTTTTCAGAGGCCATTAGGTGGCTCGCTTGGTGTACTTAGTAGGTCTCATGGCCAAGACTCTGACTATATACTCAGAGTTCTCTCAAGCTGGTGGTTTCAAGGATTAATATTCACCGGCATCTGGGTCATCGGACACGAGGTAATTTTCCAGTCGACTTGCTGGTTTTGTGTATTCAGACCAAGGATCTAATATTTTCGCCTTCAGTGCGGACACGGCGGCTTTTCTGATTACAACCTCGTCAACGACTTTGTTGGTTTTGTACTGTATTGTTTCTTGCAACGACATACATTCCATTGACTTTGCCCCACCATTAGCTGACGCATACTTTCCTGTGGACTCCATACTTTAGCTGGAGGATTTCCCACCATCGCCATCATTATAATCATGGTTCCATGGAGAAGGACGAAGTATATGTCCCTAAAACTCGCTCTGATCTGGGACTGCCTAAAGAAGGTGATCCTAGGCTTGACTATGACGAGGTTTTCGGTGATACACCGATTTATACCCTATTCATGTTGATCCGACAGCAACTATTAGCGTTTCCTGCCTATCTCCGTAAGTCATATATCATCCAACCAGTCTCCGTAATTGACTTGGTGGGACAAAATCCCGTAGTGTTCAATGTGTCGGGCCAGAAAACATATCCCAAGTGGACTAATCATTTTGATCGTGAGTGTGATTTCGCAACGCAAGCCTGATCCTCGTCGATTCATCTGTGTTGGGTGTGATAGCAAAGTCTATTCTATTTATGCCCTCGCAGCGAAACGCTGTTCTCATGTCCAATGCTGGAATAGCATTCATGGTTTGTGCAGTCATGTATGCAGCCAAACACTTTGGCTTCGCAACTGTACTCAAGTACTATGGCATTCCATGGCTCTTCGTCTCTCACTGGTGTAGGTCACCGTCTGCTCTTTCACATATTTGTGGCTCAACCCAGGCCTCAGTTATCATGATCACATATCTACATCATACAGACCCTGTTATCCCTCACTATCGTGGAGCGGAGTGGAACTTCCAGCGAGGTGCGGCTGCAACTGTAGATAGGCCAATTCTTGGTTGGCAAGGGAGATTCTTTTTGCATGATGTCGCTCATTTTCACGTCATACACCATGTCAGTTTTTCCCGTCGCTCCTCAGCCATCTATGGCAGGCTTATTCCGTTCACAGTTTTTCCCAAAGATGCCATTTTATCACACTCCTGAAGCGACCAAGTACTTGAAAGCATTTCTTGGCGAGCATTACGTGTCTGACGATACGCCTGCCTTCAAAGCACTTTGGCGCAGTTACAATTCCTGTCAATTTGTTGAGGATGATGGTTGGTTCCTTGCTTCTACCGAACGCCCGGGTATTAGCTGATATTGTGTCCATACCTACAGGTGATATACTGTTTTACCGAAATCGAGAGGGATATGCTGTTCGTGAGCCCAAGTCAGCAAGTTGGAAGAACCAATGACGAGAGTCCTCCTTGCTCTGACTGTTACGGATCATGCATCGACAAATTTAAAGGGGGTTTCCTGTAAGACAATTTCTCCAATGTGTCCGACTCGTGCTATACCCAATGAATACACGCACAAGGGGCTATAAACCCCTGTTTCTAAAACCAGTCTCATTGATCAGTGAGTTTTTCGTAACAGATGTGTGCACCCGATGAAAATAAATAAATATGTATATTATACAATTTCCTGATAAGATTAAGGTTCAAACTTAACCTTACTGTTATGGTGGTAGAAAGCGCAGATACTGCACCATTAGTGGCACCCTTAATCTGTCCGCCTGGAACGGCTCCCATCAAAACAGAGTACTCATTTGTGCAAGTCTATGATGACATTAATCGTTTTCTGATGTCCGGTTTTTTTTTCAGATTCCTGATCTCGTATACAACGCAGAACCTCCCTGATGATGACGCGGCAGAGGGATCGACGACCCAAGTTTCACGCCAATCTCATCGCCAGTATGGATATTCGCCAAGTATGAGTCCACAGAGGAAACATATGTCGAAGGAGGAGAAGAAAGCTACTCGAGGAGCGAATAAAGGTCGAAGGTTTGGGAAAGTAAGAGATGAGGTAGATTTGTGTTGGAAGATTGCGAATGAATCGATTTGTGAATACGGCGAGTGAGTCCTTTCTCTTCACCCCCTCCCCGTTTTCTTGCTTGGTGGTATGTGTGTTTATGAGGAGGGGGGCAAATAATTTTTTTGATGTTTTTTTCTTCTGCTTCGTTTAGAAATTGCAAATTCTCTCATGACATTCCTGCCTATCTTGCTGCGAAAAAACATGATATTCGAGTTTTGGAGTCCTTAGAGATTTCAGATAACGCTCCCTTTGTCAACATCGATCGGCCAGTCAGGGAGCAGCATGTGGATCATCCTTCCATAGACTGGAGCACTACCTGTCCCATCTTCGCCGAAACCGGTGAATGTAGGTTAGTGTCCGGTATCGTTTTTGTGGAACGAGCAAAGGTCTATTGAAAATTCCACCCGTTTTCCCCAACATAGATATGGTTTCAAGTGTAGATTTCTAGGGGCCCATGCTCGTATAGATGGAACAAGTGTTACAATCATAGGAGATGAGGACAAAAAAGCAAGGGCTGCACTCACTGCGAACGAACTCAATTTTGTGAGCGGTGAATTATTGAATTCTTTGCGGACGAAAAAAGTCAGGGTTAATATATATATGCGTGTCGATGCTCAACCACTCAATTCCATGCATAGTATCCCTTCTCATTGGCCAAATCCTACTTGGAAGAATTGAGGGACTCGGAAAAGCATGGTGAAACCCAGAGCTCAGTCCCTCAAAATGACTCAGTGGTGGTAGCAGAACCAGAACAGGCCTCTGACAATGCGGCTGTTTCTGCGCCTGATTCCATGTCTCCGCAAGTCGATGAACTCATCATGACCAGAACAGGGAGCCCTCACGAGTTGGAATCGACCACTGATGTTCCAATGCGATTTCGCGAGAAGAAAAGATTAAATTGGACAGGAAAAACATGTGAGTCAGTTCTCCAAGTATTTCAAGAAAAAGCTCTTTTTCAAAAGAGAAACTTTAGATCTTGCCCCGTTAACGACCGTTGGGAATCTCGTACGTCGTGATATCACTCAGAGTAGCTTTTGTCTGACAGTATTCATACAGCCGTTTCGGAGGCTTTGCGTGACTCTCGGTGCAGACATCACATGTGGCGAGAGTAAGAAGGTCTAGTTGCTGTTATAGATAACACTTACAGTCATGCAGTGGGTCTCGCCAACTCGTTTTTGGCTGGATCAAAAGAGGAGTGGTCGTTAGTGCGCAGGCATCCTTCGGAAAGAATCTTTGGCATCCAGGTGGCAGGAAGCAAACCTGCCAATTTGGTACCCACTGCGGAGGTCATTGCCAAGGAGCTAGCGGGGGGCGTAGATTTTGTCGACGTGAATTGTGGTTGCCCTATTGATCTCGTGTTCAAACAAGGGAGTGGATCGGCACGTAGGTCTCCTCTATATCTGACCTTTGATTGATTGACCGATGGAGAATGTAGTTATTGATGCCCCCGGTAAATTGGGCAGAATCGTTGTTGGAATGAACAAGGTTCTTGGAGAGATTCCTGTGACAGTGAAACTGAGAACTGGAGTCAAGGAGGGGAAAAATACAGCTCACAAGCTTATGCCTCGAGTTGCGGACTGGGGTGCATCTTGTTTGACAGTGAGACATTATTCTAGTTTGTTTGAAAGTTTTTTTTACTCATGTTCGACAGTTACATGGGAGAACTCGACAACAACGTTACACTCGTCTCGCAGACTGGGACTACATCCGGCAGTGTGTTGAAGCAGTCAGAGTCCAGGAGGAAAAAGAAGATCGTGCGTGGAAGCTTCATGGGGTCATTTCCCCTTTTCTGACAATTGTTCAAGTTTGCCCAATACCCATCTTCGGGGGAGGAGACTGTTTCTCAGCTCAAGACTACTACGAAAAACTGGAATGTGGTAGGGTTGACGGGGTTATGGTCGGCAGAGGAGCACTTATCAAGCCATGGATTTTCACCGAAATCAAAGAGCGTCGGGAGTGGGACATCAGTGCTCGAGAACGACTAGACCTCATACGAGATGTGAGTAAAATTTGAATCCGAGACGTGACGACTTGTTATGACATGTATGAATCTCAGTATGTGAATTTTGCTTTGAAGTGCGTTGTCTATTGAGCCAGAGTCCTTCAATATCTGACTTGTTCTAGTCATTTCGGCTCAGACACTACCGGTGTGAACACGACGAGGCGGTATTTGTGCGAAGCATTGTCCTTCCAATACCGTTACATCCCCATTGGACTGTTGGAGCATCTACCTGGACGAATTAATGATCGAGCTCCAGCCTTCAGTGCTCGCAGTGACCTTGGTGAGTGGATATGTAACCTTATGAAAGAGGCTAACGGCGGGCAGAAACTCTGCTTTCGAGTGGAGATAGTAGAGACTGGATCAAGATCTCTGAGATGTTTCTGGGGCGAGCTCCTGAGTCCTGGGTTTTTGTACCGAAGCATAAAAGTAATTCATATGAGAGCCAAGGTTAATTAGTTTTCAAATATAAGGGCCGAGAGGGCAGCTGTCTTGTACGTCAGCGACTGTCACGCGGCTGTGCTATTTTGTGCGATTACGATTTTGTGCCAACGTCTCATATAATTATCGACGCATTTGGCAGGGCCGAGGAAAGATGCAAATAATACCGTATATACCCCAGGAGACCTCGGAAGAAAGTGAACAGGTCGATTTCCTGCTTGAGATGATGGGGGACTCGGTGAGACGAACGGAAGCACTGCGTGTTTACCGCAAACACAAGGGCAATGTTGAGAGGGCGGCGGATGCGATGGTGAATGGAGACCGGGGAGAAGATTACAATTGGGAATGCGGCGAGTCTGGTGCAGTGTACTCGCAAGACAGCGGACAGCGTGTACAGCCGGTGATTGATCTTACGGGCTCAGATGACGAACTGCAACGAGCAATGGCAATGTCACTGGAGGGAGAGTCGGGGATAGGGACGAAAGTACGAATCTGAATGTGACAAGATGCAAGCTGACGCTGGGATTATAGCACAAAGACAAGTCATACAACGAAAAGTCATTCAACGAAAAGTCATTCAACGAAAAGTCATACAACGAAAGATCATACAATGAAAAGTCATACAACGACAAGTCATACAACGACAAGTCATACAATGACGCGATCCAGGCGAGCCTGGAAGATTTTGCATCAATCAACCACGACTCGGACTTTGTGCCCGTCGATAATCTTCGTCAGTTCGGAAGGTGGGCTGTCCTGCTCATCACTATTTCCCTGCTCATCCTCCCCAGGCCAGTCGCCCTCAGATCTGACGATCCCCTGTTGGCCTATGCCGCCCTCGTGCGTTTCATCTCTCCTCTCCACTCTTTGTCCTCATCTCTTTTTCCCAGTTCATTCATGCACTCTTCTCAGTTCCCCAGGTCAGAAATCGTGTGGCTAGCATCGTCCTGCCCAGATTCCATCATAATGTTCCAAGGGATTCTCCAGGCAAGCTCCGCATACTCGTCCCAGCAACACCTAACAATCCTTATGTAGAAAGTGCCGTATGGAACCTGGTGGAGATCTTCGTGAACCTTGACCTGGCTCAACTCGCCACTATCATCGATTCTCAAGCCCTCCTGTCGCTCATGGCTCAACCTCAGGCAGACAACAACTTAATCGGTAGCAGCACTTGGGGTAAGCTCTACTTTCCTTCTCTGCCTCGAGTATCATCCTCGTCTACTTAGAATTCGCCAAGATCATGGCAGACGTCATTGAAACCCATTTGAAAGCCCAGGATGTCGATGGTCACCAGTGAAGAACATTCTTTCTCATCTCTGACCCCCCTCATACACTCGTTCTCTAGCCCCCGGTTGATGCATTTCACTCATGGCCACGTCGAGTTACACCATCACATGCCTCAGGGAAAGCGGTACTCCAGTGATAGTCATGTCGTTCTAGTCGAGTATGGCAACGAAAAGATCCCCTACTCTGATCTCGTCTCCTGCCTCTCGGGTACACTCTCCACTTGGACAGTTGACGGATCTGCACATGATGTCATCATCGAGCCCTCTGATGTGTTTTGCTTCCAGCTCCAGCGTCTTGTGAATCAATCCGGGAAATACAGCCCAGATCCCTTTGTCTTTCCAAAGTCTCTCTATGTAGACCAGTTCCTGCTAAGCAACCTGGAACTGGCTAATAAAATCCGAATATCTGAACGAGGGATGCTGGACGAAATTTTCGAGTTGTCCAGGGTGAAGGAGGGCTTGACACGACATAATGTATGAGTTTACACTTCAACGATTCGCAACTCAAACTTGCAATCAGAACCGAGATATTATCAAGGACCTTGAAGCAACTCTCCATTATTATGAAAACGTGGCCCAGGTTACTGATGATCACGAGCGCGCAGAGACCTTGAAATCCATGAAAATAAAGCTACAAAGTATTGTGGCGAGTTTGTCCATGAAGGTCCAAGGCAAGTGTATTGGCGGATGGTGTTTCAGAATCTTGTATTCATCTTCTATTTTAAGCCATTAATCATAGGATTGAAGAGCTTCGAGAACACGTAGCTGTCATTTACGACATTCCGGAGTTGCGGCAACATCAAGTACGTCTATCCGAGTTAATGATCGGCTAGCTGTCTAATTGGACAATTGAAATTCTAGTATGATCTCCGTGCTGTTCTCATGCACACAGGGCTTCCAGGAAGAAAACAAATTTACTCATACGTTCAAGATAATGATGGAACCTGGTGGAAAACCGTTGACTATGACGTAGTGGAGGTGCGCTTTTTTTTATCTATTCATATTTTGCAAATCTGAAGATATCAGGTCCCAGAAGAAACCGTACTTTCTGATCCGACGGGCTTGCACCTGGGTGCTGGCCCATACATGCTGATATACAGTCGTCATCTTGAGAAAGAAGATCTTGTCATGCCTCAATGGCCCCGAATTTTCACTGTCAGTCTGTCCATATGACTGTGCATGGAGTGCTAACTTCCTTTCTCTTTCTCTTTCTTTCCCTCTCTCTCTCCAACAGGAAAGCGTAGAGAAGAACAACCGAATGTTCTTGAAGTGTTTACCGCCAGAGGTCGTCATTCAAGCTGGAATCACAATTGAAGAAACCACACCTCCCCCACCGCCACCTTCTTCGTCACCGTCGTCATTGAGTGGGCAAACACAGTCAGATTGAAATATCTTTCGAGAGTTTAGGTTTAGGTAAGTTACAGTATGTATATATATTTTGTATGAGATAGGAAAAGAAAATCCCATATTCTATTACCATTTTGGCAATCGAGTTGGAAGATGTTATTGAACAAGTATGATTTTTGATGGACAAGAAATGCGACGCCTCCGACATATAGCTTCCTCCTATTCTAGATCTGGAAATCGGCTAGCTCTATGCCTTCTTCACTTGTTTGAATATTGGGGAAAATGTGGTTCTAATGTCTAATGTAAGTAGCTAAATTAGGATTTTACGCTACACCATACTAACATTTACATGATTGCTTTTGTTGCACACATGGTTGGAAAAGGAGAGTACCAGGCTGTGCGGTGAAAGCAGACCCGTCAAACAGTACCTCTACGGAGGAGGACGTAGGTATTGTATATAAACTACGATTTTTCTTCTTCTGGAAGTGAGCGGATGAAGCTTCCAAAAACTTTTGGCTCAGTTTATATGGAACATTCCCTCAGAATGACAGCCCACTATACTGAAGGAGAGGAGCAAGTGCTAGAATAGACTGGGGGACAAAGTCATTGACTGCGAGGGACAAGAGGATATTTGACGTTGTGAACCAGGGATCTTTTTTTCCCCTCGTATATACCACCGTTGGTGTATCAAGTTCTGATGAAGTAGCTCTGTGTAGAGTTGTGGATATAGACTTCCGCATTCTGGAGGTTAAGAATCAATTGGTGTCACAAAAGCTTACCCGATATGTTTACTGTAATACTCTCTGCTAAGCTTCTTTTGTGTATACTTGGGGTAAGAAACACTCTGTTTATCTTGGTAGGCTGCCTTTGGAAGAAGAAGAAAGACATCAGAACGGCGGATAATGGAGCGCAGATTGACAGGAAGCTTGCCACAATCATACGTAGACGCCCTTGGTTGTCTTCAGACCTTCTAGCCAAGTCTGAGACGAAAATCGCTTGTGTCAAAACGTATTCGAGTGACGAAATGAATGATCTAGCGTGATTTTTGGGTTGTCTTAGGGCCAGTAGTGAAGGGCGAACATGAGACGACAATATGAGTAACATGCTGTCAATAGTCTTGAGACTGAAGTTACAAACAAGAACTCTCCGAAAAAAAATAATATCCGACTACATTAATGAAGCGCGATTCACCCCAAAGTCCAGACCGATCATGGAACGTAAAACAATGAGCTTAGCCCGCAAGAAAACATTGATGCCGAATTTGGAGTGAAAGATCCTCGTTTACCCCGTGATCACCCCTGTGTGTCAAATATAGGCATGCTCGACCATGTGCATGAGGTATTTTCATATATTTACTGATTACTGATTCTCCTCAGTGAACATCTCCTGCTGCATTGACAATGAGAGCCTCGGTGAACACAAGGAACTTAATTATGTGAAGCTATTCACTGTCCAATTCACAATACCCCCGTAACTGGACCATGATTGATCAGTTTGACTCTCTTAGACAAATATACTGAACTCAAAACCTCGCCGACGACACGTGTTGGCTGACGAACCATATGAATGTCGCAAACGAGTAACTCCCTCATTTCAGCTACACTCGAGGTCGCATGAGAAGTGCTCCGACTGAGCTTCAAAAAGCCGCAAGAATCGATTCTTGATCCAAATCAACTTTTTTTTGCCAATGACTACTCAGTCGTCGATAAATGCCTCGGGGAGCGGGATCCTCCCACAGCATGGATTTCACTCGGACACCAAGCTTCAATCGTTACTAGCACAGAACCCTTATCTTTTTCGTGTATATACGCCCAAGGAACGCTTCCCCCTATTTGATAAAACTGATCCATACTTCCTTGCACCCAAATACAACGACAAATACGCTCACTCGCCGCTGGAGATCAGGAATCATCAACATTTCATTAATGAATGCAACGTAGACTATACCGATGTTGCAAACCATATGGATTGGACAACGAGGGTTACATCACCTTTTATATCTACATCTTTATCTTTCGCGTGGTGTATCTGGGATGCTGTGCGTCGATTTCACCAAGGCGTCAAGAAGGATGTAGAAGTGGCCATCATCGACGGACGAGCCATCGCAGATCAAGCCGCGACAGCAATAGAGCTCCTTGAGCTGAGCTCGCCAACCCAGTAAGTCACCATCTTTTTTTTCTTGCACAGGGGTGGTGTCATTTGACAGATTTTGACTGCAGGAGGAACAAAGATTATTGGAAATGGCATCGATTTTCAGACGAGTCTCAATCAGTCCTTGTGCGTGGTTCAATACCTGGGACAGCTGTACTCGCTTCGATCCCTCTTCTTTCAATTCTGCGACATCTACCCTCTTATTTTCTCAAGCCAAGTTTCAATGGAATTGACGTCAAGAACCCTCTGACGGGGCTTGGGTGGGACTACACTGAAAAGAAGCTGAGTTACCGACGATTTTGTCGCGACATGTCGAATCGTTTCCATTGTCTCAATACAGAAGCACGATTGGCTGATTCCACAGCTGGATCTCTTGCTTTATCGTTGGCTTTTCTGCGTCCGTGGTTCCATCAAACAGCTGATATGGACCCCGATCTAGCTGTTCGGACGCTATCAAACCTTGCTTCTCTTATTGCTCAGTGGCCTGGGCATAGGTGGACGCGTGAACATCCTGAAATCTATAGTCTCACTTATGCTATGGCTGTAACATTTTGTCAGGAGCTACGCGAAGATCATAAACACTATGATAAAGAAGAAGTATCTCGACTTCAAGGAATAGTTAACGAATTATGTGAGGTGGTGAAAGAATATGAGGTCAAATTCAACTCCATGGACAAATCATCCAACTCAAATCAACCTGGAAAACCCAAGCCCATAATTTTTATTGACCCAGCTGCTCCTGCCTTTTCGCCACTGGCGAGGGATTCGGTATCTCCCCCAGCTCGCATCAGCTCGACTTGTGCAAGAATTCAAACCCCTCTCACACCCCCCGATACACCCAAGTCTTCTTCCTTCCCGTCATCTATGTCTACAACTATCAACAGGATCACTGAGACCCAGGATGGGATCATCGACTCATCCCTGAACTCAACGGTTGAACCTCAGGAAGCAACGAGTCGGGAAGTACCAGATACATCTCTTAGTGCCATAACCGCTTTCTCGATCAACGCCATGGCAAATCAATCGATACAACCATTTCAAAAAACCCTCGTCGATCTTTCCTCTTCCACCAGTCTTACTACTCCTAGGGTTGGCTCAATCGTATCAGCTACCCCGCTTGCCCGTCTTCAAAACTCGTTTGTTTTACCGGAATTGCAGCCTCAGCAGATTCCTTTACCTCTCTCTCCTTTCCAGGACATTATTATTGATCCAGGACATCGGCCTAGGAACATGATGTCGTCCTCGTCATCGATCATAGATGATTATAACTCATGGACGATGGTCTCTCAACTCAGTGACCTAGATTCAGACTCAGATGATCATACGCAAGTCAACCAAGACAGTTCGTATAAGGAGGAACTTCAAAATTTGGTTTTGAAGACTGAAATTGCGTCCGGTGACTCGTCTACACTCATCATTGCACCACTGCCAGCAGCCACGGATTCATGCTCGGAAGAAGGACCAGAATACATCCCTACTCGTCCCGTCTCTAGGACTTTTTCCGGGCCTCTCAAGCCTGATTATACTCAAATGAGCTTCATCCGTCAGGCGGTTCCTGAACAGAGGGGAATGCTCGAGACTGTGGCTCGTTTCGCTGCTGGATTCCTGATTGGAGCATTTATGACTGCCGCAGTTTTTAATTCGCAGCGCCGGATGATCGTTCATTTGACATGAATGTAGTAGTATTTCAGACGCTTCATACTTTATTTATTTCACGTCAAATCATGACTTGTTTAGTTTTAGGATTCCGTTTCATCATTATGAAACCTGTATGTTTTTTTTTACTTATTGCTGTATTTCTTTCCGTGTTATCTGTCGTGTAAGATATGGCATTGTTTCAATTAAGAGGACACCCAATTTTGCCTGCGGTTCAGTATAAGTTCAGAAGAAAAAAGTCTTCACAGCCCTATATGAAATGTATATTGACATTACAATAACCTGCAAACGCTCTCATGTTTCTGATCAATTAAGGATGGCAGTGCACAAAGCACAAAGATGGTATATGGACTGAGACCAGGTTGTTAAAACCAAGACGTTCTTGCTATACCTGAAAAGCCTCACTCGAGGGCTTTTTCTATTTTATTTTATTTTTTACCCTGCCGTCTGAAGTTGGACCCCTCCCCAAAACTCCTCAAACTTTCGGGGAACTACTAACATGCCAAATTCGTTGTTATTGTTGCTTGGCATGAGCAGCTCCAAGGTCAAAGCTCTACCACTCGAGAGAGCTGTGACCTGACGGGCATAGACGACAAACTTTCCTAGCTAGATTATGATGGTTCGGCCTCAAGAACAATAAATCTATCAGAAGGTCTCAAGTAGAAATAGTCACCGTCGAGCATCGTCCTTCTTTGACCGGGCTGCAGGAAGGGGATAATGAGTCAGGTTGATCACTGTTAAGTGAAGTTCCGCGCCCATGAGCAAGTCATTCTTGCAGTGGTTGAGTCAGGAAGTGCTTTCTGGTCGAGGACAAAATCAAGATGATCTCAGGGATCATCAACTCCTAAGCTTCTCAGATGGTTCCCAAACACCAACATTCAGTGGGCCAGCGAATGCACAACTTTGATTGTAAACTTTTCTATAGAGTTCCATGCAAATGTGTAAGGATTGAATACTTGACATTCAGACCGATAAATGATTCTAGATATCATGAGACGCACTACATCACCCAATCCAATATCCTTTTAGCCTCTGCCGCTCTCCGCTTCACAGTATCTTGGACAGTCTCTTCCCATATACTCCCCGGGTCTACATGGTCACCAGTAGGACTCCAACATGCTTTCGTATGCTTCTCGGCATCCTTGAAATCGAAAACCACACAATTTTGAATTGTGAGTGGTTTGCGTAAATCCCATCTTACAATCGTTGGCCGCTGAGGTATCTCATAAGGCGGTACTGCACTACGACCTCGGTGAAGGTCGTCAAAGATCAGTCCAATATCGTCTTCGTCAATAGGAAGTCGACTAGAATCGATTAAACATGATGTGAGCTGGGATAGACGACATCATGACATACTTGAGTTGTTCTCCTGTGAGTTTGGATTCACGGTGTAACAAATCACGATACATTCTCTCGTACAATTTCTTCCTATTCTTGATGGCTAAAGGATTAAGAATAGGCCTTTCAGCAAGCTCACAGAGGATGTAAGTAGCTGCATTCAGGCCAAAAATCGCGGGTAATGGACCTGGAAGATGGTCAGGATCAAAGAAGCCAACTAGGACATCACATACCAAGGACTGGCAGAATACGAACACGGAAATCATCGAAAGTACCCAACTCTTTCACCGGGCCCTTCCGGAATTCTTCCTCGGGTAGAGGAAGCAGCTTTACATCACCAGGTACCTCTGTAGAGTACACTACTGGAATACCACTGTTGACGCCGAGGAGGCGCAACCTCCGACGAACGGAACGAGCCAGCGGGTCGTAGACAGTAGAGGAAATGTCGCTAATTTGAATTCTTGTTGGATCACACTTGGCACCTGCACCCATGGATGAGAACACCTTGAGAATTGGTCAACACGAGCCGCAAGGGAGAGGCAAGAACGCACTCTAATTTTATTGTCGTGACAATACTTAAGTAAGTCAACTTTTGTCTGTATGTTGTCGATAGCGTCTAGGTCGAATCCCTAAGTCAAAAGAAAGTAAAGTTCCAAGTCTGAGAGACACAAACCTATCACCCAGTCAGCACCCTCTAACAGTTCACCTCCAGTCTCCTTCTTCCATAAATCGTTCACGGTCTCAACTTGTATCCAACCACATATCTTCTTCAATGCTTTTGCAACACATTCCACTTTCTTGGTACCCACATCACTCAATCCAGCCGTAGCATGACGGTTGAGCGAAGAAAGAGTAACCTGGTCAAAGTCAATGATCCGAATTTTGCTCACACCCCTGTCATCATCGAAACATTATACAGAGTATGGAGAGAAGAGGAGAATTACGACTCACGATCGTGCTAGCATTACAGCTGCCCAGCTTCCGACACCACCCGCACCTACGATTATAACGCGACTGTTCCGAATTTTGGTCATACTTTCTTCACTGAAAAACGCATAGTTTCTCGCGAGTTGCTCACGCATGAGTTCCTCGTCATATGAAAGAGGTAGACTACTTGATGATGAACCATCTTGATCTCCGAGTGTTCGTAGTCGTGGATTTGGACTGAATTCCGCAAAAGACTGCTTGATGTCTTCTTCAAGATGCTTCCTCCGCTTCTTTCTCTCGAGCGTGTTGTACGAAATCAGCAAGGTAGCCGTAGCCAGAGATGCAGCTAATGCGGTAACACCAAGTTGCACCTTGTGAGAGCCAAGGTCCAGCAAGGTCATTGTCCAAGTCTAATTCCCACAACTTCGGAACTCCGAATACGGCAGTGACGAAATTGCTGGACGATAGCTTCCCTCTTGTCAGATTTCGAATAGTTGACAATGAGCATTCTTCGGGGTAGCATTGACAGCAAAAAAAAATCATTACATTGAACAAGGAGCTACTAGAACCAATGTCAATTCAAACTCATCTACTGAATTCTCATCTACTGAATTATCGTTTCTCTAAAAATTAGACCTAGCCGTTCGAGGGGCGACCGATAGTGGTAACCTTGGGAAACATCGACTCGTCAAGACAATGAGTATCTTAATTATAAAAGAGCTGACCTTGAAACCAATCTTGGTTAACTTTTCGCTATCCACGAGTAAACGACCATCAAAAAGGAAGGCAGGCTTGTTCATGTTTTCGTATATATCCACCCAGTTAAGCTCCTTAAACTCCTTCCACTCAGTCGCAATTACGATGGCATCGGCGTTCTTGCAAGCTTCGGAGGCAGATCCTGCGATTGAAACGTACTTCTTGACTTGAATCCAGTGAGATGGTGTATCTAGATGAAAATATAGACACGTACTGTGATCAAGGGGAAGAAGGGGGCTAGCTTCTTGTAAGTCCATCCAAATCTGGCTATGCTGAACCTGAGGATCAAAAAGCTTGACCATGGCCCGTTCGGACAGGAAGTCTTTGACCAAGGTAATCGCTGCCGATTCGCGTGTGTCACCTGTATCAGCTTTGAAGGAAAAGCCAAGGACTGCGATCGTCTATAGGTGCGCGAATCAGTACATCATCCAGTGAGAAACGATTAACCGAACTTTGCCAGTAATCGTGTTGAACAGGTTGTCAACAACACGCTTGGAGAACCTCCTCTTCTGGTACTCATTCATCTCCACAACTTGTCTCCAGTATGCAGCAACTTCAGGGAGATGGCAACTCTCAGAGAGATAAACAAGATTTAGGATATCTTTCTGGAAACAGCTTCCACCAAATCCGACAGACGCCTTCAGGAATTTTGAGCCAATGCGAGAATCGTAGCCGATAGCATTGGAGACTTCATCAATGTTCGCACCCGTCGATTCGCAGATGGCGGAGAGTGCATTGATGGAGGAGATACGCTGAGCGAGCATGGCATTGGCAGCGAGCTTGGACAGTTCAGAGGACCAGAGGCCAACAGTGAGAATACATTCCTTACTATTAGCACACAACCCATGATCAAATAGAGTCTGCGAGTTCCAGATATGTTGACTTACGGAACCCAGTTGGCGTAGATTTCAGCGAGGCTTGCACATGCACTGATACCTTCAGGAGTCTGGAGTGACCCAATCAAGACCCGATCCGGCCTAAAGAGATCCTTAATAGCCGTTCCCTCTGCAAGGAACTCAGGGTTGGAGAGGATGTCAAAGCGGCAATTGGGTTTGGAGTTGGCTTCGAGGATAGTGCGCATGGACTCGGCGGTACGACATGGCACGGTAGATTTTTCGACGACAATTTTAGAACTAGTAGCGATTTTGGCAATGCTTCGGGTAGCAGATTCGACATAACTGTCAAGAAGTAGGCATAGTCAGTCACCGAGTCTTGAAATAGAGAAACCAGGAGAGAAAGAATGCATATACATATTGTTCTGGGTTGATTCCCTTACAAGTTGAACGGAGAGCCCTAGTGCAAGAGACACTCACTTCAAGTCGGCCGCGTAACCAGCACCAACACCACTTTTCTTCGTAGGGGTATTTACGCTGACAAAGATGAGTTGAGCCTCTTCAACTGCCTCTTCCACGTTGGTGGAGAAGAACAGATTACGACCGCGAGCCTGACGAACGACATCCTCTAGGCCCGGCTCATAGATCGGGAGATTAAAATCTGAGCTGTTCCAGGCATCGATACGAGTCTTGTTCAGGTCAACAATGGTGACTTTGATGTGGGGACATTTAAGCGCGATGACTGCGCAAGTCGGGCCACCTAGAAGAGATCAGTCACCGGAAATCTTCCCAGCGCATATATGCGCATGTATGCTGGTAAATGTGACAAACCAACGTAGCCAGCACCAACTATTCAGTTCAGAAATGTGAGATAATCAGTGCACTTGGGATCAACGGGTGGCGGCAGACTTACTGCAGCAAATTTTGGTGACCTTTACAGGAGACATGACAGAGTGAGAACTCAAGGAGACGATGATGGTAATGAAAAGAGACGAAGAAGGTGAGAAGGATTATGTATATGTATATGTAGGAAACTATAGATTGTTCTGCTAGCCTTCCCTGATCGGGTCTACTCCAAATTAAGACCGCTTCTGGGCCAAGAGATCAACGCTGCCGCCCGGCACCGGCCCATCTTGATTTCTCTTGATTTCTCATAAGACACTGTAGTCACAACATGATGGTAAAACTTTTTGCATACTTTTTTCGGTGAGCTACAAGAACACTCTTTTTGGACCAACTTCATACAGCAGAACTGCGGAAAGAACACATCATACTTCTTATTCACATTAAAATGGTAAGACATCTTGATTCACTCCTTTTTGTTATGCGACAGCAACTTCGTACAGGTACGTGCCGAGTAACTTGGTCTATGAGGTAGGCGAAGAAGCGCTTTAGTGACACTAGGAGACTTTAGTCCAAATATCTGCTCACCCCTTGGATATAGTTCGACTTGTCAAGCTTCTCATTGGTCGAACTGTGTGATGTCAGTCAGTCTTTGATGTTACTACTGCCAAATAAGAAACCCTACTGTGCTCCATCATCGCCACGACCCATGGGCAGCAGAAGAACGTTCACACCCAGGTTCTCAGCAAAAGTAAGTGTAACGGGGATCGAACCTCCTTCCCTCGTCAGATCAGGAGTCTGCTGGTAAACTAACTATAGTAGATGTTGTGTATACCACAGCGACAGATGACTCGGCGACATACTTTGGTAGCCCGCTTGGCTGCTTCAAAGTTCCAATGGTTATGATCTGTAACCCAAGGTTTGCCACCGTGCAAACACTCGATCTCGAGTTTATTTTTCGTGTCCAAGGATCTAAATAGCTCCTGAATATACTCAACGACGAGAGGGTTGACGTTTTCCGGTGTCTGAGGCGGAACAAGACTCATGAAGAGATGAATATTGTGTAGATGCATTAGAAGGAGGAATATCTAACCGAATGCTAAACTTTCCCGACACCTTTGCAGGAATGACTGTCTTAGCGCCTACCCCGCTAAAAGCTCCTTCAATCCCATGTATTGATAAGCTTGGTTCCCGCATCCTCCCCATTAAGACATGAACCTTGTCAGTAGACAGTACAATTTCGCCTCCTGTGGCCTTCTCTAAGTCCTGGATCGAGTAGTTTAAATTGGCATAGATCTTCCTATGTGCCATTAATATATCAAATCAATGATCATTTTTTCTGAGATGGGGAAATGAAGCCCACTTTTCTTCATCGGATGGAGGGGGGACTTTATCCTGAACACCAGGGATGAGAATGTTTCCCCGGTTATCAGTGAGCTTGCTCATGATGGAAATTAGATCCGTCATTGGCTCAAAAACCGTGCGCCCAAATACTCCTGAGTGTAAGTCACGACCAGGACCAGAGACAGTGACCTTGTAGTACGAGATACCGCGCAGGCCGTAGGTGAGAGCTGGCGTGCTCGTATTCAACCAATAGTTATCGGACTATCGCACCATTAGCAAAGAGCAAGACAACTGTGAAATGACTGTCACATACAATACAGACAGCATCTACACCATGGAACCAACCTCCCGGTTGACTCTCTTTTTGAACAAGCTCATCAAGACCCTCGCTTCCGCTCTCCTCCATACCCTCAAAACAACATACGAGATTGACTGGAAGATCTTTCTTCTTCTCGTGGTGCCACTGCAATACATTGACCCATCCAAGGACAGGCCCCTTATCATCAGAAGTACCACGTCCGATCAGCCGCCCAGTAGCTTCATCGATAACCAGCTTGAATGGCTCAGTGTCCCATCCATCGCTCATGAAGGCCTACGACAGACATCACAGATCAAGGTAAACTTGTAGCTGTCCTCTGCTCACTGGCTGAACATCAAAATGGCCATAAACAAGGATAGTCTTCTTGTTCTTATCATTTCCAATCCTTCCAAGTATGACAGGTGGAAGAGGTGATATTTGACCGTCAATTTCCTGAGTTCCTATATCAACAAGTCGTGTGGTTACTCCCACACTTTCAAGTTCTTGCTTGAGGAAGTTAGCCATCCTAATGACGTCTGAACGATGCGAAGCATCGCCGCTGACACTAATCAAATATCAGTGGTGTGTAATTGTCCCAATTTTAAGGATTATACCTTGGGATCTCAACAGCAGTCTTCAAACGTTGGATGAAAGAGTCAGCCTTTGAATCAACATATTCAAGGAATTCAGGAGGTGCAGGCATGATTGATCACAAAGATGTGTAATTGATCAAGTAGTCAAAACATTGTATCTATGATAACATATGAGTGATTGATCATCGCTCTCATCCATGTGATTGAACATAAATATCATTCTTCCGAACATGGAACATAGTGGGGGAGGTGTAGAATAATTATAAACTAATGTTATTTGTCCTAATTTACAACGATCAACAAAGACTACATCCTCGGTTTGGTATTCCAACATATAATTTCCACCAGGGCAGATAGATGTTCTCTCTGAAAACCCAACTACTAGGCCTTTACATTGTGGGTTCCTGAATCATGCTCTTCAGCGACTTTCAGATGTTTCATCTTCTCTGGGTTTTCTGAGCCAAAAATTCGTTCACGAGCAGCTGCATATCGTGCTTCTCTGTCTTGGATAGTCTCCCCAGACGACGAGGAGGATGACGCCATCCGATTCCCTGGAGACGGCGAAGAACTTGCCGGCCGCTTGAGGATGTGCATGGTAGGCTGAAATACAGCTGGCGGAGGGAAAATGACTGAACCAGTTCGAGACGACAACAATGTAGGCATTGGGGTAGTACCTTTGCTGTTCCTAACTTGATCATGAAGTATGGAGGTAGCACGCCAATAATCGGGGACTAGACCCACGCAGCTTCCCATATCTTCTTGTTCATATGCTCATCTGTGTCCACTGGAGAGTTGTATCTCATGTCCAGGTCCTCCTCTGGCTTTCCGATAGCATCAATTTCGTCTTCATCATCATCCTCCCAGTCGTCTCGTATAACCCGTGTCTTCTTATTGTTATTAAAACCACTTTCTGTCGTTGAGCGACTCAATTTAACTGTGTCTGCCTGAGCATCTGGTGGGGGATTGGGATTGAGCGACGTCGCCATCGCTGGCGGGAGCCAACCGTTATCTCCCTTTATGTGCTTATGTAAGTGAACGGGACTCTACCCTTGGGTGATCCGAGTTGATGAACTATACAGTTCCTCTCCCACCGGACAGACGAAATTCAGATCAAGCAAGTCAAGGCAAGTCTTATCGTCAAGTATGAGGTCTGTTGTCATTGATATTTGTCTTGCTCAATCCGCTGACATATCCCATCCAGCAAGCTCTCAGTGTCTAGCGTGCGGGGTTCCGTTAAAGAGCTTCTTGCTGCCTCTAATGGCGAAGAAAAGCGCAAGTTCGTCGAGACCGTCGAGCTTCAGGTTGGTCTCAAGAACTACGATCCTCAGCGTGACAAACGTTTCTCTGGGACTGTCAAGTCAGTAGCCCCCTATGTTTCGCCTCCATCCGGGTTTCATTGATCCGGCGTCTTAGACTTCCCAATGTCCCTCGTCCCCGTATGACTATCTGTATTCTTGCCGATGCTGCAGATATCGACCGTGCTAAGCAAATTGATCTCGAGTACATGTCAGTCGATGACTTGAAGAAGTAAGTGCCATCACTCATGACATTCTATAATATTGACCCCCTTCTCAGGCTCAACAAGAACAAGAAGCTTGTCAAGAAGCTTGCCAAAAAATACGATGCTTTTCTTGCCTCTGAAGCCCTCATCAAGCAGATTCCTCGTCTTCTTGGCCCTGGTCTCTCCAAGGCTGGCAAGTTCCCCACGCCCGTGTCGCACTCTGAGGATCTTACCACTAAGATCACTGAGGTTCGCTCTACCATCAAATTCCAGCTCAAGAAGGTCTTGTGCTTGGGTGTTGCTGTAGGCCACGTCGAGATGACCGATGATCAGGTCCTCGCCAACGTTATGCTCAGTACGTCTTGTTAATCCAAAAGTCATCATTATACTCAACTTCCATGATACGTCGTCAGGCATCAACTTCCTTGTCTCTCTCCTCAAAAAGAACTGGCAGAACGTCAAATCTCTTCACATCAAAAGCACCATGGGCAAGTCCATCCGCCTATTCTAAAATTTTTTAAATATTTTTCATCCGAGTGGGAGATAGAGGTTGCGATGTTTGGGCAAGTGCTGTCGTATTGCACAACATGGCCCCGCACGCTTCACCAACAGCACCTTGGAGAGGGTGTTGATTGGGAGCTGATGCGGCAGACTTGTCCTGAATCTCGTGTAACTTTTAATTTGCTTAATGTGCTGTGTTTTTTATGTAGAACCTATGAACTGGGTGACGGTGTTCGGGGCACTGATTATAGTTCAGCCGGGACTCATGAATGGTGAACTTTGATCTCAACTCAGTTGAGATAGACAGTTGGGTAGTGGTTTGTTTTTGTATGGCAGGCTTGTTTGTGTGGCCAATCAACTAAGGCACATCCTGGAGAATACTGTGTCATATTAGGATGACAGTGCTGGTTGTAGCTTTGAAGATGATTGGTCAATGAGAAATAGCTGTGTCTGGCCTGTGATCAAGAACAGTAGACATGTTGCACCACCTATGGCTGAGTTTGTGAGAGTAATGGATCTTTTGCAACAGGATTGTCAGGTATGCTTTCTTTGTTGCCCTTTTGTCAAAAAGGACAACCACTAACTTTATTTTTCCCTCAACGAGCTGTGTGCTATACAGGTTAAGTCATAAATCTTATCCTTCAGGATTGTCTGCCAAAGGTACAGCTCTAGCTATTGAACTATATTAAGAAAATTATCACTTGGCCTTCTGGAGTTGTGTTTCAAACTCAGTTCAAGGTTGGATCGTTGTGATGCATATAACCAGCAAGAGACATCTTGATATCAAGTACGCATTGACCGCAAATAATCGCCGAAACTGTCGATTGTCATGCATTAAATTATAGGAACCATTAAAGTAAAGACCAGTAGGATACAACCGAAGAGAACGTTATAACGAATCTATGATGCTGAGGGTTGAACGAAACATACATGCTTACTCCGGCTTTTCTTCTTTATGTGCTATTGCATTCGAGTCACCGGATTCCAACTTTTCCAATTTGACGCGTTCGTATGCACCCTGTGAAGAACCATTCGCAGATGGAGAAGACTCTTGATGTTTGATCCAAGTATACCAGATTGAACCGAGGAGGATTATGGCGATCGACGATGCACGACCACTGGAAGAACCATTAAACATGGACAGTAGTAAAGGGGGGACTGGAACGTACGTAGTGATGATATCGTGGAATAACCACATACCTAGGAGGGAAGCTGCAACCCCACGAACGGCGGAGGAAATCATGTGTGTAATAGGAGAGGTTACTTTAATTGAGAGGAGACTTGCAATGCTCATGAGGAAGCCGAATAAGCCCTGACAAAGAATGAGCTTCTGATCTAAATGTCGGAGTCAAAATGAACGTACAGTGATCATAGAGCCCCAGACAAAAGTCGTCAATGGGCTCAACCCATCATCAGGTCGGACAAGTTCATCCAATCCAAAGAATAGCTTCAAGATCGCTGGCACCTCACCAGCAAAAAGAATGATAGGTGCGAGAACAATAGCACTGAGAAGGTTGGTATACCAAGATAGTAGGAGGGCACTGCCATTGACGACGTTTAGGCTTTGTTTAATCACAACAGAGTGGAGGGCAGTAATGACTGAACTGGCGACACCGAATAAGATGCCTGTCATAGAAACAACGGTGCCGTCTAGAAAGACACCAATGAAAAAACCAACTGTGACTACGGAACAGGCAAGAATTATGAACAGTGACGGCCTGGTATGGAGGAAGACATATGAGGTTGTGACTGTGAAAGGAAGCAAAAGTCCGCGGGCAACCTGGTAGAAAGAGGCATCGACATATTTGAGGGTAAAGTTACTGAAGCTGTGTATCACCTGAGTCGGGGAAACTTGAGGAACGAGGAAGAGGACGGACCTGAGACCAACGACATTAAGGCCGACCATTGCCACAAGACCCTTACATACAGCTAGGTCGAATGAGATGCGGTCTGGTAGTAGACGCAGGAAGTCTGAGACAAGAAACAGAACCACGGCTATCATGAGCTGTGTCCCGAGGAAGAACAGGGGTATATCCGTCGCGTTCAACACCCATTTATTGCTGCGTGCGGTATTAGTATGAATTTACCGACTTGCTAGGAACATTTACACGATTACCATCTACAAGTCATGTCAGTGTCTGGTATTTCTCAAAGCCCGATGGGACTACAGACCGCGAGAGCTGCCACAAGATAGAAAAGCACAACGCTGGTCTGAGGTGACCTTAAGCATGTGGGTACAGAGCCAAGATTCACCACGACATACCACCATAGCCTTTGAGGCTGGGTTTTGCTGAGCCATGTTGGAAACTCAAAGTGGTAGAGAAGGCGTGGGAAGCATTGATAAATGAAAATAGACGTTGGCTTTTATTAAACCCATTTATTAACGCGTCTGGCATGTCCGACGACGCTGCTCCCCAGCCGACCCCTGCCATACAGCAGGCCTGTAAGCCACTTAATTGACTGTAATATAATGTGACTAACACACATCGCAGCCCCGGATGACACAATACGGATTCTCCTCGCTACCGACAACCACGTTGGCTACAACGAGCGTGACCCAATACGCGGCCAGGACTCTATCATCACCTTCGAGGAAATTCTTCAGCTGGCTGTGAAAAACGATGTCCGTCATACATGCGTACTTGCTCCTCACGCCCCGACATCAGCCCTGAACATTCACAGGTTGATTTTATCCTCTTGGCAGGCGATCTTTTCCACGAAAACAAACCCTCAAGAGAATGTCTCTACAGAGTCATGGCTCTCTTGAGAGAATACACTATGGGGGACAAACCTATCCAAATCGAGTTACTCAGCGATCCCAATGAAGGGAAAGCAGATAGCTTCTCGTGCGTCCGCGTTCTCGTTACAACAGCTTCCGACTAAGCTGACAGTCTTGTATCTGAAGATTTCCAGCTGTAAACTATGAGGACCCAAACTTCAATGTGGGGATACCTGTCTTCTCAATACACGGCAATCACGACGACCCGCAGGGTACGGGTGCAGACGGTGCTCTCTGCGCATTGGATGTCCTCTCTGTCTCCGGACTTGTCAACTATTTCGGCAAAATCGACCTTCCAGTGTCTGACACGAATGCTAATGTCACTGGAATTGCCGTGCGTCCGATTCTTCTGCGCAAAGGGAACACTTACTTGGGCATGTATGGTGTCGGTAATGTCAAAGATCAGAGGATGCATTTTGAGTTGAGGAGCAATCGCGTTAGGATGTACATGCCGAAAAATAAAGATGAATGGTTCAATTTGCTGTTGCTGCACCAGAATCGGTAAGTCACTTGGTCCATGTCCTGGCTTTCTCTTATATAGGTTTCAGTGTCAAGCATGGGCCACAAGAGTTTGTACCCGAGGGCATGTTTGACGATAGTGTGAATCTTGTTGTGTGGGGACACGAACACGATTGTCGTATCGTACCCGAACCCGTCGCTGGAAAGAACTACTACATAACCCAACCCGGTTCTTCTGTTGCTACATCTCTCGCTGACAGTGAAGCTTTGGAAAAGTGAGCCCCATCCTTCTCTTGGAGATTCTTCTCCCTCTTAATCACACGACACAGACACGTCGCCCTGCTAGAAATTCAAGGGAAGGAATTTCAACTTACACCCATATCCCTGCGCACGGTACGACCCTTTGTCATTGAAGACATTCACCTTGTCTCTGCCTCTGAAGAAGAAGACTTCAGTATTTCTGACAATATTGAAATTGCCAAATTCCTCAAATCGCGTGTAAACACGCTAATCGAGAAAGCCCAGGAACAATGGGAAGAACGGAATGCCCAAGCAAAGGCGGCCGGTGATCCAGAACTACCACGTATGCTCCCTCTCATTCGTCTCAAGGTATGTCCCTCTATTTTGTTTCCCCGTCTCTGACATACAAGAAAATAGGTAGATGCGACAGGTGTTACCGAAACATTCAACCCCATCCGCTTCGGCCAAGAATTCCAAGGTCGTATCGCTAATCCTCGTGATGTCTTAACATTCCACCGCAAAAAATCCGCTCCAGGAACACGGTCAGGAAAAGTAGCCATAGACCAACCAGAGCTGAGCATAGACGATCCAGAGTTGAGTGTTCAAGAGAAGCTAGCCAAAGTGCGCGTGCAGACGTTGGTGAGAGAATATTTATCCGCTCAGGAGTTGCAGTTGCTTGGGGAGAGTGGGATGAGTGATGCAATTAGGATGTTTGTGGATAAAGACGATACGCATGCTATCGAGCAGTGAGTTACACTAGTTCTCGGTTTTCGGGCCAATTCATGAAGGTTTATCTGTAGACACGTGGATAAATTCTTGAACTCGTTGATGAAAAGTGTGATGAAGCAGGATGACATGGGCGAAGATGAGCTTGAAGAACTGGTACGTAGTTCTCTGACTGTTGGGCGCACCGGAATCTTTCTCATGCCATTTTTGATAAGTATAGCTGGCAAAGGCAAAAGAACAGCATGAGCAACAATACATTGAAACTCAGGCAAAAGCCAAAAAATCGAAGAGTAAGGTGAGAGAAGCCTGTCTCTACTCCACCACCATGCACTCTCATACCTTCGTCCTGGCCATCTAGGCAAAAGCAGCAGAATCAGACCCAGAACCAGAACAATCCGACGATTCCATGCGTATGGAAGTCGATCATACCAGAGCTGATAATTCCGACTTCGACGCCTCAGACGTTCCTCCATCAGCAACAAACAAGAAAAGAGGCACAAATACAGCTAGCAACAGAGGTGGCAAGATCACAACAGGCGCTGGAAGAGGGAAAAAAGCAGCTGCAACAAAAGCCCCCACGGTGAAGAAAGCCACAGGAAGAGCAAGGGAGAAGAAGATTGTTGTCGAGGAGAGCGATGAGAGTGCTGAAGTTATTGATGTGAGTGAGGAAGAGGAGGAAGAGGAGGAAGTCGTTCAGGTCAAGAATACCAAGCGGACGAATAGATCTGCTGTACTTGGGTTCGTGGGCATCTTGAAGTTCTTTCTGTATGTTCGTCCTTCGTGGATGCTGATTTCTTTTTTATGTAAATTACAGTCAGTCAGTAGCGAAGAAAGCTCCGGTAAAGAGAAAGACGACTACTTCAAGTAATAACAGAATGCAAGGTCAGCTGAATTTCCAGCCTGTGGGAGCTGGAAGTGGTAGTAGAAGTGCGAGGGCAGCTGCTACCAAAGCAAGAGGTAGAATGGTGGTGAATCGCTAACGCTTTTTGTTCTGATATGGACACTGATTACTGTTTTCAGGTGGATGATAGTGATTAGCACCATTTTATTGGGTCGAAAAATGCATTTTCAGTATTTTTTGTTGGGTCAATCAGAGTTGGAGATGGATACAGAGAGATTTGATAATGGTGTGTTTGCATTAGGAAGTTTGATCGGAGAAGTCACGGAAAACCGTTCATGCATGTTTCAATGATTTCCTGAGTGAAGTTTCCCTCTATTCGTTACCTAATGTCTCTTACATGTATTTTTCTGCATAGCTCGTGTAAAACTTGATTATTCATTGCGACAGGATACAGTCTGATCTAGTACATTTATAATGTTGCTTACATCAAGGCAACCGAGTAGACTCAAAAATGGACGACTTGACTCAAGGTACACTCACAACTCGAGCTAGCTCGCGGGCATGTTTCACACTAAAATCCAGTTGCCTGATTGAGGTATGATGACATATACTTTGCACAAAAATAGATTTGCAACTGAGTGGTTCCGAAATTAGGCGAGTGCTTGGAAACGTACACATCAGTCTCACTATGTGGAGGTTGATACGCTCGATCCTCGGACGAATGAGGATAAGTCCGAATAGCCAGTTCTCAAGCCTCGGGCGTAGTGTCGGACGCAGTTTGAGCTCAACGGCCGTAAGCCAAAAACAGCGTGTAGTGATACTTGGCTCCGGATGGGGTGGTTATGGGTTACTTCGGGGGATTGACAAAGAGCGATATGGTGCGTGCGTGTGTTTTCTGTGATTCCAAAAACCTACTATGATCAAGAGATGACCCCATGAATTTTTGACTAGATGTTGTTGTCATTTCTCCCAATACTTATTTCAATTTCACACCACTGCTGGCTAGTACATCAGTTGGGACTTTGGAGTTTAGAACTGCCGTGGAACCAGTAAGCCATCATATTTATCTGCATATTGGATAGGTCTCCCCAACTTGGTTTCTTCCTAGGTTCGTAAATATGTACCTGCCGCGGTATGCGAATTTGGCTTTTTGTCTCCACATGTTTAATCTTAATCAACGGAAATATAGACATATTATCAAGCGTGGTGCGATGAAATAGGTACGTCCTCGTCTTACCTTGTTCTGGAGACCTTTTGTCAAGCCAAGACCAGATTTTGAACGCAAGACATTGATTTGTGTTCGTACGCTTTCGTGGGTGGGATTAGCCAGAAGTTAAACATAAAAATGTCAATTAGATGCCGGCTACTCGCCCCATAACAGGCAGGGAAGCAGATCCAACTACAGCAGAAGATCCAAAAGAAGAGGCTTCATACAACACACCTTTCACACTGCAATATGACAAATTGATCATAGCTGTCGGTGCATACTCACAGAGTGAGGAGAATCAGATATTCCTTTCTTCTATCATGTTGATGGAGACCTACAGCATTCAATATCCCTGGCGTAAAAGAACATGCACACTTCCTCAAAGACGTCAAAGACGCCCGTCAGATTCGGGGTCGGATCCTGGAATGTGCATTTTTTTCACTTTCCAATAACCTATATTCTTATTCGGGTTATATACCTAGGTTTGGAGCAGGCGAACCAACCCACTCTGTCAGACATACAACGCAGGAACTTACTCAATTTTTGTATTGTTGGTATGAACCAAAGTCGAGTGCGGTGTAAACGTTGAACCGATCGTTGCATACAGGTGGTGGACCTACTGGCGTAGAATTTGCAGCAGAATTACACGACCTCCTTCAGACTGATGTTCGGGCCCATTATCCCAATCTCGCCAGATTTGCCAAGATCACTATTTATGATGTAGCCGATAGCATCCTCACTAATTTTGATCGGTCGCTGGTAAAGTGAGGTTGTTGTTCTAATTGTCTCCATTTCACTCACTTGTAGAATTTAGATATACTGAAAAGACATTCGCTCGTGAAGGTGTGAGCATTCTTACAAACCATCACGTAGAACGAGTTGAGGCGGTATGTTGATCCTGCTCGTCAGTCATTGTATGTCGTTATCGGTTATCTCGTAGGGAAAATTGCTCGTCAAAGAGCTTGGTGAAGGTTTGGAAGTTTTAGGTTCGTGAGGGAAGTTGTTTGCTCATCAATAAATTAGTGCCATTTGGTCTTCTCGTTTGGAGTACGGGTCTGGCATCTAATCCTTTGATCTCAACAATCACGAATGTGAAAAAGAACCACATGAGGCTTGTTTTATCTTGAATTTTATACTCTCGGCCCAACCAGCTGATTTTGACCGTATAGTTTGTATACCAATGATCAGCTCAATGTCATCATGAAGGACACAAACGAACCAAACAGAGATGTCTGGGCCATTGGTGATGCTTCTAATATGGAAGATGCACCACTTCCAGCAACTGCACAAGGTGTGCATCTCGACGTCTACTTTGCTTTCCTTCCTTCATGGAACATCCATTTTCAACAGTTGCGAGTCAGAAAGCGAAATACTTGGCCTCCAAGTTGAACAAAATGGCCATAGATGTGGAGTGTTCAAAACCTTTTGTTTTCCATAACCAGGGCAGCCTTGCGTATATTGGAAACTGGTCTGCCTCCTCGTTCATCGTCCTCTTTTTTCTGATAAACTAACTTAGAAACAGGAACGCCATCTATGATCGGTCATCAGCTTCACCAAATGGCGGGAAAGATCAATTCATGTCAAAGGAGACCGGGCGGCTAGCTTGGCTCTTGTGGCGCTCCGCATATTTCACTATGACACTGAGCTGGCGGAATAAGTAAGCCCGTCACCAGGTCAAATGTCACCGAAGTTTTTAATTCTTGCAGAATTCTGGTGCCGACCTACTGGTTCCTGAACTGTGAGTGGTGTTGTGCCTTGGAATTGAACTTGTGACGTCACATTGGTTTGTAGGGATATTCGGTCGGGATTTAACTCGGTTTTGATTGACCTTCATGTACGTCCATCTGTCGATTTGTATGTCTAGGTTGTTACAAGACTTGACGAGTTTCCGGAACTCGACCCGCCTCCCTATCGAATATTTATTACTATCGATTTGTGCCAAAAATGTATACATGGTGTCTCAGCAATTAATTGGTGGTTCGGGGAAGGTTACCAACTAATGAGTGCCGGTTGCTTGGTTGTGTTCCTTCGAACTTTTCCAGAAGAAATCCTGTTGAAGGATCACCTTCTCTGTTACGTCACTCGCCGTTTGTATCCGCAAGTCCGCCAGAACGTCTCGGTAGGTTTGGTCCAGGTTCTTTGAGGCTTCAATGGCTCCCTTAGTCTGATCAAAACCGATGTGGGCGATGTGTTTGAAGGAATTCAAGGTGGGGGGAGAGACCATAGTGGCTGAAATGCCAGCGACCTTGGCGGGAGGGAATGAAGATTCTTTGAGGTTTAGCTTGCTGCTGAGGCTACGTAACCGGCCCTTTGATAGCGTGGCTATGATGGTATCCGAAAAGTAAACCTCATACCTTTATCAATTGGAACTTTTGAGGACGTACACGAAGCTGTGGTTGCGGCTTTGACACGGGTAATTACCTCACTCGAGAACACTTCTGACTCTCTATCATCAGCAAACAGGAATCCGTACTTCCTGCTCTGGAAAACCATGTCAGCTTGAGGTATGTGTATGCGTGTGGATAGGAAAGGGTGGGTTCAAGAAAAAATCCACACTCACGCTGCCTTGGAAAACATGAAAGAACGGTCGATCGAACTCATAATTGAATTTGTAACCGGAACTCAACGGGAGCTTGAACTTCCAAACGACTTTATCGGTTTCATCGTCAACGAGCTGGAACCACCACCCTCTTCCTCCTCCATTCGCTTCAGCTTTCTCTCCATTATCATTATTGTTATTATCAAGTGTCGTTTCGGTAATTGTGGTCCCCACCCCTGCACAATCATGATCATAGCCGAATACCAATGTACCCTTCAAATGTGAGTAAACCCATTGATTTCCATTATTTTTACACTTGGCCCCAACCCCTCCAAGTCTCAATGCTCCAAAGTGATTGATATTTGATGACGCGAGTTGCGTACTGTAGTATATCCTTACGCTGGCTATGGCGTGGAGAACATATGTCCCTGAGGTCACTCCAGGAAGGAGATAATGCACGGGATTCAACGTCGTACAGACGTGTGCCACACTGAGGCTGCCAGACCGTCCTAGTAGGGTGGTGGGACGAGACGAGATCAGTTTGCAGTCTCTCTTGTGTTTCCCTGTTCCGCTGAACAACGAGGTCTGTGACACAGATGATCCTGAAGAGGATGCGGAACAAGTCATTTGAGTCGAAGTCGACATGATGACCGAAATAAGGTTGATACTTGAAGCAAGCAGTAATTTACAGGAAAGAGAAGCTGATAGAGTCCAATTGGTGCTGTTTGCAGGGTGCACTAAAGCTTCTTATTCACTGACCGCAGGAGCCTTGCAGACGTCATGGAGGCCATGAAACGCTTCCATTTGTGAGGATCGTACATGAAGCATATCGGTTGAAATGGGCACATGTTTGACAATCCGACACATGGTACAGAAGCAGCATGGCGCAGTGGTAGCGCGCGGGGCCCATAACCCCGAGGTCACTCGATCGAAACGAGTTGCTGCTATCCATGAATAGTTCTTTTTATCCAAATTTTATATCAATTACGTCATTCAGTACGACGGATTATTTCTTGTTGAAAACCCCCAAAGAAAGATTACAGCGACGGGACAGGAAAGTATTGATCACTACGAAAGTCCCCAGTGCCCAGCATTCTGAGCTACAAACCCAGCCTGGACGAACTGACCAAATGGATTGCTATTCATCGAAGGCAATGTGACAGTCCCATTACCAAACTTTGTGTTTGGCATGATAGGCACCTGGTGGACCTGCCCATGTGCTCCATTCACGATGGGCTGGGAACCCGATACCAAATACTCTGGCGTAGTACCTCCCATTCCAATGTTGCTTCTAGCATTAACGTTCAAGGCGGAATTCGGCTGCTGCGCCGTCGATAAGAGTTGTGGACTAGGTGATGGGAACAGCGGATTTGGACTGTTGTTTGGGCTCAATGACAAAAATTGTGGCTGTTGGGGTATACTTAGAAAGGATGGTTGCGGCTGGTAAAACGGTACTGCAGGTGATGCTTGTGGAGGTACCTGCATCTGGAAAAGGGGCGAGCTACCAGGAGGGCCGAGATTGGAAGGTGTCATAGGTGATGTAGATTGGAATGAGGGACCCGATGTCGATGGAGTGAGAGAACTGTGAAGTCCTAATGGCTGCTGCATTAACATGTTTGTGGCAAACGGCTGTTGATGGAAAGAACCAACTGGCGATAGTCCTGTCACATTATTGTAAGGGTTTGCATACATCCCAGCCGCCATTGTGGTCCCACTCAAGTTAGTAGTGGGAGCCTGGTACTGCAAAGGAAGTGAGGCATTTGTGGAAGGTCCCTGAAGGGATATCAGATCCGCCCAAACGCCCTCTGACCTGGTGGGTGCAGAGGACATCGATGCGACAGGATGAGAGGCAGATGAAGGGAAAGGTTTCTGGAATACTGTTCGAGATTGAAACTGAGAATTTGTCGTCGGAAACATAGTAGCTACTATGTCAGTTGATGTACTTGGTTCAGAAGGCGCCGATCCAAACTTTTCTGAGACATGAGTATATGATGAGTTGGCACGTGGAGCGACGGACGAAGCAGATCTAGAGGGTCCCAATCTTGAAGCAACAAAGGCCTTTTTGTCTATAAACCGCCTGTGTTCGTATTTTGCTGGGGAAAGATGAGAATAGGTTCATCTTGGGAGATTGATCACGCGTACATCTGATATATTGTTCTAGGTCATTGTCCCGAGCCGGATCATCTAACCTAGGAGGAGGTGGATTCCGAACCTCGTTTGGATTGTAGATAGCGTTGGATTTGACGTTTCCTATCTCTTTCATGTTCTAAAGGTACTTTAAGAAGCAGGTGATTGAGAATTATAGAGACTTACATCCACTTGTTCCTTCGTCCACGAGTCCAAGGTGATGCTTTTTCTATTGTTAGGTTAGCCTGTGCCCATTTTTAGGGCAAATGTACGAACACTTTGGAGACATGCGTCCCAATTTTGCGGTGAATACTTGCACATGAAACGCTAGACGGTTTGTGAGTTGAGATTATAGAGGTATCAGTGGGTAGCGCACCAGATGAAAATTCCCAAATTGAATGATGCCCAGCGTGGATTCCTCGCCTTACAATCCGCGCAAATATCTGAGGAAATGATTTAGTGAGTTTCATGGATGTCTCAGGAACATACCGTTTCCGGGTTTTGATACGAGTTCCGAGAGCAAGCGCTGATTACGGTCTGCAGCGAGCCTGCTCATAACGGGCTATGGTAGAGGAGAGAACGCGAACGTGTGACGGGTAACGTCATCTGGTTATTATTTTGTCAAGTCCTACATGTCCAACCTTAGTCGTCTCACAAGGCCATGCCTTTACACCCATGTGCATGTATGTCTGCGATTTTCTTGTAAACCCAGCCTGATTGTCTTTACCAGTTTCATAATCGTTCTGGATCTTTTGTCGAATGGGCACAACGTGACATCAAACCAGCCTTACTGGACCCTTCTCATCCAGCTGCGAGGATGCATCCAAAGAATTTTCCTATGACACGAGATGCCTACTTTTGTTTTCGCGCGGTTCCAACTGCGACTCTGATCAAGCCAGAAATCGTCGTGCCCCCTTCCAAAACCAAGATCGACCTCTGGGAAGATCGTGTTGCGCGTGCCTCTGCAAGGCGGAAAGAAACCCCGTTGATGAAATCTTTGGCAAATTATTCGACCTCAACTGTATCCCCACATCTCCTAGGATTTGTCACACCACCTATCTTGACCGCTCATCCTCGAGGTTCAATACCCACAACACTCTTTTTTATGACCAGCAAAGCTCGTACACACAAGCACTGTGTAATACGGCGAAAACTCCGCACGAAGACGAGAGAAACTATGAATCTTATCGTGACTCGTGGTGCCAAGGCCAAAGATCCCGGCTCGAATGTCACAGAACTGGTCTTTGACGACGACGAGGTCCGGCAGCGAGGGGACAAGTGGCTGCTTCCAGGTATCTCCCTCGTGCCCTTCAAGAGTACTGATCTGATACACCTGTAGACTGGGCTTACATATGCTACCCTGAGGCCAAAATCTTCAAAGCTCCTTATTCTGAACTCATACAAGCAATGCGTGGGTCACTTGAGCGTATTTGGCATGCCGGCATGCGCCTTGAAGAGGCATGGGCTGAGACAGAAAAGCAAAAGCAAGCAGGCTCTCCTTTATCTCTTGCTAGAAATTCATCTTATCAACTCAATGCTGATACCTATTCTTTGAAAAAAACAAAAAGAACGAAAGGTGCCAGTCACAAGCCTCCGCTATTACATTGATGACATTACCTGTGTGACTATCTACACTCACTGCTTTAACTGCTACCATTCTCAGCACAACATAAAATCGTGACCATAGTATTCCCGTACGCAAATGCGGGGAGGACCTAGCACTGAATCGCTGCCTGAAAAACCACACATTCTATTCGTAGTAATCGCCTTCTAAAACACAGTCACATGTAAACTTTACTCCTTCCTCCTGCAGACACGTCCCTGATATTGGGCCCTCTTTAGCCCTCCGCGTCTTAGTACTAGATTACTTGTTGCGGAATAGAAATGCCGAATACAAAAAAACAGTCACATGTCTTTGCATCTTCTGATCCCACCTCAAACGATTATACAGAAAATTCTTTACTGATTTTTTTCCACTTGATATCGTGCTTAAAAAAAGCAATGGAATCAAAGCAGCCAACACCTTCTCCCCTCGAACTATATGCATCCTACCCATTCGACACGGATGAAATCTATCAAGTACGCACCCAAAACCACATCACTCCCCGAGACCTTTCGCGCTGAAAAAAAAAAAACAAAAAAACTGTAACTTGACTTCATTTATTCTGTGACACACAACAAAAAAAGCAAGGCCTCGTTCACATCCTCACAAATGATTCGATCTACTCGAATGCAATTTCGGTGACCGAGAGGGAGGAGATAGTCAGACGAACACGAGTATTCTACTTCAACAAGTACGGAGGGTGGTCCTTTTACTTGTTCTCGACATGACCTTTTTTTTCGGGGTATTCACATACATAACGATATGCAGGACATCAGGAAACTCGATCACACTAGACGAAGCGAGGGAATACGAGGCGTGTTTGCAGGAAGGACCTACATCCAAATTACCAGCAACCGTCGTACCGTTGCCCGCGTCATCATCTTCAGATAAACTCGATAACGAAGAGGATCCTCGAATCCTGACGTTCGCAGAGCTCAAAGACCTGATTGAGACCGGTCAACTTGACCAAATCCCTAATAATAAAGTCATCCCAGATGGTCTCAATGTTAGTATACCTTTACCCAGAGAATAAAGGTCTCACAACATTCAACAGGAGGCATTGCCAAGCCCATCAACAGCACCAACACGCAAGAAGCCTTGGGAGATTCAATCTGAAAACCCAGATATTAACCCATCAGCCCAAGAGTCCATCCATCTTACTTCAAACAGTGGGGTGTAATTCATAGCATTGACAGGCTTCATAAACTGCGACTGCTTATAGTATACACGAAGAATAAGACATACGATCAAGACCAAGATATCCGCGGAAAATGAGAAGCGGGCAGGACTTCAAACAAAAAGAAAGAAGAAAACGTCTGTTAAAATCGACCAGGACACAGGATGGATACAATAAAAGGCAGATAGGACAAGAACAAGCACAGAAAGGAAATCTTTTCATCCTCTTATCTGTTAGGTTGTGTCATGCAAACCTACATTGTGGTGAAGGCGTAGTTGTGTCTGCATATTTTATAAACCCGAATCAACTGCTCATGCAGAACAGAGATGGGATTCCAAATCATTAGACAAAGCCCTACAGAGCGTGGATGGCCAGACAAAGCATCCTTTCCGAAAGATTCAAGACATCCTTGGTTGGACTACAGGATATCCCCTTTGGGGATGTATGTATGATGTGGCCGCTGAGTAAACACACCGCCGACCTGTGACGAGAAATATCTCATGAATGCTTCAAGCGTTCAATTCTTGGAGCCATCACCATGCTTGACGCATTAACGTAAACGACTGCGCCAAGACGGGCAGTCGAGTGGTTTGAGATTGAGATGAATGATTACTTTGTCCAGATGTCGCTTGTCTAGCATGTCCTTGAGGGCTCAACGACAAGCCTCCGGAAGCGTAAGTGGATCCATTAACAAAAGGACTTCCGTAAGGTCCTGGTGCTTGACTCCCTGAGGCCGCCCTAATACCGTTATTCAACAATGGGTTATTTATCGTATTGGAGGATGACATAGACAGCGGAGCGAGAGGACCCATATCTGTTGGATGTAAGACTGGTAGCTGTTGCTGTGAAAGACGACTGATGAGTGGCTCTTGTAATTCAGCCTGATTCAACACAGGATAGCGTTGATGTGGGGATGAAGTGAGCGACGACAAGCGCTGATGCTGATATTGATTATGAAATCCGGGAGTCATTGATGCATGCTGAGATGATACTAAAGTTTGAGGACTTTGCATACCACCGAGTGGGCCATGCTGAGCAGGATGAACAGCACTGCTAGCGAAAGACGAAGACCACGGTTGTGGAATACCTGTTTGGTATTGTTGAGGTAACTGATATACATTCTTTGGAGGGCTTCCGGCAGCAAATTTTAATGGTTGTTCGTCTGAGGATGCGGACCAGATGGACTGCAAGAAGCGTGACTGGGATGTAGAATCGCTTGCCTTGAGTCCAAGCATGACATCTTTTAGTAGATCTTCAGCAGTCGTGGCATGTGGAGCAACAGACACATGTGCTGTTTGAGGTTGAATGGCAGACCTGAGTAATTGAGTGGGGGATTTAGGAGACAGCGTAGTTGAACTGTTTATAGTCTGAATCTGGGCTGGAACAGTGGATGCAGTAATGGGTACAATAGACCCATGAGACGGAGGAGACTGCATCGGTTTGAGTACAGGGGAAGGTGTAGGCCTGAAACATTGTCATAATCACACATCAAAACAAATCTAGACAGAAGCTCACTGGAGGTAGACAATTTCCTCATCATCCTCATCATCATCATAATCATCTTCCAACACTCTGTTGTCCCGCGCCCGAATCGCTTCTTCAATAACATCCTCATCTGTAACAGAAGCTGCTGTAGTTGCATTGTCATCCTGATCTGATTCTGGTCCACGGTCTGGGTGACTACTGGTCCGTCTCTCTTCTATCAGCCCATAGTTCAGAACAAAATGATCGCTTTCTAGCTTGACAAGAGAATTCTTGGATAATCATGACATCAATACATCATCAAAAAATATGGTCCAAACTCACAGGTAGCTCTGCTAATATTCTTGCATCGTCCAGCAAATCGTGAATTCTCATCAGATGTTCAGCATTGGGATGGGGTTTCTCTGAAATTGTCTGACCACCAGTCGCATTTCGTGTGCCAATGAGTTTCTTCAATGGTAGAAAGCCTCGCATATCGATGTCCTCATCGAGAGGAGAGGTTAAAACAGGCAAGTTGCTCTTCGGGAAAGCCTCCATCAGAGCGCATATAAAGTCAACATAACGGGACCAAAATTCGATCGTCTTAACTGAGCATTTGCTAATCTTATCAGGGTGCTCCTTTGACACCTTGACACCCCCCCCCTTCTCTTCGAATATTGCGATATACTCTGGATCCTTCATCAGAGTCCCATTGTTTGCCCTAAGCCATTTCCCTGCAATCCTCAGGCCAGGTAGTGTCCTCCTGAATGTTGCGGTGATTTTGAGCGCGAGCTTGTCATCATTCCCCACATCGACGTCAGAAGGAGGCGGTACTGCGAGCTCTGCTATACCAACGCTGAGTAATGTAGAATGAAGGTCGTATATATGCTGAATAATGTGCCAGTCGAGTAGAATAGGGGTATTATCCGGTGGTTGACGATCCGTCTTGGGGCGGATCATACGGTGTTTGTAGAATGCGCCTTCCGAGAGGACAATAATCTGAGTGATAGTATCTTCCGATAGCTTTCGGCCGGACACGAGCATATTAAAATCATGGTGGACGAGTTGGACGAGTTTGGCTCCAATCGAATCCATCCTGTGAGCAGGTGAGAGGCAGCTCATAAGAACAACTACAAAACACGTACTTTTCAACGCCTCTCTCGGCTCCTAAGCGCCACAGTGCATGTAATGTAATGATCCGCTCTTGAAATGTGTTGACTAGGATATGAGTTGTCATCCCTATATCAAGTATCTTCTCTCGTTCTTGCTGGTCGTATTTCTTCCAGGTATCTAAAACCTTGGTCAACACCATGTTGAGATTGTCTATCGCTGTCTCGTATGGCTGCTGGACGCAGAGTGCACGATAGTAGTGCATCACCATTAGGAAGGTATTCTTCTGATAAGATGAAAGAATCGCAAGCTGGTGCCAAGGATTGCCCTCATTGGGTACAAGTAATCGGGCATGGTCATAGCATTTCTGAGCTTTATCATAGTTCCGCGCTCGGGGAACGATCTCCTGACCTTTCCGATTTCTCCTCTTTGCGGGTGTGATGGAATCATGCCCAGCCCTCGGACGTCCTTGGGAGTCGTTATACAACTCTCGGTAGCGTGCAATGTCACCTAAACAGACGAGCGCTTTACTGAAGGTGGCAAGGTGGCTAACCCGGTTTGAGGCAGTAGGCAAAAGCGATGAAGGATTCTCAGGAGGGAACTGGTAATGGTTACGACCATTCGAGGTCCGGCCGATGGGCTGACCTGCTTCGTTCCCTTCGGCATCTGGCTGAGTATTTACATCTTCATCTAAATCTGCCAGCAGCCCGAGTTCAGTCAATGCTGCTCTAACTTCCGTAAGCCCAAACGTTCGGTACGTCCGTTGAACCAACAGGGTCCAAAACTTTTCCTCTTCCGCCAAAAACTGTCTGAAGCGCTGAACAAGTTTCCGATATTCAATGACACCATGATGAGGGTTTTTACGTTGAGAAGCTTGCCCATCGTGTTGATTCTGTGTTTGTGGTTGGGCTGTCTGACGTCGCTGTTGTTCTCGCTGTTCATTTTGCATCATAAGCGCACGATCCAGGGCAGCAATCCGTGTCTTGTAAGAAGCAATCAGCGAATAGGATGTCATCATCCATAAGTGATTCTCAACGTCCTTGGATTCTTTCTCGCATGGATAAACGAGGAGTAGGTTCAAGTAATGCCTCCGCAGACTTTGTCGAGGGGGTCAGCCGAGTGAAATGGCTGAAACAACGGTAACACTCGCTTCTTTCGTTGAGCATCGACCTCTCTATCATAAGGTTCCTTGGTCTTGAGGAGTTCTTTGAGCGTGTTGCAGAGCGATTTCGCCTCGCTAGATACGGGTATGGGTAACTACGTGGTTAATAAGAAACACTGAGAACGTACTGAGCAATATTGGCAAGTTGTTCAGTCATGGTTGGGATTGTGAATCACAACAAACTCATGGTAATTAAGAGAGAAACATTGAAGGAGCAAATGATGACTAGAAATGATTATATGACGTGGGAACTAATTTCTCCAGTGATCCGCGGCATACAAGAAAATAGATACATCAAATAAAATTCTAGATTCACCAGCCCTCATCATCACTATCACCGTGAGCAGTCTGACGGAAAAGCGCAAGTAAGTCGTCCATGCCCAGGTTGAGATTCTTCAACTTGTGGCCACTCAAAGCGGCTTGAGCGAGTGTTCTCTTTTTGTCCTGCAACTACAGGCTTGTTAGCACTAAAGAAAATTGAACAACAGTACGAACCAAGAGAATTCTCTCTTCGACTGTCTCATCTATCTTGAGCTTGTAAATGTATACATCGCGTTTTTGGCCAAACCGATGGGCTCGGTCAAAAGCTTGGTCCTGAGAAGACCTAGTCAGCTCTGCTTCTCTTCATGAATCGTCTGAATTATCTCACCTCAAGCGCAGGGTTCCACCACAGATCCACTAGAATGACGTTGTTGCACGCAGTCAGATTGAGTCCTGTGAGCGAATAAGTCAAGTCATGGAGAGACACTTGCACAGACCACTGACCAGTGCTTCCAGCCTTGAAGGAGATCAAAATGACCCGCACGCCAGGATCACTCTTTATTTTAGTAAGTGCCGCTTCACGAACAACAGGGCTCATGGAGCCATCGTCTAGCACGATATCGTCAATTGGTTGAGCCCCTAACCTCGATCACAATAACATCCAGACCTACATCGTACAAACCGGATGCCCTTCTCTTTCAGGAAAGGAGCGATTAAATCGAGCATAGAGGTAAACTGGGAAAATATTATAGTTTTTTCTTCCCCGTCTGACCTATCGTCAATATCTTGCAGTAGTTTCAGAATCATGCGGATCTTGGCCGATGTTGGGCATTCAGCTTCAGTGAGTTCAGCTTTCTCAACGAGGGGAATACATGTCACACAATGGCCATTCCACTTGCCCTCACCAGTATTGTGAGGATTGAGCCTATTTAACCATTAATCGTTCCAGGTGTATATCAGATTTTGGCAACATACTCAATCATACACATTTGGCATTTTCGCGTCACACCTAATTGACCGAAAGCCATAGCGAGATCATTACCGTCTGTCTGAGAGTCTTCTTTCGATGCTCGAGAATCAACGGCTTCTAAATCCTTCTTATAATCCTTTGTGACGAGAAGAGGGTGATTGCATGCTTTTCAAAGGCCTTATCAACACAAAACAAAGTAGCAGTATTGTGACTTACCTTGGCGGAGTCGGAGCAAGAGCAAAAGCACAGACATGTAATTGTTACCTTTATCTGACTTCATGAGTTTCTCCAACGTCTCGTTCATCTTGGTTTCCAAGGAAACATAGAATGCTTGCTCTGAAGCATCAAAAGGACAGGATATAATTTGGACAGTCCTTTTGGGGAGCTCAATCAACTTCTTCCCATTCAGAATATCATCCTTTCGACGCCTCAACATAATTTGCTTGAGGATAATCTATAACTGTATGATTGGGTAGATGGAAGACACGATGCATCAGACCCCACCTGAAGTCGTTTCATAGCAGTACCAGCTCCTGAACCTCTCTTGATAGGTTGTGCCACGTTAAAATTGAACTTGCTATACTCATTCCAGGGGCGTATGTGCAAGAACTTGAGAAGGGAAAATAACTCATCCACGTTGTTCTGGCTATTATCATTTTCAATTCTCTCAAAGCGTGGGTTTAATGACCAATCAGAGTGACTTACAGCGGAGTTCCCGTAAGACACCATTTAAAATGACCTTTCAGTTCACAACACGCGATAGCACCCTTGGTTTTGTGATTCTTGATAGTGTGTGCCTCATCTTGACAAACAAATCAGTGATCCCGAGACAGGATCAAATATATTGCTTACCAAGCACGATACGGAACCACTTAACATGGAACAACACGTCTTTATCTTTCTTCGAGTTTGATGCCCCCGTTTTTGTGACTTTCCGACAAGAATACTCAACCTCGTCTGACTCTGAGCCTGAAGATACCTTCTTTTTCTTTTTCTTTGACTCGTCCTTCGCTGCTAGAGAAAATACAGCATACTCGGACTTGACAATATCGTAGGTCGTGACAACAACCTTATGCTTCTGAAGAGTCATAGGGTCTGTCGTCCGGGAGTTTCCGTGGTGCTTCAAAACGGTAAGCTTTGTCATCTTCTTGATCTCGTCGGCCCACTGGCCAACCAGAGAAAGAGGACAAACCACCCTAGAGACTACATTTAGATGATGCATTACTTATGAAATATATTCACTTACAGGGTAGAAGGAGACCAACCGTTGTCTCTGTCACCATTAGTCGCAGGGTTATCGACGATCCTTGCGAGAGTCTGGATTGTCTTGCCCAGCCTGAGAAACCGTGAATAAAGGTCGTAAAAAAGAAGATTTACTTACCCCATGTCATCTGCTAGGATACCACCATATCTCTTATCGTCTGGAGACTCCCTTCCCGCCATCCAGCTCCTTCCAACCACCTGATGATCAAGCAGTTGAATGCCAGACTTGAATCCATCGACAATTTTATCCTTGGGATCGACCTCTGTTTCCCCGATATCATTAATGTTTCCAGAGATGAGGTCTTTCAACGCCTGCTCTGTTTCTCCAGGAGTCATATTATCATTGAACCCAAAACTCGTAGTGGGGGGTATTTGCATGGTTTTCGCACTTCCGTTGTCGAAAGTAACGGTCTTCGACAGTAATCCAAAATCCTCGTTTGAGGGTATTTGTACGGGAGTCTCAAACACGCCTTGGGATATGGAATGAGATGAAAAGACACCGTTAGGCTGTTTCTGAACCCGATTTTGGCCATTGAATGGTTGAAGCGGAAGAACTGTAACTTTAGGTAATTTGGTGCTAACAGGTTCAACTCAGATATCATCTGGAGATGAAATGAGGCTGCAACACGTACAGGTGTTGAGGTTTAGAAGATAAAATTTCAACTTCGCTGTCATTGTCATTTTTTGAATTCTCTTGTACCTCCCGGAAATGATCATCTTCGTCGGAGGAGTACACAACTGGACGAGACCTTCGTACGACAGGGTTCACGGACGAAGTTGTTGGTAGAGTGGAGGCATTAGAAGTAACTGAAGCAATAGACTGCACAAGTGGATCAATATTTCAACTAGAGATAATGAAAGAGGCCGACTGACAGTGACTTTGGGTCTCTGGCTATCACCCTTTGACCTTTGCTCTTTTCGTCCCAAAGGGATAAGCAACTGCGCATCGGGCGACAGCTGTTCGCGACTACAAAAAATTCAGTACGTGAAGACGAGAATCAAAACGGTCCATACAGTCTCTCAACAGGCATTATAGACAAAGTTCAAGGATAAATTAGGTCGCGTCAACTATCAGAGCACGTGCCGAACTCGAACCACCATGTGGTTTGTTTTTTCTCACGGTTCTGTGGGCAGGGAGCCCCACGCTCTCACATTCGCTTCCCTTCAACAGGTCGATCTCGCCTCGTCAGACCACCAATCGAATGGACCAGCTTTATACCTAGATCTGTGTCACATAAGCTGCCAGCATGCCTGCTTGCACCCCACTAGCAATATTTAGTTTTGGTCATTACGACCTCAAAACTAGATCTCACATCATGAACAGCTGCAGCTGATCAATCTGAAGACAGAATGATGAATTCTGTCTCTTGTCTGACAATCCTTCAGTGCTTGCTTGAGCTACATGACTTAGTAGGTGTGAACTCGTTTACTAGCAATCCCTTCCTCCTTCTCATTTTCTTCTCATTTTCTTATTTTCCCCTTCTTCAAATGTTTCGGATTAGTTGCGAGTAATTTGACTTTCACTTGTGTTTGTATGGATAGGACTTTGTAGTATATTCTGTATGCTATCATGATCCGCAATCAAGCACCGCATTATAAATTCTTGGTTTAAAAGAGACAGCTACAGCTGTTTCATGTATACTCATTTCTGTCTGACAACTTTGCTTGAACCAGCAACATAACTTAGTAGGCAGTGACCAACAACATGCTGCTCCCTTCCTCTTTCTTTCTTCTTTCCCTCTCTTGGATTAGTTGTGAGTAGTCCGACTTTCTCTTGCGTCTGCTGAAGTATATTGTACACTACCACAGACTGCGTTCGAGCACCGTGTTACAAATTAAGAAATTGTCCACGTGACTGTGAAACTGTCCACCACGGGTCCTGCAGATTCTATGCTGCATGCTAACTCACCCCAGACCCAATTATGTTGAAAATGTCATCAAATCTCAAGTCACATATCATTCAAAAGCGCGCGTTCTCGGAAGCTCTACCTGATGACGATTCTCGTCAGTCCAAAAAGCACAGGAAAGAGCTTGAGATTCTTACCAGCGACGACAAAACCGTAGCCAAATCCAACACTCACAACGATAGCAAAAAGAAGCGCAAGAAGAGGAGGAGGAGAAAATCACCTCTCACCAATCCCGACATTGAAATTCATTCATTGAAACAGGTACCAAAATTAATGATTACTGAGGTACCTATCTCGGTGGCATCTTCATCGACGCTTTCCGAGGTGTCCCTACTCTCGGATACTGCGAAAACTGGGAAACTACTGATTGACCACAATGTGCTGCGCCATGGGCCACCAGTGACCGAAGCAGACCACAGGCCAACATTAAGTGTGAGTATCAAAACCTGTATCGTGGAAACTTGTATCCTGGATCATCCTTACAGTTTGGCCTGGGTGATAAGGCCGTAGATAAAGGAAAAGGACGCGCGACTTCGGATCTTTCGGATAATTTTTCACTAGCTCAAGGATGCACCAAAGTTGCTGGACCTTCCTGTAAGGCTGATCCACTAAAGGAGGCTCAAGGCCAAATCGCTGAACTCAGCACCCGGCTTCAATGCCAGAAAATGGTAAATGCTCCTCCCTTACTCTTATTTAAGTTGACCTCCTCATTCTCGAACTCGTAGCTGTTGTCTCGATATGAGGACAATCTCTCCCTCGTCCAACAATCTCTCACTTGTGAGATCTGTCTGGACCTCCTTTACAAACCGTTTTCTCTCTCTCCTTGTGGTCATGTAGCTTGCTACATGTGCCTCATTCGCTGGTTCACCAGCATTCAGAGTCACGGCGATGGTGGCAATGATCAATATGATATCAATCCACCAGTTGAATTCGACGACATCTCAACACTCCTTAACAGCAGAGCCGCCACCTGTGGTGCCTTCCTTCGTAACCGAAAGACCTGCCCCCTCTGCAGAGCATCCATAACGACTCGCCCAGCCGAAGTTTGGACCATCAAAAGCATGGTTGTCAATCTTATCAAGAGCAATCTGGTCAATTTACCCTCCGTGCTACCAGCTTCGGCTAGAGACACTCCTGGCGCCGATACTTTAGACAACTCTCGTAATGATCCTTGGCGTAACGTCTTTCCCAAGTACAATCATCAGCACCATCATCAATCACAATTTTATCCCCAGCCAATAGAAAACAACGAAAGGGATCAAGAATGGGACATTGAAGACATAGGATTGTATGATGTTGAGGATGGCGGCATCTACAGATGCTTGGGTTGCATGCATGAAATCTGGGGTGGGGTTTGTACTAATTGTAATCGAGAATATAGTGGTCACCCGAGATTCGGTGATGATGATAGTGATGATGACAATGATGATAACAATGGCTTTCACAATGACGGTGGAGATGGATTTTTCGGTGAAGATGGATTCTTGGGTGGGAATGTGAGGCGGATACGGGAGATGCTACGAAGATATAATGAGCCTGCGCCAGGCTGGGGTCCGGAGGATGATGACGATGATGACAATGATGTCAATCTAGGAGAATTCTCCGATGCTCATCCGGTGGAATTAACAGATGATGAAAGTGTATCCAATGAAGGAAGTGATCAGGGCCCACATACAGCAGATGAAGGATGGACTACCGAAGAGGAAAATGGTGAATCTGATATTTATTTTCATTTCTGTGACTTATCACTTTGGTGTGGCGTAGGTATCTCACGAGGAAGACCTACATTCGGTGGACTTCCCTCCTATGAGAGATCTCTACCTGTTGCACACATCGAGGAGACCGAGGATGAAGAAGATGAGGAGAATGACTCGGAATTGGAATCGAATCACTCTCATCCTGATTCAGAAGTTGACTATGAAGGAAGTGTGATTGATGATGTGGAAAGTGGACATGAAGATTATCAGGACCACGACTATGGTGAGGATGGTGATGGTGATGGTTGGAACTACCGTCACTATTATGGGGGTTACGAGGACGAGCCTGATGACGCTGGTTATGGATCTATGGCGAGACGGTTGGGTCGGGGTTTACGACTTGGCGGTGCAGACGCAGGTCTGCATCCTCTCACAGCCCGTGGTCTCGGCTCTTCCCATCATGGAAGGAGCATTGATGACGACGAGGATAATGATGATGCTGACTCTCTTTGTCCTGGTCCTAGTGGGTCACCTCGTGCACGTCGACCAGGTGACAGAACCTTTCTTGATTCTGAAGATGAGGATGAGATGCATGCTCGGTTGTGGCGAAGAAGTGTACTCACACCTGGTGTGGCATCGGATCGGAGGCGCAGACCGAGGACGCGGTTGTATGATGATGATGAAAGTGAATGAGCCAAAGGAAGACACAAGAATTTGGGACTTTCATGTACTAATGGATTCCTGGACTGATTAAGTAATTTAACAGGGTCGACATGTAATGCACATAAAACATGATGTGAAACAAATTCCCAATCAAATGAGGATACCGTTTCAAAGAACACGAATCCTACCAGCGTCTACTCAAACTGTCCTCGGTAATTTACTAATTGAATTCTCGCTGTCACTTGGTCTCCGCAAGAAAGTTATTGCTTGGCCATTGGTAGAGTTCTCCATTGCCTAGTACAGCAGCGATACTCCTTCCCTGACAATCCCAACTACCATTTTTTTCGAAATCTGCCGGAAAACTATGCTTTGATACCACTTCTTCGGTGTGTTGGGCAGTTACCACTGTGCCGATGTAACAAACAATTTTTTTTCCCGGCAATTGGATCTAGACCTCGCTTGACGGTAACCTGATATGTTATCTATCAGTAAATTGATAAATGGGAGCTGAAAACACGAGAAACTATCTAACCAATGGACAAGCTTTCTCAGAGCCTCGTAACTCTCCGAGGTTGTACCATCACAAGATTGCACGGTGATTCTACCCAGAAATAACATCCAGTCCGAACTGAACCGAAAAAATGGCCTATATTCGGCCTGGAGAATTCTCGTGAAATACTTTTGAATGCATATAAAAGTCAATCAACTTTGACGAATGCCTGCACAATGGCTAAATTTCTCTTGATCGTTATTGGCGCTCTTCTTTCTGCGTGTGCTGTTTCCGCTCAAGCTGGTCAATACGGACAGGTGAAAATCGTTTCTACTTGAATCGTCGCTCTTGTGTTCTTGTATTCACAACGGTTATGCATCATACTTAGTGTGGTGGCCAAGGTTGGTCAGGTGCGACCACCTGTATTGATGGTTGGACCTGCACGTACCTCAATGACTGGTACTCTCAATGCCTTCCTGGAAGCACTACCATTGGAAGTACTACCATTGGAAGTGGAGGACCGTAAGTTCTACATTCATCCTGCTGGACAAACCTTGCGTTCTATAACTTTGTCTTCAGATCCACAACAACAACCGCAAGTGGAGGTTCAGAGACTCTCGTCCCTGGTTATTCTTTCATCCGTGCAGTCGTAGGTTAAATTTTTTTTCTCTTCCTTCTCCTAATTAACCATTGGTATCCACTTTTTCGTAACACTTGTAGGTCGACCCCAATTTCCACAAATATCTCCGTTCCGAAACCAAAAATGCCGTTTCACCAGCAGTCCTTGGTGAACCCACTGATGCAGCTCAATTCCAAATCACCAATGGCCAACTCGTCCAAAGCGGGGCTGTGACACCGCTTTATGCTGTTGTTGAGCCTTTCGTCAATGGCAGCGGTCAAAACAAGCTAGCGGTAAGCTGGTCCGAGACGCCTGCTGCCGCAGGCGATTTCTCTTGGAGCGGTGACACTCTCTTGTGGTCTGATGTCAGTGTGACTCGGCCTCAAACAAACGTAAGTTTCTAGTCTCGGTGTAATTAAGCATTTGAATCTTTTTCTTGTGTCAGGCCTGGTTGGTTTGCCCTGATTCTGCTGGTAACAGACTTTTGTATGTCAACTTGGGGCCTTACGGATACCAGACCCCTGCTGGGTGCGCCGACCAGACTATCCATGCTTACACAGGTTCAACGGCTACCGCATAAACACGTTATGCATAGTATGACTAGTGATGATATTCCCAAAAGTATTAGCGAAAGTAAAATCCCAGCTCATGGTCACTCCATGTGTTCAATTACAAGTAAGCGCTCCCAAGCTTCCAAGCGCAACCCGCGTGAAAAAAAAAAGATGAGCTCAATTTTGATCTTCGACGAGATTGCCAGCCGCTTTGAGATCGGCGGCAACCATCTCTTTGACCAAGTCATTGAAGGCAACTTTGCGTTTCCATCCAAGAATTTTCTCGGCTTTTCCAGGATTACCGAGCAAGAGGCTAGCAGAGGGAAGCGAGAATTAATTTGGATCCATCAATTAAATCGACGTACTCGACTTCGGCTGGACGGAAATATCTTGGATCAATTCTGACGACTGTCTTTCCTGTCTTTTTGTCGATAGCATGCTCTTGCTCACCACTCCCTGACCACCTGATGAAATATCATCAAAAGTGAGATACGTGAGAGGAAGGGAGAAGTGATCCACTGCTGGAACCTACTCAAGTTCCATGCCAATCTCTTTGAATGCCTTTTCCGTGAATTCTCGTACAGAATGCATCTCGCCCGACGCAAGGACAAAGTCTTCAGCTTGAGGTTGTTGCAACATCAACCACATACCCTCGACGTAATCGCGAGCTGATAAGGAATTCATTGAGTTTGGGGACATCCCATGACGAATGATGAGATTGGCTAACCATGTCCCCAATCGCGCAATGCGTCCAGGTTACCAAGATACAAACATCCCTGCTTCCCTAATGAGATATCTGCTGCAGCTCGAGTGATCTTCCTCGTGACAAATGTCCTTCCACGCCTCGGACTTTCGTGATTGAACAGGATCCCATTACAAGTGAACATCCCATAAGACTCGCGATAATTAACAGTGATCCAGTATCCATAAAGTTTTGCACACCCATACGGAGAACGAGGGTAAAACGGTGTTGTTTCACTTTGAGGTGTTTCTGCAACCTTGCCGTAAAGTTCAGAGGTCGACGCTTGATAGAATCGTACATGCTTTTCGAGGCCACAGGTTCGGATCGCATCAAGAAGGCGAAGCGTCCCTAAACCATCGACATCTCCTGTGTATTCAGCCATTTCAAAAGAGACTTTGACGTGAGATTGAGCGCCGAGGTTATAGATCTCAGTAGGTTGGACTTGGGCGATGATGTATACGAGGTTCGTGCTGTCGCTGAGATCGCCATAGTGTAGCTTGAATTTGCCAGGGCCTGAGGAGAAGCACCATGAATAGATGGAAAAAAGGCGCTTTAGATGGTAGATAACCTACGTTCATGTTGGTCCTCATAGAGATGATGCAGACGGCCGGTATTGAAGCTTGATGATCGACGAATGATACCATGAACTTGATAGTCCTTGGCCAAGAGAAATTCGGTTCTAAAGACATTCAAAACCAAAACTGCAAATTGGTTTGTAATGAAAGCATACAAGTATGAGCCGTCCTGGCCGGTGATACCTTGTAACGTCTGTCAGTCTCAAATGGCTCAGGCACTAATTGCCGTAACAGTACCAGAGATAAGCGCGACTTTACGCTTTCGGTATTCCTCAGGAGGCGGAAGATTTAGCCTTGTAAAGGCGGGAACGTTGTCCGAAATAGACATTGTGAGAGAGGAATAGAGAGGCTTATGGCCAAAGGTAGGTAGTTCTTATATTCTTATGTTTTGACCACCAAGACAGCGAACTACTTCGAACATGTTCATATTATCATTCGCTGACCAAATATTATGCTTCTATCTCCTTACAATTACCTCCTCAACCATGTATATTGTTAGTATCGTCGGCAATGCATCCTCCATGAGGAAACCATGAGGTTCTATAAAATGCGGAAACCTTGACGAGATATTCTGACACTCCAAATCACTAGGTGCTTTTTACATTTCCTGTTCTGGCTACGTCGTAGTTTTTGAGGAACCAGTCTACTGTGATATCGAGAGCTGAAGAATAGTGAGGTTCGGGGACTTTAAAATGGCAGAGGTCTCTTGCCTTGCTCGAAAGGAGTGAATTGAAATCCACCCATAAGTGTCAAGAGTTTCTTGTTTGATGCGGGCTTGCGGAATTGGCCATCGGCACGAGATGTGTCGAACTGATGCCAAATGAATGGGAGATAGCGAAGTGACATGTGATATCTTACCATATAGTCTCCTTGGAAGCCGATAGCCTTTACAATTGTATCGGCCACATACTTAATGCTTACTTCCTCGTCCTCACCAACTGTATGCGATCAGTAAGAGAAATAATCGAGGACAACGATATTCACCAGAAAGAATGACAGGTTCAACATCGTCATATTCTCGGAGCATCCAGATAAAAAGCTTGGCCAAATCCCAGGAGAAAATGAACTGGCGCAAAGGCTTCCCAGTACCAGCGACGACGAAAGGAGTATTATTCTCTATGGATTGTCAGTGCCACATATCGGGATGTAGGTCAGGTAAACATGCTTTTAGCAAGATAGCATTTGTGTATCAAACCAGGAATAACATGAGAATCTTCAAGGTCACTAGAAACTGCATGAGTAACTAACCTCGGAAGTAGCTCGGACCACTCACAAGTTATCATGGGGTCCGAATACGTTTGTTGGGATGGCCGAGGTGAAGTTGCAGCCAAACTCTTCCTTATAAGCGCTGTTCCTCTTAAAAGGGCAAGCAGATAATTTGTGTGTCACGTACTGATTTTGTACATCAACCATACGCTTAGCGTGAGCGTAACCAAAGTTGCTGTGATGAGGAGGGCCTATGTGGATTTTATTCTCATCCAAGGGATATTCAACCTTGTCCGGGAAGACACAGGTTGAGAGACAAGAAACCAGTTTGAGGACCTTAGCCTGACACGAAGTATGGAGGACATTGTCATTGATGAGGATATTATCGCGGAGGAAGGTCAACTGATGGATTGAAACCTTCAGTCATGCTAAATTCCAGGCATGTATTCACAGTGACCTTGTATTTCATGTTTCTGAAGAGTCCACCGACTGCGATAATCGATAATCAGATTTCAACTGACAAAGCTTTCCATCATCTGGTGCACGTACCCAGGGCAGCAAGATGGATAACATGAGTAGGTTTGTACTTCTCGTATAGTCGACGTGTCTGAGCAGCATCTCTATCCCAATGTGAGGTTGGTTTGGTACCGGTAAACATTCAATTACCTTAGGTCACCTTCCGCTGAACTGGCGAATATCCAAGTCTCTCCTGATCTCTTTCCGAAGCGTGATCCCTCAGGCTCTGACTGGATAACATGCTTGATGGCTTGTCCAACAAGACCGGTGCCTCCAGTGACGAGTATAACGACTTCAGACATAATGGTCAAGATCGTGATTTCTGCGAATTCAGGGAGAGTTAATCATCACGTGAAAGCCGGCAGTGATGTGATGTGATAACAAATGTTATATGGTCTCAGAGGTAGACATGAACTACAAGAAGATTGCCGACGAAGTCTATAGCCTTGGCGAGTCTAACCACCAGCTGGCCTTGCAAGTTAAGGAGGCACTACTAGTAATCGACCAGTGCTTAGACACCCATGGGTGGGTAAGGTAGCTGTCTCGAACCCGGTGACATGACTCTGATACGAACCCTCCAGGATGGAAGGCATTTCAGTCAGCTTTAACGGAGGCAAAGACTGTATATCAGATACCGCGGCAGAATATTCTCAGAACTTACCCTGCTTCTAGGCACTGTTCTTCTACACCTCTATGCCGCAGCTCTGGCCCGTAGACTACAACAGGGTCAGCAGATGAGGGCTATAAAAGCCCTTTATATTCCCGTGTCCTCTCCCTTCTCCGACCTCGAGCTGTTTATCGACAAGACTGTCAAGGCTTATAATATTGATTTGTACTCACCATCAATAGACAGTGTCCCAGCATCTGCCTCAGCAACACCTATAGCAGTGGACTATGATATTTCGCCCAAACCTCGACCGCTCACGGCGGCTAGTGCAAAGGGTGGACCGTGTATGCGTCAGGCACTACATATGTACCGGGAACTATCCCCACAGGTTACTGCTATCCTCATTGGGATGAGGCGGACTGATCCTCATGGTGGTGAGATTATCTATCACCCTTACTTGAATGTCTGAATTCATTTCTTAGCCAAGCTCTCATATAGGAATATGACCGATCCTGGTTGGCCTCAATTTGAACGCATCAACCCCATCATCAACTGGTCCTACGGAGACGTCTGGATGTTCCTTCGTCATTTGAATGTACCGTATTGTAGTTTATACGATCAAGGGTAAGTATTTTTTGAGTCTCGGACCCGGACTGTTCTGACTTGAGCAGCTATACATCTCTTGGTTCAACATACAATACATTTCCAAATCCTGCTCTATCGATCCCAGATACTAGCATGACAGCGCTTGGGCTAGAATCATCGTCTCCCGCGTTTAACACCTACTCTTCGACCTTGAACGTTGAGCCATTACCCTGTATGGCTCAAGCGCTCACGACGCTGAATATAATGCCAGCATCTGAATCTCGATCCTCGTGTACCAGTTCGATAGACTCCGTTTCCAAGAAGCTGAGATATTTGCCTGCATACGAATTGCAGGATGGGAGCCTCGAGCGCTGCGGACGTGGGCCTGCTTCTGCAACATAGGCTGTGCGAAGAATTCAGTATATGAATTGATGGAAGGAATAATATTCATGTTGTATTTTGTTACGAGGCCAGCTTCTGAGTACGCTATAAAAAAAACTATTCTTCCAAGTCATTAGATTCTTCAGCAAACTATGCCTATCGCCAGGCCATTCCCTCAACTGCTTGTTTCCTCGCCCGATACCCCGCATGTGGTTGCTCAGATCATGGACCGATTATCACAGGCGTTCCAGGAGGACGGAATTATCAGGGATGCCAACGACACTCTGCAATTCCACGAAGCCACAGCTGGATCCCTCCTTGAAGAATCAAAGTCCCTACTCACGACCCCCAGCGATCCTGCAGCGTGGCGACATCACCACATCGTCGTGTACCGCGGCGGCTCCCTCCCGCCAGCAACATACACAGACTCCTATTTCACCATCTCTCTTTTCTTCCAACATCTCTCCTCCCTCAGCTCCCCCGTCTCTTCTTCTCACGGATCGTGGCCTCTGGGCTCTGCACTCTTCTTCTCCCCCTCCGTAACCTCCACTCAGACCCTCCTCGACAAAAACCCTCTCTACCTCTCTTCCCTCCCCACTCCCACCGTCCACATCGCCTCTTACCAGCTTCAGGGCCGAGGCCGCGGTTCAAACGTTTGGCTATCTCCGTCCGGCTCTCTTTCCCAATCTATACATCTGAGGTTGGCGAAAGACCAGGGTGTCCCTTGGAGCAAATTGGTTTTTGTGCAGTATTTGTATGCGTTGGCGGTTTGTGAGGGCCTGAGGGACGAGAGCATTCTAGGTGATGAGGACGACGGTGGACAAGGCTGGAGAGTCAGGATCAAGTGGCCGAATGATGTGTACGCTTTGGTGGGTACGAAGCAGAGTGAGATGAATAAACAGAAGATTGCTGGGATTTTGGTCAGTACGAGTTTTAATTCTGAAGGTGATGCTGAGATCATTGTCGGTGCGTTTTTCTTTTTCTTCCTCATTCGTGTATATATTAAAGTACTGTTGTATACTAGGTTGCGGGTTGAATGTGTTTAATGATCCTCCAATGACGTCGCTTGTCCATTTGTTAGCGGCCTCTTCGCCCCGTTGTCAGGCGTTGAGTATGGAGCGTATAGCAGCTGTTATACTCGTTCAGTTTGAACGAATGTGGAATCAATTTATCGATGGTAAAGGAAGTTTTGAACCGTTTTTGGAGAGCTATTTGTCAAGATGGCTGCACAGGTACTCTCTCTCTGTGTGACATACATACACCTCACTCACTCTCAATCAACATTCACAGTGATCAACAAATGATGCTCACAACAGTCACACCGCCTGTGCCAGTCAGAATAAGAGGTATAACACTCGATTATGGGTTGTTGAGAACGGTTCTTGAACGACCCAAGGACACTTCTTTTGATCCTTGGAGAGAGGAGGAGTTTGTGGATTTACAACCTGATGGGAATAGTTTTGATTTGATGAAGGGAATGATTAAAACGAGACGTTGACTTGGCTTTGGGATAGGTATATCAGAGAAAGAAATTGGGTAAGGTACTACAGTGGGTCAACGATACAATTTGTTCATGAACACGGGAAAAGGCAACATCTACTTTGCCATTATTAAAAGACAATCATAATTATAAATAACCTCAAAACAGTTGGTCAGTCAGAAATCTACAACCCCATGGAGGATTTGGAGGGGTCGGAGAAACAAATAAACGATCCATCCAAATCGAAAAAAAAATGTCCCAACCCATGCTCGATTCAAAGATAGGATGAAAGGGAGAAGCGGTACCGCAATATTGAAATGTTCATCAACTACTGAAGAAAAGAACAGTTCCCGCACGTTCTTGTAAATCGAGGACAGCATACCAAACCCCTCCCGTCAGTGTCAACACTATACCAACTGCATTCATCCCCGTTATCGTCAACTTGAATAACACGACCGATGTCAAGATCGTCAACACTTGTTTGACATTAGCTAAAAAAAATTCGTAGGTTGGCATTACAGAAGAAAAAAAAACCGATTTTTTCGTGTAAAATGTCAACACATACCTGCCACACTCATACCCAAGGGACCCACACTTCGATTAGTATGAAAACTAACGATGTTGAGCGCAAATGCCATCACTATATTGGCCAACAACCCAACTCCTCCAAACAGACTCGACCCAGCTTCGGTGACACGGATTCCAGAAGAAAGACCTTCAAAAAAACAATGCCATTTGAAGCACAACGTCAACGCCTGATATGATTTCCTATTTGAGAAAAAAGTCTAGTTACCTGACGAATGCCGAAAATACAAGAGAACCTGGTTGGTTTCGCCAAAATAGATCGCGAGAAGGATGCATTGGAAAAGTGCAAGGGGGGAGAGAAGATGTAAGAGTTGGATGGGTGTTAAGTGGAGCTTTGGAATCAATTTGATTTTTGTGATATGGTCCTGGCCCTTGGGTACCCAGATTTGTGAACGTGGAGGGATACAATTAGGATATGGAGAAGATGAAAAGGCCTTTTCTTTCTCCCAAGATACCATCTTTTTGTGGGGGTGGGGCGACTGTGGGGCTTGTAATATGTTGGTGACCACAGTTTTGAGAGCTGCTAGGATGGTGCTCAATAGGGTTAATAGAAACCCATAGAGAGTATAGTAATAGTCTCCATATGTCCTAAACACAAAATAATGGGCATTTGGAATACGTCAGAGGAAATAAGCTTGCTGTTGCAACTTACGCAAAACCAACACCTGCTATCACAGGCACCAGAGATAATAGTTTCAAGGGAGGAATAGGAGACTGAATCAAGACGGCGGAGAGAAGAAGGGTGAAGAGAGGTGATGAAGATCGAACAATTTGATGGAACTGCAGAAACAAAGCGAAGAAAAGGGAGTCATTGTCAATAGCGTTGTTGAGAGATGAATATGAACCATTCACAACAAGTCAAAACTCACAGGCACAGTGACGAGCTGCAATGATACATTGCTTACAACGATATTGAGAGTAAACAAAACGCTGAAGAACACCAGAACGACGATCTCGTTCAAAGCGAGAGCAGGTAGGCGATCCTCGGGTCGCATCACAACCCACGTTCCAAGACACCCACCCAGCGCATGCAAGGCGGTGATAATATAAGGAAACGGAAATCGGTTCAACACAACCTTGTTACTAATCGTAAGCGAGAGGTTGAGAAAGAACCAAAGGACGATCCAGAAGGTACGCGAGCTTGACGGTCGATAACTCCTGGGGAAAACAAATGAGGGACGACGATTATGGTGAGAACGATTTGGCGTGAGAGAAGTGTGCTCTGGAAGGGTATCCGACGATGACGAAGGCGCGAGCAGCGATGGAATGGAGTCGTCTGAAGAGAACTGGGCTCTGGGGTATCTGCGTTTTCCATGAAGGGAGGATAGTTTGAGCCCCTGTTTGCTACGCACTGGAGTTGGAGTGGCGTTGGCCATGGGCGGTGGACGGACAGTTTACATGAGCCTTTGATGCAGAGCTTGATCAACTTTATCTTAAGCCGCTTAGTAAGCCTTCGTTTTGAGGTCAGGTCTATATCGGGTAGATAGTATATATCCTTAATTCTATATTGCCGAGACCTTGCATTCTTTGTTGTCAAGTGAGCCAGTGAATTCTCTATCAGACAATTGCACACAGAGAATCTCCTTTTTTTTTCTGTCCAGTATGATTCACCCTATAACACCCAGATTTGAGTACATGGAATTTCTGCAGGGACAATGAGTGAAAACTCGGACCCCGATAGAACAAACATGTCCTTCCCTGATTCTGCATTTTGACTCTAGTATTTGTCCGCCCCGAAACTCTTGTTAACTATCGATTTCCAAGCAAGTTGTCCCTAATACAGTTGATGAATCCAAGGGGCATCCTTCTATTCTCTGTTATCAACATCTAGACAGGCTCATCTCAATGCATTCAATCGATTGTGTGATACAACTGAGGTCAATACTCTCATGCACAACTAAGCATGGGGAAGCCGAAACGGAAGACCTTTCACTAGCTATCGATGTTGATGACTAATCGTAGCGATTCATATCTTCTTTAGACTTCTACTCTCAAGGAAAATCTTCTCATGGATTTGGGTCTTGAGAAGGATCTACATATTCGAGAAACCATCCCAGAAGCGACAAACGTCATCAACAATCCACGCGCAAAACCAGCTCCGATATTGGGCGAACAAACGATCCCCACGCCGTTTTCCTATTTACCGAGTGACGATGGGACGGACGAAAACTTACTGATTCTAATACATGGCCTAGGTGAGTTTGTATTTTTTTCTCAAGTTCAATCATCGTATTGCCCAAGATACACGAAGAAATGCTTAATTGGTGTTATCTCATGTCCTAGGCGACACACATGCACCGTTTGCGAAGATGGGGGATAAACTTAACCTTCCTCAGACCGCTGTAATAGCGCTTCGTGCACCTGAGCAGTAGGTACTCCGCTCCTCTTCCATGCTGTTGCCCATTTTCTTTCTTACTATCGCTGACGATTCTCTGCCCCCTACCCTTTGCTTCGCTGTACCACAGAATCCCATTTCTATACGAAGAAGCATACCAATGGTATACCTCCTTCGACCATCTAGGAGAACTCATTCCCAACCCGAACCCTACACCCGCAATTCAACTGCTAGACAAAGTCGTTACCCATCTGACGACAGATTGTAAATGGCCGCTGAATAGAATACATTTGTTTGGATTTGCACAAGGAGGAAGTGTAGTGGCTGAGTTTGGGCTATGGTGGTGGAGAGAAAAGCAGCTATTGGTTGCCAGGAAAGCTTTATCTCCGAGCGAAACCATCCCGGAGATACCGGTGACTTCTTTTGGGTCCATTATTACTGTCTCTGGCCCTTTGCTTTCATTCCCTTCATTGTCGATACCCTCACCTACCCCGTTACTCGCAGTCTTGCGGCCCCCTCCTTCGGAGCTGGCTCTGACTCCAGATGATGTCTCTGCATTCAAGAGAGGGTTCCAAGTTATGAAGGAGGTAAAGTATGAGAGGCAGGATGGTGGGATGCCAGAGAGTCAAGCTGAGTGGGAGCCGATAATGAGATTTTGGAGTGAAAGATTGGAAAGGAGAGTGGGTGAGGAAGCAGGACTGTACGAGGTAATGAATGGACCTTTGTGAATGAGATTCTATCTCCGTGTGAGTGCCGCGCACACGGGTTCCTGTTTATCGGAGACTTTGGACAATGATTCTATTTTCAAATAGAGTGGATTTAAATGATATAGTCATATGCTCAATTGATTTAACCGTGTGATACGATTTCGCCCAGTACTGTAATCATAAATGCAGGAATGCCATGCGCCGTTGCGCGTATTGTCATGCAATCAAACGACATCAGACTTGAGAATGCTTAGATGTATGTTGATCTAGATCATGGCCATGCATATCTGTTATCATTCAAGTCTAAATGCTATTTGGAAAGGCTTCAAAGGAGGAGCTAGGACTACGCTGATGGTCAACTCTTGTATGAAGTTATTACGTCTTCAAATGGGAGACAGCAGCTCAGAACCAAAGTGAATGTCTCCCATAAAAGGAAGGAAGGCTACGCCACTCAAAGACAAAGATCAGCGCAAATACGGTATCTCCAGGTGAGGGTTCTAAATGTCGCCGGAATGATTGTTCTCGGGGCACCAAGCTGGAAATCTCAAAGCTTGTCACTGAAACACCTAGTTCTATCTTGGTTAATGCGTTGTTAGTAGGAAAAGTCTGGACGCTTTTTCCAGAATAAATTGCGAACAGGTCTGAATGTTCGCGGAGGAATCAAACAGATGAATCTCCGGTATCCTGGTGTTGGAAAGATCAGAAGGGGAAGGGGATTGTGTGGCCATTTTTTTCGCGAGTGCCAGGAAGTCTACTAGAGAAATTGATTCTGTGTCCCTCGTATATGGCTTCTTTTGTTAATGTATTTGTATACTCGTGTCCTGGTATGTCGATAAGGCAACCTGCATGCATGTCCAACCATTTTAGCATGTTTTGGTAGGGTGAGAAAGCCAGTAGTTAGCCTTGACGTGGTTTAAGGTTGTGTAGTCTTAATTGCAGAAACGGTATTAACGTCAAGCTGTGTGTCTCTTGTGATTGCTGTTTTGAATCTTAATGTAGTGAGCTGAGCATTCTATACTCCAGTCAATGACACCCAGTCCCTTGTTGGGGTAGAAATTCTTCTTGATAGAATACCACTACTGCTGCTGTTCCATGACGCCGAATGCAGTTTTTGGTTGTTTTCTGTGGATCATCGGGGTATACGATAACGTATCGATATGGCCTAGAGGTCTGAAAATCAACCAGTGAGTGGTTTTGGACGGCTTATCTTACTGTGGTCTCGTTGATCAGAAGTTTATCAAGGGGTGTCAGCTGATGTCTTCTGCCATGAAAGATGTGCTCGTGGTTGAGGTAGAATGTAACCGAGTATCCTGCATCTGGGCTCTCATTTGAATCTTGATTGTTTGGTTATGACCGAATAGGGCATAGCCGCTGAATACCTAGATACACTTAGCCTGTTTACTCGGCACCCGACTTGCAGTTCAGGTGTACGAGTATGTATGTTATACACGAGTAATTCAGATATAATCTAAAACGGGGATCACAGAGTCTGTGCTTTGGAAGGTTTTTAGGTTCTTTGATGCCTTTTTAATGGTGGACAGCTCTCAAACTCAGGCGGGAATCACCCATACTAAGCCGTGGCAAGCCATTAACACTTTTTGTAGAAGGCAATGTCATGAAATACTTAGCCGAATTTGTATGCAGCTGCATTCTTCGTTACTCAGCACATTATTTTCAGTATACACAAGCTCGTGCTTCGCCAGAAAGCTTCACACCCATTCCTTCTGCTCTCCACTTCAGTTCTCTCATGGTGTAAGTAGCTTGTGTCTTAGCACCTTAATGCCGAGTACGGATACATAAGCTCATGGTTCATGTAGTCCTGGGCTCTTCCTTGTGAAATCAGTTCTGTAGGTTACATTTTTCGTCTTCCATCTGATTTTAGTGTTGCACAAAATGGTCTTGTGCCTGTTATAGGTAGCTCCTTACAGCTTGATTATTGAGAGCTACATTGCCTCATGTCAAACGAATCGGCAGCTATATATATATTTATAGGTTTACAATTTGGTGTTTCGCTAAATACGTGTTTGGGTAAGATTTTTTTCTGTTATCAGATGAAGACGCAAATTATCTATGTAATGAATGAAGAAAAATATCGCGCATCTAGGCAGTGACTGGGGGAAAATCCTTTGTTTTCCTGAAGGGAGTTAAATTTATCTTGTGAAGTGAGTTTATTGGTATTTTCATCAAGGGGTGTCGCAGTTATGGTTCCTGATATTATAAAATGTGGATAAGTTAGAAGCTGTCCTATGACTGACTCGAAAGCTTTCTTCACTGGAAGAGGAGGCTCTCTGAATGATTATGATGCGTGGCGATTGAAGTTTTTGCTGTGTTCAAATGTTCTTCGGTGATGACGAATGGAGGGAAAAGAGAAAAATAGCTCTTTTATAGGAGACAATGTGAGTTGTGCGTTCGTAAGCCTGGACAAACGTTGATGAATGTCAATTGAAATCATTGGATTAGGGTTAGATCATTGGCTTTCAATGAAGTTATACTGTCACGAGGCTACGATGAATACTATCGGTCAAGAGCAATGTATTTTTACTTCCGGAGATCTGCGAGTAACTAGAGTCGCGGTAGATTGATTTTACGCTCCTGACTTTTACGAACAAGACAATGTGTCATCGAATGGAGGACATGTGGTCGAACAGATGAAGGACAGCCAGGTACAAGGGCCGGGAAATCTGATGCATCGGTAATCAGACTGAAGGCACAGACTGTATAAATTGAACACCAATTGATTGAGCGGAGCAATTCCATCGAACCGAAAAGAATCAATTGCTAGAAGAGAATTCGCAGCTAGTGGCAGATACTATATATAGGGTCTGGAACTGTGTCACGAAGTTATACGCTCTGCACCTAGGAGTTGCTTTTTCTCATATACAAGAAGAAGATCCGAGGGCATTGGAATCCTGTCAAGGAAGAGGGTACGTGAAGCTTTTCACATACGTACGAGTGGTTTTCTGATATGACCGGATATGGAAAATTTGATTGTGATGCAAACAGGAAACAACGTCAGAGGATCGGAGGAACTCGCTTTCGGAAGAGACTCAGGATGAAGAGATTCTTTAAGTAGTCTACAACGCAGTCAAGGGAACGGACGGTGGAAGATTAGATACAAATGGTGACAACGTGAGTGGAGGAACCGGGCCAAGTGTATAATTGACGGCAGAGGAGAGAGAATGATTCTCGTGGTGATGGGAGAAGAGGGGCCAGGTGATGGCATATGTTCTGTTGTAACTCTCAAAGGACGCAGTGCGGTGTGCTGTGTCTTCCAGGCCATGGGAGAGTGCAAGCCATGGGCAGATGTGCTTGGGGCATGGTCTAGGCAGGGAGGGAGCATGGGACGGAGAGCGAGGGGATAGCGGGAGACCGGAGGAGATCCAGATCTAGATCTGGGCCGTAGCACGGGTGGCAGAGACAGGGCGACAGACATAAACAACACGGCTTGTACAGGTCCACGATGGTTCTCCGCTGGCCCGTGCACATCGCTGGCCCGTCCCACGCCCGCCCCTCCCGCCCTCGCTCGGCGGGAGACCGTGCGATTGTGACGCGTGACAGGGGACAATGTGACTGTTGTTGAGGTGTACACCTTACTAACAGCGTTACAGCGGTGGTCTGCGTAGGAGCTGAGAGCTTGCGACAATCGATTTACGCTGACTCGATTTTCGATTTCCCGATCCCCGCCCATTCATTCTCCGCTCCGCTCCCGTCCTCCGCTCCCAGCATCGCCCGGAATTCCGCCGTCTTCTGTCCCACGCCCCGGTCCTCTTCCCGCCCACCCGTCCTCGCTAGCCCTCCGCCCTCCTCCCGCCCCTGCTCCGTAAGCCTCCTCCTCTCCCCGTCCCCTCCCTTCCGCCTCCCGACACTGTCCTCCGCTCGCTGCCGCCCGGCTCTGCTGCTCACTCCCTCTCCTAGTTACTCCTCTATAACTTACCTGCAGAGGCTCCCAGTAGCCTCTATCCACCCCAAATAGTCTTCTGCTACTCGACGCGCACGGACCCCTCTTTGGTGCGTGTTTCTGTTCTTCCTCAGCTCGACACGTGTCTCGGCGCGTGTCGCCCGTCCACCTAGCTCATCTTTTCCAACGCAGCTCTGTCGTCCCGAACCTTCTCTCGGTACGTCATTTCCCACTTTTGATGCTTGAATTTGGTCTATGTCCGTTTAGTTTAATTTTACTTCCTCCTGTGCAATTTTTCTCACAAGGTGGCCTGATTCGCAGTGCAGATCCAAAACTATGAGCAATCCAAATCTATATGCCTCTCAGCCCTTTGGCCCCAGTTCGGGCTCCAATCCAGCAGGCATCAACCCTGCCATGCTTGCAGCCAGTTTTCAGAATGGGCCTCTCGCTCCCCAGCAGCAACAACAGCAAAAGTTCTCTCAAAACATCTTCGGTGGTGGTGCTGTCAATCCTGCCCAACTTATGGGTGCTGGTGGAGTAGCCATGAATATGGGCATGACAATGAACCCTGGCAGCGTAAATCCTACCCAGCTTCTCCAGCAGCAACAGCAACAGCAGCACACTATGATGAATGGTGCCATGGCTGGTATGGCTGGTGGTATGAACATGAACTTGATGGCAATGAACCCCGCCGTGATGGCCATGAATCCTATCGCCAGTATGAATTCTGGGGGTATCAACCCAGCTGCGTTTTCCCAGTCTAGTAACCCTGGATTCAATTCAATAGCACAGTCCCAGCAGCTTCCTTCCTTACAGCAGGGTCATCAAGCTCCGATCCAGCTACATCAACAGCAGCCTCAACAACACCCGCTGATGACCCAACAACAGATGCTTCTAACCGCTCTCGGTCTCACCCGTGAGCAGTACAATGGCCTTAGCCAGCAAGACAAACAACAAGCCTGGATGAAGGTCTTTCCCATGCAGTTCACGAACAACTCGAACTCAGTTGTCACGCCCAGCGGATTGCAGCATCAGCAGATGATGCCACCACCCGCTCTTCCACAGTCGCAGAGCGGCCCAATAGGCGTTCCCGGTCGTCCACCTACCTCTCAGGGTCAACACCAACGACAACTTATGGCCCAAGGTCAGCAACGGCCTCCAACTGCTCAGGGTCAGCAGCGACCACCGACCGCTCAGGGAGCGCAAATTCACCGACCTTCTAGTGCTCAAGGTCATCGTGGAGTCTCCGTTCCTGGATCCACGCCGCAGACCCCCAATCCTGTCTCTGGAAATTTGTCTATGGGAATGGCACAGATGCAGCGACCTCCAACCGCCCAGGATCAACGACATGGACCTGGTGGACAGCAGACGAGGCCGCCTACTGCTCAAGGCATACCACAAACACCCATTCATCCCAGCCACGGCCCGCCTGGTACTCGTCCACCAATCACACAATCTGGTGCCATCGGTCAGCAAATTTCGAGACCAGGAACTGCATTGAGCCATCAATCGCCCGTTAGTGCTAGTGGAAGTGCAAATGCGCAGAGTCCAGGCGTTCGACCACCTAGTCGCATAGGTAGCGAACCACAGGTGTGCTGTTTTCGATTCATGTTTGTTGACTTTTATTTATCAATTTCTCCTACGCTTTCCCTACGAGCAGGTTTTCGGTGCCAATGGATATCTTAAATCTCAACAACAAATGTCTCTATCACAGTCTGGTAATATGGGTCTGAGCCCGTATCCTTCTGTAGCCCAACAACTACAGCCTCCGTTCAATCAGAAGCAACTGCATCCAGGGCCACAGCAGGGACAGTTTGGCTCCTTTTCCCAGATAAATCCTTCTACGGTGCCACAAAACCAGAATCCAGCTACGATGATGCAGCAGCAGAATGTCGCTCAGCAACATGTGCAAATGATGCAGCAAGCTCAACAGAATCAAGCCATCCTGCCCTTCGGTACCAATTTCCCTGGCAATGTTGGTGGTGGTAGAATGCAAGGTTCACCTCCACCGATGTCTGGAAATATATCTGATTCGCCATATCGAGGCAACAAGAGAAAGACCGACTCACCGCATATAAGTGGAGCTGGGCAAATGAATTTGAATGCGATGGGTCCACCTTCAATTATGCCGAATAGGTTGCCGATGTCAGGCTCGTCTGGTGCTGGTAGTGAAGGTGGATCTAGTGATCCTAGTGCTGCAGCTGGGATAAATGGTATGCTTGGTAATCATCAGCAAGTAGGATCAAGTCAGAGCCCAAGACTGCAAGGTACCTCGAATGACATGGCAATGGCTGGTGGAATGAACTTTAGTATGAATGTGAATGTAGGAGCACCGCAGACGTCTGTGAGACAGAGAAATGTGGGTACTGGGATAGCTGGGGATGCTCTAGGTTCCGGCATTCCTGTTTCAGGAACACCGATGAACCATGTTCAGGTGCTCACCCAGCAGCAGCAACAGCAACAGGCACGACAAGGATCGATACCGCCGGGTGTGTCGTTGATGAGATCGAGTGTACCTCCTGCTCTACCTGGTACGAACTTTACTAGCTCTGTCACTAGGACGCCTGTTCCTGGAGGTATAGGAGGATCTCCGAATTCGGGTTGTGTACCGTCCCCTTCTATATTGGCAGGTGGGAACATGATCCCTGCGACTGGGAGCGTTGATCCCTCATCCTCTGGCTCTTCCCTGTCTTCCAACGATCATCGTTCCTCTGTATCCGTTGGATCTGCTGGATCTATTGGACCGGGCCAACCACCTCTACTCCCGAAAAGTGTCCAACTCAATCCTGCGACGACTCAAATTACGCCTGTACCGCTTGTTGACTACGTCAAACTCGTACCTCCAATATCTGAAGAGGAGATACACGAGATTCAAGGCTGGATGAAAGTAGACAGGGAATATGAAGGCACTTTGAGGAAGATGAAAGAGAGGATGACAGGGGAAATAAGTGGGATGTTCGGCGGGAGCAACGGATGTTGGTGGGAGAAAGGAGCGCAGAGTGTAGATGTGAATAGATGGAGGAGAGGGAGGGAGTTGTTTGATATCAGATTTCCACTGAGGAGGGAGAAGGAGAAGGAGGGAAGGGAAAGAAGGAAGAGACAGAGAGAAGGACTAAGACTGTACGTGCCACGTTTACTAGTCCTGGTCGTAAGTTGACTTTCTTTCCATGATAGGCCTAGGAAGTTGGAAGTAGAGGAAGCGGAAAGACCTGAGCAACTTGTGCCGATACGGTTAGACTTTGATGTTGAACATCATAAAATGAAGGACACATTTGTTTGGAATTTGAATGGCGAGTGATTTCATTTATAAATAAGTGATGTAGTAACTTACGTTTGATTTATACCCTGCCACATGCTTCATCGGTTGTCTTCATCGGTTTTTGTCGTCATCGCCACTGTCATCATTGACATCGATCAGATCCCGTCGTAACTCCTGAAACATTTGCACAGTCCATAGTCGATGACTACGGTCTGGCACCCGCCTATCACTCTGTTATCGTCAAGTCCATTCAAGAACAACTCAGTGATTTTAAAGCCCATTCATTTAATTATGATCAGGACTCGGGTGACTTGGACGTGGATTTGAAGAATGAGATGCCTATGCAACAAGGACATCTGAATAATGACCAAGAAAAATGGTGGGAGACGTGGAAGACCCGTGTCAATGGACCCAAGCGCACTATCAGGAGTATGTCAAGGGGTTCGAGAAAGAAACGAAAATTAGACTTCAACAATCCTTCCAATAACGGGTTATCCGTTGAAGGTGGTTTGGCTGGAAGTGGTGGTGCGGTGATGAAGATGGAGGAAGAGGAGGAGAATAGCGTGACGTTTGATGTGTCGATGAATGAAGAGGAGTTTGGAAGGCCCATGGCGATTGATGAGATTAAACTAGATGAGGAGTTGATGCATGAGGAAATGAGGATTCTTATCAAGGTTCGTTTAATTCTTCTTTTACTACACTTTTGATGCGGTGTCGTGTGAATGTTGATCGTCTTGTTTTTTGTTCTAGTTGGAAATCATTGTTGGCGCTATGAAGCTTGAAGATCAATTTGAGTGGGATCTGGAGAATGAGTCTGTTACACCTGAAGAGTTTTCGGAGCTGTATGCACAGGATTTGGGGTTGGGAGGAGAGTTTAAGTACGTATTTAGTTTCACTCTGCTTTGTTTACCCTTTTTTGGCTTTATCATTTACCATTGCCTGATTTTTGTAGGACCGCGATCGCTCATAGCATTAGAGAACAAATCCAAATGTTCCAGAAGTCCTTATTCCTTGTCGGACATCCTTTCGATGGTACGCCGGTTCAAGATGAGGAGCTTAGGCAAGCCTTCCTTCCGAGCCTCGCGGTTGGGGCAAGGCCTATGGATCAAGTTTCGCTGTACACGCCACTTCTCAACTCGGTAAGTGACAGCGATATCGAGCGAAGCGAAAAAGAGCGCGAAAAGGAAATGAACAAAAGAAGGAAACGTAATCAACGTGGACGTCGTGGAATTGTTCAACCTGATCGTGAACCTACACGGACGTACCGAACACCAGCTATTGGATTCCCTGAACTTGACCCTGCAGTTCTAGCTTCTGTTGCTGCGCAGAATGCAGTTGGATCGCGTAGAGCTGCTGCTGCTGCTGCGTCGTTGACGATTGCAAACATGGTTGCATCTGAGAACGGGACAACGTACGTTCCCACACCAACCCCTATGCCCAGTATCCCCATGTTGCAACCGAAGGAGAAAAAATCAAAAGGCTTATTCAAGGCACCGTCTGTTCCGGCTAATGTTTTGATGCCGAGAGCACATGTCACAGCTCCGACATCTTCCACTGCTGTTGATGTTAGTGAGTTGCCGACACCGTTGGAGAATGACCCACCCCCTGCTATTCCACCGCCACCGCCCCCACCTGAACCGAAGATGAAGTATGTACCAAAGAAGAGTCTAAAGGAGTTGGAAAGAGAGGCAAAGGAGAGGGAGTTTGCGGGTGGCCAACATCCAAATTATATCAATGGAGTCTGGCATTGTTCGAATTGTGGTTGTCCAGAGAGCATTGCCGTTGGGAGGAGGAAAGGGCCTTTGGGTGATAAATCTCAATGTGGTCTTTGTGGTGAGTTGTTTTTTTTTGCTTTATCTTTCTTTGTGCAGGGCTTGGTGTTGATCGGGCTTGTAGGCAAGTTTTGGCATAGACATCGTAAACCTCGGCCCGTGGAATATAACCCCAATCCTGAGTATCATAGGCGTAGGGACGATACGAAGATGCCGATCAGGAGGAGAGCTGCGAGGGCACAGGGTACTGCCGCGACTGCAATCTCTGCAGATGTTTCTGCTCCACCTACACCTGCGAAGAACGGGGACGTCAGTAACCTTTCTCGACGTTCGCCATCATCCATGAAGGACGATGATGATAGAGCTATTTCACCCGTGTCTACTGCTTCGAGTGCATCCGAGCCTCCTTTGGCTCAGAAAGTCAAACTTAATGGAGTTGTGCGTGCTAAATCTGGTACTCCGAGATCATCTGGTGCTGCTGCCGCAAGAGAGACCAAAGGGCCGGTGAAGCCTATCACGCCCCGAGAGAAGACGGAAGCGTCATCAGCGAAAGAAGACAAGAAACCGGTGATATCTAGGGTAAAGAGCGAAAATGGGGGACATGGGGGGCATGAGAAACCGCCGGTTGCTACTGTACATGCTTCTAACTTGACTGCGGATGTTGTGCCTCCTGCGGCTACTGTGGTGAGCGAGCGTTTCTTGTAATTGTTGGGAGTTTTTGGAGTTGACTGAGGTGTGGTTGCTTGCTATCCACTGTTGGGTGTAATGAAGGCTTCACAGCAGGTTCCCTCATGGTTAACTGGCGCTTTGCAGGATATGAGAGCCAAGTATCCTGATGATAGATTTGAGGCAATCCTAAGAAGAACGAGTGGCAATCCGCCTGATTGGCGGATTAGATGCTTGGATTGCCCTGGGAAGGTGGGTGTTCTTCTCTAACTGAATCCCATTGTGAAGATCTAAATTGCAGTTATAGTTATATACACCTGGGCCTGGAGAGTCCCTAACTAATTACGAGGTTCACCTGAGAAACAGGCAACATCGCCAAAGAGTTAACGAGCGGAAAGTGTCATAGTGTTGTTGAAAGAAGTTCTCACTAATATTCTTCATGGACTCGAGCTTCGATTTTGAACTCGCCTTCGGTTTGAGCCTTTACTGTGTTGTTCCATTTCTCTCTCTCTCTCTTTCTTTCTGTCGTCTGTCTGAAATGTTCACGTCTCACTCTCTACAACTCTGCTTTTGTCTTATATTGTTAAAGCTTTGTATTGTTATATGGTTCTGATCTGTAGTTACAGCTACCTGGAATATTTCCCTACTGCAGTCTCCAGGATTGGTGTCCATGAATGATCAACAGATAGTTACGTTGGAGTTGCGAGAACATTGATGACAAGCCGTAATTGATTACGACGTCGAAACCAAATGATGGGCTACCACTGCTGCCAAGATATAGCAAGTAATTGTTGTGTGACGCACGTCCTATGAGTACGGCCTTGGTTGGTCAAGAAATTAGTAGAAAAGAGGATACCTGTATTTCTACCCTGTGAGCACCAGCCTTCTTCCTCGTTTTTATTTGCTACATGTGGGAATGTTGCGTGTGATCCAGGTGAAAGGGAACACGCGGTCCGCTCGGGCCCACCCTGAGGATATTTTCCACTGCCAGGACATCCTGATAGATAACGTGAACTGAGTTGCGACTGGTGATAGCTTTGTTCACAGACATTCGAAAATCTAGTGGGATTCGTCTCGCGGAGCTTGGCGATTACAATATGCAGAGGCCTTGTATTCCAACTAGTAATCAAACTGTGAATCGAGAGATACGACAGGAAGTACTAGTTGTGATGAATGGAATTCAAGTTCACAATTTGTATTTTTGATTGTTGTTGTAAAATGAAAGCCCATTGGGTCTTGTCCAATTTATTGAGGTGTAGTGATACTCTCGTCTCTTGGACCGTCGGAGATTGCCAGAACGGTATCACATTGATCATCATTCCCCCAGGCCTCCTCCTATTCTTCATCATTTCTTTGCAGCTGTAAGAGGTAAAGAGCCAGAATGTCGTCCCCGATTAAAGAAGTTCTCGTCGTTGGGTGCGGTGCAATCGGTGCAATATGTGCGTTGCTCAATCCTTGATACTGCTACGTGATAGTGTGCCTTCAGTCATTGGTTGACGGTGATATAGACGCATATATCTTGAAGAAGAGCGGGCTTGCACGTGTTACTGTTGTCGCCCGTAGCAACTTTGATTCTATAAAATGTAAGGTACCCTGTCTTGAGATGTAAAAACTAACGTCTAGTTCGAGAATCAGCTCAAGGCCTAACCATTCACAGCAAGAAGTATGGCGAAATAACAGGCTGGATGCCTGATAATCGTATGTGTAAATTCTTCTCATTTAAACTGCCTTATCGTCTGCCATCACATCCAAATTCAGTTTGTAAATCAGTAGCAGATGCTGCGAATCAATCATATTCCTATGTTTTCATTACCACAAAGGCTATTCCAGAGATTACAAGGACACCAGACATTCTTAGACCGCTCCTGTCATCTCCCTATGCAGATCTCTACCCTCAACCCACCTATGTCGTACTCCAGAATGGGCTCAATGTGGAAAGAGATTTATATGAGGCTCTTGTACAACTCAACAAAGGACCTTCAAGTATCATCGCTTCTGCCCTGTACATTCTTGCGAACCTTCTCGGTCCGAATGTCGTGGAGCACGACAGTTTCGTGAGTTATGTACGTTTCATCAAAATCACCAGAATTAAAGACATGTCCAACATAGGATCGACTTTTGATTGGAGTGTATCGACATGCAAATCTTAAAATGACAATCAACTCTTCTGAGGAGACTATGCTATTGCAGGAACTTGAAACCATTTTGTCAACAGGAGGCACCACCCTCACTATCGTCCCGGAAATTCATCGAATCAAATTTCAAAAGAACTTCTGGAATGTAGCCTTTTCGTCATTGGCTACTTTGACTAAGTAAGTTTCGTTGGATGGGTGCGTATTAAGTGGATATTAAAAAACTGGATACGCTGCTGTCTTCACTCAGCTATCGCCTTCCAGCAGCCTGGCGTCCTCCTCCAGCAGAGTCAACTGATGTACTGTATGAACCTTTCGTGTCACCCACGACCAAAAGCCTGATCGAGGAATATACTCTGCCTTCCTTGAAGGCGACGTTAGATGAATTAGTGACTCTAGGTCTTTCTACCTCTTTCATCTTCTTCGCGTTAATCAAGGGTTAATATCTGCTATCAGGTCACGCGATGGGTTTTCCTGATTCACCAGACGGCATCCCATCATCATATTCCGAAAACCTCATGACACTAATCCGGTCACAGTATATGGATCCGTTGAATACGCACACACCCAGCATGCTTTTGGATGTCCAAAAAGGACTGCCGATTGAAGTGGAAGTCATTTTTGGGGAGGTCGTAAGGATTGCACGAGAACTCGACGTGCCTGTTCCTGTAAGTCTTGAATCAATTAGCCTGGTCAGCTGGAATTCACTCCACTATTTTCACTTAGCGAATCGAAACGCTATATGGTTTGTTGTTAGTTGTGCAAAACCAGATTCTGCGGAAAATTGAGCATAGACCACTGAAAGGGGAGAATCCGAGGTAAGTGATGGCATCGGAGAGTAGGCTGGCGACATGTTTCATCTGATGTCTCCGATGATTTTTCTGTGACAATTACTTATCAAACCTGGTTCGGTCAAGATCATGAAAAATGATCAATAGCAAGGTTGAGATGGAATGAAAATTATCAGCATCAATATTTTGATCGTGTTGAAACAATAGATGAGATTTTTGATAATAAATCAATTGTGTCAATGATAGAGAGGATAAGAGAATAACATGTAGTACAAAGTAGATGAGTTGTTAGAGAATGACCCATACATCTACTAGAAGATATAAGTCATGTAGATTAATTAGAACTCACCAAGTTCTAAATACTTTACTGGGGATTTAATCAAGTGTTAATGCAACAATGTGAATAACAGAGCACCATGGGTGGATTCATATTAGATACTACCTGTTCAATGGTAGCGCAATCCCCTGGTTCATTTTTGTGGAGGATAGTTTTATCTCACAGAGGCCACAGCTACAGGAAATTTTATTAACATTTTACCCTAGTTGAAATATGGTTCAGAGTGAATACCAGGTTCAGGATTTAAACAGGAGCCACGAAGTCAAGTAAGCATACAAGCAAGCTCTATCAGGTAGCAATGCAGAATACCTTTCAGTAAAGTTGTTCTTTCATCCTAATTATAAGGTAGGAAATATTATTCCAAATTCTGGATCCAAAACCACTTCGGCTTCTGTTATGATATTTATCTCGGCCATGTTGCTGCATCCTGATGGGCATCTCAAAGCTCAGAAGGAAGTTGACTTGTTAGTGCTGATCAACTCCCAGAATTCACAAATATACCAAATCTTATATGCATGTCAACTACTGTTAAAGTTCTTCAGTTCATCTTCTCATTCTTTCAAGTGAACTATTTCATATGCATTATTAGGTGGGACTCTGTCGTGCCTTCAGGGGTGAGTCATGCAATATCTACATGGGTCATTATATTCCAAAAGGTTGCGCGATCATGCCCAATATCTAGTTCTTAGTCAAAGTTGGTGTTGAACTTCTGACATATTTATGTTATTCAAGCGTCATACTTCACAGCGAGGATGCGTTTCCAGACTCAGAAGCCTTCAAGCTGGGCTGTCCATCCATGAGAATGGTATCCTCCATCAAGACCTACCAGACCCAGAAATTCTTGGCAGTTTTGGATTTGGTAGAACGTCAGTCTTCATGGACTGTCATGACTAACCGACTGACATTCAAACTTAATCAGTATTTATCCAGGGGCTGGTATAGTGAGATTGATCCTGTCCATTACTTCAGCTTCTCTCTTGATATCTCTCCCGTTCTCAATTCTAAGGGGATTCCTTTCGATGTCGAGCGCGACGTTCCCCCGGCTTCCCTTATCTCGCAAGTGTCTGAATCCTGTTCTTTGAGAATGATTGAATGATTCAGCCAACCTTTGCCATTCCAATGCATGGTGAAGCCTCTTGAAGAAAAGGACGTGAACAACTTATCGAGAGGCTTCTTTGGGTTTGAACCGACGTGATTGATAAGAGGGAGGGAAAGTGACATGCTGTACTGATCCATGTAAATCTGAAAGAAATTATCGGTATTGAGTAATGGACAGTAGGTATTTCAGACATCTCCAGGTAATATATACGTTAGATAGACGACTAGAGGAAAATATACAAATCTACATACAAAGGATTCAGGCTTGCCTAATCGGGAGATGACGAAGTGGAATCATTGTGAAATGTAGATACCGGAATGTGATCCGCTGGTGCGAATGTAGTTAGTCTATTCAACGGGAACTCTACAATCATTATATCCTTCCTCTGGGGTGAGTACTAGGGTAGGAGATCCAGTAGAAACGCGAGCTTGATAGAGATTGCGGATGTCCGAAGTTCGGAAGGGAATAGTTGCGGGTAGTGCCGCCGCGAGTTACCGAGGTGTAACACAACTCTGAACCTGAGGACCTACCTTTTTTCCAGTGTCCTCCTAAAGACAATGATCCCAAATATTTGAAGTAGAGAGCATCTTCAACTAGGGGAGTAAAACAAGCAAAACAAGGACACATCTTTTTCACACAAATCAACAGAGTCTTCACAATTTTCCTCTCTCCATGATCTGTAAGTATATCTTGGACATCTATACAGAATATGCTCATCCCCACACATGCAAAAAAAATTTCCAAGAATTTGAAGTGAGCAGTATGTTGAAGCTGCTGTTGAGCCCGAGCAAGCAGGAGAAGTCGTTCGCTGCCTCATGTTAGCCACGTTTCCCCAAAAACTCATGCTGTCATACTAGACTTCTGACGTTCAGCTTGATTAAATTGATCTCCCAGTAATCTGGCACTTGGGACGCTCATTTTGAGGTTCAACGGAACCAAACCTCCGAAATAATAGCATTGACTTCAATGCTCAACTCGGGCAGAAGGCTCAAGACGTGCAATCTTCGGACTTGCTCAACGCTCGCTAGGTCAGGTCTCTTGCAGTAGAATGCACGCTCTGCAGGGGGCCCCGGGATCATGCAACATGCATAGCCCGCGTTCTTTATACGTATGTGTATATCTGACCGAGAAGCAGCAAATGAACATCAAAATAGACGAATTCATTGGGGACGCACCTTCAAAAGTTCTCAGTTGATCTTGCATGGAGCAAAAAGAAACCTCCTCAATTGAGCCACTTATATGAAGTATAGATCGTGGCTATGACTATGTTTTGTCGATAGGACGAAACTCTGAAGAGATAGGACATCTTGCCAGCATGGCCGGCGCAAATTGGCCATTCGGCGAGCGCAGCATGTTTATAAAGCCTTGAGGCATCCTCTCTGTTTTTTTGTCTCTCCCAACTTCTTGTACTTTCAGTACGTCGGACGGACGAATTCCTTTAAATTTCTCACCTTCTCCGATCTTCAACCTCTTTTTTTTTTCAAACGGTCGCAGTGCGCAATGTTTGATATGCTCTTCGGATGGAAATGCAAACCTGCTTCGGAGTCTCAAATTGCTCTTGTACCCTCACAGCACAACGAGGCCGAATCGCACCGAGGATCCACAGGAACTAGGGGACGGTCACGTCAGTTCCTGTCTATAAGTCAACCAATTCCTCGATCCTCGCCCAGCTCCCTGTCAGGTTCAGTTGTCAGGTCGGGGTCTGGAAGTGCTGGTGAAGGCGGGTCCATTGTCTATGCGACTGCTGGATGGGAGGATTCAACTCTCACCGGAATAGAGGATAACAGGCCAATGGGAAGTTTTGGAAGGAGAAGGATAGGATCCGTATCAGGCGAATTTCCTTCTCACAGTGACGAATCGCACTTGCAAGGAACACATGCGTCTTCAGTTCTATCGGCTCCTGAAGTTGTACGAATGGATCCAATACCTCCTCGTAATCTTTCCTTTGAACAGCAACAGCAACAATATCCGCAGGTACAATTGCAACACCAATATTTTCACTATCCCACACCTAGAGCCAACCTCCGTCTTCAAACCAACGTTCAACCACGATACGCGCCCTACAGCACACAGCATCAGAATCAATCCTTCATGCATCATATTTCTCAGCAACAACACCGTCAACCTCATCCGTTTTACCCTCATCAAATCAAACAACTCTCGCCTATCGCCGAAGCATCTCCTACAAGCACTTCAGCAGATTACCAGTCGCTTAAGAAAGCAGGGTCAGAGATACTTGCAGGTTCTCCATCACCTGGTGGAATGAGTAATAATGGTAAAAATTTGAATGCAGGCGGTAGAAGGAGTGGGAGTGTTGGAAGTGGACCGAGTATACATGTAAGTGCCGGTAGTGAAGATCGGAACGGATGTACACATCACGCAAGCGTGATAACGGGTGCAAGTGTTGTTGGGCCTTCAAGAAGACAGCCTAGTGGGACAATTGTCTCTGGGCCGAATACTGGGGTTGGCACCACGAGTGGGATGTTCGGTGGGAATGGTGGAGGCCCAAGTTCTCGGACAGCAACAGCATTCCAGGTAGATGCGGGATCGCTTTCGTCACAATACACAACACCAACGAGTGTCTCTGCTTCCCTTGATGATCCAGAGGTTAGTCTGAATGCAGTGATACCTTCTCCCATTTCGGCTGGTGGCACAATCAGGAGCGCTACACCTGATGTTTCTCGTAAGTCTTCCTTACCATATTCATAAATAGTAAATCATTTATTGTCCTTCGTAGGTCCCTCTCCAGTATATTCTTCGCCCTTCATCAATCGTACATTGAACCGTACTGCCTCACAGACCTCGTCGAGAGGGAGGAGTAACAGTGTCAGTACAGTTCCTGGTCCCAATTTGACCAACACAAAGATGGTTGCGAATATGACTGGACAGGCTGCATGTCCTGAAGTAGCCGTAAACCTTGAAAGACATGGATCTCTTCGTTCTGTTGCAACTTCGGTTACACGACATGAACAAGAGCTGCAGTCGCAACAACAATCATTTTCTCGTTCGGATACACCAACTCTCATAGGCTCTTGGAATGATAGTGGCGGTTCCCACACGCAGAATCCAATTTCGTCTTCGAATACAGTCGTTTCTACTTTTGATCCACCTATGATTCCACCACTCAACCTAAGTCCCCCATTCCCCGGTCCTCATCCGTGTGCAGGCCCAAGAGCGATCAGAGGAAGGACTAGGAGTCATGTTACGTCTGGATCATGGGGTTCAAAAGGAAAGAAAATAGGTGTTGACGTGATGCCCAGAATTCCGGGGAGTTCTGAAGGGTGTTATCATGAGTGCGACAATGAGGACGATGAGGAGCACGACGAAGAAGGCGGAGATTATATCGATGAGGACAAGTATCATGATAGCGAGGAGAGATACGAAGAAGGTACATCCGCGCCTGGGGAAGAGGCAAGTGGAGGATATGGGTACGGGTACGGATACGGATACGGTCTTGCTGATGAGGTTGAATATATTGAGGAGGACATTCTTTGCTGTGCAGATCAGATGAAGAGGGACGATGACACGGAAGCTGGTCCGTCTAAAATCCATGTCGGGAGATATGTTGACCCTCAGGAACAAGGACCAATAAGCAGTGTTCAGAAAGATGAGCCGCGATTTAAAGCTGGAGTCCTCGAGTCTCGTACTCCATCATCCGAGTCTTTCATCACCCGTCGTTGGTCCCGCGACCGCCAACAAGGTATATTAGCGAATAGCAATGGAATGCGTCATAGTATAACCAACTTCTTCCACCTTCGTGCGAAAAACCAACGTCGATGGTTTGGGTTAGCCAACTTGACTCCGGCGTTCTGGGCGTTCTGGCTAGGGTTTATCTGTCCTATCTTATGGCTCGTTGGTGGATGGCATTTTACAAATTTTGGAGAACAGCCACCAAGGATGGGTGTATGGGAATTCTACTTCTCGGGCAGGAGTCCAGAAGGCGAACTCGGATGGAAGGAAATGTTTTGTTGCTGTTTTCCTGGTAAAAAAAGATTTATTGACATTGAGAGTGTGGGCAATGCATTGGGAGATGAAAAGACTGCCGACGAAAATGGGGAGGCTGTTAGAGAGAGCGACGTCAAGGACAAAGGGAAGGGTAAAGAGATGAGTTCAAACGCACCCGGGAATGGGAAACCTGAGCGAATGGTACCGAGGTGGATTTCAGAGAAACAAAGTTCGGATGGTGGACGAGCGAGATTGAACGATCCAAATCACCTCAAGCGTTCACTTAGAGGAATATCTTTTGGATATCCATTTGTTCCAAGACCTGCGAATCCACCCACCTTAGCAACAGTGGACAGAAGAATGAGGCTGCGGCAACAGACACTCAGGATTATTGGCAAACCAAACCGGCTTCTGGACCAGCTGTATGGTGTCAGGCTAAAAGAGGTAAGAGGGAGGCCTGAAAGCGGGCGAAGGATGTTTGATCCGTGGATTCAGCGATGTCGATATGGGTTTTGTTACGCCTGCACGCTGGCAGCAATTGGACTTTGTACGGTGTCGATGTATCTCATTGTATATAATACCCGACAGCTGCGATAGGCACTGTCCTGATGTACAAGTTGCCGTATAGGTTGCCGCCATGTTGCCATACAATGTTACCGAATCAAACAAGCACAGACAAACACAGAGTCTACACCCACATACCTCTCGAGATCTCCGTCCAAGAAATGTCACTATGTTTTCCTTTCTCCTTCTAGCCATTTTTTTCTCCTCTGTTTTCATCCAAATTTTCTCTCTGCGTTCAGAAAATTCTCTTTCGGGTACCCTCGTGGGACACATCCATCCGCAGCAGCAACCACACCACAGACCCTATCAACACTATGCACCGCGAGCCCAGCTAGAAGTTGACACTTTTGACGAGATTGATCTGCTCGATATTGTCCTACTTGCATCTGTAGATGGAAAGCTCCATGCGCTCAATCGCACGTCCGGATATATCTTGTGGTCTATGGGACCATATACTCCTTCATCCACGAAATCAGGCTCTGGACCATCTTACGGCCCTGGCGCACTTTCTCCTCTCGTACGCACAAGTCATATAGAATATGACTATGAAATTACGGACGATTCAGTTCCTCAGGAGATGTACATTATTGAGCCACAATCTGGGGACATCTACATCATGTCCAGACCTTCTGCGCCGCTTCAGCGGTTCCCGTTTTCAATGCAAGAGCTAGTAGACATGTCTCCATTCAGATTACCGGGGGACGAGGATGGGAGGGTCTTCGTGGGAAAAAAGGAGACATCATTGCTGGTTATTGAGCTGGAGACCGGGAGAATCAAAGCAACTTTGAATTCAGAGTGTCCGTGGGATCAATTTGAGGAGTTCAGGAAGGACAGACTGGATGAGTCGGACCTGGACGAGCTGGAAGGGAGTAAATCGCGGATGCTTCAGACAACAGATGTCTACATCGGACGCACAGGTGCGAAGGCTTCTGTTTCTTAGTTCGAGGTTTTGACTTTGGAGTAGATTATCACGTTTCAATTATTACTCGTCCCCGTCCTGATTCCAGTGGCATTAAGTCTAATAGTGGTGCTCGGAACCTCATTCAAAACCTTTCGTTCTCCACATATGGTCCGAATAGGCAGGATAACCACCTGCAGTCACTCTATCGCCATACTAAAGACAATTGCTATGTTCAGCCCCTGTCGAGCGGCGAAATCATGGCATTTAGAGCCAACGCTAATCCTGAGAGACAACAGACATTGGAGAATTATGACCTATTGTGGGGTCATGATTTCAGCCAACCCATGTGAGCATGACTCCTTCGGATGTTTTGTAACACTCGATATTTATCCCAGTACTAGTGTGGCAACTCTTGACGTCCTGAGAAAACGGTCTTCGGGTCCCTCTAGCCTCGGCGGCGATTTTTCCTCACACCCCTTCGTCCTACTTCAACCCCAACCAAAAATCCAAGACCTTATTCCCAACCTTCCGAACGTAATAAAAGAAAACTTACGCACAGCTTATGTTGGACTCATTTCCGAAACTGGCAGTCTTTTTGCTATGACCCCACAAAATTTTCCGCTCGTCGTGTTTGGTCGTCATGACAGTGAAAATCGACTCCTCGACTCATCTAGACATTCCAGTAGAGTTGCTTCCTCGAATACAAAATCTGGTCAAGGGAGAGTAAGGGAAGAGGAGGAAGAGGCAGCTACGGTCGACGAGTTGACAAAACGTCGTAAATTGCGTGAAGTGACAAAGTTCAAAGAAGAGGTCGAATGTCATGATCAGGTTATGAATGACAGGAGATGTTTGGTTGGCATGAGGCGCGTGGAATTGGATATTGGAGGTGGTACCGAAACGAGGATGAAGAGACTACTGGATGCCGCGCCTTCAGCATTGAATTACAACCAGCATCGGAAAGCCGTTACATATCAACCTCTCGACCATGATTTCAACGGGGGAGGGGAAGGGGAATCTTCGAATGAGAGCACGAATCGTAGTCCATTGACGATTGATCCTCCCTCTCCCCCTATTGGAAGTACACGTTCTGGGGCGGCTAGTGTACGAATGTGGGAGACCATTGGTGCAACGATAATCATCGGGTTTATCACGCTTTGGGTGTCAAGGGGAAAGATGTGGAGGAAGGCTCTCGGTATCGAGGATTCGACATCGCCGCCGAGCTCTCAGGAACAGATCAAAGAGTTCAAAGAGGAATCAGTCAAACATTTGGCTCTAGGTCAAGGGATCGATACTCGAAAGATATCTCCTGTATCTACGCCTACACTCTTCACGTCGACATCGGCTGGCGCTCCTAAATTTGCTTTGTCTCCTGCAGTTGACCATGGCACACCGATTCCTGGTTTAACTGCTGCTCGTCCAAGTATGGGAGATGAAACTGACAAAGAAGATCTGGATGGGGTGATCACGGACGCCGAGGAGTTCATCATCGTTGACACGGATTTGAAAGGTTTCGCTCCTGTCGCACCTATCATGCCGAAGAAGAGAACAAGAAGAGGAAGGAGGGGCGCGAGAAAACATAAGAGTGATGTTGATACTGTAGATGGTGATTTAGGAAATAGAAATACGAAGGGCAAGGAGAAGGAGAAGGAGAGCGAGGAGGCCGATACACAGGTACCGCCAAACTCATTAATCATCACGAGTGCGACGCAATCCAGTGTCTCATCTGGACCTTCGTTGACTGTTTCTGATGTTGTACTTGGTAAGCGTCCATAGTCAGGTTTCTTGGATATAGGAGATTCTAAGTGATTGCAGGCTACGGCTCGCATGGAACAGTTGTTTTTCGTGGCTCTCTTCAAGGCCGCGCCGTAGCTGTCAAACGCCTTTTAGCGGACTTTGTCACCCTCGCATCAAGGGAAGTTTCCCTCCTTCAAGAATCTGACGATCATCCAAACGTTATCCGATATTATTACCAAGAGGCCCATGCAGGTTTCTTATACATTGCACTAGAACTTTGTCCGGCGAGTCTCGCAGACTTGATCGAAACACCAGATAGAGATGCATGGAGACATATCGCTGTGAATTTCAATCCGAAGAAAGCGCTGCAACAGGTGACGAACGGGTTGAGACATTTACATGAGTTGAAAATTGTGCATCGGGATATAAAACCACAGAATATCCTGGTGTCAACAAAGGGTATGATCAACAAAAATAGCACTGGTGGTCGTATTTCGAGAGGGAATTACAGGATGTTGATTTCGGATTTCGGGTTGTGTAAGAAACTTGACGTGGATCAAACGAGTTTCTTACCTACTACGAATGGAGCTATGGCGGCTGGGACTGTCGGTTGGCGAGCACCGGAAATTCTCAGTGGAGAAGTCAAATTGAACGAGTTTGTGGATGATCAGAGTCAGTCTTCGGGAGGGTCTACAGCGACTCTACAAGGGAATGCGTCGATATCGTCTACGTCGTCGAATAATTCGAATTCGACCAGGAGGAGTACGAGATTGACGAAGAGTGTGGACATATTTGCGTTGGGGTGTTTGTACTATTATACATTAACGGGGGGAGGACATCCGTTTGGGGATAGATATGAAAGAGAAGTGAATATTATGAAAAATGCGAAGAATCTGGAGTTGTTGCAGAGATTTGGGGAAGAGGGAACGGAAGCCATGGATTTGATAGAGAAGATGTTGAGTCCTTTACCCCCCGGAAGGTACGACGCTCGTTCTTCCTTTTTCTCAGATATGTAATGATTGACGTGGATGCTTAGGCCGGATACAACATCGTGTCTTCTTCACCCATTTTTCTGGGACTCTTCGAGAAGACTGAACTTTTTGCAGGATGCATCGGATAGGTTCGAGATTATGTGTCGGGATCCGAAGGATCCAAATCTTTTGGTGCTGGAAGAAGGCGCGGTGAGCATTGTAGGAAATAATTGGCATTCGAGGTTGGACAAGGTCTTCATTGATAATTTGGGCAAGTTTCGCAAGTATGATAGGGGGAGTGTACAGGATCTATTGAGGGCCCTTCGCAATAAGGTAAGCAATCTGAGAGTTGTGCTGGTTTACTTCTGACTTGTATAATTCCTCTTTTCAGAAACACCATTATCAAGATATACCGGAAAATGTCAAGCGACATATAGGAACTATGCCGGAAGGGTACCTTGCGTATTTTACGCGACGGTTCCCGAATTTGTTCCTTCACGTACACCGGGTGGTAAAGGAAACTGACCTTGCGGATGAACCGATGTTCAGGAACTATTTCGAGTTACCGGAATCATAGATGCTTTTTCCCCTATTTCACACCTCTTGTGAGTGGGTGCTTTCCGCTGTTCTGTTTCAGTCACGCTTTGATTGCTGTGCTATTGTCGTCTCGTTATCCCTTTCAATTTTGTCCTTACATTCTGTTTCTTTGCAGCTTCAATCGTACAAGCAACGGCTTCATCTACTGATACCATTACATTTTATTTCTCCTGGATTCAATGACGCGTATATCTAGTTTTTCCCATGATCCTTTTCCATATATGAAACACCTGCCTATCTATATTTTTATGAGATTTTCAGTTTTTATCTTCATAGGGTGTAGTCGAGAGAAAAGATGTATTTGATATATATTTATATAAAAATATACTCTATTTGAAAACACATTGGTCAAGATTTCGAACATCATGCATTCCTTTTACCACCACCATCCCCTGGGGTGAAATAACCCTAGGGGTCATACTCTACCTAACACCTCTCACTAATATTGTCATAAAGTCACCCATCCATCTTTGTTTCTCATTGCCCTTGGGGCGGCACATTTGTGCATTCATTTATGCACTGGGAACATGACCACAGCATGCTTCCTTTGCACCCGCTTTTTACTGAGGCTGGAAGAGGGCACCATCTAGAGGTTGAACTAATGGCCGGAGGGAATCCACCCTCGAAAAGAATCCTATGAACACTCTATCACTGAACGACACCCATATGGAAGAGCTCCCTATAGCTCACCACAAATAGCAGGTATGGATGATCAAGACTCACCTCAGACGTCACACAGTGAGGGAAAAATGCTATTTATACGAGGTTAGAGAAGTGGCCGCATCAATGACGTATTCAGGTAGTCGGCTGCCGACTCGGCGGTTTACTACAACAGTCCAAGGACTGTTGCTCATTGTTTTGTTCTACCCTTTTAATTTTTTTATTGGCTTGTTTTCTTCACCCCATTACATCTAATCCCACGGCATTTGCCTTCACACCACCCATAGCTCCCCGAACCGGTCAAAGACGCCGGGAATGCACTCCTGAACACAAACCCTGACCTATGTAACTTCATCCATGCTATGCCCTGCTACTCACCCAGCCTATTTCATTTCTTTTTCGTTCTGTATTTGTCTCTTTCGTGTGACACGATTTGCATATTTATCAGAGGCGGTGAGCTTCCGTCGAGACTACCGCAGACTGTGTGCGTACACCACGTTACAAATAAAAATTGGGAGAGTATCACGTTGTGTGACAGGTCTCACCCAATTCAAGCGGCGACTTAACATCCGCTTTATGCGTCGACTCAGGTTCGAACTGAGGACCTTCTGTCTGCCCGAGAATTAACCCAGTTAGACAGATGCGCTTTCCAACTACGCCATCGACTCACACCGAATATTGAGTCATAAAGTCTTATCAGTAGCTACAATCGACCTACAATTATCGACACGTCGAAACACTGAGTGACTTTTGAATCCACGATTCGTCGTGAACTATTTCCAAAATGATAGACCATCTCATGGCCATCGTAGTTCTCCGCACTCTATCCGCAAGGTCTTATATTACCAGTCTACAAACGTGAAAGAAGAAAAGAGGCATGGATCTATTCCCTTTTTTACTTGCCAGTGCAGATGTAGCTGCGCAAGCTGCTGGTGCACTCCTTGCTGCCAGTTGGCTAGAGAAATCACTCAATTTTGCTCACTTGGTATCCTATTATACTCACCCAGCCCTTTTTTGTTCTGTATTTGTCCCTGTTTGTCTCTTTCACGACATATTTATCAGAGGCTCATGAGCCTCCGTGGTCAGTCAACCGGACTGTACACCGCATTACAAATTATTGATAAAATAGTGGCGGAGTGTGACTGTGTGACAGGTCTGAGGACGACACGGTCTTGACATCTGAATATCCGCCGTGTGAGTATTATTTCGAAATTGATTTCCCACAGGGTTTGATGATCATGTTTATTTGTCGATGCGTTATGTCTGATTCAAATAATCGATACTGTTGCAAGCCTCTGCATAGCATGAATAGTGCAAAATCTGTTTGTTATCCGCCTCAGGATATTGCACATCCAAACACAGTTAGCGGTTTCTGGCAAAGACCTAAAACTAATTCTCTAGAGTAAGTCTATCACTATTAACTATTCTCCCAGCTTATGTGATACCCACTCAGTGCCCGAGCTGCTCAAGAGAAAGAGAAGAGACATACAAGGTCCAATTCCAATGACTCATACTTGAGTTCTCTTTTCTCTCGCATGAGGAAAGTTACTGTATGTCATGCTTTTCTAGTTGATGAGTTGATGCTCAATTGGCCATTTAAAGCACACTAATAGTTTGCAGCAAGCCAAAGAGCGCAACGAAAAAAACCTCATCTGTCAATTCCCACAGGAAGCATATGAAAGAATCTTCTTGGAGTGTGCCTGCATACCATCAGAGGGTTCGGAAGTCTGGGGTTGGATGACAGTGTCATATGTATGCCGAAGTTGGCGCATTGCAGCTTTACGGAGTCGTAAGTTGTGGGCCGTCGTCGACTTTTCCAGTCCAACAAGTGTTAAAATCTCACTGGGTCGAGCTAATGGAGTGCCCTTATCAATCAGGGCAGTGGTAGGGGAACATAACATCTGGCAACTAAAGTCAGTCCTCACTACCGCTCATCAGATCAATGACATACATCTGCACTCATCTGTTCATAATATATCCCCCTTGTTGGAGACTCTCGCTCGCCCCCAACCAACACTGACACATCTGGTCATAAGCGTGACAACACATACTTCGTCTACATTATTGTATCCCCAGCCAGATTTTCCGCTATCCCACAAAGAAGTCAGACTGCAAACGGTAGAGTTGAGGGCTGCACCGTTATACTTGATACCGTATCGTTGTCCTTCCCTTATTCGGCTGTCACTTCACAATCTCCCTTCCAACGAACGACGGTCTGATCTCTACAAGCTTTTCTCTAGTGTCACGCAGTTGCAATATCTCACTATTTGTGACTGTACAATAACGGACGAACTTCTCAAAGATCCGGTCCTTCTCCCACGTCTCCGTATCCTAAAAGTTGTTGGATCTCTTCGACAAGTATCAGACTTGCTTGAACTCGTTAATCTACCTTCCTCTTGCCAACTCTCCTGTTCATTGACTCAGCTTGACGATATCTCCGATAACCTATGGAGATTCTGTCAGGCTATTAGCATGCATTCATATACATCCCTTCAAGATGTACCTTTGGAAACCCTTGCACTCACCTACACAGAAGTCTCCTCACGCTTCACAACAACTTATGAGTCTAATACTCAATTCCGTCAGTCTATTCGCATCTGTGCATCTGGTCATCTTCTTTCTACCGTGTTTGACATCACCATTGGTCCGGGCAGTCAACTGATACCCGACGATACAATTATCACCGTTCTTACCGGGATCTGGCGCGCTTTGCTCTTAACTAACGTCCGAGTGTTGTCGTTACACAACGTCGATATAATTACTCAGAAAACTTGGGCACAATTTCTCCCAGCGCTTCTACGCCTTCAAGTGCTGGACATCACGGGCTATGCACCTTCTGGTCTGGTCTGGGCTTTGTTGTTGGACGCGTTATTCTCTGACATAACTCCCCCTCGCCCCCTTGTACCACGACTAGATGATATTTGTCTGTATGGAGTAGACTGTTCGAGTGGAGGCTTAATGCTCGTACCAGAAAAAGAAACAAATTTATATGGTCATGTGGATGACTCGAGCTTCCTAGATGTTCTTGTTGCTGCTTTGAAACATCGCCAACGACATCAGCTGAGGCCTAGAATTTTGACTTTGTCTGAATGTAGGAATGTCATTGAAGATCGGCTGGAAGACATAGAACAAATGGGATTACATTTGGTCTGGGATATCCGAGGAAAAGTAAGGGAGATGAAGGTTGCATACCGGGATGTGCCAGCGAATATGCCGAAGGATAGCTTGAGACATCATGATCGTCTTAAGGCCTTGTTTGCTTAAATCCTTCTTTCAAAACCGCTTGAAATATGTATCTGTGGATGGCTGGATGTTTAACTGCTACAGTGTGGCAGCGAGAATTCACGCGCTTTCTATTGCTATCTTGTTCTTTATTACATAGCGCTAATGTGTATGAACACTCTCGCAATATCATTTAGTAATCTATAATACAGTCTATTAAGACACTATGAATTTCATATACAGTGATTTATACTAAAAAAATAGGCTATGTTCCATGATGAGCAACATGTAACTAGTTGCACTTGAATAAGTGTGCCATGCCATAGCAACAGTGTGGCTATATATGTAGCAATAGTGTTGCGAATTGATAATGGCGATGCAATGGCGCATTTTTTGCAGGAGTTCAATGTAATGAAACCTCATCATGATTTAGAATGCTGTAGTACTTGTATAACAAGCCTGGGGGCCCCGAGCGGCATCCCTTGGAGATAAAAAGTACTCCCCTGTGTTCTGATAACAATGTGATAGTGCTGTATGAAAGCGAGAAAGCTCTTGTAGGTTGTTAGGACCTCGAGGGTATGAAACGCCCGAACTTCAAGATATTTTCTCCGAGTTTGTCAATGGTGAATTATCGTTTACTAATCGTAATAGACTTGGAAAATTTGAACAACATGAATACCATCTGATGTGCCTTTCGACAGCCTGCATTCTGTCTTTACTAAGTTTTTGGGCAACGTCAATTTTTCTGTTGAGTCACATAGTAGTCAGATAGTACGAATATGGTCATCAGTGTCTTATTATCAATCTCTCATCATGGCAGACCCAGTGCTCGCTGCCTTTATCGCAAGACAACGTGTGTTGTTGACGAAAGAGCGCGAGGCAGAGATCGATCGCACTTCTTTGCTCTTATCAAACTGTGCTCCGAGGCTTTTGGAACAAAAAGGACTTGCGCTTGGTAGTTTAAGTGTCTCAAATATCAACGTCGGTTTGGGTGGAAAAACGTGAATCATTTCCGATGCACAACATATTCTTTACTCAGATTTGTGGAAGACAGCCTCGTTGAATTAAAACGATCGGATACTTCTCCAATATTTCCTTCTCATTCATTCAGGTGCGCCTCCAAGCGAAGCCGTGGAACTCAGATATTCAATGTTTGCAAAGGCCTGGTGACCTTGCGCGAATAGAGCGGCATGTAACTGGGAGCACGTCAACGAAAAAGCCAAAGAAGGCATCTTCAAGTGAGGAGAGAGCGCAGTACGATGGCATCGTGTATAAGGTATCTAGTCGTAGATATTTGATGCTTTCCTCCGGACTGAAGATAAACATAGGTATCTGATACTCGCATTGTTATCGCTCTGGAACCTGATGAGGGAAGTTCCGATGACTTCAACCTACCGGAATGGTGTCGAGTCGTCAAACTTGCAAACAGTGTGACTTATGATAGGTGGCTCCACTCGTTGTGTCTGCCATCATTTGAAACATTGACATGCGATTTAGGATGGACAGAGCGATAGATCGCCTGGAGAGGATAGCAAAAGGCCCATCCGTATGCTCGACCGTTTGTTTTAGTCGAGCACCTGAGTCATACAATCTTCTAGGAGGACAAGTCTGTCCAGATGACCCCTCTCATCCGAGTTCTGTTGGGACTACAACCGCCTTCAAAGCGCGTTCCTGTCATAAGTATCTCTTTCTTCGACGAAAAACTTAATACCAGTCAGAAAACCGCCATCAGATTTTGTTTGGAATCTCCTGAGGTTGCTTGTATTCATGGACCGCCTGGTATGAGCTCGAAATTCAGTGATTGTACAGCCACTAATCATATACAGGGACCGGAAAGACGCATACCCTCATTGAGCTGATCCGCCAACTTACAACAATCACTCCTTCCAATTCCAAATCCCAGCGTCTGCTCGTTTGTGGTGCTTCAAATCTTTCTGTTGACAACATTCTTGAAAGGCTTTTGGCTCTTCCAACACAAGACAGAAGTGAAAAGCTGAAAGTGACGCGTATTGGCCACCCAGCACGGGTGATGGCGCACCAGGGAATCCTCGATCATACACTCGAAGTTCAGGCCATTCGGTCTGATCAGGTATGAATGGATTTAGCATCAGCCTACCATGCATGCTAACATTTCCAGAGGCGGCTCTGGCGAAAGACGCTAAGAATGAACTTGAAGCTACATTGAATCTCTTGTCCGGAAAAGGCAAGGGTAGTAAGGGAAAGGCCCCAAGAGGTCCAGAACGCAAGAAGCTATGGGAAGAAGTCAAGGCATTACGCAGAGAGTGTGTCCTTCTACATCTATCAATACGCTCGGCTGACGCTCAGCAAAATAGGTATCGACAACGAGAGAGTAGTGTAGTGAAATCGGTGCTCAGTGAGGTACAAGTACGTGAACTCGCAGCTCCTTGGAAAAGACAAGGGACTAATTCGATGTTAGGTTGTACTTGCAACGTGCCATACATCTGGAGGTCGGCAGCTGCAAAATCATGAATTTGATGTTGTTATCATTGATGAAGCGACGCAAGCCTTAGAAGCTGTGAGTCCCTGATTATGCCGTTGAGGGAGAAATATGAATTCTCGCCTAGGCCTGTTGGATACCCATATTCAAGGCGAAGAAGCTCATCCTTGCTGGTGATCCAATGCAGTTACCACCCACAATCATCTCGATTGGCAAAGATGAAAAAGACCGGGAAAAGAAGAAACTGAAGCAGCTTCCCAAGTCTTCTACTAAGACGTTGAATTCTCCGAAAGATATGCCAAAGCTATCATCATCATCTGACCCTGAGGACAGCTCTGGAGCCTCAGACGAAGAGACGTTAAAAACAAAGAATAAGAATTCATATCTGACAAAAACATCTGTCTTGTTACCTCCTCGTACTTTGGAGACCACGTTGTTTGATCGCCTCGAGCAGATGTATGGTTCAAGCATCAAGAAGATGCTCGAAATCCAATATCGGTGTGTCACCTCTTGTGTCCTTCGATATGGATCACTGATGCCGCCATGAAGCATGCACGCTGATATATGCGAGTTCCCATCTAAAATGCTCTACTCATCTAAACTCATATCACATGAATCTGTTGCATCCCATCTGTTGGTTGATCTACCAAATACTTCCACTGAGTCGGAAGAAGACGCAAAAGAGGCACTCCAAACGCCCGTCACATTCTTTGATACCTCTGGATGCGAGTATTTTGAGAGATTGGACGGTGTAGATGGTGATGAGGGTAGTCGATGCAATGAAAATGAGGCTATTATCGTGAGCAACTGGATCAATAAACTAGTAAGTCTGATTTGTAGCACCTATACATTCGCCCTTTGAGGACTGATTCTCTTCATTTCAAAGACGGCCTGTGGTGTTCTACCATCCCAGATAGCAATCATTACTCCGTGCGGACCCTGTGAAGCAGGTGTCGCCTCGAACGCTAACAACCTCGTTATTTCAGGTATCAGGCGCAGGTGGTGCTACTAAACTCGTTACTGAGACCAAAGTATGGCCCTGAGCTCGAGATCGGTACCGTTGACGGGATGCAAGGTCGAGAGAAGGAGGCTATTGTCATCAGCTTAGTTCGCAGCAATGATGTGGCAAGTTGCTTGTCAGTGTTCTTTTGAGGTTGACCTTGAACTTTGAAATCTAGAGGGAAGTAGGGTTTTTGAAAGAGAAACGAAGGTTGAATGGTATGTGGTTTACTTTTTGAACAGGTTGAATTCTAATTGTTGTGACAGTTGCTATGACCAGAGCGAGGAGGCACCTTGTACGTTTCTTGTCAAATGTTTCATTTCTAGTCCTCATCCTCATCCTCATCCTCATCTACCTATAGTGCGTTATTGGTGATTCATCGACAGTAGCACATGGAGGATCGTACTTGAAGAAGTGGCTGGCATGGCTGGAAGGCAATGCAGATGTCAAGTATGCGGGGCTAGATTAAATATTACACCTGCATTTGTAAAGAGACGGGAAATGAATGATATACTGTACAATAGAAGGGCAACAAAAGAGACTGAAGAGGAAGAGTAGAAATCAAGTCATAAAGAAGAACATCAAAAGCGCCCAAAACCGTCAAATGAAAGGCTAGTTAGTATTCATCGGGATCAGGGAGCGAGGCATATTCGGAATTAGATTGCTCATCCTCATATTCCTCGATGACCTGTGCCATCGCATATCGCATGATCGGAGTAACAGGAACAAGCTTAGGGCCAACCAGCTCCAGATATTCTTCTTCATAGGGATTGCCACTGTGCAAAGTCCCATGCATCTCCATGGGTGGCACAGGGACTTCGTCATCAATAGGCGGCGGCGGACCAAGTGTATCATCAATCGCGGTACCACTTCCGCTAGCAGCCATGGCGGCGTTATAGTTCATCGGAGGAGATGCTCCAAGCCCGGAATAACCCGTCAGGGATGACCTCGGCAGCTGCTCTTCTTCTCCATTGTCCTTACTAACTGGTTCTGACCAGCGCAGGTCGAGGACTCGCCCTTTGACCATTCCGTCTACAGCACGGACGCCCAGTTCCCGACACAACATGAAATAAGGTAGATATGGTACATCAGGCTTCGTCAGCCGACTCATTACCCTCAATAACTGCATTGCTGTGAAGTCAGCGGAGTAATACCCAGCGACCATAGCTACTGAACGTTCATCGTTTGCAAGAACATTCATGTAAAGGTCAGACCCGGACTCATTAGCATTAGGGACTGGCGAGTAGATTTTCAGTCCAGCGGGCCCAAGATTGGGATGGAGAGATTCGCGACCACTAGCACTAGTGTGACTTGCTGTACCGCCTCGTCGCTCGTCCCGTTCACTAGGCCCTCGGGTATGGCTGTGACCATTTTCGGAGTTTACCGCACCTGGAGGGTTACCAGTGGCTGCTTGTGAAGAGTGGATGATATGGAGATTTAGGAGAGAATGAGCCTGGAGAAAGTGCGAACTTGATTGAACATCGATTTGCCCATGAGAGCTGACTATTCAAGCAGAAGTACCATGAGTCTTGACCTAGATGGAAGAGGTAAAAAAGTACCGAAATCAACAATGAAATCCTGCCAATGTGCAAGCTTCCCGCCAAAGGCTTCGTAGAGACTTTCGAATTCGAGGCGACTGCGGAGATGTTCTGGAACGCGTGGAATAAGGTGATCACGGAAGAAAGTCCGAATTTCGGCTTTGGTGCAGTCTCCGATGGTGATGATCTCAAGGTGAAAGCAGACTAGTCAGATGGAAATTATGAAGTGAACTTTCGAATAGGACTCACCCTACAGTGCTGCATGACGTTGAGCTGCCTTAACCATGTTTGATAGAATGGGTTACTTGTCGCATGGATGACATGACACAGCCTGTCTTGTTTTGTGAGAACTAGCATGGACTCCAACAGATATTTCATCGTGTCCGTGGATTTAATGAGCGTTGGACTGGAAAATGTGATTAGATACTTAGACGAGAAACAACATCCGATGGCATACAGCTTATGTGCCTCATCGAAAAAAATGACCTTGTATAGTTTAAGTGAGCATTCTTTACAGAAATTGTTCAACACACCGGAGTTCTCTTGACTGGTCGCTGTTTTGATTTGAGTTCTTCCATTGGCGTATCCCGAGTTTCGTCCTTTTGCTTTCCCTTCCATTTGCTTAACCACCGTCGTTTTGGCTTAGCTGCAGTGAGGGGAGGGTCCACATGCGTGGTTTCGGAGGTAGCGTCAGAATTTTGTCTGGTTGTCCGATGCTTATGCTTATTCAAAAATGGATTGAATTCCTGATATCTGGAAAGCGAAACCTAAGATAACCCAATTTACCTATCAGTCTTTTCTAGCTTCATGAAAGATATGATGCACCTGGAACATTTCCATTAATCGCGCTACATCACTTGTTCGAACTCGGGCTTGGGGGTCATTGGAAACCGCAAGACGATTTTGTACATTTGTGCGATCGCACTTTCAAATATCATCTGAGTTAAATTTTCTGCAATATTGTGACAATGTAGCACACCTTGAAGCCCCAAACCTCCTTCCGAAACTCCTCATAACCTTCCATTTCTTGCACTACCCCTTCAAAAAACTGTTCCATCTGGATACTCAAGCGCATGTACAGACTTGATAAGTCCGCGAAGCCAGCAATACGAAGATCGAAGTGTAGGACATGATATTGTGGTTGAGACAACACTTCTCGTAGGAGCGCAGTCTGGAGTATAATTAGAACAATGAAACGGAACGGGGAACCAGTTCATGATCAGCCTTCTTTTGTAGGCTAAGCGGCTGGATTAAACCCACCTTTCCAACAGAACTAGCCCCCAAGACAACCATAAAAGTCGGCTCTCCACCCAAAGTACGTTCAAGTGTTTGCATCTCAGCATTTCTAGGAAAGAATCCAGGGAGGCGAGTAAATGAGTGATTGGGATAGAAGTTATACTCGCGGTTCTCTGCAAGCTCGTGATGAATTTCAGCGAGTTGTCGTTTTGACTCAGTCAAGGAGCGGACAGTCTCTGCCGGCTGGGGTACGATCGCGATTCAAAATCAGATTTAGGAGGACGACAATGACTGAAATCGTCTCACATTGGCAAGGACACTGAGGACTTCACCTATTCCAAATAAATTGCGTTTCTGTATGTCGGGCCCAAGGATTGAACGACGGTGACGGGGGATATTGCTTCTGAACAACCACTGCATGGATGGCATCCGATGCAGGGTACGATGACGGGTAAGGTTAGAACTAACAGGATACAAGCTTCGAGGTCTGGCTGCAGAAGAGCTTTCTGCGTTTGTGATTGTCGCATTCATGAGGGCAGTAATGAGTGCTTCAGTAGCACAACGTTTTGCGTCCTGGTATCAACGAGGCGAAAAGCAGCGGAGACACAAATCAATGGATGTGGTTTAGAGTGAGAATGACAATAAGCGCCGAGTTGACCAGATATTAAAACGTTCCATATGCATGTACTGATAATTCGATTTGCTGATTGAGGTACGCTCTGACATGCATGGTGCTGTAAGTTTGCCTGCTGTCGGAACATGAGAACTCGTCGTTTACCACGAGGCAGCAAAAAATGTCATGGTCGGCACACAATCCACACATACTAATTTTTGTCAGAGCCATAACCAGCGGCACATAATGACCAAGCGCTCCTTTAAAGTAGTGGTGATGCTATTTTTAGTGGGGCTTGGAGACAAATTGCTTTCGGAAGTTATAAAGCAACGTGTTGAACAAATGACTTGGCTTTGAATAACACGTTTTATACTGTCTCGTAAGTTAGCCAGACTAGCATTAAATAGATTGTGGAGGCTTCATGCATCGAACCCTGTTCAATAGAACAGATACTTATGGCGAATGATGACGACATCAGTGCCCATACCCTCAAGGGACGATGTGTCGCTCAAATTGTCTCATCGCCGTACAGACACTTGAATTGAGGGGACAATAACAATAGTAAAAGCCATGCATAAGTTTTCTAGTAACATGACTTCTATGTCGGATACTGACTGTTGTCAAAAAACAAATTTCGCAGCTCAATGCTAAGAACAGTTTGAATTTGAAGTGGAGTTGAGTGAACGAGAAAACAGGAAAAGCCGTACGTTCTATCGCCTGTATTGTAATGATGTAAGAACAGATTATAAAGTTTTTAAAACGCGGTGATAGATGCCTTAATAGACAGACTGCACTCACATCGCAGAGCCACCTTCTGGGGATATTCGACTCGTATTTTCCTCCAGATACCGTGCATTCACAGCCAAGATGTGGTAACCCACGACGACGAACATTGCAAGAATACCAAGTGAGTTCGCAAGGGTATATAAGGTTTGGTGGGTAATCATGGCGTATATATTACACTGTGTGTTGGTTTAGGTTTTTATAAAGACATCCTTTTGGATCCGACTCACAAATAGATAGGAAGATCTTGGTTAAGTTGTCCACATTCTGAAGCTGATGACATGTATTGATTGTCAATATTTGGCCCCTCACGCGGATGGGTCCGGAGTTGTTTGGTTATTCGTGAATTCACTTTTAACTCACAATGAGGCCCACAGTTGCACGCGCAGATGGCATGCCTGGACGTGAGATTATTCTACCCAATTTTTTCCCTTGTATTGACTGAATTTTTGAACAAAAAGCCAGGACTTTTGTATGATTCTCGAAAACCACAGAATATCAAAATACTGAAAAGTGTGTAACAGAATCTCTGGTGGGGCGACAAGCGCGGTACTCCCCAGAAGGGCGTCATTACCTATGGTTCGTTCCCGCTCGGCTCCTCTCAATCTCTTCTCCTTACACTTGCAGTTCAGCTATCTCTCCATGGCAGACAAAGGCCGCTCCTAACATGTTCCGGGAATATCTCTTTAACGGCTACCGCCGAATGGCCGGCGAGTTCAAGTTTTGGGCCATTCCCTTCGGTGTTGGTATGCAACATCTTTGCTTCATGCTAGGCGTTTCACAACCACTTTTCTATAGGCTATGCTATCTACGCATGGGCCAAGAGTTACGACCATTACCAGAACAGCAAGGCAGGTCATATCGCGTCGGGAGCAGCGCACCACTAGAACATTCGAGATTCATGGAAATAGCCATAACATACGGATTCTCCTTCTCCTTGTTCGTTCCTTCCTCACCTTGAATTTTGATCAAAGAATATTTCAAGCAACTCTCAAGGTATATATCATTTTCAGGATCAGTATAATATCTCTCTACCACTTTGGAAATATGCCATGTGTATTATTCATTCCGATCCCCACATACCATGAGAAATCGGTATGTATCATAGAAGATCACTGTGGATGTATCCCTTGGATTTCGCGTTGATGTTTCGAAGAGCCTCCTGTACCTGACTGTGGCTGTAGCATTTGTAATATTTGCCAGGTGGGTGGGTCGAAGCGTTTCATAAGCGCTTCATATATCTTTGAGTAGCCATCAAAAAGTGGTCAACTCGACTCCACAGATACCACCCAATGTCTTGGCCGATTTGCTTGAAATTTATACTGGTGCTGTCTACGGATATGGCTGGACTTTATGATCAACTCCCTTCAAATTGATCGAAAAGGATTATCTCAAAAATCCGATGATAGTTCTTCAACACCCTCGCAAAGGGAGTTGCTATACAGAAGTGATTGTCTAATGTCTACAATTTACCTACAATTCAATGGCGTTCTGAAGTCTAGAGCAGCGAAATCCATAGCCACTGCCGAGCTTTGAGCACCATCACGACGGATCGCAACATGGTCAAAAAAAAAACCGCCACTCATTGGGTCAAGTTTAGGAGTGGTGCTGAACATATAAATCCCTACATAAATGTGTTGGTTGCACGGGGCGGAGTCCCATAGTGACTACGTTAGTGACAACACAGGATGAACCTGAAGAATACTCAACGGTCATTGTCCCGGGAGAGGAAGAAGAAAAAGAGCGGGGGGTCTTTTACACTAGTATGAGATGCAAAGATGATCTCATTGGTGGTGTTGATCAATTTGGACCTACGACACTCAGAAATATGACAACTGGGACGAACTACCGTCCTTGAGCTGCGGTGAGCATCAGGGCAGCGGCAGGAGACACATGTACAAACCAAAAAAGATGTCGGACGCGCGTCTGCTCACATGGTAACAGAGATACTACTATTCCGAGTATGTACACGTCTCTAATATTCGAGTTCATTGTGTTGAAGCAGATCATTCGAGATTACGAATAAAGTTTCTTTAGAGTATTTGAAAGTAAAGCCAGTTAGAGATAGAACATGATATCTTTCATGTTAGGACCCGTTGGTCCTTTGCCCCAGGACTCTATCGCCTCACGCGGAATTTGCCTTTCATCTTCGCTTGTTGCCGCATGATCATCCTTCTGAACGCCTTGCAACATTCCATGCAGATAGCATCGTCCCCGTTCACAAGCAAGATGGGCATAGTAAGCAGGAGACGCAAGACTGACAGCTTTCGTAGCACGAGCAAACATGTAGCTGATGTTGTTCGTCAGAGATTGTAGTTCATCAGGTGTAAATCCTATTTCGTCGTGCACGACGAAATAATGTGTGGGTTTGCTAGAAAAGTGCAGAGCTCCATGGGCTGATGAGGATCGTAAAATTAGTCATGCTGCAAGCTGAACAGACAGACTCATACCCTGCAAGTAGAAGTCAAAGTGGTAAACGGACGTAACACCTCTGTCGACAACAGTACCAGGAAGAGGATTGGCTTTCTCATCGGCATCTTTTTCTTGGGTAGGGAAGAAACGAGTGCGATGTCGTTTGCCCTGGGGTCTGTTTAAACAATATAAATGGAAAGATAAATCAAGTAAACGCACACAGATTACAATGGTCAGCTTCGGTCGATAATTCTCATCAACTTTACGGAACGCCCCAAGTATGGACGGCACTTCTTTGTCCATGACAGTTCGGTATTGGTTCTAAGATGATTCACGTAACCCCTCACTTCAAAGGTTTAATGCTTACTCACTTCAGAAACTCCATCACGATACACAAGAACACGGTCAGGTAAACCTTGTCCATTTTTACTTTGGAAAACTCTCAACCGCTCGAGCATCATATCTTCGAGATCAGTAATCATCTATCAGGCGTAATCAATAATTTAATGACTTCACTACCAGATCTTGGGGACGGACCTCTTTCTTTGACTCTTGCATCCTCAAACTTGCTGGAAACTGAATGAACTCATCGTCGTAACTAGCAGTGACAGCAGCAATTGAAGGTGCCCCTTTCACTGCACCTGGACCCGGATGTGTAACATCCATACCAACGAGCATGGTGGGCTCCTCCTTAAACCATCTCATACTGTTTTCATCGAGTGTGTGACTAATGGAAATCAGTCTGAATTCCAGGAAAAATAGATATTGCCTTACTTGGAACCTCCAAGCTTCATGTTGAATTTGAGTGCGACGTTTCCATAGTACGGGAGACCACCTTGACATGAATGTCAGTATAGAGTGAATAATAGGATGGTTTTTATCATCACCTGTACGGAGTCTGCTCGATTGGACGCACAGGGTGGCTAAGTGAGAAACATAAGGACAATTTTCTCGAATCTCCTGAGTGTCCACTTACGAACATCCAAGGTGACGTCACAAAGATGCTTGAGTCCCGAATAGACGTGTCGGTCACTGCTAGAGAGAATGACCATTATGATGTCCGGTTTCTGTCGAAGCACATTGTCCATTGCAACCCGTATCTTGTTGATGGCGGTGCTTCTCACTGGGTCCTCAGTCCTATTCTTCGGAGGAAGGACGACTTCTGCATATTTGGGGGGGGCTTTGACAGTCATCCCACTTGTTGAGCATATAGTCATAAAACCCCTCAAGATACTAAGAAATTCAGGATCCGCTGGTCCTTTGAACTCGTCCAAATTACCATCATGGATAACGAAAACAACCCAGTTCTCCAAAGATGCACCTCGTGTGAACCGGACATTTCTCATGTTCCAGCTTCCTTTGTCGGCTTTGAAGTCACTACCATTAACATTTTTAAGATATCTCGGTTCAGGAGGGACAAGAACTCGACCCGGAACAGTGGCCATATTTCTTCCTATTCCAATACCGAAAGCACTAAGTGCTGGTGTGCCATCAGCAAACCCAAGCTGTCGAAGGCCCCGCGACTCAATGACGCTGGCATTTACATTGGGTGGATTTGATGAATATTTGGTCATGAAAGCCACATGCTCTTCAAGGGGCTTCCCGCGGAAATGTTGGTCAGGAAGTATTGTGCAAAGTTCAGCCGGGAGCAAGGTGGTCGACTTCCCGCCAACATCTACAAGTGGAAGGTCTGGATGCTTCAATTGGATATTGTATTCTGGGAATGGTTAAACGAGAGTAACCTCAGACGAAAGTAAGATGTACTTCTCAGGAAATAATCCGCAACGGAGACCTCTCCGAATCCACTGCATTCGAACCTATGAGTGTTCGCCGTGTGTTCTGCCACCTTGGAAATTGTCTTGCGATATCCGAGGTGTTTGGTCTTGACACGTAAACCTTTCACAAAGGCATTTGGGAGTACACCAAAATTGAGCCTCGTAAATTCGATCAAAGCGTCAGCGAGATTTCCGGGTTGGTAAAAAATCGTACTGCAGACTAGATAGAAGAAAAATTTATCACTTGCAGAGTGAGAGGGTTCAAAGAAATTTTATACCATCCACATTGACCATCAATTGTCTATGAGCAGTCCGAACAGAAGAATAGAAACCATGGACAGCTTGTAAGCCGCCTCCAATATTAAAAGGCTTTGCCCGAGGAAAGAAGAGTTTGTTGCGACCAATCATGACTGCGTCGCTACCCAAGCGAGAGGCATCGGCCGTGAGTATGACATTAAAAGCCGATACGATGGGAAGGAGGTCATGATCTCGATACTGAGGGTCTCCGGCAATGTATCTAGGAAACTTCAGTTTTCATTTTCCATGGACATGGACAGTTGTCTTGATAAATCACCTTTGTAAGCTATCCATTTCGAGCTCTCGAACGAAATCGAAAGTAAGAGTGTACTGCGGTAGGGGGGGACTACCAGGAGCGGGTGGACGCTCGTTTTCTTCAGGATACCAGGGAACGGTGATCGTCAGGGTCTCTGAGAGACGCTGACATGCAACGAGTCTTGATGAGTGGTCGTGGGCGACATATCCTGCCAAATTCGACTGCCAGAGTAGGGTATCCTCTGCAAGTCGAATGATCCGCCGTTTCATAAATTTGCTTGACACACTGGGTGCTATACTGATCTGATACTCGTAAAAAGGACCTTTCGGAATGGTAACTGGAAAGAAATTCGTTCTTAATACAACTTGTCTTCCACTCACTCCGTAGCCAGGGCGAAGAGGAAGGTCATTGTCATTGATCTCGACACCCTTGAAGGCTTGCACAAGATCTTCTTGTGTCCCATCTTGAAGCCTTGCATCGATCTGAGTTGTACGGCCGGGTGGGGAGTAGATACTATTATAAGAGAGGAATTAGGCAAGATCTTTAACGTGGGGTCGTATGTACCTCGGAAAAGTACCACGACCACGACCTCGGTCAAATCCACGGCCAGTTCCACGACCCCTAGTGTAAGAGCCTCTATCTCTACCCTCTTGAGTATGTGCCGAAAACATTGCATGCCTGATAAAGAGACGAGATTGGGAGGAGGGAAGATGGATTTTGATTTCAGTTAAAGCCAGACGTACTGGGTTCCTCAGGTAGTGTGCTGCCCACCTAATGTGCCCAGAAGCAGAGCCCGGGTTGAGCGAAACGCTGCGAGTGCCAACTTGACGCGTATTCGAGGCCCAGCATCTACGCATCGCCTCGTGCAACAAGTAGTAGACTCAAAAGGAAAAAAACCTGGAGTAGGACCCCGGGAACTTATCGGGCCCCATAGAGCTCTCGTGTCTGGATATTAGAAATGTACTCACAGTACCTGACAACATATCTTTTGATGAACTACATGCTACTGTATAAAAGCAGTTCGCAGCTCAGCTCAAACTATGAGCCATTCATATTCTTAGGCTTCTCATATGGAATGAGTTTTATGATATTACTTTCAGGCCACCACTCACCTGAAATAATATACACACTAAGGCACAGTAACATTTAACTATGCATTACCACTAGTACTGAACCACCATTCAAAAAAAAAAAACCCATATTTAAAACAAAAAAATTCAGCACAAAATTCACCATTGTATCCACTCTCCATACATATTCGGTCTCTCCCCTCTTATATAGCTCTCAAACGTCCTCTTCAACACTGTTGACCAATCCAAATCCCTCTTATCATTCTCACTCTCACTTAAAAGACTCCCACTGCCTTTCTTCTCCTTCATCAACCCTGCTTTCGCTTTCCGTTCTCCCAGTTCAAACCGATATCCCAAATCAGGATAATCCCGTGTCGGGTCAAACGGTTTCCACCTACAAGTCTCTCAGCTTTGATGTCCAACGGGAGACAAAAAAACAAAAGATGAAACATACCAAAAGTTGTGAAAGTGATATGAATAAGCACCCCGGAAAAACCCTCGGAAACCAAGAGCTTGAGGAGCCGCACTATTCTGTGTAGGCGTATCAAAAAAGTCTGCAAACCTACATAGTCAATCAGCCAGCACGTCCACGCAGCCCCGAGATACAGATATAAGTAACACTCATACTCAGTGAAATAAGGCTGTGGTGGTCTATCCCTCTGATAATTTTCCGTATTCAGCCACGCAGAATCAAACAACGCATCTGGCAACCTCAATAGCAACCCTTCCAGATGCGCATCAGCTGTGTACCTGGACACCGTCATCGGATGAAAATCCAGCCCATTCTTCAACGCTGTCCTAAACAAAAACGTCCCAAGGGCCGACTTCTTGTGCATGCGCAACACCGCAGTATTGTATTTCGGCAATCGTGACCACCGATAAGCAAATGCACCCTTCCAACCCCAAATCTCTTCCCAATCCCGAAGAAGGATTGTATCCGCGTCGAGGTAAACACCGCCAAATCTGTGACAAAGGACGAAACGAGCCATGTCGGAGAGAATGACGGAGAGTCGGTCGTACGATGAACTGGACTTGGAGCCAGTGCGGTTAGCGAGATCGTCATCGTCATTGTCGTCATCGCTTGAGCCAGTTGCAGCAAGAATAGCAGCCGCGGTCGCGTTGGGATCGTCTTTCTGAGGAGGTTTTGCATGTGCGTTCTTTTTCTTTTGTGGTACACTGATGACATGACCACCCGAGTTGAACAAACTATCCTGCAGCGCCCTCCACTCGTGTTTAATCTCATCGATGCCGTCGAGTTGCTCTGTGGTGTTCCACATCTTGAATTTGATCACGTCATTGAATCTCGGATGCAAGAAGGGCGAGGCCCAAGGACTTGACTTGAGCTGCTCGTACATATCATGCAACGCGTTTGGATTGGGCACGGCGGCTGCAGGACCGGGATTGATCCAGAGCCAGAACTGAGGACGACAGACCTTGGCGTCGCTAGGCCATTTAGATAGATGGATACCCGTGTTTTGTGTGAAAAGGAAGGAGAGGATGGCGAGGTAGGGTTTATCGGTGAATGGACCCGTCCAAAACATGTGGTACAGACGAGGATTTTCTGGATCACAGGGCTGGGAAAGAGTTGACGCTGGACGGTGTTTGAGTGTGGGACCCAGTGTTAGCTGACGTTCGGGTTCGACATTGAGCTTCTTGGCGAGTCCAGCGTCTGGGTCATTTGAGAGACGTAGGCCCATGGGGTGGGGTATATTGGCTGTGTTCTCTGGAGTGTCGTGTTGATCATTATAGTGAATGGCTTCGGTAGTATTATCGTGCTCTTCTACGTAGATGTATTTCCAATCATCGAGGTTGGAACGGCGCAAGCGTTCGCCGTTATCAAGGCCACCACCGATTCGGAGGACCTCGAGGCAATCACGGACATACTGTACGATGCTTTGATTAGGACAGACATATGGGATGGGATGAAAAGACAGGAGCACCTTGTTTTGAGCAAAGTCACAATGGCGCATGACTTGATCCATGTCTGCTACGCTCCCAGGGACCGGCCGAGGAGGGTATGCGACGTCAGGGGGCAGGCTCTGTATATCGAGGTAGACGCGTTTGGGACCTGCGCCGGTGGTATCGGTGATGACGCCGCGGGTGTTTGGTGGGCGGTACCGAGTTGGCTTGATGGCGGGGGCCTTTTTGGGGACGGCAGGGTTGACTGGAGCACGTTTGAGGCCGACTTGGAGGGGAACTGGGAGGATAAAGATGAGAAAAAAAACCAAAAAAAAAATAAAGGAGGGTGAGACGGACTGTTGGCATGGCTCGGATAGTGGCCGCTGGCAATCTCCCAGAGCCAAATCTTCTGGAGGTCAGTGCGACGGAAGACAAGGGTGGGGGGCTCAGTGGCAGAGTCAGCAACCCATGGCTTTGAGCCTCTGTTGCGGAGGAGAGCAAGGAGAGAGCCGAGGGCAAGCAGGGCGACCACAGCCAGCAGCGGCGCTCGTCTCCGCTTCACAAGCATTGCACTCAGCAAACCCAGTCCAGTGGCTGTGCATTCTTTTTTTGACATACAACTACTAGCTGCCTAATTTAGACCTGTTTCTTCTGCAGTCCCTTGGGCAGCTCTCGTACCCACGGCAAAAAGCTCCGTCCTCCCATGTACGGTCGAAGTGCCTCTGGAACTACAACACCCTGCAGTTCCTCGGTTAGTCTCGCTCAGTCAACTGGCAACGGAATCCAACCCACATCTGGCGTCTGGTAGTTCTCAACCAGACAACATAGCGCTCGCTCGGTCGCACACAGCGTACCGTTCAGCATGTGCACGTACACCTTCCTCGCCTGGTCCTTTGTCTTGATCCCACATCGCACCTCAAGTCTCCTGCTCTCTGCAACCGTCAGCATATCCACTGCATCCCTCCATCACGCCACTTACGATAGTCAGTGCAGTTCGAGCATGAAACCAACTCCTTGTAAGCCCTCTGGAACGGAAACCACGCCTCCAAATCGTACTTCTGTGCCGCTGCCAAGTTCAGCGCTCCAGAAACGATAGCAACCACACGATACCGCAGACCCAGGCTCTGGTAAAATGCCTCGCTGTTCGCAATCATCGTATCAAACATCTCCCAGCTCTTCTCGGGATCCGTAATCACAAACTGCTCAACCTTTTCAAACTGATGCACCCGGAAAATGCCCCACATGTCCCGCCCAGCAGAACCAGCCTCCTTTCGGAAACAGGTCGAATAACCAGCATATTGGATAGGTAACTGTGTATCAGGGCTCTCAAACCATTCCTCAGAGTGATAAGCAGAGATAGGCTGCTCAGACGTCGCAATCAAGTATTTCTCATCTTCAGAACCAATGACCTAGGATGTCATGAGTCTTCATTTTAAGTCTTTCGCTCTGGATATTTACCTTGTAAAGCTCCTCGTCGAATTGGTCGAGCTGAGCTGTCTTGCTCATCTGTTCCTTGTTCATGAAGAAGGGAGGTTGAATCTTTTTGAACCCGCGTTTTCGAAGGAAATCGAGTCCGTATGAAATGAGTGCTTGATTGAGGTCGATACCGTCATTAATCAGATAGTACCCCCGGTGACCCGCAACCTTGGCCCCTTCAAGAAAAACTCACAACGAGTAAGAAGAAATGATCGCCAACAAACGTACCCCTATCAAGATCCATTGCATCGAGCCGAAGCAGGACTTCATGATGAGGCATAATACCCTGGCGTACTTGAGGCTCATCCTTGACATCAGTTGGATCCCAAATCTTCAATACTGCATTATCATCCTACCCGATGGAACATACAAAAACCTTGAGGAGGGAAAAAATGATAACTAAAAAGACAACCTACTTCAGTTTGGCTGATAGGAACGTTCTTTCCAACGATATTACCAACAGTCGAAGCTTTGGACCTCATCACAATTTCAAACTCTTTTGTTTCTTTTGTCTTAGCTTCAACTGCAGCGTCGATTTGTTTTTTCTCCATAACCAAATCATCTGCTGATTCTTTAGCCTGAGATAACCAATTTCAATCAAATTTTCTTTTCTTTCAGATCATGAAATTAACAACATACACACACACACCTTTTTCTTGATAGATATTTGTTTCTGAATTTCGTTGACTTTTTTTCGCATGATGTTGATATCGTAATCCACTTGAAGGAGAAGTGGTCAATGACCGGGGTTTAAACGATAAAGACGAAAAGAAAAATCGCCACGGAGATGGGGATGAGACGATAAGGCAATGACAACAACGACGGCGACAACAATAACAACTCACTTTTCACCCATTCTGTATACATTGCAATAATCTCATCTACTAATTCAACAGATCCACCACGTTTTCTTTGCGATTCCTTGATCTCTGATGCATTTCCTCCTTTGTTATCGATGAAATGGAGTATATCGAGTGTCATGGTTTGTGAGTTGGAAGGGAAGGGGAAGGGGAGGATGATTGGAACTATTATGTAATGCAATAGATAAGATTCTAAGGAACAGAACCATTTACAGCTGATCGATGAGCCTTCCCTTTTCTTATTTTAGTTTAATGGCATTTCATCCTCTTATATCCATCGACTGGATCGTCCCTGGGAAGACGACCGTACGCAAGCTTTCCTACCAACTCTCAAACGACTTCAATTTCAAAAACGTCACAATAAACCAACCAGCGACTTTACAAATACACTTCTCGTGTTTTGCAGAAACAGATGGTTCTCTTTTTTTGTGAGTCAATGATACCGAAACGCCCGTGACGACGGATGCTTTCTCTCACTCTTTCATCGTGGTGATTGGCCATCCTTATTCTGGCTGCGAAGGATTGAAAAAAAAATTTCCCAAAAAGGAGATGACGCTTTCTCCTTCTCTTTCTGTTTGAAGACAAGCTAATATATGAATCCAGTAAACTTATAGTTAATTATATCTGGATGGAGGATTTCAAATCAAAACAACCTATTCACCTACGAGTTTATCTTGGAAATTGATTATAATCTTCAGATTTGCCAGAGGAGATGATTATGCTTAAATACAGTTATTACTCTACCACAGAGTACATTCGAGCACCGTGTAATAAATTGTTGAATTAAGAAAAAAGATGTGACTAGGATAGGATGAATCAGTGAGTGCCCCTTACCCCTATCCTTACCCCTATCCTTACTAAGACTATATTACACCTTTTATCCCATGAGCAAAGTGCATTTATTTTATCCTGGCATTAGGATATCTAGAGTATTGTCGGGAAGTTCAAGCCTCACAACTGTAATCTTGTCATCAAGATTTTTCATACTATTTTTACTATAGTTACGCCTGTAAGTTACACGTAGCTACTTCCGTGCATTGGTAAGCCTCGATACTATGCTCGAGGGTATTCAAACTGTAATGAAATCACCCAAAGATCAACCTGGTCCTAGGTTCTAGCGATCATAATACATTTTCCTTATTCGTCCTGAAACACTGCGTAACGTTAGAGCATACTCTACTCCTGGTGAGAGTAGAATTATGGGTAGATCTTTACCTTTGTTAGTACATTGCCTTCTCGATTGGGCTTAACTCGCTATCATATCCACTCCCCATAATTGGCTAGCTCAGTCGTTACCTCCTGTTGTTTTGATTGGTCTGAGATATATTTGACTACGATTATCATTACAAGTTGCATGATGACTGTCTTCGCCGGAGCCAGTTGCAATAGCTGCAGATTGTGCCAACGATGGACATCACGTGACGGTAATTTGTTTGGGGTCCGGAGAAGGCGCCGGCAACACAAGACACGTGACCAACGGATATGATAGAAATGATGGCTTACAAATTTATTCATAAATTACTCTTGAGATCATACAATTTTCCGTATTTCCCTGCGATAAACTTGATTATCTCAAGTGCTGACAGGAAAAGAAGTGGCGTTCAGCATACGAAACCTTAGGATCAAAGTGTCTCAATGCTCACCGAGCTCGCGCGGGGCCTCTTGAGGTATCTGGATTGACACCCATGAAGCATTGCAAAAGTACTCTGAACTAGGCAAAACCTACTAGATGACCTGCCTTTGATATCCTCACATTCGAGGAATTCTTCGGCCTCACCCAAACCCTTGAGCGCGTCGATCCGGGGGGACCAAATCTGGAAGTCATTTCGTGAGTCTCGACAACACGGGCTCAAAAGACAATACCTCTCACTCTGGCGCACCAGGTTTACCAGGGACGATCCATAGAAGCTCAATCCTTTCATCTAAATGTTTCATCCGCTGAAATGTCTCAAACTGTGTGAGTGTGCCAGCGAAAACAACTGCTTCCTGGACACCAGGCATTTTGAGCTTGGCAATTGGTCTTCCAGCAGGGCATTGAGTATCGTAGAGCCCACATTCAACGTAGATTTCGAGAACCTTTGGATCCCACACGCTAAAGAATGGGTTCTTCCTCATACTCTCAAGAGCGTCTTGCCTGCAACTGAGCGTCAGGATGATACAATTGCCATATTCTTTGAGAAGTGTACCTCGATGGCCACGATTCACGGCGATTGAGTGAACTAGAAATCAGTGCTGTAGTATGTTGATCCGAGGAGCTTCCCTTTTGCCAGTCATAGAGTTGTTTGATGACAGGATCGACTAGTACAAGAGATGAGAAGAGCTTGGGGTTTTCCAGGGCAGCAAATGTCCTTTCGGAACGAGATTTTATAGAATAGCTTTGGTGAGAGGGTCGCAAAACTTACGTTGTACAGCCTCCGTATGAATGCCCGACACCAACCAATGTTCTATTCCCAAAACCATGCTCCAGCCTGTATTTGGTCTCTTCAGGGTCGACACGTTCAAGGCAAGTTGGTAGTGGAGCGTCGGTGAGAGAAGCAGGTATGAAGTAGTGTAAAAAATTGAGGATATCACGCCCATTATCTGACCAATCAACTGCAAACTTGTCATCATAAGCAGGATCTGAAATAAGATTCATCGTACGAAGGTATCCCAAAGAATCTTCGTTGAGAAGTGCTGAATCGCCATGTTGTACGGCTTCCCATACCCAGATCTCGTCCACAAGTTCTCTTGATGGTGAGTCCAAGACAGATTCAATAGTAGGCTCCCAAGTCTAAATAATCTATGAGGATGTCTGAGACTGCAATAAAAAAATTTTTCTGCGTACTTCCTTCGGAAACCCGTTGGCATGTGCTAAAAACAATGTCAACCCCATTCCTCTCGCCTCTTTCCTGACATAACGATTCAGGCATAGCCACAAGAGTATCGGATGTCCAGACGATACGGGAGGTGCGGCCAGAATATACAGCTGACTGTGAAATCGTTCGTTCTGTGCCTTGCGTTCAGCTTTTGACGAGTTTGGCGGCAGTGGCGGCGGCGTTGGAGCATAAGGGAGTGTCCGTAGGTGTGCAGCAGGTACTATATGCGTAGAGAGCGTGAATTTCGAGGTTATCGGAAGTTGTCGAGGTTTAGAAGGCAATGACGGATATACGAGAGGTTCCGGAGGTGGATAGGCTGGTATAGTTTTTCGGGGAACTATAGTTGGCCCGTGGTATGGCCTGACTGGGGGATAAGAGAGTGCTGCCATCAAAGTAGACAACTGACAACGAATTTTCAGAAAAAGCTGACACCGTCCGTGAATTTCAGCTGATCATGTATCAGCTGTACAACTGTGCCACCAATGATCTGGGGTCGTCACACTTTCGGCCAGTCACAGGATCGCATCCCGGGTTCGGCAGACCATTCGGACCCGGCGCGATGCCTTGTGAATAATTGGCAATAGACTTGTCAGTCAAGAGATGCGATATCAGATAGAATAAAACTGTGGAGGAGGGTATCTAGTCATATGTGCAGCATAATGTCGGAACAAATTCAACCTGCATGAGATATTGGATTGGCTGAACTTGAATAGATTCCAAGTCGAGGTGAAGCATGATGAAGGACAAACACGGCTTGTGCGAGGAGACCCAGTCAAAGTGGGATCTTGTACTGAACTGCATACATAATTATACCTGACAAAGCTTATTGCAGTTATTTATGGAGCCGGGAAAGGTGTTGTCCCTTACCCACTCATTTTCCGTTTCTTATATTCTCACATCTTAGAATTCCTCGGTATCAGCATTTTTCTTCAGAATTCGACGAGAGCTAGCTTCGTATCTCTTTCCGAAACGATTTCTCTCATATGCTTACGACTTTTGAACGATATGATGACGAAATTTGGATCTAGTAAAAGAACAAAATTTACTGGAGTTGGAGGCCTAGAAATGGTACGTAGGGTCACGAGCCTTGGAGATGGCTTGGGGAGATGGCGTCAGGGATGGGAACTATCACCGAATAGATGGTTGTCAGGGCACATAAAGGATTGGGTATGACTCTTATCCTTGTTCCACAAGTCCCTCCGTAGTTATCACCTTCATCATGCAAGCACTCCAGGAATCAACAGAATGTCCAATTTCCTTCTCGGAAGACGTTTGAACTTATCAAGCTTTTCTGGTTTCTGTTGTGCACTCATGCAGACTCTGTTGGAGCTGTACCTCTGTACAAGACTCATAAGCTAGCAACTTCCGACAAGATGCACCAACTCAACAGAAGAAGTACTTCTACTTCTCCTTGGGTAAGCTAATTCTGATCAAACCCAGAGCTGTTCGGACTGACAAAGTTATCACACAGGTACCTATAGTCGCGACGTTGGGTGGCCTTATTGTGTTAGCTATCCTTATTACATGGTGGAAGAGGAGAAAACGAATTGCTAGTTCATTATGGTCTCGTCAATCGACGAGAATTGCTCATTCAGATGGTGGCATTCGTGTCCCTTTGACTGCAGACGAGTTGGCTGGAACAATCAACAATAGCCTCGCTGCTGCGCCAAGGTCAAGAAGAACTAGGCGGCAACGGCGCACTCCTTCGCAACAGTCTACACACTCATTGCCCGCATATGCAAAAGAGCCTGGCGAACAAGAGTTGGTTGTAGCCCAGTGGGTTCCCTTCATTATAATAATCGAAAACTGTGTTCATTATAATTTTTATAGGGGACTACCAGAAGAGGATGAGAATATCTCCCAGCCTCTTGCTATTGTTGTCAGTGCCGATGAGGACATAGAAAGCAGCACAGAAACTGATTCACAAACCCCTTCGAATCCAATTCAAAATGCTTCAGCCCAACTTGCCCTCCTTGTCGAGGGTGACACAGCTTGTGACTCGTCGGTTCGATCAGGGGCTATTGGCAGGAATCTGCGCCCTGAAAGCCCAGATGTAGATAGTACTTCTTCAGCATCAATCTTCCAGGTCGACAGTCACGCCAGTCATGATTCTCCGGATCCCCGTGGGGAAGCTCCAGGGTACTTTATGATGGGACAGGCTACCGTCAATCGTGCTTTTACTGGACCTGAATCGCCCAATACTTCTGCAGCTCTTATCACAGTTGACAATGACTCGCGTCCCGCATCACCTCTGCTTTCGTCGCCTAGACGTTCTGGATTCCGTGCATTATTAGGTCGTACAGCCGCCTCGAGAAGTCACCGTGCTTATCCTGGGTCCTCTGGTTCGGGCATTTCGTCCACCATTGTTTCCCCAGAATCTCCTTCCCACATGCACAGTCGAGGTGCATCGACTACATCCCTCGTTTCAATTCTTGGGCTCGGTCGACAGAGGTCTTCCGCATCGCATAACAGCTCCCGTCCTAACTTAGTATCGCCCTCTATGATATCATTGAACTCGATATCTGCACCACTGACCCATACGGCTGTTCGAACAGAATTTGCGGCATATCCAAGGCAAGGTTTGACACCAGAGCAGCTACAATTGATCTCAAGTCGAGAAGGTCTTGCGAAATTTGGGCGTCCGTATGGTCCGGATGCGGTGGCGTTTGCTTCACTGAGTGCGGTAGATTTGGTCACTGGTCAAAGACCTCCAGACTTTGGGGCTGCAGTTGGCGAGACCAAGGGTAGCGGGGTCTCTGGTGCAGATGCGATGGGGGAACCCTCAGAAAGCACAGCCGATGAGCCACAACCGACATCGGAAACTGTAGTGAGACCCGATCAGGAACGTTCTCCCGCCGATTTGTCACAGTCGAGGTCACCAGACATTCCATCAGCTGGACAGGACACGAATGCCACACTGGCAAGCACTGAGAATATTGCAAGCCATGATGTCCGAGGCGAAGAGAAATCAGCAAAGGTTGTGGTCGCAGTCCATAAAGGAAAGGCGAAGGAAATTCCTGCACAAGAAAACAATGATTCACCTGAGGAAACTAAGGACCGCCGTTATATTAAGCGCTCCGTGCCTGAGGTGTCTTCTGAAACCAAACAAGTGCCTGCTTCTGAGATAGGATCAGATCCAGAAGCCATGTTTTCTAGCATTAAGGCATCGACAGGACCTGACATGGCCCTGCTAGTGCCCTCATTATCCGCTCCCCGAACCTCTGCCACGGAGCTTTCGAATTCCTCTTCGTCCATTCAATCAGCACCTTTCAATACCACATCGAGGACAAATTCTTTGTTGGCAGATCATGGCCAACCAAAATCAGGACAGCCAGCTCGATCCAGTCTGATGCTAGCACACTCCGAGTCGCATGTAAGTCTGCTTTCGTATACCTCGATAATATCTCGCGCAACATTCCAAACGGCTACTGAGAGCATGAGGTCCCGAAAGGTGGCAAAATGGATGGGAGCCACTGAGGACGAGCACGGGGACGACTTAGATGAATTTAGTTATGACACCGCTGACGATGGAAATACTACGGAAGGCGATGGTAACAGTAGGCCTTCCACTCCCGTACCATCACACCGTGAGCTGCCGACTCTGGGCAGTGGAAGTGAATTGATGGGAGCTACTTCTTCTACGCAGCTGACTCCTATAGCGAAGAGGCAAGTATCAATTGTTACAATCACGCATGGATGACTTGGGCAGATCTTGGAATTGTCTCGATCATATAATTGCTTATCATCGGTTCTTTTCTGATACAGACAGGAATTTCATTTATTCTCCTTGGCAATTTATATATACCCAATCCTAGAAATCGGATACTTGCTTGATATAGAAAATTGGGATACCAGTGCTGTCACTGTACAAGTATGCTTGTTATCCATCTCGTTTATGTTACTTTTTTGTGATTGACGTTGTTCTTGAGCGGGACATTTGGCGAGTTGACTCGCTCGGGATCAATTTATTCGAAATAGCTAGGCTGGGTGGGGCGTTGGTCAATGCTAGCGATTGAGAATTTGAACTATTAGTTCTGAACACTTGTTTTTTGGGACCATGGATGTGATGTTGAAATGAACAAATCGCTGTTCCGAAATATCGCGATGATAACTGGGAATAATATCGCATCGAACACGCTGCTGAGCGTTAGTAGACAGTCAAACAAAATAAGGACTCGCATTAAATTTGAACCCACGAATGTCCAAATCCAAGCAAGCATTACAAGGAGTCTTTAATGGGTCACCAGAATGGATCATATTTCCCACATTATTCCGTCGATACTTCTTTGTCCATTCCTTCCGAGAGCTATTAATACAAAAATGCCATCAGGTTTCAATCGAAAATTTACTAACTGATTTGTCATACTCTGAGGCTATCACATTTTCGTCGGTTGAGACAGTTCTGACAACCGTCCATCAATAATAGACTAGAGGGGTTTCTACAAATTACTGTAGATTTTCTCAGACTAGCTGGTGCCGAGATGCCGAACATGAATTTCAGATCGTTTCCAGGTATGTCGTGATGGAAAAACTGCTAGATCGACTTCCCTATTCTGAGCTACATGCTATATATAGATGTTAGCCCCAATATAGAATGGAGCTTATCAAATAGTGATATTCTCTAAGTCTGATCGATGTATAGTTTCCTGCTATGCCACAATTGTGAGGATTCTTATTGTAGTAGATAGAGACAGAGGAGTTTTTGGGATTGCTGCTGAACATTAGGTGCTTGGAGTATACCAAACTATACTATACTCATCGTGCTGCAACGCGATACTGTGACATAGTGACATCACGCCTGGGAACTCGTTAAAATTCATTATCCATTTCTTCACGGAAATTTACACGTGCGATACATTCGTATCTCCAGGAAGCTTCCCCAGTTTTTGATGCGGATAAAGTACATATTTCCGAAGACATAAGCTTACTGTTATTGGAAGATCAATGATTGCTATACAACAGCCACTTGATTCCTTCCCACGTCTCTCTCCAACGCACCTGTGGGCGTCTATACACTACACTGACACACTTGATCAGCTTCGATGAACGTTTAAGACGCTGGTTTACCAGTTGTGTGTCCATCACCCCCGCGCATAACGCGTTTCTCCTTGAGGATACGTTCCATTTCTTCAAAGGCACTTTGAACGACATTGGCTGGATTGATTGTTTGGGTGTTTAAACCCGATATCTTGTGAGATTGGATATTGTCCGGCCATTGGTCTTCGGGTACATTCATTGAAGTCAGCTTTATACGAAGATCTGCTACGGCTTTCTTGTAAGCTTCTAAAGATTCTTCATAGAGATCATAGACACAGATGGCACAACCGGACATGCAGCATGCTAAGGCAGGAACAAGTGAGAGACAAGCAAATCCATCATGCATGAGACATTATACCATCCGATCCTGGCGGCGGAGGTTCCACCGGTACGACAAATCCTTGACATGTTAATTGGGGTGAAAGGGTGTCTGTAGCTTCCATAACAAGCAATTGTCGTTGATTGTTTCGACACCTTTTCAGGGCTTCCTTTCCCCTCAACGACTTTTCTAGAATCCAATATCTATCTCCAAGATTCCTTCCACCTTGATAGGGGACCTTGGTGCAATTTCTGGTCCTCAAGCTCCGACTACATTGAGTCATATCATGATGAGGGAGAAATTGAAATGAACATCGATTAATTGAGGTGAGGGACATAACCAAAGCAGCTAGGTGAGAGAAACTCTCGGAATTACACGTAACCAATGATACAAGCGATCTGCACTGACGGCCCGCCACGCACGGGCGGGACTCAGGTCCTGCGTCGATTATCTGGTATGTGCCTAGATATCCATTCTTGTTTCAGGTGGAGATTAGTCCACATCACGTCACGCATCACGGCCTATTTTCTGAAGTCGACTGTACATTTTCCAGAAGCCTGTTGGATTGTGACAGCCCTGTCACTTCGAAAGTTTGGAACTCGAGCCCTGAGTTTCCAAATGACCGGATGGAGCAAGGCAACCTTACACGGCTGTCCCCGCAGATACATATATTACCTAGGCTAGCTCCAAGTCGTCCCGTCTCGAAATGTATCTCTCCTCTATGAACCTCCGTCTTTTTGGCCCCGATGAACCACCTGCACCGCAAGAACCACCAAACAATTACATACCGCTGTCGCCTCCTCGATTGCGACAACGTTCGTCAACCGTGGGCAGCATCATGACGTCCACTCTGTGGCACTCAGACCCCATTCCGTCTTCATTGCCCCATCCACCAGCACCTAAAGAGAGAGCAAGGAGCGTTGACCAGATATGGTCTCCGTTACGGCGTTTGAGAAATCTGCTTCCAGCCGGTAAGATTAATTTATGCTTTATTCGATTCAAAGCTCACTTGGTGCGGACAGTATCCAGGGATGAAACGAGACCAGCAGTGGGTGCCTCCACTCCTGTTGACGGTTGTCCTTCTCAAGAAGAGGACAAAAATGTGATCTCAACCATAACTTGGACTGCAGATTCAGAAGCAGATGTTCATACAAGCGTATCGGAAAATGAGTCTCAATCAGTGCTTACGACTTGTGGTGTTGAGATGATTCGAGGGACAGCTTCTGCTGCCGTATTGTCCCTCACGGATAGTGCAAGAATTTCTCATCCAAGCGCAACGCAGGTCGCTGATGATGCACAAATGTCCTCTGAGGTGTTCTCTCATCCGATCAATACCAATGACAAGTCTTCAGTATCTTCCCTCCTGGTTGAGGATGAACGTCAAGACTCTGAGGTCACTATTGGATCAAAACGAACTAAACCTATCAGTCTGGTCCTCACGTCCACTCGCAAAGAAAATTTGGAAACCAGTGGGATTCCTACACCTCGAACAGCCCCTCCTGTTACTGCAAGAAGTCCACGACCTCTTCCTCCTCTTCCAGGCGTTCTACGCCTGGCTAGGCCTCTCCCTCAGCCTCCTGTACTACCTCCATATACTTCTCCTGCGGGTTCCCCGCCCCTTTACGGTGCCTCTCAATCACCATCAGCTATTTCCTCATCTGTTTCTCAAGCAACAGCAAGGCTCCCGGCGGATGTTGTTCTTGACAAACTCTCTGACCAACCAAACATCTCTAGGCGCCCCGTTGCACCGGTCATCCTCGCAGATCCTAGCTCAGAGAACCCCTTAGCACTGAACATACCTTCCTCTTCATCCCTTGTAGCAGCCAAACCTCATCAATCATCCGAGTCAAGCGAGATTATATCAGATATGTTGGGCACGTCCGACACTCTCAACCAAACTACCATTCCCGTTCCCAGATTTCGAGATGCAGATGTATTGAAAAGACGACATCGCATGCAGATTGTTCGCCCCCAAGCAATTTATCTACTTGGCAATTTTTCTGACGAGTTATACGAAAATGGGGAGGGGGGATGTACTTCTGAGTCTTCTATCAGTGAGAGCTTGAGTGAGAGCTTGAGTACGAGCCTGGATCTGCCAGTCGATGTCGATGCTGAGGAGGATTTGGATGATAAATCGTTCATGTTCAGCAGTGAAGATGGTATCATACCGGAAGAGTTAGATGATTTGGAGGAGGCGGATATCGGTTGGGCATCACAGAACATCGTCAATTATCAGAAGGAGTCGTGTGTCAAAAGAGCTACCAGGGCCTGGATTCTGGAGAGCAATGGACAGGTGTGGCAGGAGCTCAATAACCTACGCGAAGCCTAACCACTTTGCTTATCCATACATTCATTTGATGTTTGATTTTCATTTCTTCTATCCTCAGGAAGTCGTTCATTCATCCATACCCCACCGGACATTCTTTACCTGGTGCTCATACATACCCCATGTGTTTGTGTCATTCATTGTATTTGATATCTTCTGTTGCATAGTTACTATCAGATCAATATTACAATGTGGCTGAAACAAGTTGGTTGGAAGTTATCCCCCGTAGCCTCAGAACCAGCTACGTTTGCAAAAGCTGAGTTCTGAAGATTTCCGCCGTTAGGACTTGGGAAAAATCTACTATTCCTAGGTTTTTTCATCCTGTTGAGCGCCTAGTATTTCTCGAATCCAAATGGGATTTTTTCCCCAATATTTGAGCTGAACAAACTCATTACAAACTCATCGAGCATATCATACTTTTATTTGGATTTTACAACAAGCAAAATAGTGTTGAAATGTGAAGGGTCAGGCCCTACATCAGGGGGAGTATTACAAGGAGAGAAGTGAAGTTTATCAGTAGATGGGTAAGAGCAAAACTTGATCTTTTATGAACTTGAGAGTATGTTCTACCCATGAGGGTACACTCTATCCTCGACTCAATGGTAAGAGTGAGTACCCTTATTCTTATTCTTGTAGGTGAGAAACACATGTGTAGCCCGTCAACGCCATTGGTTAGTCATAAAATAGTCACGAGCCGTGTTCTATAATCACTTCTGCTCTTGCTCCAACATATGATCTGTTCAGTTGTGATCCCATATACTGTGCCAAGTGACTGGTACACAGTAGAAGGCTGTGAGTGCCACTAGACCATTCATCACAACCTGACTTTCAGTTAGACACAGCTGTTCCCTCAGAGGAGGAAATTTTGCGGCGAGACTTTCCCAGTATAGGACCCGGAACTCTAGACCACTTCTCAACTGGTGTGAATTTGGCCGCCCTTGCATATGTGGTGTCACAAGTCCTCTCTACTTCTGAAGTACCAAACATTGAATTCGAAAACAGGGGTGGCTTTTGTACAGGGTACAAATTTGGATTTCAAGACGGGAAGAAGGTGATTACACGGATTCCCTCCAAAAGTTCGCTGGACAAGTCTTACATTGAGTCTTCCGTTGCCACCATGTGTTTCGCTCGGTATGTTTGCAATATTCCAGTGCCAGAAGTCTTCGCGTGGAATGCTACTCACGATCACATAATCGGCGTGCCGTTCATCATACAGGAGTATGTGGACAACGTCATAGAGGCTTGGCGAGGTTGGGAGTCCGTCACAAACGACCAGCGTTCTTGCTTGTTTGATGATTTGGCAAGATATCATAGTGCTTTACTCAGTCCACTTCCGTATCCACTGCACGGAGTTGGGGATCTCGTTTTTGCATCTTGTCTCCCAATAAACTCTGCACTTTCTGATCCGAAAAGCTACACGGTGCGACCGCTGCGCATGTTGTTGCCATCAACGCCGCCAGAGCTGTTTATGGCTTCTTCGGTATCTCTTTCCGATGTCTGGCAACAGCTGTGGTCTCATCACAATGAGCTTAGTTTATGTGATTCAGGTTCACACGTAAACCGCGAGACACTCTTTCTCGATGACGACGAAGAGTGTGACATAACAACATTTACGACAGCTGCATCACAAATGCGTACATATGCTGAAAGCGCACTCCGTGTGATGAAACAACATCCTCAATATACACAGTCCTGCCTGGTCAACTATGACTATGCTTTTCGCAACATACTCATCGATCCAAAAACTTATCGAATCAAGGCCCTTATTGACTGGGATGACATTCACGTAATGCCATTCATTGTCGGTGTTAACTTTTCTGAAGAAATTAAGAGATTTATTACCTTTGGTCTTGCCCCAGACGACGACTATTATCGCGAGGGAGAATTTTACGATTTTCCTCCCAACGAGCATGGTACGATCGTAGGTGCAGTGGGACCCGATGGGGAGTTGACGGGCAGGGACCAATTTGGAAAGTCGACTGGGGTGGACGAACGAGACGAGAGGATCCTCAATACTACGTACCGAGAACGATATATTGAAGCCTTACAAAATCTGGATCCGCGCATTGCTCAGACTAATATGTGGAGAGTGCGCCGGGTAGTTCTTAAGGCTCATGTTTTGCTCAAGATAGGTGGCGCGATGTGGTGGGATAAGCGACAATGGCTCAACCAGATTTTGGTATGAATTTCTGTTTCCAAAGGTCTCATTCTGGACCGATTGACTTCTGGAAGGACGAGGAGGAGAATAAAGAGTCGTAGAAATATATGAAGCGCTGCCATGAATTCTGTTAAGAAAATTTGTGTTTGCAACAGATGTATCAGTCACTTTTTTACAAATTTGTAACACGGTGCTCGATCGCAGTCCGCAGTGGGAGGTATGTTAACCTATGCGACTGTGAGGCACAATTTGAAAGAATCAGATCAAAATAAAGTCACTCGAAACTGGTCCGAATACATGAGAAAAAAGGAGGGGAAAAAATAACAGCAAGTGCCTAGGAGCGATACAAACTAAGGAATATTGTTTGACCAAGCAAATACTGCTAGATTGTCATTGAGGAAAGAGACAGTTTCTGATCAACATATGATCTTCCGATCGAAGACAGTTGTGTAAAAATGTGAATTCTGGTTTAATCCTACTAAGACCGCAGGGGCAAGAATGATTAACACCTCCGATTAACACTCCTACTCCTCCCACATACCAGTATACTTCGCCCACACTTTATGTAGACACGTCCCTGATATTGGGCTCTCTTTAGCCCTCCGTGTCTTAGTACTAGATTATTTGTTGCGGAATAGAAATGCCGAATACAAAAAAAAATGGTATCACACGTCAGCCTTCATTCTGCTATAACGATTAAGTTCGTACGTGGATTTCATACCAACATCAAAATCTCTCTGGCCACTTCTCGATCTCCCAATCACATGTCGAGTAGGGTATTGAGATACTAGCTTATAATGAGGAGATCAAAATTGGGCATTTGTTGTAAATCACTGATTCTAGGGTGTGTGCACAATTCAAGATGGACTTCTAGGATCTTGTCATCTATGTGTTCGAGAAAGTTGTATATCATTTCTCTTTGTACATTGATTAGATTATTCATTTTTTCTCTCTGCAAACAATATCACTCTCAGTAGATTACGAGACTGGGACTCTACATAGACATCAATTGGCTATCATCGTCATATCCAGAAAGTGACTATGTAGCCTTGTAAATGATAGTTATATTATCATAATAAGTTTCATATTTGGTTCTAAGTTTCATGCCAAATAATCTTTCCAATGACATAAGAGGCTTAAGCACTGTGATTCTGACTTAACTCCTCCACATCATGATAACGCCTTAGGACATGATACAAAAACATAATTGTTCTCTAATTCATCGACATGGGAAACACACATTCTGGTATTAATCTTACTCGCACTTCTGGTGCATTAGACTCTTTTGTAGCTGACCTTGGTGGTGACATCATGTATGAGAAGAGGTGCGCTTATATCCTTGTAGTCTTAATTTGCCTACCACCAAACAAATATCCACAGCCTTGGCTCAGCTCGATTTCTGAAGACGGTCAAGTGTCGGCATCGACATGGCTTCTTAGTTGTTAAAGTCTTCATTAAGCCAGATCCTGGACTGTCCTTACGAACATACTATAGACGTCTCAAAGGTTTGTTGTTTCTGTATGGGTCAGACTTACTCACTTCTCATTTGATATAAAAGTTGAGAAGGAGGCTCTCACCGACATCCCCAATGTCTACAGTTACCAAGCCTTCGCAGAAACGGAAAAGGCCGGCTACATAATTCGACAATGGATTGCAAGCAATCTCTATGATCGTATCAGGTGTGTAGCACCACCTTTATCGTAATCGTTGTACTGATCTGCGAAGCACACGACCTTTCCTTACTATGGTCGAGAAGCGGTGGATTGCCTTCCAGTTGCTCAATGCTTTGCGTGATGCTCGTAACCGCAAGGTATCGCATGGGGATATAAAATCTGAGAACATACTGGTAACGTCGTGGAATTGGATATACCTCACCGACTTTGCCTCCTACAAACCTACTTATCTGCCACTCGATGACCCAGCCGACTTTTCATTTTTCTTTGACACTTCTGGACGCAGGACGTGTTATATCGCTCCAGAACGCTTTTACACTGCCACGGACAACCCAGATATCAGTTCGAAGAAATCAAAGATAGCTATGGGTGAACTTGAAGGAAAGCGAGATGGCAAAGTGACAGAAGCCATGGATTGTTTTAGTGCTGGATGCGTGATAGCCGAACTCTTCCTTGAGGGAGCGCCGCTTTTCACGCTTAGCCAACTCTTCAAGTATAGAGAGGGAGAGTATGAAGTCCATACACACTTAACTCAGATTGAAGACAAAGGTATCAGAGTGAGTTGCACAAAACCATCTAATGAAATCGACTCAATGGCATTGGCAGACCCTTATCAAGCAGATGATTTCTCTTGATCCCACCAAGCGACCCAGCTTTGACACCCTATTGCATACTTCGCGAGGGACTCTTTTTCCTGAATCATTCTACTCCTTCCTACACAACTATGTCGCGTCGATAAATGAAATCTCTGCAAACCCTTCTTTCAGTAATCTTGTGACCACCTCAATTACAGCAGACTCAACAGTCAAATTAGCCTCCATGCACTCCGTTCATGCTGCTCCTACCGAATCAAACCCTGATGTACTCCTCAGCGCTTCAGACCACCGGCTCGAGCGCATATGGGCAGACCATGAAAGTGTAGAATTATATATCTCTCAAGAATCTTACCAGGACAGTTCCGAAATGGGTGTCAAGATTGAACACAATTCGTTGGCACCCTTGGCAAAATCATTCCAGGTTCATTTTTACCTGTACCCATATTGTGCGTGCCAATAACTGCTTGCACTCAAGGACATCTTCCCTGTCGAATTGTATATACCAAATCGTGATTTCAAACTGCACACTTTACCTGATGGCAGACGTGCTGCTCTTGAAGGTGAGTGATGTTTTAATCGAGGATGTGGGCCCTCATACACACTTTCGGCAGACGGCCCTGCTCTCATCCTCCTCGCCCTCGTAACTGCAAATATACGAAATTGTTCCCTGCCGAGCTCCAAAGTCCGGGCCTTGGATGTCTTTCTTGCCCTATCATGCCACCTCACAGACGAGGCCAAGTTGGATCGAATGATACCCTATATAGTTGATTTGTTGCACGATGAATCTGCTCACGTCCGTGCTGCTTCTCTCAGAACCTTGGTCCAAGTGGTGAGTGGAAGACTGCTTTAGCTAGCGAATGTTTTGCTGACACACAAGACAGCTTATACTTGTAACAGTCATTACGCCTTCGAACGCTGCTATATTTCCAGAATATATTATTCCTAACATCCGTCATCTTGTGCAAGACCCTGAACTCCTTGTTCGATCAACATATGCCCAGTGCATTGTACAACTCGCGGATACGGCTGCGCGATACCTTGAAATGGGTCAAGTGCTTAGAGCCCATGGCATTTTTGTATCATCTCCAGATACGTATGATCCTGAGAACGCGCATCTCGAGGTGAGCAGAAAACACCTCTTTGTGGATATGGACATGCAGGCCCACCTCATTAACAGGTATCATACGATGCGAGCATGCAAGAGCTCCAGGCCCACATTCAAGAACATCTATCCACTCTCCTGGTTGACCCCTCGAGTGTCGTTAAGCGTGCGGTTCTCCGTGGCATCTCCTCTCTATGCATCTTTCTCGGCCGACAGCGGACCAACGATGTGCTTTTAAGTCATATGATTACATATTTGAACGATCGGGACTGGCTGCTTCGGTACGCCTTCTTTGATAGCATTGTTGATGTCGCAGCATGTGCTGGCGGTCGAAGTTTGGAAGATTATATACTGCCATTGATGATACAAGCTCTTTCAGGTTTGCTTAAACCGATGCTTCACTTTGAATTTGAGACTAATGCTATCGTAGATGTGGAGGAGACGGTTGTAGCGAGGGTTTTGGCTGCCCTTACGAGTTTATGTGAACTTGGGTTGTTTCATAAAATGCGGTTATGGGAACTTATGAGCGCTACTCTTGGATTCCTGTATCATCCCAATGTATGGATGCGGCAAGGTCTGTTCACACTCTAGGTGAGACAAAAATTGACTAACTTTGAGTCGAGGCGCTACATCATTCATCACGGCGGCTGCTCAACACCTGCCACCAACGGACGTTTGGTGCATCCTTTATCCCTCCTTGAAGTACTTCCTCAAAGCAGATGTGGCAATTATCGATGAGCAAAGTCTACTTACGGTAATGAAGCAGCCGGTAAGCCACTGAATTCAAGTGATGTTCTCTTCTCTCCTAATGTTACATCATTGAATAAGCTCCCAAGACAAATCCTTGATGCCTCCGTTCAATGGGCCATGAAGGGCGATAAAATCGGCTTTTGGAAAGGTCAAAGGAAGCCAAGCAAGATTGAATCACCTAGAGAGAGTGTGGTGTCACTGCGTAAGGGAAATTCGTCCATCGCGAAATTGAAATCAGACGAGTAAGTCTTGGATGGAGTTTGTCAAATCCTGATTTCTCAATCTTACTGCAGCGATGAAGGACAAATAGGGAAGCTGCAACAGCTTGGGATGACCTCGGAAGATGAGGTTAAACTTATGGCGATGCGAGAGTACATTTCGAAGCTTGCTAATGCAACGTCCAGGTATGTTATATGTTCTTGTCATACAAACAGTATCTTTACTCTTCTCAGCTTTTCTTCGCGATTAAACTCGGAACTAGACATGGGTATGAGTCTTAGGATCATAGGTGACATTGAATTGCAGAAGTTAGGTGTCATGCCCCAAACTGTCTTCCTCCGAACAAGGAGTACTGTCTCAGAGTATGTCTCTCGGGCATCTAAATTGACCGCTGGGATCACTGCATCAGCAGGGTCTCGTACATCAATCTATTCTCCAAGTCGAACCCCGTTGACGAGTCCCCAGAAACCAGGCCGGTTGTCCACTGACATAACTAGCACTGCCAGCAACTTTGGCACACCTCTTGAAGATCTGAGAAGAAGACTAGCCACTATGAACGGCTCAGCTTCGTCTCTAGCAACTGCCCATAGGCTCGCTCCTACTTCTAAAGATACCAAAAATGCTATACCACCCGTTTCCGCCCCTTACACTCCTCTGATCTCCGCAGTGCCTGTTATGCCTTTGTCTTCCCCTTCAGTTTCTTCGGTGGCTATACCACATCCAGCTTTGCCTGGATCTGTCACTCCTTCTATTACTTCAACCATTGATCGTCCTGGAAGCCCTGCTGAGAGCATAGTCTCAACAGTGAATTCGACATCGTTCAGGCCTCTTAGCCGAATGCAGCTTACTGGGAGTGTCATCCCGGAAGGGGCTAAGGCTGCACCTGCTGTTGGACCGAGTAAAATGAATGCTGTCGGATTGCTGGAAGCGCACTCAAAATATCTGAGAGATATAGAGGGCTCACCAGAGAGACCCGAAGGATCCTTACCTTTTTCCGCCGCAGCGGCTATGCGCCCTCATAGGTCAAGGTGGCCTTCGGTGCAACCTATCTCAACTTATGGTGCGCCGATCTATCATTCCCGTGTCATTTATCGTTTCTTGATGTTGAGGTCAAGATGGTCAAGATCCAGGTATTAGCCATCTTCTTGAAGGACTGTACTTGGATAATAATCGTGGGTTCCAAAATGACTTTGGTCCTAAAGTCCAAGAGGGCCCCATCCGGAGAAGAGCCATACGACATGCCTTCACGCTTCGAGATGGCTCTAGCTGCCACGCTGAAGTTACCCTCATTGCCAATCTTACATCTCACTCAGAGGCTGTGACCTGCCTGACTGTATCACCCGATCACATGTTTTTTATATCAGGTTCCGATGATAAAACAGTGAAGGTATGGGATACAGCCAGACTAGAGAGGAATGTCACAAGCAAGCCACGACATACGTATGGACAACAACATGCGTGTATCAAGTGCGTTTGTATTCTAGAAGGGACTCATTGTTTTGCAAGTGCAGCAGATGATGGAAGTGTCCACATTGTAAGGGTTCATGTCACGCAAAGCGGTGCGCTACCAAAGTACGGTAAACTTCAGCTTGTACGAGAATATCGGGTAGATAATCCTGGAGAGTATGTGACAAGTATAGTACATTACAATTCTGGTGAGTAACATGAGTCCATATGTTGGAGTCACAGTCAATCTAGGGACGAAATCAGATTCAGCATCAAACTTGATACTTGCGACGACACATTCAAATATCATCATACTCGACCTTCGAACGATGTGCGTTCTACAAAAGTTGGAGAATCCACGACAGTATGGACCAATTACTTGCATTTGCATTGATCGTAAACAAACATGGATTATCGTTGGGACTTCTGCCGGTGTGCTGACGCTCTGGGATCGAAGATTTGGAATAATGCTCAAGAGCTGGCACGTCGGCATTTCGGTAGCGACTTCGGGTCGTCCGATCCGCATAAATCAATGTGTTGTTCATCCTGCCAAAGGGCGAGGAAAGTGGATTTTGGTTGCTGTCGAAGCTCCAAAGAAAGGTTATCCCGAACGTGGTGTGACAAACTTGATCGAGGTTTGGGACATTGAGAAATCCGTCCTGGTAGAGACCTTTGTGACGAGGACGGGATCAATATCCGATCCACTGCCTGAATCTCCGGAATCCGTGATGACGAGTACCGATATGACACCTGCTGCTGCTATCGCTGCTCTTGTTCGTGCAAGACAAAATCAACCACAGAACGCAATGATTGATGGAAGCGAAAGGCGACTACCTGGTGAACTTGCTAGAGCAAGTAAAGCTGGAATGCTTCCTTCGCCTTCTCCTGATGTGCGGGCGATTGCGGTTGGGCTAGATTTTGGGGGCCACCACTCAGCGCAGAGATCAGAATTTAATGACTTATTGGTAAATCCGTCAAGAGGTGCTGCCAAGGGTTTCATGATTACGGGTTCTGAAGACAGGAAGATTAGGTTTTGGGATATGGGCAGAATCGAGCGAACTGCTGTTCTCAGCGGTCTCGAATCCGAGCAAGAAAGGCCATCATTCAGGTAACTGAAAATTTCCCTGTCATCCAGTCTTGACTGATAACGTTTTAGTAGTGTTTCCTCTGGAAATACTTCGACATATGTGGAGACTTGCCCACCCATGCCGAGTGGGGTTCATAGTAATCGTCCTGTGCAGAGAATATCTTTGATTGCACATAATCAACAAAATCTGCTCAAGAACCACCAGGATGTCATTACGTCATTGATATGCATCGACTCGCCGTTTAGAGGAGGGATTGTCAGTGGTGATCGGGCGGGTGTCATCAAGGTTTGGAGGGTTGATCAATTAGAATCCTGACTCTTTCATATTTCCTACTTAAATATTTCGGGCTTATCTGCTCTGCTTTAATTCTGCGATACCGATATCACTTATTCGTCAGAAATTTGACCAATATATGTTGTGAAGTCAGATCAAGTTCTCTCGCCTCGTTCTGATATTTCAAAGTCATCTTGATAACATTGGTGATCCTTCATTCTTGGTGGTGGGTCTGCTTCACTATCAAGCTTTGATATCTGTCTCCTCCGGAACTTATGCTAGAATCTGCATTACTCGTCCACATCACTCATCCAGAGGCTTGACCATATGGCAGCTCATATCCTCTTCAACCTTGGCTTCTCTCAGTTATGGCCCTTACCCTTGTTATTTGAAATCAAATAGATGCACTTAATAGACTTATTGGCACATCACCAGATATCTCTTATACCATAATATGTGACAATGTGACTTGTGGTTACCAATAACTCTTCACTGTTATCTACAACGGCTAGCAACGAGCAGAATCCCATGACGTCTGAGTTAGACATCACACAAGCTAAATCTTCATGTCCATCACCTTCTCCCTCCCTTGAGCTGCAGAAAGGAAAGGGGAAAGAGAAAGAAGAAACGGCAAGTCAGCTAGAATCAACGGCTGAAGAAAACCAGGAAAATTTCCGAGGCATCTTTAACCCCGACCCAGCGACTCCGATAGCCGCATTAGGTGCCCAACCCTGGCAAGCGATATTTGCACCCCAGTACAACGCGTATTATTTCTACAATAGCCAAACCGGCGAGACAACGTGGACAAATCCCCTGCAACCTTCCGAGTCGATTACTCCTAATACCTTGTCCTCTGACCCAAACACTTTGTACGATTTCACACCATCTGATTCGGAACCCTCCTCTTCTACTTTCCAGTACACTGCCCTACAAGCTGCCGCGCTCGCACAAGGCATTGATCCATCGCTCGCTCACCTTGATCCCTCTCTTTTAACGGCCACCACACCTGCGAGTAGTGGGCCAATTCCTTCATTTCAAGCCAAATTCAACGCTCGCACCGGTGCATTCACACGACCTGATGCGCGGACTCCTGGCCACTTATCTGAGTACGAAAGGATGAAGCGGATGAGCGAGTTCTACTTCGACGTCAAAGCTTGGGAGGATCAGCTTGCAGAGCAGAAAACTCAGGAAGAGGAAGGCAATGGGAAAAAGCGAAAGCGGCCGACAAAAAAAGATCTGGTATGATTTTTCTTTGGTTGGCTTATAGTCATGTTCACGGCAAATGTAGGAGCGTTTCAAAGAGCAGAGACGACAGAAGAAGATTGCAAAGACGGCGTGGTTGCGCACCTAGAGAAGTCAGTTTATTTGGGCACATGAACCTAGATTAGTCGTAATATTCACTTTTGAAACTCATATCCACATATGAGCTTGACAATATATGAAGTAAAAGGATGGCTTATACAGGTTTCCAATGGAGTGCCAAGTCAAATAGTGAGTATTCAATACTCAGAGTGGCGTTGTTCTGGGTAGAAAGGGATAGACTACTGTACGATATCAGAAATCAATCTACTCAATTCTCACCTCCGAATAGGTGCTGATTGGGGCCATCGGGGCCATCTACATGATCAACAATGCCTTTTTCCGCATCTTTCAAGTTCAATTTAGCGTGTTAGTCCCATGGAACTCAATAAATTCCCTGAATTGGTGTCACTCGTAATTTCACTGATCGAACGAGTCTGAATCACTGCTCTTCGACTAAGTGGTGCGATCCAGTCTTGCGAATGTCGTAGTTTTTATGAACCCAACTTTGCTGCTCTTCTTTCTTTTGAGATCTCGTTGAGCGCATTTTAGTCAGTTCTCAACCTGAGTATTCATCCTGTTCAATCAGGAGCCGCTCGGCATTTGAAGCTACCCCCATTGCTATTTTGCATCTCCTCCTTTCTTACCTTTTCGTGTTACCTCCAACACACTCAGAACCTGCCTCCCTCCTGTCCCCACTCCTCCCTCCACTACACTCTCCTCTACATCTTCCTCCTCTACAGTTTTCTTTTCAAGATCCGTTGTTCGTCTCCTCTTATTTTTCACCCTTGCAGAGATCTGGCACGATGTCAAATAATCATAACCTGTCGGGGGAAGGCTTTGTTTGAATAAAGATGCAGTATGGGAGGATAGTAAGCCTTTGAGACGGGTGTGACTGTCTCGTGTGAGGATGTGTCGACAGATAGCTACCAGAATGAATGCCAGTGTTAGATCTGGGGAAGAAAAGAACTTGAACAAGCTTACCTAAGGAGGGTGGAGGGGCAGGTTTGACGTTAGACGCAGAAGCCGGGGTAGTTTCAAAGATCTGTTCCATCCTTGCAGTTATGTTCTGTAGGGTCCTAATATCAGCCACCATCAATCTCAATGACCAGGGACGAACAAGGAACAACGCACGCCTCGTCGACAAGATGCCTAGCGGCAGGTGACCCCAATATATTAATTAAATCTCGCCAATCAAATGGTTCAATTCTGTTCTGCATGCTATCTGAACGCGCAATTGTATGGGCAGAAATCAAGCCGAAGAGAGATTCAAATTTATTCCGTATGACCGGCGTCACCATTTCTGCGAGACTGTGAACGTACGCGTCTTCCTGATCTTCATAGTTAAAATCGGCTAAAGATTGCTCCTGTCCAATGTTCACTGATGATTCATCCCCCAAACTATCATTGTTATTCTCATTGTCACCATATTCATTACTTCCCTCGTCAAAAGAGGATGTATCAGATTCCTGATTAGAAAAGAGGACAAATTTTATGATTGCCTCTATCTCGTCTTGAAGGGACCAATCTGGAGGGGGCACGTCTTTCTTTGGGATAGGCCAACGCGTCCACTGATCTCTGTTCCTCCAATCTTTGAGCTCAACACCCAAGTATTTTCGTTTAAAGCCAGAGCCAGTTCCTGCCTTGGTACTGGCACCCGTGGATGTAGCGGCAAAAGTTGAGGCATCCTCGTCGCCGTCGTTGTCACTGACATTCTCGTCAATATCGTTTTTTGCGTAAGGTTCAGTCAAGTTCACAGGAAGATCAAGAGTATGCGAAGTCTTAAGTGCGCGCAGGAGACTCGAATATTCTGTAAACTCTTCACGCAAGGAAACTGGGACGACTTGGCGTCTGGGCATACTTAGAGGAAGAACAAAGTGAATGGGTGAGAATATATGACTAAGAACTATGCAGGAGACTCTATACCATTTCTGATCCCATTGCTTCATTCCCTCAGCTCGCTCATCGTATCATTAGGTATGATAAAATATTCTTTGCCTTCGTCTTTTTACTGAATTTGAATTACAGGATGAGAGAGAAGTGGAAAAAGAAGAGATCTCGCAGACTTAGGCGCAAACGCAGAAAGATGAGGGCTCGCTCCAGTATGTATAATTACCAATTGAATTTGCTTCTGGCTTTCATTTGTGATTTACAGAATAATTGGCCCTGATATGTAAGGGGAAATATCAAAAGTCGTTCTCTGCCCTGTACTTGCATTCCAACCAGGCTATATTTGAACATTGTTGATGATTTTTGTTGTTCGTGTCGGTTTGCATGTGCCCTATGTAAATTAAATTGCAAGAATGACGTCTTGATCCATAAGTTCTACGTTTGATTTGTTGTCTTCGTTTATGTTCCATGCTATACGAGGTCAATAGGTTAGTCAGGGGCCACCTCTTCAATTGACGAAAGTTGTGTATTTTTACACTCTAATCTTCACATCATCTGGAGTGATCCAACAGCCATCATCGCCTCAAAGCCCTGTAGGACTCAAGCTTTAGTTTCTGGAGACAATGTGTCCTTACCACTCATTTCTACAAAGTTCCAGTTCCAGTCAACTCATAGCTGTTGGGAAAAGGCCTAGGTTATGGATTTTGACAGAGCATGGGCTCCTTATGGGGAATCAATGATCATGTGATCTAACGCGCCCACGATGTGACCTGCCCTAGATCTGTTGAACGCACCTAGAATAGTAGCAGTCAGAGAGTTCGGTGCATCGTCTGAATCTGTAAGCTAGTCTACATGTTCATCTAGAAAAATGTCTGCCAACTCTTCGAGCTCGTGGACACCGACCTACGGGTCAGCAACATTTTCAACATTTACGCCTACCGATGCGCAAACTTCACTTTCGCCATCAAGATACTCATATACCACTCGTTCAGGTTTATACTCAGCTATATGAAGAGATGGCGCTCACTCTGATCATTTCCTCCTGATAGATCACGAGGAACCTGAACCCATAATGCGCCGTTATGACAACGACTCATATACTGATGACGACTCACTTAGCGAGGTCGAGAGGACCCTTACTCACCTTGACGATGAAATTACTCACACCGAAGATACCCTGAACCAGTGGTCACAGGGTTCTTACACTGGGTCTTACACTGGGTCGGCAAATTTTACCGGCACGTATACAGGATCTTCATCATACATGACACTCCCGACTATTCGCGGTTCCCAACCTCCCGATCCACGTATTCGTCTAAGCCGCATCACAGAACGCACTGAGGATTCAAGACCAACATCTGGCACATTTTCAACCTCTACTAGCAGGCCTATCAATTCCACTCCCGATAGCCTAAACAGATCTGCACTCTTTCCGGGGGATACTCAGTCCGGTCTCTCTCGCTCTCCGGCTGATCCGAATGGTGACAGGACTCTCCCCCCTCCGGGTCGTACTGCAGGACTGATTGCTCAGTTCGAGAGCCAGAGTGGCAACTATTCGAGATTTCCCTCTACTCCTGGACAGTCAACTAGTCCTTCACCAATGACCAGCTCGACCACTACTGGTTATATCTATGAAAGTCCGAGCTATGGTTCTCGACCTTCCTCTCCCTCCAAGTATTCTGTATCTTTCACAAACATGGAGACACGTCCCACGTATTCAAGCCTACTCAGTCCTCCTGTCCGTAGCATAGCATCTGATTACACGAGAACCACGCTTTCCGACACCCTTACTCGCACGTCTACTAATACACAAACTGGCACAGACACTGTCACTGGAGTAAACTCCAGCACTTTGACCACTCCATCCTACACTGATACTGGCTCTATCTTCGCGCCCGCTTCAAATACAACGTTGCGAAGACTTCAACCCACCCCTCGATCCCCTTTAGCCTCCGTACGGAATCTTGTGTCGGCATGGAAGGAAAAGGCTCCCGCCTCACGCTCTGGAGAAGACAAGCTTTCCGATATGAATTCAAATTCGCTGTACACGGATAAAGAAGGCCTCCATGGGATCCGCCGTCGAGTTCAGCGTGCAGGCGCTCGTCTTCGAGAATCGGGTGGACTTAGGCCTCCAAGTGATACCATTATTCCAGGGTACAATATCAACAGCAATATCAACAGCAATGACGCTAGCTTGAGTTATATGAGCAACCCTAGTGAAGCTTTGCCTCTTGGTTTTGACCTTAGACAATTTAGTCCGTATACACAAAGCACTGAGGCTGTATGTCTTTTTTCCTTTTTGGTTTTTTTGGGAAGCTGAATATTCTCTAGCCTCTCTATATTGGGCTTCTCTGGTACCTCAACGTGCACGCTGCCCCTCCATATCGTTGGCAGAGATGTCAAGCGCTTCTTTACCCTCGCATGTTGCTTCTTTCTTGGATCGCGCCAGGTGGAGGGCGTGGTATAGTTGCTTTGGATCTTCTGAATTGTACGGGTGTACAATCAGCACCTTCTCCTACACATCCTAGTGCACGAGACGACATTGGGACAGTAGCAGCTAGCTTTCAGAGCGCAGAGAAAGATGGTCAACCTTTAATGGATATGTTGGTTCCCTTCCACATGATGTACGCAGATGGTGTTGAAAGGCTGGCTGCTGAAAGTCTCCGCGAAAGGCAGAAATGGGTTAATCGTGTTCAGTGAGTATATTTCGTAAGTTCTGAGATACTGACCTAACATTAACATATCGATAGGGAAGCTGTGCGCCGTCCGGTTTCACTAACCGATTCTCAGCTCACCCGTTCTCCAACTATTTCTATTCGCACTATCGACAGTCACGCTAGTTCGACTTCTGTCGGTTCGCGTTTAACTGTCTTTGTTCCTCCTCTTAACTCCCTCCCCGATATCGCGGACTATCGATCAGAAAGCTCACCCCTCAGTCGTCACCTTTCTTTTGCATCGTCCCACCACTCTGGGACAGTCGATGATACAGTCATCCGGAATGACGGATATATCTATCCAGGTGATCGCCGCGTCATTACCCCTAGTCGAGGAAATTCATTGAGGCGATCTGGGTCTATGACAGACATCGATCTTGAGTTCAACGCTTCGAGTCGCGCTCGTGGAAAACGCCCCACTTCAGGAAACGTGCGAGAGATGTTTGAGTATTCGCCCGCAAGCATGTCGAGTGCTCCATTCTTGGGAAGAAGTGCCTACATCACACCACCTACTAGTAATGCAAGCAGACCGTATTTAATGACAGATGGAGCATTCCTCTCCGTAACATCCAGTGCAGCGAGATCGAATGTGTCATCAACGTATCTTTCTGGGACAGAGCGGACGGGAGTAGGTTCCAGTATGGGAGTGGGAACAGGAACAGGAACTGTTGCTTCGACCGGTCACGATGACTCTCCTGGTCTTCGCTTGGACTCGCTCTCCACTTTGACAACTGAGCATGGCCCTTTACTCTCTCAAAATGATGTTGAGACGTCCTACTCGAGCGATTCAATCCCTCTTTCCGGTACCTCGGCCTCAACGCTCTTCAGAGCACGCGCCGTCACTCGTCGCGTTCGTGGCAACTCTCGTTCGGGGACGTCAACGTACACTCTTGAAAGCTCAGACAAAGAGAACATGCAGCCATCGCCTTCCTATGCTCCTTCTGACAGTGTCACTCATGCGTATACACCTGGAAGTTCTACCTTAACATCTGACACTGGATCCCGTACTATCACTAGTGGGAGCTACACACCAGGAAGTGAAACTTATTCGGATACTTTTACTCCCGGTAGCAGCTCTTATACTGGGACGTACACACCTACTACGCAGAGCGGAAGTTATACCCCAGGCAGCCGTACTGAGAATTCCACGACTAATGAAAGCGGAATGGAAAGTTATACCAACAGTGTAACTGCAAGTGGAAGTGGAAGTTATACCATGAGCGGTTCAGATAGCTATACTAGCGGTTACACGCCCGTCGGTGAGACAGTGAGTGTCAGCAGAAGCTATACCCCTGGTAGCTTGAGTCATGGGAGTGCAAGTTATACTGGCACATATACACCTGTTGCAACCTCTCAAAGCGCCTCTAACAGTTTTACTCGTGGCACAGAGACTGGTTACGACATTTGTCCCTCGTCTGACCTAACAACTTTGACACAAGCCTCATCCTCAATTTACAGCGAAACCCTTACACCTCCCGCCCGTTATCTCGTTTCTCCCCGCCCTCATATTCGAGATTCTCTGGCAGTTCCTGCAAGACGTCGAACCACCTCACAGACAAGTTCCGAGTATCTTACGGCGGAAGAGCTAGTTTCGGGTCCTTCATCTCCTGCTTCCTTTAAATCTCTTTCTACCATCCCTTCATTACCCGAAACAGAGTTCATTACTGCTGATGGTAGTTCAACAACCTATAAGACAGCTAGCGAGCCTCCGACTCTTAGTGAATATTACACGGCCTCCCAAATGTATACACCCTCTCACCCGCCTTCTGATCCTGGACTTCCTCAGGAGATAGAGCTAGTGGAGGGACAACAACCTGAGCCAATATTTGTGCCTGAGCGAGGAATGCGACGGGAGATCAAAAGAGAGGTAGAGCCGGCTCTAGAACCAGAGCTAAGGCCTCAGTCTGGAGAGTTTGAATTGGAGTATAAGAAGTATGAGTCTGTGATTACACCTGCTGCTGAACCTGAAATTCATCAAGGTATGCGATCTGGGGCTTCAACACCCAAACCGCTATCGTCTGTCGGTATTTTTGCGTCTGAAGGAAGCATTTTTCATCCCATCTCAGCACTCCCAAGACCACCTCCATCGGAAATCCCGACGATTCCTTCTCCGCGTCCTTCATTTACTAATCTGTCGGAAATTCCCTTACCTCCTACGGAGTCTATCTCTTCGCTGTCGCCTCTGCCTACAACTACCGAGTCAGTCCATGTCCCAACTCCATCAACTATACATCAGTCATTGCCGGCTTCAAGTCGTCCTGGTTCTGGCTCCGAGCCTGAACTTTCATCTTCGCTCCCGGAGACGAAGTCTTTACTGGAGTCAGAATCCGTGTCTATACCGCCGAGCTTTGAAGGATCTTCGGCTGCTTATGTTCATAGTCGTAGCCTACCTCCCACTCCACGTGTCGTATCGGAGCCTACTCTTTCGACTCCCAGCCTACCGGATTCACTGTCCCCTTTTTCCTCATCGGAAGACGTACCCATCCCGAGCTCATTACCAATATCAACAGTGAGCTTGCAGTCAAGCTCGAGTATTCAGAGCACACCATGGGCAAGAGAGACAAGCTTATCATATGACTCATCTATCCTCCATCCCTCTCCTTCTTTCCGCTCCTTGGTAGTTCATGATATTCCCGAAGCTTCGTACGACACGTCTCAACTGCGTCCTAGTGCATCTAGTATATCATCGCTTTCTTCTGACGATAAGCTTAGTACTATTCCTCCTTCAATTTCGCCATTGACGTCGCTTGCACCTCGCTCGCCTCTTGCTTCAATCACACCCCTTTCGTCACTCTCGGCAAGCGCCTCTTCTGCTTTGACTCCCTCTAGTCTGTCTATATCTTCCGAGCCTGCATCTATCACACGTTCTCCTGTTCTGCCCCAGGCGATCCCCATCACCCCCGTCGTTGCAAGATCACTATTAACAGTTTCATCATCTTATATGACAGAGTCTGAAACTGAGACGTCCATGCTCGACTATTCCTCTTCATTGGCTGATACGATCGAAGAAGAGTTGGAGGGACCTGAGCCTGAGGTTGAGCTTTCTCCTGTTCTGAGAAACGAAGGGGATGAGGACCGGTTGAGCACTATTTCGACTGAACCATCATTGCTTAGTACAGTGGTATCCTCAGAGCATATTAGATCTGTGAGTAATTGTCTCATTTCCTCGCTACACAATTTCAGTGAATTTGGATAGCGCTCTGCCACACCAATGGCTTCTGCCTTTCCCAGAGAACTGTCCTATGCACCGAGCCCTGTTCAAGCCCCAAGCGTCGACATCCAGAGGCTTTCTAGTCTAACCACACCAGAGGACTCTGGATCCGTCAGCGAGCACACACCTACTGCAACGTCAGTCTCTGCTCCTGGAACTCTTCTCACTGAGAGTTCTCCAAGTATTGGGCCATCTCGAGATATTGGTAGAGACCTCGATCGTTTGGCTGACGACCTGCGAAGATATCATGATGCCCGTGGCGAAGAGGCTCAAGGGTTAGCAAATAACCTGCGAGTACTTCGTGACGAGCTTCGCGATCTTTCAGACTTCCTTCATCGCCCTTCCTCACCTATCATTATTCAACAAAGTGTCCCAGGATCTTCCAGAATCATTGGCCGACACGCACGCGGACCTCGAGTGCTGCAGCGAGTCTTCGAGAATATCCACGATGATGTTCCTGTACCTACACTGGCACTCCCATCCCCGCCCCAAATCACTGAGCAGTACAAACATCAACCTCAAGTATCAGAACGACCTGTAATATTTGAGCGCATCCACGATGACATTCCTGCACCAACATCACATCTTGCACCTCCCTTTGTACCTCATTTAGTCGTCTCGCGTGCCATCGGAAGCAATGACGCAATGACGGAAGAATACATCACAATGGAAGGGCATATTCGTGACTCTGGTGTAACTGTTACCCGTTCAAATAGCAATGCGAGTTCTATGTCCTTCTTATCATCTCATCACTCAGATGATTCATTGCTAGAAGGATCTGTATATGAGCCTTCAGACATAGACTGGGAATCGGTGGAACCAATGTCCATAGTACCTGAGGAGCGCCCTCGAAACATACCTATGCTCCCAGATGACAGCGAATCATTTGAGGATGAGTCTGAAATTACAACTTCATCTTTCACCTCATCACTGGAGACCACAAGTCTGGAAACATCAGCATCCACACCCACGCCTGAGACGACAACAAGTCTCACACCGACTCCTGAAAGAAGTACCGCAACTCCAAGTCCTGTTAACCCTGTTGCTCCCGTCATCTTGATGCACCCACCGTCAATTGCGACAACCTCATCCCTTTCAACACCTGTTGCCACCCGGATGGCACCTTTACCGACGCCTCCCCCGCCTGCAGTGCCATCACTTGACGATCTCATGGACTCTCTGCGAGGTCAACTGAACAACATTCTTCATCAATTGACTGACTTGCAGAATGGTCAAGGCTCAACCAACAGAATGATTGATATCCTGCGTTCGCGTCCAGAGCCTCAACCTGTTGATAACTCGGAGTTACATGACCGCCTAAATCGCATCGAAGATTTGATTAGGAATCTCGCTGATCAAGGACGCCGTCAAGAACCAATCGTTATTCCAATTCCCGAACCAACTCTTCCTCATCCCGAGTCTGAACATCCAGAATCATCTATCTTGACTACCAGCGATTCCTTGAGTGATCTTCGAATTCAACTCGAGAGTTTTCCTTCCAGCAGACCACCTCTTCGAATGCCAGTTCCTTCTCAAGCAATGCCTTCGATCCTAGACCAACTCATGGGTTCAATTTCATCATTACCTCCTGTAGCAGCAAATCGTCCTCCTCCACTTCAACCTTTTGTCTTTGAGCCAAGGTCTATTCGACCGAGGAGCACCAGTCCTATGTCTATGGATACCCTCCCTTCTCGTCCATTTACAGTGTCTATCCCAGACATCACGTTTTACGATCCCAGAGGAACTGGACCGAGTGCGACTCGTCGTACTCATACACAGCCCAGAGGAGAAATGGCCGCAAGATTCCCAGAAATGACTGCCTCCGATTATCTTCAAAACCTTCCATCTGGACACATCCCTCCATTTGCCATTCCGCAGGAGCATTTGCGAGAAGTTGATCAAATATGGCGGCGTCCGGGGCCAAGAAGGATTTTCCCAACCCCTCAACCTGTTTTTGTGAGTTGAGTTCTTCATCTCATCAATACTATCCATTTACCAGGTGGTCCTTCGTCTCAGCCCCCTCCTCGGGATAGTGGAGCAGCCACTGCACCTCCTGGCCCAAGTTGGTACCTTCCCCGGCAGGTAAGTGTTAGATATGACTCATTGTATCTTCATCTTATTTTGTCCCAGCGGCCACGGCTGCCGCCATCGCAACAGCAGCGACCTCCTCAATCCTCACAAACACTACCCCGTCGTGACTCAATGGCCGACCCAAGACATGATGAGAGAAGAGCAGGATCGATCCAGCCAACTTCACTACCTACGACTCAACCCGACTCTGCTCCTGTCCCTGCTCCTGCAGAACAATTGTATATTCCAATGCCTCCGGGACCTGTATGTAATCGATTGGACTCATTCAAATGTTTTGCTGACATCAGATAGATCCAAATACCCATGCCACCAGAATTTGATGCGATGATGGAGGTACTTCGGGTGAGTGGCAAACAATGATTTCATCGTAAACATTGTTTAACTCGTAGATTGCCAGGAAAACCGACTAGCGCAGGTGGCAACCGTTGACCAACAACGTGAACTCATGCGTTATATGGCTGATCTGAATAATTGGCTTTCACGGGATGTACAGGATCGTCAAGCGGAGATTAGGGGCGTCAATGCACGTATTGAAAATCTGAGACGAGAAGTCAATAACCTTGCTACTGGGCGAGGAATGGGTGAGGTTTCGTTTATTACGTTGTCTTGTTGTCTTTCTCAATCATTTTCGGCGGTCCCAGGGCATTATTCCCCGACAGTGACCTCTTCCAGTGAAGGGCAAGTGACCGTTCCAGGTCAAGGTATGCCAATGTCCATGCCAGAGCCTCAACATTATCCTCCTGGGCCATTTATATCCCAACACCAATCACATCCCCCCGTCATCCCTCCTGATGTGACTCCTTCACCGTCCTTTCCCCCAGTGATTCCTCCTGTTATCCCTGGTACTCATCCAGGTGTTGTACCGACAGGCGCACACACCCCAGGTCCATGGGGCCAGCAAGCACCCGTCATTCCAATGGATCAAATCCATATGACCCCTGGTCCCTCTTCTCATCATTCTACCCCACTGCAACGATCGACAACGCCTGAGCAACCATTCATCCCGCCAGATGTCTTGGAAAGCGAGACTGAGCCTCGGATAATTCCTCCGCCGACGGGGAGTCGCATCAATCTCATTGCCCCTGGAAGAAGTCCTAGTCCGTCGAGTAGTAGGACCGATTCAACACAAGCAAGCCATTCACCTCGCCGATCAGCCACGCATCTATCCGGACGAACCAGCCTTCAGAGTCCTCGTAGTTACCTGCGGGACCGAAGTGGAAGTGTCAGTTATAGCTCCAGTGGTAGTAGTCGAAGTCCCAGCCGAACGCCAAGGGGTAGCAGAAGTGGGTATGGGAGTGGCAGGTCAAGAACTGAAACGCCCGGAACTCGACTTTCGCGTAGTGAATCACCTGAACATGAACTTCACGGACTCCAACCCGCTGGACCATTAAGAAGTGCTCCTGAGATTGAAGTTATTCCAGTTCCTCCCCAGCATCTTCCAACAGCGGCTGATGTACCTCGGTCTGCTCAACAACAACAACAGCCCCTTCCCCAGACCATTGTTATTGGTCAGCCAGGCATACAGCAGCCCATGGATCCAGGCATAATGCCAACAACCCCTACAGCAGCTCGAGTCCCATCCGTACCTACCGAGAATTTATATATACCTCCTGGTCATCCTCCACCTCCTATAATCATTCAGACCTCACCGTCGAGATCACGTTCGGACAGGTCCTATCAGAGTTCGAGAACTCCAAGTTTGGGTACTCATCGATCCCGAAGTCAAACTGAAAGTCCACTTAGTAGACACTCTTCTGGACGATATCCGGAGGAAGAGAGAGATGAAAGCCCAACGCGAATGCCCCCCTCACAGTCTCCTGGTTCCCGCCGTTCGCGGTATTCTGGCAGCCCATCGCGTCACTATTATACGCCAACGACTCCGGTTCCTCCCCAGCATATGATTGTTCGCCCTTCAGAATCTCAGTCACGTAGTTCCCGCTCTTTTTCACCCTCCCACTACGAACCTGGAGTGCCCTCAGAACATGAAGTGTTGTCTTCTCATCCACTTTCTCCAACCATTATACAAATGCCTCCTCAGCATCCACCAGCTCCTCTACTTGTTCATGAGTCAAGCAGGTCACCCTCGAGTCGTAGCCTTAGCATTGGACGACCTAGGACTGAGAGCAGGAGGAGTAGACACAGCCCTAGTCGCGGATCTGTTCATAGCCGACCCCGTAGCCCTACGCCTATACCCATCATGATTCCATCAACTGCACCTACTTCAGCACCGCCGCCACAAATTGTGATTCCTTCTACTGGCATTGATTACTCACCACCACAATTGCAACTACCTACAATCAGTCGCTCTGGTCCACGTTCAAGGTCACGGACCCCCTCACATTCACCTTCCCGGGCACACTCAAGCCCACCTCGCACACCGATTACAGTAGCCCCGTCAAGAGGGAGAAGACGCTCAGGATCCAGCTCCCGACGTCGCCTCAGATCCCACTCACCCCCGATTCGACCTATTATTTCCGGTGAATACCACCCCCGTCACACCAGAAGTAGATCATATTCTCCCACAAGCTTGGCAGATAGACGAGTTCTTCGCTATCCTTCCTCCAGGCCAGGGCATTCTCCCCGCCATCACCAGCCCCTAGGACACTCGCCAAGCCACCTTTTCTATCCATCAGAATACTCTTCTCATCACCGTTCATCTTCGAGGGCTCCTGTCAGAGGACGAGACCGATCGCGCTCAAGGACACCGACAGTCCGCGGACGTTCATCCTCTCGCTCTCCGCACAGGAGACACCATGGAAGGTCTTCAGAACGGCAACGTCAGTATTCTCGTACTCCACCTCAAGAACATTATGACCGTAGGCCTCGTCGACGTTCTCCTACGTCATATCGAGAACGCGATGGTGGCGATAGGCAACGCTCCTATACTCCCCCTCGGGAACGCGACGATGACCGTCGCCGACGCTCTCGCACTTTGCCTCGGGAACGCGATGATGACCGTCGCCGACGATCTCGTACTCCGCCCCACGAGCGTGATGGTGACTATCGTCGACGATCTCGCACTCCGCCCCGTGAGCGTGATGATGACTATCGTCGACGGCCTCGTTCTCATACCCCCGAGCGCGATGACGACCATCGTCGACGGCCTCGTTCTCATACCCCCGAGCGCGATGACGACCATCGTCGACGGCCTCGCACTCCACTCCGCGAGCATGATGATGACCGTCGTCGCGGGCCTCAGGCTCCTATCCCCGAGCGCGATGATGACCATCGTCGACGGCCTCGTTCTCCACCCCACGAACACGATGATGACTATCATCGACGGTCCCACAGTCTTCATCTGGAACGTGACGATGATCATAGCCAACAATATTCTCGTACTCCAATTGATGATCACGGCGAACGTAGAACCCCAGAATACAGTCGTTATGAATATCCCTCCGTTTCTCGATATCCTAGCTCTCGTTCTCATGTTCTTCCTAGCCTGGGACCTCCTGATTCTCCTTCCGGTGTTCATCTGCCAAAACAACTTTCACATCCTCACTCTCGTCATGAACTCTCTCGTACACCCGCAAGCTCCTTAATTCATGGCCGCTCAGAATCCCCGCTGCGAGTACCAGCTCCTGAGACACGTCATGTTGACTATCCAGAGCCAAGACCTTCCAGATCTGAATCTCCCATAACTGTAGCACCTCCCTCTCCTACTGTTTCTCGTGCCTCGCGTCTTTCTCACCGCGCCCCCACCATTGTTGCGATTGAGCCAGAAGACATTGTCACTCATGATCCTCGTCGGATACCGCGCAGTCGTACGCCGACTACTCGACACCCCTCAGGACCCGGTTAGTCATCCCTTCTTTCTATCTTCATTTTGGTTCTCAACTTCACGATCCTTCAGCTTATTACTCTCCGGTTCACTCTCTATATGAAGCAGACGATGGCCGTCCGCATTCCCCAACGGACGAAGCTCCTAGCCGGCCGGCCATCCCAATTGCTTCTACTCCTAGCCAAACGCCGACGGTTCAAACATATATCCCTCCCCCTCATGTCCGTTCCTCAGCAGAGCTTCCAGCACATGACACCCGTTCGTCGCTCACTCGTTCTCCTGAAATATCTAGCCCCCCAGCTACCCGTTCTCCACCAGCCCAAGCACTCCGACAAGAGAGAAGCGGCTCCCCCGTATATATATCAAGACGACCGTCCGAGCAACGCTCCACCTTTGAAGGTCAACCAATCGAGCAAGTAGAGCATGAAGTCTCAACTGGAGTGCCTCCTGTTGCTGAAAGTGATGTCGGCTACTCCGACTATGATTACCCTCTTCCTGTTCCTCCTCGTAGACTTGCATCTACAATTCATCCCCCTCCCAGGTCTCACAGAAGTGCTACTCCCATTGAGTTCCAAGACGTCGAGCACGAACGTGAGCGCCATGAAAGGTTGGGTGCTATTGAGCGACATCTCCATGATGTTGCTCTTGCTGCAACTCAAGCGGAGGACGAACGTGAAGCGGAATTCCGGCGTAACGAAGAACACCGAGAAAAGATCTTTTTAGAAAATCAAGAACGACGAGAACACGAGAATAGAGAACGAACTGAACACCTGTGGGATACACTTCAAAGTCGCCTGGAGGCTCTTCCTCCCGCTCGACCTTTACATGAACTATCTGATCGGCCCTCATCAACGAGATCGCCGTCTATCCGGCCTCAAACGCCTCGAACTCCAACCTTCGAAGACATTTCGGAGGCCCCGACAGAACTTCAACCAGGAACTCCAAGATTATCCGCAGAACTTGAGACCAAATCGATCGCTTCTTCGATGCGAAGTGTAGTTGAAGGTGTTGCATCAAGACATGCAGAAGACATACTTGAGACTGTCCGTCTGGAAAGAGAGGAATTTGCACGAGAACGAGAGGCAGCTACAACTGAGCGCGAGCGTTTGATGAATGAAGCTGAGGAAACCCGTCGACAGTTTCAGGAAGAACAAGCAGTTCGTATCAGAGCTCTAGAGGAGGAATTAGCTGTTGTCAAAGCTGATCTACAAGGTGAGAAGCAGGCGAGAATGGCTGAAGAGGCGGACATCCGAGAACGGGAGAGGGCAGAATCTCTTGAGCGGGATGAACTTCTGAGAGCGCAACTCAACGACATCACAAATTTGCTCCAGGATAACCGTGACATAACGGCCCAAAAGAAAATAGATTCCGATGATCGATACGCAGAAAAAGCTGCAAGGCGACAAAATAAAGACTTGGAGTCCCTTGAGCTTCGCGAGATGATTGGAAAAATTCATGATGACCTCCAAGCCGAGATCCAACAAGCGACGGATGAGAGAATACAGAATCAGTCAAAGCCAGGTACATCCTCATTGTCCCTCAGATGTCTAAGCCCTAATCTTCCTTCTGGTTGAAGCTCTGGAAAGTATCATTGAGCAACTACAACGCCAGAATGCAGAGCAACAGGAGCTTTTGAGACAGCTCTCCGAGGATTGGCGAAATGATTGCGAGAGGCATCATAAGGAAACACTTGAGGCTGTCAAATCTACAGCACAAGAACAAGTTCCCTTCAATGTACAAGGTGTAAGTTTGACGGCCATTATCATATTTCATAATGTACCGATTGGGCCCCTCAGTATCTTGATGAATTCAGCAAGGCGCTGGCTGCTGAAGTACGCATGCTTTTAGGCGAAGTTGGAAAATTACGTGAAGAGCGACGAAATCTTCAACAGTATGTTTCGTACCTTTTTGTAGACTGAAATCACTCAGATTGTTGTCAGCGAAATGGGCTTCCTGCTCTGTATGAAATCCAAGTACGGACCAGGTGGTGAATTCCAGCCTGATTGGCAGCCCCCTGCCGCTGTAGCGCCCGTCTCACAAGAGCCACCCCCTCCACCAGCAGATACTGACCTTCCTGCTCCAGCGGCCAAGCCGGGTTGGCGTCAAATTGGCAAACGCAAAGGCAAGAAGAAAGATAGAACAGCTGCTCATGCGCCTCCCCTGGCAGCTCTTCCACATGTCCAACCCCATAATATGATGGATCCACGACGTCAAGTTACACAATCTTGGGCGACATGGCTCCGTAAGTGATAATTTTTGTGAGGCAGACCTGATAACTGAACAACCATGCTCTGTAGCTGACCCGGACCAAGCGCCTACTCCGCCGTCCATTGAACCTAGCCTTACAGTACCTCGTGCCACGAGTCCCGGACTTTTTGGTCCTCGTACTCCTTCCAACAAGTCGTGGGCCGAGTGAATTTCTCGATCTATATCTTGCCGTGATCGTAAGACTCATGAATCTGGTGTCTCCAAATACAAATCGGGATCAGCATTTCAGATAAAGGAGTGGTTTATTTTGTTTTTCATCTATATTCGTAAACTTTTTTTTATTTGTTGTGGATGTTTATATTGAACTAGTTTTTTGCATGCTTCATTGAGGATCGAAGTGAGTATGAATACTGAAGAGATCAGCTATTCTTGGTGTTACCACAATACAGCCGTGTTATATATATACTTTTCGGATGTCGACGTAAGGTGCTCACTTATGGAATCTTACTGGAAGCGAACGTCTGATTTTCTACACTACGCTTTTCATGTTGATCAAGCATGAACCAACTTGCAACTTCAAGTGCTCTTGTCATAGTATCCCGATGTTGACAGCTAACAGAATAGACAAGCATCGACATTAATAAGATAGGGTAACATCAGCCCAAAAACCATAGACAAATTATAGGAAGCTATACCCCGAGGCTCATTACGCTCACATCTCTTGTATTTATACTTTCTCCTCGTCCTCCACTCTCTCCATGCACACTTACAATACTCGTTCCATGTAAATTAACAGCGGACATCTCTGCCTCCTTGATGAATGCCTCACGTTCCCTGTGCTCTTCGACTCTTCTCTTCAGAACATCTTCATCTTCATCCGGAAGTTGCATTACAGTATCCACCCAAGCCAATCCCCAAGCTCCGTTTCCTGCTTTCGTACCTCCTAAAATGCGCCGTTCGGGGCTTAATAAAGACTCCCACCTCGCCCGCGTTGGCTGTGTATCTGCGCGATCTGGGCCATGATCACGGTTGAGGTGAAAGGTGATACTAAAACAGAGTTGACTTACATAGGATTAGATTGGTATGGGGCTCATAAACACCAATAGCTCCACCTCCTTGTACCGTAGTCCGCACAGCGTTACCAGCTTGACGATTTTTCCCCGTTGCAACAGACAAAGGAATTTCCTTAGTACCATTGACGATTATCCCTTTTCCGGCCTCCCTAATTTTCGTATCTGCATCCGTATTGCTAAAATGAGAGATATCGGCCCTCGTCCAATTGGTACCTTTTCCTCCCATGACGATTCCATCTACACTCAATCCCTCTGTCCCCCGTCCTTCCTTCCTTAGTCTTGCCCATTCATTATCTGCATCTTGGACTCTTGAACTCATCATCCACATCCAATTCTCTTCTGTAACACCATCCCGACTCAAAAGACTTTTCCTTACAGCATTTAATGGGCCATCGCTGAATGGTCCCCAGCCGCTTCCACCAAAAATAGTTGTTGGTCCGCCAGCACGATAGATACCCCCACCAGCGACGGCAAGGTTTGTGTTGAAAGAAGGAAACATGGACGAGGAGCCGCCGGCAACAGCTGCATCTGTTTGATGTGTGTGTGAAGATGCATTTGGATCGGGAAGTTCGCCAACTAGATCTCCTGGCAATATACCTTTAGCACTTATTTCGGCAAGGATTTTAGATTCGTAATAATCATCTGTTACCCATCTACCGTCTATAAACTTTGGTATCAGCATACCTGTTTTCAGTTTTGAAAAAGATATGCACCAATGACCATTTTACTCCCATGCAACTTGAAAGCACTTCGTGCAGTGATGAGAGTGACACTCCTCGTTCGTAGATGGGAGCCAAGTTTGCCTTCAGAGATGAGGTAGTCCTTTTCAGGTTGAGTGGCATTGAGTTTGAACGCGAGAGGGTTGCGGCGAAAATAGTAGAGAGAGTCACGGAATCCGGATGTACGCGCTGCATCGATGGCGAGCATGTATTGACGATGAGGATTACGGTTTGGAAGCGCGAACGTCGCTGCTTTGAATTTACGACCTATTCAAGAATACATGAGGGATATTAGGCAAATCAGTATATGGTTTCAGTAAAAGGAACGAAGGCATAGACATACCACCAAGGAGGTTTCCCCATTTGTCTATCTTCTGGTCACCCTTGGGATCGTCCTCCGTAATGAATTCGTCTCCATCAATAACATATACTCTATTTTGAATTTTTCGAAAAGGTCTTCCGCCACCAATGGGAACTTCATCTTCCTTCATTGCCGCATTTAGACTCTCTACACCTACACCAGCCGTTAGAGGTTCAACCTCAGGGAGATATTCTTCATCGGTCTCCCCTTCCTCATCTTCTTTTGGCGCCTTCAAGCGTATTGTTAAGCCAACAGAAGTGTGAGTGCTTAAACCTTTTGGTGGTCTGCCTCTAGGACGACCGCGACCTCTCGGGCGACCTCGTGCCGAAGGTGTGTTAGTCGTGCCGTGAGAAGGAGTGGGTTTGATCCCTGAACCTTTGGGTCTTCCACGACCGCGTTTGAGGGGTATAGATACTTGGTCCGGTTCTTCTGGTTCGTCGTCTATGTCCTCTGTCCCATTTTCACCATTGTCATCGTCATTTTCCACTGGTTCGTTCATGATCACATCGTGATCGTTTTCATCCATCGGGTCATTTGAGGTCTGGTTTGGGTCGTCAGGCGATGCTTCACTCCCAGCTTCAGAAGCTGTATATCGTGCACGTTTGGAAGGTTTGATGATGATTTTGCCTGACGATTTCATAATTGGGAGGAGGCGGTTTGTCACGAGAAACGTCACATCAACTATATGATTGTGGGAACTGAATAACATTTTTGTGACTCCAGAATTCAGAATGTGACTCCATCGATTGGATGTTGGCAAAACGATTTCTTTTTCTTCCTCTTCGATTAAGTCAGTCGTTTGTGAAACAGCACTACGTATATCTACATCGTCCACAAACATCTTGGCTTTCAATGGCAACTCTTGTCACTTCTACCGCTCATCCTGAGCAGATACCTGCACTTGACAATCAGCATGCTGCTAGTGCACCACAATATAAAACACAAACTCGAGAAAAAAAAGCTAAGGCTGCTACATATCCCTCACACTCCTTGGAGGTGAGTCAATATATGCTACTTTGTCACTACGTGATATATTCATTGTAATAGCTTGAACCTTTGCCCGAATTTTTCGACCATCGTATTAGAATGTTCAATGATTTGAAAGCGGAATATGATGCTTCTGTTGCCAGTCAGTCAGTAGTTGGTCTCAAGACCAGCACACTCAACGGGGACTTCTTCAGAACAACCGCGCCAAGAGATTACCATTACTTTGCCTGATGGGACAGAGCGGAATGGAATCAGCTGGGAAACGTCGCCAATAGATATTGCCAAACAATTATCAAAAAGCCTTTCTGATCGTATCGTTATTGCGAAGGTATGTCATGGATTTCATTCGTTGTGTATCTGGTCGCAGAGAATTATCAGGTTGATGGAGAACTTTGGGATCTTGAACGTCCCTTAGAGAAATCCGTCAAACTTGAGCTCCTCGATTTCGAGAACCCTGAAGGTGAGTTACCACAAACTTGGTTATTGTGTGCGTTCAGCAGTTGTGTTGTCACCAGGCAAAAAGGTTTTCTGGCACTCCTCTGCCCACGTTCTCGGAGAGGCTGCTGAAAGGCATTATGGTTGTCACCTCTGCCTTGGTCCCCCAACAGACGACGGCTTTTTCTATGAGATGGCTACCGATAGGCCCGTCTCTGTTTCCGATTATCCTGCGTTGGAAAAAATTTCGGAATTGGTGATCAAGGAGAAGCAGAAGTTTGAACGTCTTGTGGTCTCAAAAGAAAACCTTCTCAAAATGTTTAACGTGAGTCCCGTGATAATTGAGTTACACTGGACCTACTTTCCCACTGTCTCTAGTACAATAAATACAAGCAGTATCTCATCCAAACAAAGGTCCCCGATGGTACCTCTACCACAGTCTATCGATGCGGCCCCATGGTGGATCTATGTGTTGGACCTCATATACCCCACACCGGAAAGATCAAGGCATTCATGGTTACTAAGGTATTGCTTGACGACTCTTTATTTGTCGGAGTGACTAACAGATCTTGGTCAGAATTCAGCTTCCTACTTCCTTGGTGATGCTGCCAATGACTCACTTCAGCGCATCTATGGCATCTCATTCCCCGACAAAAAACAACTTGTTGAATACAAAGCCTTCTTAGTGGAAGCAGCAAAACGCGACCACCGGAAGATCGGCAAAGACCAAGAGTTGTTTTTCTTCCATGATCTTAGCCCTGGGAGCTGTTTCTTCCTTCCTCATGGTGCACGTATCTACAATGCCCTTGTTGAGCTCATGCGTTCGGAATACTTCAAACGCGGATATCAAGAAGTTATATCTCCTAATATGTATAACAGCAAACTGTGGGAGACCTCAGGGCATTGGCAGAATTATAGGGATGATATGTTCGTGCTAGATGTCGAGAAGGAGAAGTGGGCACTGAAGCCCATGAACTGCCCAGGACACGCCTTGATTTTTGATTCGAGGGATAGGAGCTATAAGGAACTACCGATTCGGATGGCTGAGTTTGGTATCATCCATAGAAATGAAGCTTCTGGAGCTCTGACTGGTCTGACGCGAGTGCGAAGATTCGTACAAGATGATACTCATGTGTTCTGCATGCCATCCCAGATCACCGAAGAAATTGCAGCTCTGTTCGATTTCATGAAACACATATACGGTCTTTTCGGGTTTGAGTTTAAGCTTGAACTGTCTACTCGTCCGGAGAACTATCTTGGTTCAATTGAAACATGGAACCAGGCCGAGGATGTACGTATGCTTGTCTCGAATCGGCTATTTTCATACTCACGATATCCTTCACAGCAACTCAAACAAGCACTCGATGCCACCTATCCTGGACAGTGGGATCTCAACCCAGGTGATGGCGCATTCTATGGTCCGAAGATTGACATCACCATCCAGGATGCTCTTCGCCGATCGTTCCAGTGTGCCACGATACAACTTGACTTCCAGTTACCTGAAAGATTCAATTTAAAGTACCGTTCCGCAGACGAGGCAGCCGCTCGACCAGTCATGATCCATCGTGCGATCTTAGGTAGTCTGGAACGATTCATTGCTATTATCACTGAACATTTCGCTGGAAAGTGGTACGTTTGAGGCTCCATACCTACAAACCATAGCTTGTGACAACTGTCTACTATTAGGCCATTCTGGATTTCGCCGAGACAGGTCCTAGTTATCCCAGTCGCAGCTCCTTACGTGAGCATTTCCTCCCTGTGTTTTTCTGACGCATCCTCATCTTTCTTGGTCTTCCCACCATTCATGGCCCAAATAGAAAGAATATGCTACGGAAGTTGCAGATCGACTTTCGCGACTGGGTCTGTGGGCCGATGTAGACAATGGTGAAAACACACTACCTAAGAAGATAAGAAACGGAGAGATCGCGCAGTACAATTTCATCCTTGGTCAGTATTTTTCGGTCCTCCGCACAACGGTAGCTGACGAATACTCCCACCTTTGAAAACCGAACCCCCGTATATCTTTGTGACTGTGTATTCGATTGGCTCCTGCGCGTATATCCTACATCTGGAATGTTCTCCAATCCCTCAGTCGTCGGACAAGAGGAACTGGATGCCCGTTCAGTAAATGTGCGTAATCGCGATGACGTTGGTACTAAGGCACGTTCGGAAACCATTCCGCTGGACGAAATTGTTCAGAAGCTCGTGGCGCTGAAAGATCGTCGGAATCTGCAGAATAAACTAGTATGAGGAGGTTATAGGATTGCTGAGGATAACTACACAATAAAGATTCTCAGAGCCTAATTCCAACTCTCTAGCCCTCGGCGACTTCCTAATCGAAGATGAGATCGTTGGGCTAGTATGGAAGTCACTGAAGGGGACTTGATTCCCAGTCATAGCAGAAGATTGGCTGGATGTCGTATTGCAGCACTGCAAATCGATGTCTAGTGTACAAAACTAGATGACAGGGCGAAATCGACTCCTGCTTGATCACCAGTTCTACTGTCTGGGATTGTTTTTGGTTGCCTCAAGCAATATTTATACGGGCAATAAGTATTTAAATGAGATGCAATACAAATATAGCTATACAAATATGGTTGAACCAACAGCAAAGCTTGAGGAGGAGGGTCATGATATGGAGAACCTTGAGTGAGAAAGAGACAGACATCAATCATAAAAAGGGGGGCTTGATCTTGAGAGAGGTACAGGTAAGAATTCAGGGATGAAAACTTAATCTTATACAGAGCAGGTTGACCTTTGCTACTGATAGATGAACTACTACTAGAATATGATGGCTTTACTATCAACATTGGGTATTACTCCATGGATCATCTCAATTTCTTGAGCTGCATTTGAATAGTAGTGCTATGACTCTTTGCTTTCGTGGACAAGAACATATGATCGCGTGGGAATAAAATATATACCACATCCTATCGATCGCATTGCCAGACACTTGCCAGACACCTCTTTAATTGTACAATGTCCGACATGGAAGTTGATCATCCCGCTCCGAAAGGCAAAGAGAAAAAAGAGGCAAAGCCTAGATTTGAGGTTAAGAAAGTGCGTCTTCGTTCTGGATGAATATCATCTACTGATATGCGCTATCCTCCAGTGGAATGCTGTTGCTCTTTGGGCCTGGGGTGTGCTTTCCTAACCCTGAAAAAAATTTGATGCGGCACTCACAGGATATCTGTAGATATCGTTGTCGACAATTGTGCGATTTGCAGGAATCACATCATGGATCTCTGTACGTTTTCCGAACCTAATTGATTGGCTCATTGACAACCACGATCACACAGGTATTGACTGTCAGGCCAACCAAGTATCAGCGACTAGTGAGGAATGTAATGCTGCGTGGGGTATCTGTAATGTACGTACCCCGTTTCATTATTCTTTCGTTCCTCTGATCGCTCTCAGCATGCCTTTCACTTCCACTGTATCTCTCGTTGGCTCAAAACTCGCAACGTGTGCCCCTTGGATAACCGTGAGTGGGAATTGCAGAAGTGAGTTACTATTCCATAATAACACAGCGATTATATTCACATGTGTATTAAGATATGGTCGGTAATTTGGTATCATTTTATCACGCATCGAGCTTGTTTATTAGTTCACCTAATTTGCATCCTCCGTTTCACTTGTTCTATTGCTGAGTGACCCTGACGTGCAGTGAGATCAACATTGTCAGGATGAGTAATACTTCCTTTTATAACTTACCATCATCCAAAACTGTCTCTTGGATGATGAGCACAGGAAACGAGCATGCTATCTGGACATTTTCTCAGAATTTCACTACAGATTTTCGATCCACTCACTCAGGTCTGCTGCTTACAGCCTATTCTTTCCATGATCACCCTAAGTTGTCACCGACATAGGACTTGAAAAACGACTAGAGGATGTTCGTGTGTGCCCCACATCTGACACAATTCAAACCCTTTCAGCGGACATAGCTCGGTTGGCCAAGGCTCTTGCTGATGCTACCGGATCCCTTCCTTCCTATGATCGGAAACTGTATCAGACGGCATGTCTTATTTTCGAGAGTCCACTGCTGCGAGCTCAATTACCTGTCCAGCAACTGAACACGCTAGAGATAAGTTTGAACGGACTCCGTGCAGCAGCAGCCCCAAAGCCCAAGTTTTCTTTCAAACGCGGGAAAGCGACGGTTTTGAATCCAACAAAATCAGTCAAAAACAAACCCACGTCATCAATTTCAGAAATCCCGCCTTCGAAACCCCTGATTTCATCCCATACACATGCCTACCTGACAGTCGCTTCTCTTATCAGTTCACCGCGGACATCCAGTCTTACTGTTTCAGACCTTGACCATTGCATTCTAAACCTCCTCCCAACAAGTGGTACTTCTGAGTTCGAGATCTCCGCCATCCACTTGAAGAAGATTTCAAATTCTGTTCTCCTCCTTCCTCTCATCAACTGTAGCATTCTTGCGCACGATCTTTCTCGTTGTGTTATCGTAGTAGGCTGTCATCAGGTACAATTCCCTGCCTCTGCAAATTCCAGAGAAAGAATCCACAAAAATTTACTAGTTTCGTATGCACACTTCAGTCAAGGTGGACGTTTTTCTCTCCATAGCATCAAATCCGATCGTGGAGGACTGCCATGATATTCGTTTTACATCATATCCTCAAACACTACTCGCTTCGGAGCGATCGGGAGAAGCGGTGAGGATTGCACGAAAATCACACTACCAAAGCTTACAAAGCCTCTAGATTAAGGCTCCTTCAGTTGTTCAAGATTTCTCACACATCCGAGATACCCCTTCTCCGAACTGGATTTGCCTAGATGACTCCAAAATGCAAAGACCATGGCCAACGAAATTCCTAGAGAGTACCTCGGAAGTGGAGAGCAGCCTTCGAGATGTTTTACCTGCGTAAAGCTAGCATTACTCTTTTCACTGTCAGATGTCAAGCGCTTCCGGCGCTGAACTACAATATGTTTCAAGTGCGAAAGAGTGTTTTTGAATCCCAATGGAGATAATAACGTCTGCATCGCCCGGGCACCGAAAAGGGATTATTTAGGCCTTACTTAGGCCGTGCTTCTTGAGGCCACGATGCCCGGCTGGCCCTCTTCTCCATACCTGACGATCTCTTTTCACTATCAACATGGCAAACTTCGTAGGAGAATGCATTTCTGGCCTCTGTGGCATTTGCTGTGCGTATTACTCAGTGCTGCATGAGCGTAGCTGACCTCACAAATACACTACAGGCTTGGCTATTAGCTCCGAATTCACGCGATGGACTTATACATGTACGTCTAACTCACTTGACTCACTCTGTACCCCTTCGCAACGGCAAAGGATGTCTCAAACAACTCTCGTACCTACTTCTAAAAATATTGATGCTGACCATGAGATCTTGATCCGTCGCTCGCGTAATCACAGCTCGACTAGGAGAAAATGGGTGTTGTTGCTCTGGGCGAAGTGCAGGATGTTGTGCAGGATGTTGTGGATGTTGCTGTGATGAGAGATTTAATGAAGATGGTTTCGAGGAACAAACTCAAAGGGATCTGAACAAGACAGGAGATCTGCTGGATGAACAACTTAAAAAAACGCCCAAAATGACTGTGTCGTCTTCTGGAGGGGGGCCACAGGCTCAATCTTCGGAAAGAAATGAGGAGGAAGAGCGCACAGCGGTGAAGCAGACAGATGCAGTGGTGTGAGAAGTCTGCATCTTGGCCTAATGGTCTTGATGGGGACAAAAAAGGATATAATCAATTTTTCTGTGAATGCCACTCCTTAGCTCCTATGCTTTTCAGAAACAGATTTATAAGAAAATGTTCTCAGTGGATTATTGTCGTCAGAGCAATGGCACGATTACAAGTGGATTTTCCTCATGGCAACTACAGGTCCCCATCTCCTTGTTGTCATTCATATGATGAATAAATAATAATCGACCAGCCTGTGCCTACTTGGAAGATCGTTCGAATGCATCTCAGGTCGGGCTTTTATACTGGTATCTTTAGTAGTGAGTGAATGCATTCCTAGATGTCTCGATTTTCCCCTCGCACGAGGGTGAAGTTCAGATTGCTGGGGTCTTTTCAAGCAGCGATAGTGATGATTCGTGTTCTTCTGATGGTTGACCCTCAATGTGAGATCCTCCATTAGAGCAATTTCTAAACCTCCATGAGGCAATTCTAAATGGAAGTCATGCTTGATAGCTTGATGTTGTTAGCTATCAAGACGATGTCTGATTAATTGCCAAATTTGGAAATTGTCATGCAGCAACCAAAAGCAGAAATTATAATCATCTCGAGTGGCGCTATAGGATCGCTATAGGATACAGGCTATTATAAGTTACAGAGTAGCTATGTGACAACAGGCCCTGTGAAAATTTGACCCATAAAAATAAGAAAGCGATGCATGATTATACAAAACCAATTTGGAAGAGAAGATGAGTTGAGGCGATATCAATGATCCTGATTTCCAGCTGCCGTTATGGACTTGTCAGACAGCGCCAACCTCTGACGAATAGCTGGTCAATCCACACGAACCTAGTTTACAAAAAATAAACTCGGCCGTTTGACTATAACATCGAAGCCGTCTCTGTAGGAACGGAAGGGGGATTATCTGAAGTAGAGATTTGGGGCCACTTCAGAGATAGACGATCGGGCGGCTGGTACACGCGGCCAAGTCACAGTCAGCATGCCATTTTCGATCCTCGCACTAATTTCAGATTGCTACATTTGAAGATGAATGACCAGAGGCAGTTCAAGGAACATCTGGGCTTACCTTGATACCCTCCGGTAGAGCGATGCTGCGGAAGAATGGACCATAGCGTAGCTCGCGGATAGACACATCCACCAAAGCCTTTGTACTAGGTGTTACGACTGAATCATCTATAACTTTCTCTGGTGACTTTTCTGGATCTGGAGGATCGAGATTGGCATCAGCTCTACCAGAATCTGCGGATGTTGGTAGAGAAGCTTTTGCAACCATCAGTGCTTCTGCAGAAGGATCATCTCTAGTACCAATTACTATAAATCGTCCATCTTTAATCCGAAGGATAATGTTCTCATTTCTAACCCCAGGCAATTCGAAGATAACAATGATGTTGGGGGAAGATAGGTCATCAATCAAATTCATTCTGGGAGAAACGTCAATTATAATGAATCAGGCATCAGTGTAGTTTGTAGAATACCGTGGCTTCCAACTGCCACCACATTGCTCGTTAGTCCGAGCAGGACGAAGAATACCGGCTTTGATGAGCTGATGGACTTTGGATTGCACATCCCGAGACACTGCGCCTTGAAACCTGCTCGAAGTTTGTTGGGAAGAACCGATGGGTGTTGGAGGATCAGAAGGCGTCATAGTCTAAGAACACAATTGTTTCGATTCTAGCTTTTATATACAAGAGGTAGGGTGCATGGGACCCCGAACACAGCAAAAATCGACGGGTGACTCCAAAAAATGACTCGACACTTGCCAATGTTGCTGAGCTAACTGCAAAATCAAAGTCAATGGTGTATCTGGTCCGGGTATTGAATTCATGTCTTCACGCAATAAAGGGGTACAGAAATAGCTGCATTTACCTAGTCAGGAGGCAGTGACTCATTGTCTTAGTAATTGACGCACTGAATCATCTCACCATTTGAGGTTAATAGTTGAAGCTGACGTCGACTGTAGCTATTATCCCACGAATCACATGATAAAAAAATAGGCCGCCAGTTCGATTTCGGGACATCCATCTTCGGTCTTTTCGATCATGAGTAAGGTAGTATTTGGTTCGTGCGGTTTTCCAAATTGGCATTCCTATTCTGATGGTTGATCCTTAGTTGGGAATGTACCATATAATATGGGTGAAGAACAACTCATAGATGTTTTCAAGACTGTGGGCCAAGTTATTGGGTTTAGGTACCTTTTCATGTCCAGTGTTTGGGGACCATTGGCTCAATGTGATCTGTTGAGACTTGTATTTGACAGAGAAACGGGAAAGCCTCGTGGATATGGTTTCTGCGAGTTTGCCGGTATGTCTGACGTTATTCGCTCGATACAAAGGGTAACGTTGTAAATTCCTGGGGATATCAAATTGCAATCTGATTGTGCGTGAAACGAAATTGGGATACTTCGAACCTCTGCTCATCTGACTTCTCTTGAGTCTCACAGAATCGTGAATTATTCATTGCACCTGGCTGACTCAGATCACGAAACTGCCCTAAGTGCTGTCCGCAATTTGAACAATGTAGATGTCGGCGGACGACCGCTCCGAATTGATTTAGCTGATTCTGACCCGTTTCTCGAAGGAAAAACAACAGTGCGGGGTGAATTGGTGGATGGCGGCGTTCCCGGACCCGCTGAACCTCGACACAGAAGCGGTAATCCCCGTATGCACGAGAGTGATTTCATGTCTCATCTTCCTTCTGGAGTCCATCTTCCCAAAGGAACCACAGCTCTTGACTTCATCACTAATACTCTCGCGAAGATGCCTCCGGCTCAGCTGATGGAAGTTCTGGCACAAATGAAGGTGGGTTTCTGTATTGCCAGATAATCCTAAGATTTCCTACAATGCCTCTGTTCCCTCCAGGCGTTCATCATCACTCACCAAGAACAAGCTCGACAACTTCTAGTCAAGCATCCTCAGTTTGCCTATGCACTTTTTCAGGCACTTGTGTTAAATAATATTGTGGATCCTGCTATCCTCCATAGAATGCTTGAGCAGACAGGAATTCAACCTCCGGGTGGACCTTCTGAGACACCTCCACGTCCGCCGCAACATCTATCTCAGCCAGCATTTGCTCCTTCGCCAGCGCATGTGCCTTTTCAATCACCACTGCCAATGGCTACGATGCCCCCGCCATCGACGTTGCCACCTGCATCAGCAATGTTCCCTCCCACTAATGTATCCTATTATCGACCACCACCTACCGCAGGAGTTCCACTGGCATCTTTACAAGCAGCGCCCTCTCCTCCAGTACCTCAACATGCAACTACTGTGGCAACACCTGCTATTAGCGAAAGTCAAAGGGTTCGTACGCTTTCAGGTATTCATGAAATTCATGCTTATCCTCCTTATTCAAGGCCATGTTAATGCAAGTATTAGCTCTAACACAGGACCAGATCAATGGTCTTCCGGAAAATGAGAGAACGGCCATAATGCAATTGGTAGGTTTATTGTGTTTCAACTTATTGGGCATCTAGTAACCATAATAGCGTTCCCAATTTGGTAGTTTGGGTGTCTAGCTGATTGGGCTTATACGCTCGGAGGCTCAACATCACTCTCACGCATATCTACATCACAACAATTGGGATGGTCAGTTTCTAGTTTTATTTCATACAACACTCCACATGAAGCAACATAGACATCTGGACCTTGTATTTCCGTGCTCGTTTCGAGGAGTATTGCTTCATATCAATTTTTTGTAAAAATCGCAGGACATGGAAGTCTCCGACTTCATCATATCTCTTATCCTGGTGTATTGTGATACTGTTGCCAAATTGGAATATGTTGACTGCCTTATAACAGGATGAAGACAGACCTGATATAAGTCTGTAAATATATTTAAACACAAACTTAATTTCAAATGAAGAGGAAACTCTAGACAGAATTTGAAACAGCACTTCATTTTTGTTATGACTCATTTATTCTTCTCTTCCTTCCAAAAACAATAAGTTCAGAGTGAGACCTTTCAGAAATGGTAATCCATACCGAAATCTGATTGAGCCATTGTCGCTTATACCACCATATCGCACCACCTCTCTCAAGCAAAGCGTGAGCCTTAAGAACTACCTGGCGTACTCCCCACATATCAGTCTGAGCAACGCGCGGATCCAGATTTTGTAAGGCCTCGATATATCGTTCTCGATATGTAGTATTGCGGATCCTCTCGTCTCGTTCGTCCACCCCAGTCGACTTTCCAAATTGGTCCCTGCCCGTCAACTTCCCATCGGGTCCCACTGCACCTACGATCATACCATGTTCGTTGGGAGGAAAGTCGTTAAATTCTCCCTCCCGGTAATATTCAGCGTCTGGGGCAAGACCAAATGTAACAAATCTTTTTATATCTTCAGGAAAGTTAACACCGACAACGAATGGCATTACGTGAACGTCATCCCAGTCAATAAAGGCCTTGATTCGATAAGTTTTTGGGTCAATGAGTATGTTGCGAAAGGCGTAGTCATAGTTGACTAGGCAAGGCTGTCCATATTGAGGATGTTGTTCCACTATACGGAGTGCGCTTTCAGCATATGTACGCACTTGTGATGCAGCTGTCGTAAACGTTGTTATATCACACTCTTCGTCGTCATCGAGATCGAGTGTCTCGCGGTTTACGAGTGAACCTGAATCACATAAACTAAGTTCACTGTGATGTGACCACAGTTGTTGCCAGAGGTCGGAAAGAGATACTGAAGAAGCCACAAATGGTACTGGCAGCAACTCTGATGCCAACATGCGCAGCGGCCGCACCATGTAGCTCCTCGGATCAGAAAGTGCAGAATTGATTGGGAGACCGGGTGCAAAAACAAGATCACCAACTCCGTGCAGTGGATACGGAAGTGGAGCGAGTAAAGCGCTATGATATCTTGCCAATTCATTAAACAAACAGGAACGCTGGTCCTCTGTGATGGACGCCCAACCTCGCCAAGCCTCTGTAACGTGGTCTACATACTCCTGTATGATGAATGGCACGCCAATTGTGTGATCGTGAGTAGCATTCCAGGCAAAGACTTCTGGTGTCGGAATGTTGCGAACATAACGAGCAAAACACATGGTGGCAACGGAGGACTCAATATAGGACTTCTCCGGCGATCTTTTGCGGGGAATCCTTGCAATAACCTTCTTCCCGTCTTGAAATCCAAATTTATACAGGGTATTTAAGTCACCACTGTCTTCAAACCCAATGGTTGGTACTTCAGAAGTAGAGAGGACTTGTGACACCGCATACGCAAGAGCGGTCATATTCACACCAGTTGAGAATAGCTCCAGAGTTCCAGGTCTTATAGTACGAAGGTCTCGCCGCAAGATTTCCCCCTCTGAAGGAACAGCTGTGCATAATTGAAAGTCAGGGAATGGTATGGGATAATGATACTCACAGCCTTCTGCTGTACTCCAATCACTTGGCACAGTATATGGGACTGTAACTGAACAAGTCATATGGGAACGCCGAAGCAAAAGCAGAGGTGAGGATAGAACATGTTTGCAGTCTCTCTGTAATATAAAACGCATTAATGAGTTTTAGGAAGGCCTGTCACATACGTACACCTCGCGACTATTTGATCAGCCACGACTGACCAATGAGCTTCTGATGAGGGAAAGCTACATTACTCACCTACCTCTTTGATTATTTGATTACAAGGTATGTCATCATCTCGACATATATTTGATCTAACATCATATATCATAGAAGTTGTGGCAAGCTGCAGGAAATTGGTTGCAGTAAGCACAGAACAGGCCCAATGTCTCTACAGGGCCTGTATAATCTTGAAGACAAAACCTGGAATGTACAGCTATTCTGGCAGCCTGACAAAGACAAGAAATCTGAGTTTCTCATTGATTCGTTCAATCTCAAGCATGTTGACAGTACAGAGCCCACTGTGAAGCTTTACATACTTAAACAATTACTGGTATACTATTCTGTGAATGTATAATAGAGAATCATTATCTTATTAGAAATGATAGCCCAGGTGCTTTGCATTACAGGCTATTTCTTCCAACATTTCCTTAGTTGAACCTATTGACCTTGCTTGTCTCTATTAATCAAGAATCAAACCATCTCAATCAGTACTGTATCTCATAAGTATATAACCAGTTGCTCAGTCACTGTCACTTGCAGCAGCAGCAACCACTCGCCCTAATTCTTCCAACAAGATTAGGTTGTGATATAATGTTGTGCTCGGTAGGTCATCTGCTGCTCTCTGAGGCGACAGAATTAATATATTCACCATCGTAATTGCGCACAAAACTACGAGTAGTTCCCAACTTGCCATCACACAGATACAGGACAAAATTCCTACTTTGTCACTCGGTATTTCTTGATCTCCTCATCTTCTTGATAGGCTTTCTTCACCTAGAAATGATAGATGAAATCAGCACCCTCAAAGTATACGAGCACTACAACAACTGACCTCGGCAAAGAAAGTATCATCCGTGAGAACCCGTACACCCACTGCGGCGAGAGCAATCGATATTGTTAAACATTGTTTATGTGCCTCAATTGTTGCAGCTTGTTTAGCGAATTCGCGAGTATGGTTACCACCGTCTGGAAAGGTGGGAATGGAGAAACCTGGGTGAAGAGATGGTAATGCTACATGACAGCAGGTGTTAATCAGACAATAACGCGGCGCCGATTTTAGCGAATCGCACCGTAGGTAACGTTTCCCTGCAAAGTTTCAAGTATTAGCATGGATTTCGACCGAGGGTGTGGTCTTACAAAATCTGTGGAAGCGCTCTTTATACCCCATTCATAGTCAATGGAACCATATTTGTTGAGGACGATATTTGCAACTTCGTCACCTAGAGTCGAAAGTTATTAGATGAGAGCCATCAGGAAATGACGCAGTCACACCTAGTGCCTTGTTTTGTCGCAGATCAAACACTTGGCCATAGGGTTGGACATCAACTTGGCATCCTGTAGCCATTCCTGCAGCGCTGGAGCAGATCATTCAATCACAATGAGGACCCAAATCATCTAGTGGTTCGAATCACATACTGGAAGCAGGGTATGACACGGTTGACAGTGTCCTGCATCTCTGAGCGAGTAGGGGCGCGAACGTAAGAACTATTAGTTCATTGAATATTCTGCGTGAGCCATAGGAAAAATTAGATACATGAATCTAGATTTATCTGGGATGACTGGAGGGCGGATCAGATGCCATCGTCATATGACCGAGTGAACCTACTGTTGGTAGCCCAATCTTTTCCTTCAAAGATACCATGAACGCGGTGGGTAGGTTTTAGCTGCTGACGAAGAGCAGAAATGTTGTTGTACCCGAGTACAGCAGCGTCGAGAGCATTTTTGCCTTCCCACGGCGAGAGAGCTGCATGTGCACTGGGTAAAACCACATTAGATGTTTTTCTCTATATTCATTTTTGCAGATGAACAGACGTATGGCCACTATAATCGACAGTAATCCTCTGAAGAGCAAGACAGCTGGTCAGACTGATGGAACCTATGGGACCAGGGGCAGGGTGACACCTTCACCCATGTCAGAAGTGGAACTTATGAACAAAGGAAGTATTACATCAAACAAACATCCATGCCCTCATAGGCACCCTTTTCGAGTAAGATAGCTTTACCATCACCCCCTTCCTCGGCTTGACCGAGAATCTTGAAAAACTATCCAAAACTTTCTTGAGCAAGGACAAACCTGGCGTTCCCAACAGTACAATCTTTCCAGGTATGCTGTATTTCTCTAGCGCTGTACGCAAGCCCAAGGACACGGCGACACCTTGGGGTCAAATGTAAATCACTAATATCTTCATCACGAAGGAGCTTCGTACCCGCCATTCCGATTAAATTATGACCGCAAGCGTGACCAATCCCCTTGAGGGCGTCCATCTAAGTCACAGATTATAATGATATTTCATCATTCATTGTCAAATCATTGAGACTTTCCTCAGAGTTGACTCCAATGACTCTTCCTCCCTGGCCGTATTCAAACGTGGCTTCCCACGCCGTGTCGAGATGGTGATGTTCCTTGACGTTCCATCCATGGTTCTTCATGAACTCAGTATAAGCGTCGTGAGCATAACTACAGATGCGCTGCAATCAATTTCGGACGGCATGGAATCTGCAACCTCATTTACTGTTCTTCAAAGCCGAGTTCTGGATGCCCTATGTCGTTCGAATGCCAAGCCTAGAGTCAGCAGGAGCGATGCGAGAAAACAAGTAGCCACCGACCATGAATATCCAAGCTCAAGGCTCTGAGCTCTTCACTTAGTTCATGAATCCTCTCTTCAATGGTTTGAAGGACTTCAGGTCTGTAAATGTGTTCAAGACAGGGATCCTGAGGTGCTGGCTTGACCTTATCTTCCGGACGCCAGATATTGTTAGTCCAGGTTTGTTGAGCTTCAGAATCGTCGCTGCACGTTGGCATCATTGACAAAGTTTACAGAGAGTGGCTACAGGAAAGTGTGTATGTTGTCGAAAATCCCATTGCAGACATTGTCAAGTGATCCTTTGCTGTGCATCACATGTCACATCATCTCGGAGAAAATCATGAGAAAATCATGGCAGGAACCGCCCTCGGTCAAAGCCACATCCACAGACGCCGAACTCTTCGCCATCCGACTGGCCATAACCAAAACCACAGGGTGCAGAAATATTATTGTTTTCACCGATATCCTCCCGATTGCCAGAAGGGCAATAGACACGACAGTCCACTCGAGGCAAAATCATTCTCTTGCAGTGTCCAGACTCTCGAGATCCCACTTCACGACCCACCCAGAAGACAGCCTCCATTTCTGGGACTACCCCAGTGACGCAAAATGGTTCATACAAGCTACAGTACATGACGGCAGCAAGGGCCCGATACCCGGCTGAGGAAAGCATGCACACATCCTACGACGCCCTGAGCCAGAGGAACAATAAAACACAGCTCGACGATTGGAGAGCGGAATTCTCGAAAGGCGAAACCCGAGGCCACAGCTATCTCATCACAAAGACCAACGAGCGAGATGAGACCCTCCCATCGTATGCGAAGGTCGGGACGTGGCTATCACATGTTGGACACACCATCGCCCCATGCGCTAGAGCCATGAGAGTCATACTTTTCCATGCACCCATCAGCGAGTACAGGGCAACATTCTTCCTCACCGAACCGGTAGCGTGCGGAGAGGGGGACCTAGAGGCAAGACAACACATCCTAACGGCATTCCCCAGATACAAAGACCGTGTGACACTCCTAACACCGTGCATCTCAAGTTCCTCACCTCTGATCCATCGACACTCGCCTTTCTCCTTCATAGGAAACATTCAAATCAGGGCAGGTACAACCCATCCACCCTCAAAGTGCAAAACACCCAGGGAAGACCCGTCGGATGAAATCCTATCTACACTACCAAACGATTGCTCTTCGTCAAAGATCCATTGTGTCTCCCTTTCTTTTTTTCCCTCTTTCTATTATCAATCTGTGTATTTTAGCGAGGTCAAGCCTCAGTAGTCAGCAGGCTACCACGGACTGTGTATGTACACCGCAAATACCCCTTATGGACAAACCAACTGATCCGCCAAGGTTTGTTGCTGCTATATGTCACGGAATTGAGTAACATAAGTGACTGTCCCATCGGACCGCGCCGAGATAAAAATATTACAGAGGAACTTGGTGAATCCTGTCCAAGTTGATTCGGTCTATGAGAATCCCAATTACGTGAATTTCCCAATGAGTTTGCAATCCGTAACGCGGACCGATCGTTTACTGCGCAGTATGTTTGCTCAAAGGGTGAGATGATTCGATGTTTTATAATATCACGCTAAGAAGCAATTGTCGACGAAGTCTTGATGGTTCTGGTGACTGCTGATCGCAACAAAACGGGCATGTACCATCACATACCTCTTTCCTCTTTCGCTGCATTTACTCACACACACTCAATAGATCTAGATTGCATCTAAAAAAGAAATCACATGATGAAGATAAATGCCAAATATGGCGTAGCGTTAATTTCTCCATCTTGCTTCAGAACCATGCCAGAAATACCTGTTGATGCGCAAATCTTTGACCTTGTCTTTCATCCAACCTTTTCCACGGTATACACAGGGCTCCTTACTGGACATGTGGAGGCTTTTGCCTATGACCAACAAGGAAACCACAAAAACACCTTCTCACTCCGCCCATCAAAGAGGTCATGTCGAGGGCTGAGTATCAACGAAGATGGCTCTAAACTATACGCTGCTGGAAAATCGAAAGCCTTGTAGTAAGCCAAGCATTTCACTCAGAGATATCTGAAGCTAACACTCGGGTCAGTATCATAGACACGAGGACTGAACAGATTGAAACTCGAGCAGGTACTCATGAGTCAGTCAGCCTACTGTCAGAATCCAACAGAACCTGACATCATTCGAATATAAAGATCACCCATAAACCGCGTGAAGAATTTGACTTCATGGCTATTGACTACCGGTGATGACGAAGGTGTAATTAAGGTGATGTACTAATTACTACCTCGTGATCTCGAACAGGGTGTCTGACCCATTCATATCTTGTACAACAGTTATGGGATCCACGGCAGAAGGAAGTGATTCGGTCATACACTCATCATTTCGATTATATCAGTGATTTTCTATGGTTGGAGGATAAAAGACAACTAGTAGCCACAAGGTGTGTGCTGATGGGTTTTCTTGCATGATTTATATTTACGACTTTCCCATTTATGACTTGGATCATTTGTATACAGTGCAGATAGGACTCTTTCTGTCATGGATGTTCGCTCTAAAGAGCCGAAGCCATTTGCCCAATCTGAGGATCAAGATGATGAATTGTTATCGCTTGTTGCAATAAAGGGGTGAGTTTTCCATTGCCAAGTACACTATACAAACCCCCTGTTCTTGTAACCGGTATTATCCGCAAGAAAGATCTCCCAGGGACTTGACACGATATTCAGTTTGTTGCAATAGCATTGCTTTCAGGGCAAGGAGATATTCCTATTGTGTTTTCTGACACACCGTTATGTGGACTAGGAGCTAAATAATCTGATCTAGAAACTCCAAGGTCGTTGTGGGGACACAGCTCGGGATGCTATCGGTTTTCAACCGTAATAATGGCTGGGGTGACTGTGTCGATCGTATCCCTGGGTACAGCTGGTTCATAACTTTGATAAATAAAAGAAATTTGACCAGGTGGTTTGACATTAGACACCCTCTATCGGTTGATACACTATGCAATCTGCCGTCAGATCTTCCAGGAATTGATGCCACAAGCACAATCCTGACGGGTTCCTCTGATGGGTATGTTCGCGCAGTCCAATTATTGCCTACGAAAATGCTGGGAGTTGTCGCTGATCATAGAGATTGGCCTGTGGAGAGAATCGCTGTGGGAAGTGGAATAAGTACACTAACTCTCGATCCAGAAGAGGCGGGTGATGACGACGAAGAGTGGCATGGGATTGGAATGCAGGAGGGGAGGATAACTGTGGACGATCTCGACAACAGTGATGATAATTGCCCCGCTCCAGGTGGACGTTGGTGGGTTGGAAGTGTGGGTCAAGAAGATGGACTCACATTGAGCGACTTGGTAGCCTTTCTCTATGGCAGTGAAAGGCCAAGTTCCATGGATGCTGATACCAGCAGTGATGTCGACAATAGTTTAGTGTACCACAAAACACACGCAACCGGGATCAATGTGAACGCTGAAGAAGGTTTGAACGACTGCCGGAGGTCGGAAACTGTTCAATTTCCTACTCGCCGGAAGCGGAAGCAGGAGGGTCATCTGGAAAGAAAAAAGAAAAAAGCTGTGGTAGTTGAGGACCCATCATTCTTCGGAGACTTATAATGGCTGTCAATTGACAGATCTATTAACTTCCAGTTCAGCCGTTGATTTCTTGTATTGTCAATCCATTACTATCGTCAATCTTCACCACGAGAAGTTATCTCCCTCCACGCATTAGTTTCGGCTCACAGACTAGCTGATATACTGTCAAGCCCTCATAACTTTTCATACCCTGATTCATTCAATTAGACAATGTTACCTTACAATATCTAATTACCCGAGGAGTCGGCCCGCATAAAATCTATTCCCTCGCACACTTAGACCTGACTGGGCAGTACTTCAGGCGCGCTAAGGTGAGCCTGTAAGGAACTGATCGGCGGTGTTAGTGGGTACAACCAGGTGTACAGTTGTTCCGGGGTTTTGTCAACCGTGTGGAACGTAGTTCGCGAACCATGAACCACCTTATACTGAGCAGGCCGGCCTGCTCTGCAAGCTGAGCCAATATGAGAAAGGGGTGGGAAACATTAATCTATAGATAGAGATAGAGAGTACGTATTCTTCATGACTTAGAATTGCTTAAGCTCTCTTTCTCGATTCTCAATCAGTGGTTTGAAGCTTCAGTTTTAGTTATAGCGATCCAATAATTGGAAACTGCCGGCCTGGCACGTGCCATACAAACTTACAATGTATTGGCGCCCGGATATTAAGTGATTTGGCCACTCCAACTGGACCTTTTTGATAACACACCTATATTGACAAAGGACACTTCAATATGTTTCTTATTTCGAGGAATCTCATGAGGGCTCAGAATCGAATCACCTTGACTCGTGCTATCTCTGTCCGAGCCTCAAACATTCTTTCCCAATTGGGACTCAACTCCGACGGTGAGATTCATGGCGTATACGACGGCCGATGGCATGGTTCTGGAGAGGTTGTGGTTTCTACGTGCCCTACTACAGGGGAAGAGCTTGCCCGCATCAGAACGGCCTCTGTACTAGAGCTGTCTGAACTGCTAGAACGAGCACGGGATGCATACCATATCTTCCGAAGTGAGTGTTCAGCAAGATAAATTTGATTAGCGCTTTCCTGCACCATAGATGTTCCTGCGCCTAAACGCGGCGAAGTAGTGAGGCAAATTCGCGAAGCCCTCGCTGCCAAGGTGAGGTTCAACGACGACCGTGCCATCTCAAACTCAAGTTATAAAAGAGGGGAGCCCTTGGAGCTCTTGTTACACTAGAAATGGGAAAAATCAGGACAGAAGGTGTTGGAGAAGTTCAGGAATTTATTGACATCGTAAGTGACACCCCGCTCTGTCAGGATGTCGTGGCGATGTCTAGTAGTGTGATTATGCAATCGGCTTATCCAGAATGATGAACGGGAGGGTCATCGCATCGGAAAGACCAGAACATTCTATTCTAGAAGGTATGAAAGAGCATCCCGGGACCGACGAACCCTTTTTTTAATGTCTCGGATTGGCCAGTTCCTAACCCCTTAGGCATTGTTGCCGTGCTTTCAGCATTCAATTTCCCCATCGCAGTTTATGGCTGGTGTGTTTCCTCCTTATTTTCTTGGTCGCTGCTAACACAGTTTTATAGGAACTTGGCTCTTTCCATGGCAGCAGGAAATGCAACGATCTGGAAACCATCTCCAACAACACCTTTATGCTCTATTGCAGTGACACAAATAATTTCTGGTATTCTGGAGGCTAACGGGCTTCCAGGTGCTGTTGCTTGCCTGGTGACCGGTGGACAAGAAATTGGCGAAGCTTTGGTGAACAATCCTGGTATCGAACTTGGTAGGTTCTTAGAGGTTCTCGAGCAAATATGGGCCAATGGTTTTGAATAGTATCTTTTACTGGGAGTGAGCGTGTTGGCCGAATTGTCGGCCAAGCTGTGATGTCACGCTTTGGGAAAACGATCCTAGAACTTGGTGGCAATAATGGTGTGTTTGATTTGACTCTTATGATGAGCTTGATTGACATGGTCATGCTAGCATCAATAGTAATGCCTGATGCAAATTTGTCCCTAGCCATTCCGGCAGTCGGTTTTGGTGCCATAGGTACCGCTGGTCAAAGGTGTACGTCCACGCGGCGATTATACCTCCACCGTTCTATTGCTTCTGAATTCTTGGAGCGTCTTCAGAAGTTCTATCAGTCTGTCAAGCCCGGTGATCCACTAGATCAGAAGACCTTACTCGGACCTCTGCACACTCGTGCCGCATGCGAAACATATAGCGACACGATCAAGCATCTCAAAAAAGTCGGTTCAGAGATATTGGTTGGTGGCAAGCAGTTCGATCATGTGCCCTTCGATGTTGGCAATTTTGTCGAGCCTACCATATCTGTCCTTAAATCGATCGATGTATCTGATAGCATATGGACAACTGAAGTCTTTGCTCCTATTCTGAATGTTGGCATCTTCGACGAACTTGATCAGGCAATCGAATGGAATAATGCTGTTCCCCAGGTGAGCTCCATCCCTGCATTGTCACTATCACTCTATCATCTTTGAAAAAGGGTTTATCGAGCAGTTTGTGGACCCGTGACATTAGGAATGTCGGCAAATGGATAGGTCCAGGAGGTTCTGACACTGGTCTTGTGAATGTATGTAGACGCTCCTTAGTTCTTTTGCTACCAGTGTCAAATATGGCACACTATAGGTGAACGTGGGTACAAGTGGTGCCGAAATAGGAGCCGCTTTTGGTGGTAACAAGGTCTGTACAAGCTCTTTTTGCTCTACCATTGACTCATATGGTTTGATGAACAGAGCACTGGATGGTAAATTTCCCTCATATAATCAAGCAACCCTTGTTAATCCTCAAATTGTAGGGGACGTGAATCAGGAGGTGATGCTTGGAAGCAATATGTCCGTTGGAGTGCCTGCACACGTATGTTTTTGTATAATCTACGATGTTGAGCTCACACTGTCACTTCCCTGTAGTCAATTTCTCAGACCAAGCACCACTGGCACAGGGGGTTGAGTTCTCTACATAGATGCCTGGTGATGCTATGTCCGAAATACAGATAAATTCAATGACCTATTCCTTCACAGTGCATTGATGTAAAGGGCTGCACAATCACATCGAAAGTCATAAACTGACCCGGTTCACACGGATGCATCAAACTTCGGGGCCTGCCTGACAGCTTATTGAATTGGGACATCACACTTCAATCTTAATCTCAGATCTGATAAGGACCCAGCTGGTTCATTCCATGTCGCCTGGAAAATTTTCGACTCTTCAATTATTCGGCAAGTTTTTGACAGTGTGATTGTTTTGTCATCGTCCACCCTTACATTGAAACTGCGGCTTCCTCCATCAGTTTAAGCGAATGGGAAAAAGATCATAGTGGGTCCAAATGGGGGTATGCCCGTGTGGGTTTTGTGGCTTTCTATAATGGAGTGTGGACTGGGGCTACTGTGCTTCAGTTGTATTCTACTTGTGCGTCACTAGTGCAACTCCGCTAAGCCCACTATATATCGCCGATCCAACCATTTATTGACGGGCCTGCGTATTCTTTCTATCTTTACTTGTTCTTGACCTTGTTGACCTTGTCTTCATCTTTCATCTCAACATGTCGACTCCTGATGACCTGCCCTGGCCAGAACTAGGGAATGTTTCTCGTGGCGCTACTCGAGGCAATCAGGGCCAGAAGGGAGTTATAGGGCCTCCTGACCGAGATGGGCGTTGTACCCTTCAGCTTCGTGTGCAACCTGGTGTACTCGCTGTACGGCTCAATCGATTAGCCTCAGAATGGTATCACGTTCTGGATAATGAAGTTAATCGAGCGCTCAAGCTTACAAAAACATATTGGAGGAAAGCAAGGAGACGGCAGGATTACGATGCCAGAGCGGATCAAGACCACATGGAATTGCACGAGTGGCTGCAGCAGCTCAAGGACAAGACGATGTCCTATTTGGAGTTGTTGATGCAGAAAGGGGATATTCAAGGCCCGCCATACACCATGCCGGACAACATCGAGCTAACCTTCCTTCGTAAATTCATCGAACGACAGGCTGCCGGTATACCTCACAATCCCAGGCTTCGGGCAGCTATTCAAGATGGGACTTACTATGCTCATGTGGATCACTCTGCTGAATCTCTTACACCTGAACCCTCTGAACAATGCTTTCTGGACTCAAGAAGTCGTAAGTCTTGTTAATGTTAATACCACTGATCTCATCGTATGTAGATCGTGTGTTTGATAATTCCTTGCTTGACCTTGACTCACGGACATCGCTATCCCCATCTTTGATGAACTCAGAGGTTTTACTCCAGGAGGCCGTGTCGTCAAGTAAATCTTGAATCTCTGAAAGCCATTTCTTTATCTGATTTGTCTTAGAGCAAGCACTACAGGTTGCACGAATGACGTTGATTCGGGCACAAAAAGAAACTCAAGACGCTTTCATGCGCTACACCGCTTGTCTAGATGTTGAGAGGCAAACAAGACAAGCAGTCACAACTGCTGAAAAGCGCCGCGATGATATCAGTATGTGTTACTGAAATCTACTTTGCACCTTTGGTAAATGAATGATGAAAGTGGGCGTCCTCTTAGCAAGGAGTCAACCCTCTGCAGGAGGTTTGTCTGAGGGCCTTTCCTTGCGGTACCTGACATCCTCAATGTCTTTCCTCTACTGCAGATTTCACAAAAGACTCTCGATCCAGAAACTCTCCCCTCTCTAAGGATGAACAAGGAAGCCCCTCGCGGTATCACGCAGAAGTAAGCATCTTTCACATGAATTAGATTTCCGACATCATCTTCCTAGTTCCAAGACAACCGATCTCACTTCATTGATACACGCGGACAACCTAAATCTATGGATCCATGGCCAGAACAAGATACAACTCAGGGAATGTATCCCACCAGTGATGTGACAAACCATATCGAGGTGCGGGGAGTATTTTTTTGGTCATCTATTGTGATTGTGACGTCCTCCCTGTTCGTAGGATCCATCTGGCCGATCTAGAAAAAGAAGTTGGGATCCCCCCGCTCAAATTCCAGGTAACGTTGCCTCATTTTATCTTAAGATCATCACTGATCAAAAGCTCACAACAGACGGCCAATATGCATGCGAGGTAATGTGGAACATGTCAAACAGTCACTTTCTCTTCTTCACGAGCAGAACAGGACCTTTCATCTTTACCTTCGCGCAAGCGGTTACATCCCTTAATACCTGGATTTGATGTTATGAGTAATCCAGGCCTGCAACCACCCAACATGACATTCTCATCCTGATTTGTGTAGACCTTCTCCATTCGCATTCTAACAGGTTTAGACGATCATCAGGGATGAATATTAATTTCGACAAATTTCAAGCATCACCAATACATGTATTCTATTTGGCGATTACTGACCATCGATGGCATACCCCTTGTATTATAGAAGTTTTTGTGAATGCTGATCTCAACTTCGGCGCTGGCCTCTGGCCTGTTGAATCAGTTTTACTGCTAGGGTTGGACAATGAAGATTACGCACTGTGTTATGATACAGAATTGGGTCCGAAAGAATCTTAGCCAGCACTTCCAGAGAGTGTTCTGTATCAAGTTTCAGCTATGACTGACTGCATATGTATATACTTTCCAAGAATTGCCATGAAGTATATCACTCGTACTTTTCGAAGATAGAAATTCATGGAAAAGCGAAATTACAGGTACAAATGACAGGGTTGGCCTGGAAATCTCGTCTGCCATCACTGTCATGGAGCAGACAAACGTGCCACTCGGTTACCTAATCGCAGCACATATGGGTCTGAGCCTGGACCTGGAAAAAAGTACTCTCAGACTGGCTGCCTCCTGTCACCACTCTCCCCAACTCCCGACCTCCTGTTTTCTGGTTCCTGCAAATACTGTACCTGCCATGGGTATGGAGGCTAATTCTACGCTAATTCTACATGAATGAGGTGGCACTTCCTCTACCTCAAGACGAGATAAAAACAAGATTCCTGACTAGATTGTGCGCACAGGTCAATTCGGGTGCGGTCTTTGCAATCTGACTGACATATTCCCAGAGGACACACCAGAGGAGGACCATGAGAAAGGCTTACCTCCAGAAAATACTTATTCATGCTCATGTCCATTTTCGGTCGAGTCTAGCCGCCTATACCTCTCTTTCATTGGCTATGATTTCCTATACTTTGAATTCAAATTTTGTTTCTTGACTGGAATACTTTTGAATATGAAACCGAGTATTTCTTAGCTTTGGAATTGATATGAGTGGCACGGCCTGCCATCGTGTGATGAATTGTTGAATTCAAAAAAATTGATATAAGTTAACAATTTTGTACCTTTCGATCATTCCCCAATACCACCATCGGCCTGCTATAAGTCCTTTAAACATCTCGATTTGGTGTAGTGTAGATTCAGATTCTCCACATTTTAGCGTAGAATACAAAAATATCAATCATTTGTGCCTGGTAGCATCACACGCTGCCTAACATCTATTTTTCCCTCATGATTGCGCTTCTCCTTGCACGCAGTTCAGACCCTCACAATGTAGCTGTCCCCTGCCTCAAGATGTGGACAGAGTGCTTCTCATTCATCACGTATGAGTATATGGTTATTTGTGGTATGGCTCATCATCTCACGTGTCTGCAACGAGGTAGTGATAGCCGACAGTGATGATTTCTCGAGAGTATGAAAGGTCTCCAAATCTTTTGCCATTACCTCCTGAAACTTTTATTATGACTACACATGTGCTAACCATTAGTAATTGGATGGTAGTGCGGAAGTAGGCGTTTACAAGGCTATTGCACTCAAATGTCTGACATGTTATATTCACGAAGATGCTCAAGAAAAACAGCAAATGAAGTGCTGGAAAGGAATCGAGCATATAATAAGTCTGGGATGATCCTCGCGGTTTCAACTCGCATTCCCGGGATCCACCACCGCCTTCGAGCTACATCTTAATCCGCGTGCACTACACGTGTATCATTATTGAGGACGTTTATACCGAATTCCGACAACTTTTTCCAATGCCTCCAAATACCTTCCCTCTCCTCGAAGTTTCATATGCTTCAATTAGATTGCATTCGTCCAAATATTCATCCAGATCCTCTTTGGAGAGGCAGTAAGTTCATTTGATGTATATTTCAGGTTTTGCAGGCTAGACATGTGTCCCTTGGACACAATAATAGAGATAATTTGCCGCCAGTACATTCAAGGCTATTGCAATTACGGGAATAGGTGCAAATACGACCACCCATCAGCTGGAGATCCCCAATGGCTCCAACCACCTCCGCTGTACCCGCAGGGCGAATTTGGGGAGGAGATCTGGATATCTTCTACAGAAGGGAGATATTTCGAGGGACAGAACAGTAATGTCTCTCGTTTCGAATATCCATATCCGATGTCAAGCCGACCGCTAGGAAATGCATTTTCACATACTACCAAGCTTCAGCAAATTGCTCCGTATGATTACATAGATCCAAAAAAGATACGCTCAATAATTGCTTGGAAAACGACGCCCTGTAAACATTTCGTGAAAAATAATGGCTGGTGTCCACTTGGGGATGCGTGTAACTTGTACGTACTACGATGTGTGCATACTCATGGATTGGGTAGTCTAATACCAATAGCAGCATTCACGATTGGCAACTGGTCTACAGTACTATGTGGAATCAAGAAATTATCAAGAGAACTGCCGAGTCATCCTCCGGACCTGGCGGAAACCACAAAGCTACCTCACATTGCTGGGCACATGTACAGGGGTTTTGTGGTGCACGAAACTGTCCACATTTCCACCCTGCAGATATTCAACCCTGTAAGTTCTATTACGCCCGCGAGAGGTTGTGTTCATCAGCTTTGCCGAAGACATCAAATATACGCCGTGTCCGGCTTGGGTCCTCTGCGATCGACGGAGTACTTGTCCGTTTAAACATTATGATGCTTTACCATCACAGTCTCAAGAGGCTACTCCATCAGCTCTGTCCATCTTCTACCCTTCTCTACCACACCCTCCAGCCCCTGTCGCGTACGCCCAGCCCGGTATCACAGCTCTCAACCCTAATCCTGTCGAGGTGAACGGCACAACATACTTCCCACTCCCACATGAAGCTTCCCTAACGGACCCAAACCATGATTACTTGCAAAGTGGTCCGATCGCCGTTCCCATTGCCATTCCTCCCTCGTCATATTCCCTTCCCGGCACAATGATCCTCACTTCCTTGTCACCACCCGCCATCCACCATTGCACTCACCAGTTTTGTGTAGAGTCACCATTTCTTGAACAGGCATGTGCGAACGAGCCGTCACCTCCTTCATCACCTCCTGGTGCGCACGCACAAAATATGCATTCGGTGCTGACTGAGGATACAAAGTCGCATCATCATCATGTAGAGCCTACGTTCGCTAGTAACGGAATCAAGTCAGAACTAAAGCCGCCTAATATTCCCTTACACCAGATTGCCCAGTGCAAAGCTGAGGTAGAGCCTGCAAGTTACCAAGATCCCGTCAAAGCAGATGCAGGTGAACATCACCGTGAACATCACCCACATAAGAGGAGATTGCAGTGTCACGCACGACGAATAAGCATCAACGTCAAGACTGGGGAAGTAGTTGAGCGCACGCCGGAGGGTCGATATGGCGTTTATGAACTGTGACATTGACATGGATGATTGGAAATTGATCCTTAATTAGGAGACGGGGGGGAATTTACATGATCGTGTATTCCTGGTGGATCAAAGATCACTATCTGTGCTACTTGTGATATGTCTTGTTGTATGAAACTTTGTCCGATCTGTTGCCGAAATTTCGAAGTTTAATGGAGTGGCCAAAAGGTGATATCGTGGTAGGCACTGCGTGAGATGAAAATAGGGCCCCAATACGATCCCAGGTGATTTAATACGGATACAACGTCGTCCAAAAACAGATAAGCCTATCCATACATGGATCAGTCACAGATGAAGTATCGCATTGCGACCCAGTCAAAAGCTCAGGGAAAAACGCGAGACAAAAAACTGAATGCTACGGGATAAGAAGATCCGAATGAACTTTGTTACTCTGATAGGTAATTTGAGCGAGCTTGTGTATCGTACATGGCATTTCTCAGATTTTTCTAGTAGTTGATACTGCTCTGGATTTTCATGTAATGGGACAATCATTGTGTCGAAGTTGTACTGAACTGTTTTTGACGTCATATGTTGATCATGTTTGTATCCAATCATGTTGGAGCCCAGTTCCGTTTTGCAGACTGCAGGTAAGTTTATTTCATATGTATCCGGAATATAGCTTTACGAACACCAGTACTTGGAGATAGGAGGGAAATTGTCGGAATAGCAACATTCTACTGGATCAATTTGAGAATGCGAACGGGCCTGGATAGGAAATCAGAAGCAGTTCATCTGTGGTGTGTTATTGCTGAAATAGAATCTTGAATCACTATCCTGCGACAGGTAAATGATCAATCTTATCTTGTACAGTGTTCTTTGAAGATGGAAATCATGAGGTTCATCGAAACCTGGGCGGTCCATACACCTGATGTGCTTTTTCAAAGAGAATCTAGTCTTCTTAGATGGGCCAGATGTGATTAAGTTCTTCACCCCATTACTTGGCCTCATCTGAAGCACAGATTGAGGCCTGTCAAAGAGAGGAACCCCCATTTGAGGCTGTTTGTGTTGAAATACGATCGGGGGAGGGTGTAAATACAAACTAAGTATTCCTACTTATGTACCTACTTAGAACAATAAGGATCTAAAACAAAAAGAATCACATGCATCGCGCAGGCTCGCATGAGATCCAAATTCCAACAGTTTGATGGTTGTTCATTTTATTCTCGTTCTGCTGTCAACGTCACTCCACCCCTCTTCCTCTTTCCACAAGCCTCCATAGGAATGATGTAGGGCCACTTTCTTCCTCGCGTGGTCCGATGTTACCTCCGAAATCCAAGTCATGATTCTTCCCCCACCCTCGGCCTTACAGAGGAGGAGGAACAAAATAACTCTGAGAAACCATGTTCAAATCGTCAAAAGCTCCACTGAATAATCTTAGATCTCATCAATCATAATATTGGTGTGCCATTTGTCCAGTATGAAGGTGACGCATCCAAATTGCAATGCCTATCGAGAAAAAAGAAGGAGAAGAAAAGGATACCCTAAGCGGAAACTCTTGAGTCGAGAGCCTGACAAAGGATTCAGAAAAGATGATGGGTTGCTTTATATCTAAATATCATACGTACACGCGCGCTGGCAAGGCTTCCCCCATATTAGATACAACGTATTACAAAAGGGGGTATACTGTTGTGGGAGGGGATACATTGGCAAAAGCTTGCACCATTTTAAAAAATAAAAACAAAACAAATCTTCTCTAGACGCAGATGGCTGAGCATTGTCATTCGTACAAAAGGGGTCAGAATAAAATAAAAATAAAAATTCAACACCAGAACTTATCGTCGTCTCGACAAATTGATGTGGCACCGGCATTTTGAAAATCATCAATTAAAGAGAATTAAAATCCTTCAGATGATAATATCGAGGTGCAGTTATCAGTCCACCCTTCTCCCTTTGACCTCGAATAATAAAAAATAATGCATAAGAGTATGAGGCACCCTTTTTTTGCAAATACATTTATAATAGAGGATCAACAAGTACCTCAATACACATGAACAGGCAAGACTGATCTACCTAAGATTCAACACAAACCACACAGCTCGAATCTCAAACTTCTTTTTTTAGTCAATGCCAAACTATACATGCATAAGAATACCCGAAATATATATTTTCTTAAATCCCAGAACAAAGGGAGAGCCAGACTCATTAGCCATACGTTCACTTCAGCATAATACGATCATTAGAGAAAAAAATTGCAGGAAAGAACAGAAACAAAGAAAAAGCAATTCATGTGAATCATGATGGTATTGAACATGAATGGAAACACAGAGAGAAAAAGAGAGGGTGTGTGTGCGTAGGTGCATATGTAAGAATATGTAGAGCTCATCAAACAGACAATAAAAAAAAAGAGAAAATAACCTCGACGAAAAAAAGTTGTCGCTCATCACTACTAGTTCAGGAACCCACGACACTTGACAGAACCACACAAACAAGGAATCTTGTCTTGCTCAAACGGGAAATGATAATCTTCAAAAAAAAAAATCAAGTCAGTCTCAAACCTTCACCTACACCAAAACCGTAATAAAAAAAAAACATACCATACGTAATCTCATCACCCAATTCAATATCTTGTTTCGCATAAATCACAATCTTCTTCTCCCCATTAATCGTAATAATCTTGGCCGTACAATTCGGATCACACGAGTGATTGATCAACCGTCTAATCATCCATCAAAAAATAATCAGATCCTATATCACACACAAAAAAAAACTCATTCCAACTCACCCAAGATTCCCCTTCTTAGTCGCATCCACCACCAAATCCTCATCAATCCTAAACAAATAACTACTTCCTATCCCCTGCCTCTCATACGCCTTTTCTCTCTTATCCGCCACAGCTGCCCTAATCACCTCCCCCACATACTCAATCACCATCTCCCCCCTCGACACCCTCTCCATCGCATACAACCCCCAATCATGAATCGGACTCTTCGCAAACCTCAAATGCTTCTTCCTCGTCTGCAACTGGTTAAACTTGAACATCAAATCATGCGCACTCGCCATCTCCCCCTTGGACAATAAAATCGCATGTTGAAGTTCTTTCATCTCCTCTAACCCTTGCGCACGTCGACGAGCCGTCGCACGATTCGATCTTGAAGATGAAATTTGTCCCTGTCGCTGTCGAGATGGAAAATCTTCCACAACAGGCGTACTGGCATTCGTCGCTCTCGTCGTCTGTTGATACTGAGCCACATATTCCGCCTTTTCAGCGTGTGTAATCTTGTAATACCCTTCCGTCCGAGCAGACCCTGTATCATGTGTCCTAAACTTGGCATGCCGTAGCGTATCCATATTCTCCTCATGTGGAGTCACCAACAATGAGGTAGAAATACCATCCTCGTCCTCTTCCTCGTCCTCGTCCTCCAAGGGGGAATGAGACGAGGAAGGTGAAGATCGCGACGACGACGGTGAAGGCTTATACCCAGACAACACCAACTTTGCATAATACAAATCTTCATCATCCTCACATAACCCAGACTTCATAGGATCAGGTGGAGGTGGCGTAGGAGGTGGCGTCACAACACGAGGTTTACTGCGTTTTGTCTGTTTACGGGGTACAGGGGAAGGCGATCGAGACTCAGAGGGCGTAACAGGAATTTGCACTTGCTCCTCTTCCATGACCATCATCATCACCTTTCTTGGTCTCCTCTTCGCTCCCTTGTTCGATTTCAACCCTTTATCCAGCTTCAACTTCTTCCTCAATGGCTGTTCGCCCTCTTCTACTTCCCTTGACATGGACCGTTTATGCCGGTGATGGTGATGGTGATGATAATGATGCACAACATCACCCGTCATTTCCGCCAACTTGATCACATCTCCTGGATCCTCTTCCTCTGACTCAATTTCCTCATCTTCCACAATCTTCTTAGAACGCTTGACCACGATAGAAGGTCGTCGTTGTCGCGAAACAGTTCTCCGTTTTTTCTTCGGTGGTCGCTCGACCACAACTTCCTCTTCCTCCTCCTCTTCCTCCTCCTCTTCTGCTTCCTCCTCTTCCTCCTCTTCCTCCCGTTTCCCCACTTCACATTCACCCTTCACCTCCCGCTCACTTCCAACAACCATCTCAGGCAAATCAACAACCTGCCTCTGCTTCTTAAACGACAACCCTTTCAGGAAACCAGCGCTGACACCACCAGCATTCGCCCTCGCTTCCATATTCTTCCTTTTCATCTCCACCACCAACCTCATAAGTTCAGGTCCAACCACCTTTTCCAAAACATCCTTCTCCAATCCCATTCGTAATTCGCGTCCTATCCGAATTCGCGCTTGTTCGATCCATTGTTCAGGATTCGATTGAGAAGAAGCGGTTGTCGTCGTTGTCAAAGTCGCCGTCGCCGTTGTTGATGATAAAGTGGTTGTCGTTCCTGTCGTCGTTGAACCATGATGTCCTGTTTTCGGAATCGATTTTACTGCAGGATGAACCGTTAATGAAACCGACTGATAAGCTAATGGTTTGTTTTGAATCGAAACAACACGTTGAGCGCGTCGTGCTGAACCGGGATTGTTAAACGTAACATAGAGACCTGTATGATCTCTTAAAACCTACCACCACCACCACCACCACCACCACCACCACCACACACAAAAAAAACCACCAAGATCAAAAGAAAAACGAAAAAGAAGAAAAAAAAGTCGACATCAACATCATTCAAAAACCATGAGAAAAAAACAAGGATCTTTTACCTGGTCAGGATAAAACCCTTCAAAATAATCATAGACTTCTTCATCCCTCACATTCCCTACCAGATTCGCGCTAAATCCACCACCTCCTTCTTTTGCAATCTTCACATAATCGAATCCATTCTCGAATAATCTCTTCAACGTCTCATTCCTCTGGTCTTCTTTCTCCTGTTCAATTTCATAGCTCGTTTTCTTTATTCCTCCTCTACCACCAAAAACGCGATCGTAATGATAGTCTCGGTCTCTATCACGGTCCCTCTCTCTCTCCCTGTCTCTGTCTCTGTCCCTGTGACTGTCTCTGTCCCTGTCCCTGTCTCTATCCCAGTTCCGATCGCGTTCTCGTTCCCTCTCCCTATCGCGCCATGTATACGAAGAATACGACGAATACGGTGAAGGCGACCTTGAAGAGTCATTATAAGGCGAAGGCTGATAGTGATCACCCCTCCTTGAGATATAGCTATTTCCACCATAACCATATCTTTCTCTTTCTCTTCGACCTCGATCACGTTCTCTATCTCTCTCCCTATCCCTCTCCCTCTCCCTCTCCTTCTCCCTCTCCCTTTCCCTTTCCTTTTCCCTTTCCCTTTCCCTTTCCCTCTCCCTCTCTCGTTCATAATCACCAGAACCAGGTGTCATTCCATCAACCATAGGAACAACTCTAGGCTCCCCACCACCCACACTCAAACTCGACCTAGCCTTATACCCACCCGACGTCACATTCGATATCCTACTCGCTTTGATGATCGCATTTTGATGTGTCGAAAGAGAATCAACGAGAGGAGCGGACGGTCGTTGAGGAAGACCGGGTGGAAGCTTCAATGTCGGTGTCGTTGAATTTGGTGTGGTGACAGGACCAGGAGCAGCCGTCGTGATGTTAGTTATAGCCGTGGTCATAGCAGAGGCGGCGGTGGTAGTGGATGAAGGATGGACAGACGGAGAAACAACGGAACTAACACTCGTATTCCCCGACGACGAACTACAATTAGTATTCGTAACAACAACAGTGGACTCCGAAGGAACAGCTCGTGTCGGGCTCTGGATTTCCATTGTTGTCGCCGTTGAGGGTGATGCTAGATTCGGTGGAGGATTTAATATCCTTCTACTGGCATCCATAGCCCCCGATACTGGTGTCGACGTTGCTATCGTTAGTGGTGTTGGAATATTAGAAGTAGATGCTCCGGGCGCCGTTGCAACTTTCTTCTGTTGTGTAGCTGTCATAGGCATAACCACACGTGCATTCGCGATGGTCAAGGATTCCCTCTTCTTCTTATCTCTCTTCTTTCTCTCTTCCATTTCTCGCATCAAAGCGGTCAGAATCAGTCCTTCGTCATCATATACAACTTTGATCACCTCATCTTCTTCTCCTGCCGCTCCTCCTATGTCAGCTTCTCCGGCACTACTACCAGCCCCACTCTTCATAGTGAGAGCAACAGAAGGAATGATGACGCCTGGTAAACCACCCTTTCTCCCGTTCTCTTTTTCGAGGCACCTCTTTGCTTCTTCATGAGTATGGTATTTGATGAAAACGAGTCCCAACGCGGAGCCGTTTTCTTTGTCGATTTGGGGTTCAAAGGAGACGATAGGGCCATAATTGGAATAATGACGACGGATAGCAGAGTTGGGAGTGAGCGGAGGAATGTTGAGTATGAGAATTGAAGTTGGTGGCGGTGGGCCTCGAGAGTTGTGGTCAAACTAAAATAGATCGGTTGAAAAAAAAAATAGTGGTAGCCGTTATGATGACGTACCTCATAACGGACGTCGATGAATTCTTTTTTTGAAGCTTTTGATAGACGTGTTTGGATGAGTTGCATGAGCTGGGTTTGATTCAGGGTGGCTGAAGGACCTCGTGAACCCCGAACGCCGTGCTCTTCCTTGTTGATGACGGCATCCAAGTTTCTGGGATCCCTGATGTGACCGACCTCATCTTCCCTGATCGTCTTGACTTGATCTGCGTCTTTGCCGGTGATGCCGGAGAGAATACTGGACGTGCCAATAAGGACGACACGGTCGGTCCAGGTGTGGCCCTGATACCTAACAAAGCCTTCTTTCTTGTCACCAGCGAGCTTAAGTACTCTTTCTTTGTATTGACCATCAGGATGCTTTTTAGCGTGCTCGATGAGGCTTTTGAAGTAATTTGCTCTTTGCCATGAAGAGGAGGATGAAGGGTGGTGTGAAGAAGAGTAAGGCAGACATTCCACAGTGCCGTCCCACAGGAGCCTGTAGTCCTTGTAATTGGAAGGATACTCTGACCGAGGTGGTGGCCATGAAGGTAAGGGTGGGAGGGAGTATAATTTTGGTTGAGGGGGTGAGGGTGGGGATGGTTGTAAATCTACCTTGGGAGGAGGGGGCGGTTGTAAATTTACCTTGGGAGGTGGTGGCTTTAAATCTACCTTGGGAGGTGGTGGTGGCTTTAAATTTACCTCGGGAGGAGGCTGTAAATCTACCTTGGGAGGAGGGGGTGGTTGTAAATCTACTTTAGTCTGCGGTGGGGGAGGTTTTAGATGTACTTTGAGAGTCTGCGGTGGCGGAGGGTGCAAATCTACTTTAAAACTCAATGGTGGTGGAGGGGGTGGGTGTAAATCTACTTTGAACCCCGGTGGAGATGACATGGATATTGACGTGTCAAAGGCGACTGCAAGAGACTCTGAGATTTTCTTCCATGGCCCGTGCGGCTCCTGGGGAGGGGGTGGCGGCGGAGGAGGAGGGTCGGAGTCGGGCGGCGGGGGCTGTTTTGGGAGGAGAGAGATGGATATCCTTGGAGGTTGTGGAGGAGGATCTGGGGGCTGCCGTGGGCGGAGACTGCGGGGGGCGGTGGGGACGGCAGGAGGCCGGGGTTGGCGCTGGTCGAGGGCATTGACTCGCAGGGCCCGGGGCCCCGTCGGAGGAGCCTTGCCCGACATCACAACAACCTCCACCACCCACGACCACCTCTTCATCACCCTCACAAACAATCATCGACAAACACCGCACAACACCCTATTTTTATTTATTTATTAACTCAAGGCACAGGTTAACTAATACTAAAAGCCAGGCTCTGTACCACGAGAAGAGGAAGGGAAGCAGGGGACTGTGAGGACATGTGTTTCGCTCGGGAGAACTTGGCTGGCTCAGGGCACATGTGGGGTGGTCGTTGTGGGTTGGGAAGGCAAAGCAGATGAGGAATTTGATCAAGTTGCCTACGCATGGAGTCTTGGACAGGATGTGACATCCAGTTTCGATATCTGATTGACCACATGGACGTGCAGATGTTTCCTGAGGGAAAGGCCTCACTCTATACTCGCCTATTGGGGCATGGTTGAAGATCACTCTTGTACATAAAGAGATGGAGTGGCCTGGGTAGGACATCCACGTGCCTCCCTTAGCGTATGTTGGAATAGCTTCCGTTCATGGCGAGGAAATTTCTTCCTCAGGTTTCGCCTCTGAATAATTCCGCTATCCATTCCTCCAGGTATGTTCCTCTGGCTCAGAGTGTCGAGCGATGCGCGCGTTTGTTCTGCCACCGGGTATTGGGTTCTGACTGCGTCGTCATGTACACTTGCTTGTATAAAAGTCTCAACACTGCTATGGAGTGCTTTTGTCCTGAGTAAATGGACATGTCTGTGGCTCTCTTAGCTGCTTGGATGTTATCTGTGAATATGATTATGTCCTTGCATCCTGTGGCCGTGGCTTTGCTAATGGTTAGTCGGATCGCGAAGAGCTCAGCGTCTAGTGTTGTTACTTTTCCTGTTGGTGATTAAACAGAGATCCAACATGCAGCGACTGATATTGCTTGCCATCGGCTTGATGTGGAGACACTGGCATCCGTGGCACACACAACCTGGGATGTATCATGGGCAGCTTTTTTCACACACTTTGTACAATGTTCTGAGGTGTTTGGCAATCGTTCCTGTTGCACTGATGGAATCCACAACACCCTATATATAGTTCTTCCGTCTCCTCCGAATTTCAGCCCAAGAACCTCGTCTTGCACCGGCCCGCTTCTCATGTATATATACTCTCCCATGCCCCCCACTTCTCTTCCATTGCGACGATGCGTTGGTCTGTGCTGCCGTGCTTGCTTGTCTCCGCATCTGTCTACGGACAGTCTGGACGTAAGGAAACCCTTGATTTCACGAACCTCTTGTGATATAGACATTCCATAGTCGCTCCAAAAAAGTTCCTTACACTCCCCCTTGGTCAGGTGCGGCCCGCTGGCTGGCTTCTAGACCAGGTACTTTTTTTCCTGCTCGGTGACCACCCTGTTTCTTGACCGTGGTCTAGTTACAAGTTCAGACAGACGGCCTTGCAGGCCACGAACACGAGTTCTACCACTGGTAACACGCTACTCCTCACGCCAATTTAGACTGACAAATGAACAGGGTTTCGGACACCGACTGGACCGGTGGAACTCAAGCTTACTCGAACTTGGAAGAAGGTGCGTCACCAGCTTCAATCATTTCCGCAGACTTTGACTCAGCTCAGCTGGGAGTTATTGGTTTGTAAGTCCAACTCACTCTGACCATTTCCAACCACCTGACTTCTGCAGAACGCCATGGTACCAAATGGTGTACTCGTCAATCACACAGTCATCAACCAGAAGACTATGGACTTTCTAAACTACGTCCTAGACCACCAAGACTCAACTGGCTGGCTCGGTCCCGAAGTAGGCACTAGCAAACCGCGTTACTTGTGGGGAAGGTCAGTTCTCTCTTTCACAGCGTCCTTTTTCCTCATCATTTCCCCAGATACCCCTTCTTCTTCGGCGCCATTCAAATGACAGAAGTCTATCCTGATCTGACCGACAAAGTCGTCCTCGCCCTGCACAAGTTTGTTGCCTTGGCAAACACGATGCTCAAGAACAATGGTCAGGGTGTCGAAGCCTGGACCGCTACCCGTTGGGAAGACTTTGTGATAACTCTCCAATGGTACGACACGCGATGGCATCTATTGATACATATGAATGAAACACGTGATAGGTTGTACGACAATCATCCCAACGGAAACGAAGATCTATTATTAGATACTATGAAATTATTGAAATGGACCGGTGTTCCTTGGGAGAAGGTGTTCTCACGACAGGTAACCGTTGATAAATTTCTCCGACAAGATTCCGCCCTGACATCTAACTTTTCAGTATTTCCCGACAACGGCCGGTGAGTAGCACTAGTAGTCTCGTGATGTACTCTTAACCCTTACGCTACCTCAGTTGAGCACACACCAGTACGTGCCTTTGTATTCCAAATGAGCGACTTCATTCAATCATGCAGAACCCATTCAATCTCCCTCTAACGGTAATTTTCTCATTTCATACATATATGGCAGGCCACTCAAGTGAGGTTTCCTATCTAGTGGCATGGCGTCAACATGGCAGAAGGTCTCAAGGCTTTACCGAGTACTTACCGCTTCACACATAACCAAACTGGTGAGTGTTTGCCTATCACGATGTTGACACATCGAGGCTCATTTCACTAGATCTCGATGTTGCGAGCCAAGGCTGGGATTTGTTATTCCAGTATCACGGCAGACCGTCTGGCATCTATGCTGCCGACGAATATCTAGCAGGTCTTGAGGCAATCAGAGGGTGCGTAGCCTGTCTTCAATCTCACCATTTATTAAGCCACTTGTTTCGCCAGGACGGAAACATGTCTCGTGGTGGTACGTTTACCTATCTCACGTTTCCTTTTCAAAGCTAAAGTTCGACTGGAAAGGAAACTATGTTCTCGTAAGCTTTCATTCAATTCATTTTGTCCAGCAAACTCTTAAAAACTACATCAGCGGATCATACCTCTATCAAATTACTGGAGATCCCAAATTCGCCGATCGAGTGGGTCTCAAAAAAAACATTGATGATAACCGCAAATCTCACCCAACTTTGTTTCGTTCCTCACAAAAAAAAGGTCGAGAAAATCACTTATAATGCCCTTCCAGCGGCATTGACCGGAAGTGAGTGTGTTAGCTTTCACTCTTGCCGAGTTTCGCCCGTCTCTAAAAACGATCGGTTAGATATGTGGAGTCGCCAATATCTTCAACAACAAAATCAAATCGGCGCTCAAAACATGAATCCGTACGTGATCACAGCTCACTGATGACGATGAAGTTGATCCATTCTCTCTCCAAGAAATCCATTCCCGAACGATGGGTAAGTTGACGAGTGATGTTTTTTTTTGAAAGCCCATTAGCGTTGATGCTTGCCATTAAAAAAGCGCTTACTCGAATGTTTTTGGACTCGAACCTAATTATCCGTGAGAAAGGAGGCTTTTTTGAAATTCAGTCACAAACCTAAACTCTGGCCTTTTTTCTTTTGAATAGATGTTGCACGGTCAATTTCCCTCAAGGATGGCCAAAATTCATCACGAACGCTTTCCTGACCACGCCAGACCAGAAATCACTCGTCCATCTGTATCTTGGACCCTACTCGGTCTCGACTACCCTCGCATCAGGTCAATCATTGATCTCGTTTCAAAAAAAGAACTTGCACTTTCTAACTTGGGAATTCAAAAAGGTAACCACGTTTCTGTCAATGTCGATACCATCTACCCTTTCAGCGATACATTGACTACGACCATTACCGCTTCTTCTGCGTTCCAATACTACGTTCGAATTCCGAGTTGGGTCGTTGGGGGGACCATGAGCATCAACGGGGGATCGGAAAAAGCAGTTCAGCCTTCTGAAAATGGGCTTTTGGCTATTTCGGTCCCTGCTGGCACAACTCGGTTCGTCCTCAATTTGCCTGCCGAAATCGTCACAGGTGCGTATGTGTGTTTGTGTGGTGGGGAGGAGAAGGAAAAGCTATAAGGACACCTCTTTCTAAAACGCGTTTTCTTGGCAAGAAAACCGACCGAATGGATCGATCGCTGTACATCGCGGTCCTTTCAACTTTGCGTTTGACAGTGAGTGTTTTTGTTTTACTATCAAGTTATACCCTTCATTCAATTTTTTTTTCCTTTTCAAGTTCCAAGAAGTCAAAAAGTCCTCGCCCAGAACGCACAACAATCTCTCGCCGTTGACCTCGAATTCGACGCAACGGGTGAATGGCAATACGCCATCGATCCCAAGACTCTTCAAGTCCATCTTCCTGATCTGTCTTCGCTTCCTCCTCTTCCGAGTCCCGTCTTTGATGCTGGTCAATCGCCTTTGAGTATCACTGTCACAGCTTGCCCTATTCAATGGATGACGGCTGGTAGCACGTTTGCGGCATCTCCACCGATGAATCCTTCGTGTATAGGCACCAACACAACGTTGTCTCTCACTCCTCTTGGCGTAAGTTTGAAACCTTTCTTTCAGCCGAATGGATTTACAAACTAAAAACAAAAAACATGAACAGACAACGAAGTTGAGAATTAGCGAGTTTCCGGTGATGACGGTGATGTGATTCCACGAATACGTGGGGAAGAAAGCGAGTGAGAGCAGAAGAAGAAGAAGAAAGAGCCCATATGCCCCCCAAAGTCATTTTGGAATCGAATGTGTAATAGATGTATGTCAAAGGCGTCAAATGACAGTAGAAAAACGTCAATCCATTAAGAAAGAAAGAAAAAAAAAGTCATATGATCATCTTTTTTTTACACCCAACTATCATTCGGTCTCATCTCTTCTTCATAATCTTGTCTCATCGTCCAATCTATCGGTCTTCTCGCGTTGTCTTGTGTGTGATTCTCCTTCTTATCCCACCATTGACGCAACAACAACACAGGCCAAGCTAGGCGGTGCATAAACGGTTGATCTTGAAGAAGATACTGACTTTGAAAGGCGATGATGACCCAGATGGTCACGATTGTGAGAGGCGCTGCGAGTGCCACAAAAAGGGGTAAGGTCCCGTTTGTGTCAGGATTGATTTCCTTAGCGTTCATCCCGAATACGCCCTTTTCAGGAAAAGAACAAAAAAAACGATATCAGTCATTCCGGTGATATTTGTAGAAAGACAGGAAAGGGAATAGTTTACAGTCATAAATGTGGGAGGAAGAAAGGTCATGCTGAGGTATGCAATTTGCTTCATCTGGTTCAAAGAAAAAAAATTAGTCAGAAGGGGTAAGGGAAGGGGAAAAAGACACTGACAGCGGCACTGTCCCTCAAAGCTGCCTTCGTCATCTTTTTCATCTCATTGTTATCAGAAATAGTCACACTGCAGAATACCTAAATTGCAATCGGTTTACATCTACGTTCTCATTGCAAAATGAAGCATACCAAATTCATCACATTCTTCAGACGAGACTGCTGCATTGCTAAATCCTTGGTCAACCGGTCAATCTCGAGAATCAAATGGTCACATTCGCGTTCCAGGAATAAATCATTGAGCTCTCTCTCTGATTCCAGTTCCTCTGATTCCATGGCTGGATTCTTGTGTTTACGAATAAATTCGACAGTCTTCTTAACGTCTTCGAGGAGGGATGTATAATAGAGCTGATTTGCTCGAATAACATGGAGTTCCTGATTGATCTTCTGTTTCCCAGTATCGATCACTTTGGATTCCTGGTGTTTTTTGCAAAAAAAAAATCATCAGCGATTTCCATCCGAAACAAATAAACGAAAATCAGACCAGTTTACATATATGTTGGTACAAGTGTTCTAATGCCTGATCCCATGAGTACATTGTGTGCCAGATGAAGGTGAGGAGTAGGAGGGTAGGATCATGCGATTGGCGAAACATTTTTTCCCAATACACGCTTTGACCTGCATGTGACGATGAAGAACGTTAACTAACTGCATCTTGGCAAGATCAGTGGATGAGAAAGCTAACCTGCGAACAGAATCCTGTCATGAAGTTTTGCTGCTCCCGTTGTGGTTAGACCCTGATCCGGATGCAAGGAGATGATAGTGTTTCCGTCAATATGACGGATGACGTGTACGGAGAGCAGGTCCAGGCACAGGTAGCGGTCCACTGACATATATATGATCAATGATGGATGTCGGGATGGAAACTGACAAAACCTCACAGTGTTTAAGTCTGAGGGGCATTTTCGTGTTGATGAGTCCATCAATTTTCTTACTGTTAACAAAGTCCCGCGAAATAGTGGGATCGGAAAGTCGAGGGGCAGCTGACATCTCTTGAGTAGAGACGGAGTGCAGAAATATAAGAGTGATGGTGAGACCTATCGTGGATATGACGGTCAGCGAAAGAAGTATTGAGAGGGCAGAAGATCCATACTGTCTCCGGTTTTTTGTTTGAGATCAGCTTGAAATCGGGAAGGAATCCAATTGAGAAACGAAGAAAAGAAGAAAGGTTCGATGTCAAAACTATCATGAGAAAGATGAGAATTTCTGGAATTTGGCACTCTGCAAACCAGAAGACGCACTTGGCCCCCAGCATCTGAAGCATGGGCCCAGAAAGTCTTTCAATAAAGATGGCTTTTGTCCGTGACGGGGCTGAGTGCTTGATGGCGATGGATCAACAACCTCATAATAAAGAAAGATAAACTCACCTTGATGGCTGATAAGCTTTTCCAAGTATTTTCTGCTTGCCCTGGCTCAGCTTTGGACCCCTCTGTATTGATGAAATATCCTTTGTCATCGACATCAACATAATAGGAAACACATGTCAATTGCGTTCGACTAATTGCTTCAGCAATCTTGGACTTTTCCACTTGTTGATCTGTCCAGTTCGGGTAACGCGACTGTGGGTAGCTTCGCCAGCAGTTGTCACAGTCTCTATGAAGGCAACGCTCAGGAATGGGCGGCCTTTCACCGTTTATGAGTTGAATCTGATCTTTATCGAGATCTGAGTGTTTAGTCAGGGCTCAGATGTATTACATTAAAAAAAATTCTACGTACCGTCATCATGGTCGACCCAGGGCCAAGGGGCACAAGGAGCTGCATGGCGGTAGGAGGCGGAAGTCATGTTTACTACGCCACCACCTTCCGTTTCCACGCGCGGTGAATGATTTTGGAGGGTCTCACGCATCAGATGTTGGAGGAGAGGGCTAGAATGCTGATTGACAAGGGTGTTCTTATCTGTTTGTATAGACGCCAGCGGTCATAAGGACCCCTGGGGGGAATTGACTGATATTCACCCCGATAGTCAAGGTTTGATGATGTGCCGTTATTGGATACGTGTTCCAGGCGCCAGTCGAGGGACAGTTGCCTGGAGTTACCTGTATTATGGTGTGAGACCTGAAACCTGCTCCCAGGCTTCCAGGAAATCAGCAACCACCCAACATTGCAGCTGAAAGAAAGGGCGTTAGTGCTACCGAAGTCGGTACGAATAATTATGGCCTCAGACATGATTGCGCCGGGGTTCACCGAACTACCAATGCTGGGCAAGATGAGACAGCTGGCAGGGACCAGTGAGTGTATGGCCACTGAAAGTAAGCACATATGTGAGATCACAACAAAACTTTTGCGAACTTAATTTCACCATAGCAATTTTGAGGTCATGAGCTCCGGGCTGGGCTCAAAAATTACGTGGGAATACTTTAATTGATAGCCATCATGATATACTCCTGAGTCATGGAATTTTCGACAGACATGTTTTGGTGATGTAAAAAAGACCTTGATCATGCAGACACAGCAGACACAGCGTGTCCCAACTCAGCACTAATGCGGCAGCGCATGTCTGAACTTCCTTGTCGGTTCTCTAATTTAGCCGAAATCCTAGGACCACGTGGCGGCCTCATGGCGGCCTCATGCGATGTCGGCAAGGTTTGTTGCCGGAAGAGTTCTGTTGGCCACGGGACGGTACAAAGGGAGTGTCAGTTGTCAGGCAGTGCCATCTCAATGACAATAGATTTTCCTTATTAATAGCTTAGCTACCTTTGTTTGAGACAAGATCAAAGCAATGAAGTAATGTTGCCTAGCTCACACGTGCACTAAATTGTTTTTTTTAATCATAAATTTATAATGCGGTGCTCGATCGCAGTCCGCGGTAAAGTACCACCCTACAATACACAGCCAGAATTACAAAGAGAGACCTAACGAGAAATGTAAAGCAAAACCCAGACCACTCGCAACTGATCTAGACACAAGAGAAGTGAGAAAAGAGGAAAAGAAGGAAACAGGAATAAGGGAGCAGTACTCGATGCCTCCGTACTAGCACCCCATATGATGTGACCAAGCAAATGCTCTAGGGTTGTCCATTGAGAACGGACAAAATGTTTGATCACCATTTTTCATGAACCGACAGGACCAAGGCGTCTGGGTATCAATCATCATTTGACCTATAAAAAATCTTATGTTCATACCAGGAACGTGATGAAAAAATTTATATACTCAGTGTTGGTTGGTTCGAACCAAGAGCAGCGTCCATACGGAGTGCGTCGGTGTTCTTTGGCATAGAGCGCAAAAATGTCAAACCTGAAGCATAGCAGTGTTAATTTGTCCGAATCGTGGGAAAAATAGAAAAAACTGACGATCATCCTTGCCGTCTTGGTAACAAGTTGGGATCCAATTTAGTGACGGAGACCAGAAGAAGGGTTCTATATTATACCTACTTCATTGATCAGATATCGATAACAGCTTCCGAAGGAGTGACCTTTTCCAACAAAATGACTTACTTTGTTCCGAGCATTTGTAGGACAGGGCCCGACAGATTTTGAAGAAAGACTGCCCTAACCCGAAGCTTGGAGGGTCGCTATCGCACAGCAGCCATTCAGTAGTCAGTTTTCGAATAGCTCGAACACACCCCATCTGCCACAACGACCCGCCAGCTCCGGCCGACCTCATTTTCCCTAATAACCGTCTCCTTCGCACGGCTGAACCTGCCTTGGTCATCCATAGTCGATGGCGGTCATAATATTCCACCGCAGTTAGTAGTTTGCTCTTCTTGACCTGAAATTCTGTCCAATCAGGGAAGGAAGATATAGGGTATCCCTCCCAACATGTGTTGTCACAATTTATATGGTCACATAATACAGGGACCGGCAGCAGCTCTGGATCATGTTTGACTGGGTCTACCGTTGTAGTTTTCAATTGATGTACAGCTGGCAATGGAGTCGGGGAATACCGACCATTGCTTATATCTAGCCAAGGCCAGGGAGCAGAAGGCACTGCATGCCGACAAGAAGGGTTTGGAATGTGGGTGTTATTGTCAAATGAAGGGTCCTCTGAGAGCAAATGTAATGGTATTTTAGACATAGAGATAGATTAAAGATGAGATGGCATGGAACCATGTCAGTGTCTGAGATCAGCACAGCGCGGAGAAAGAGAGATACCGCAACAAGCAAACAGGTGCTAAGACGCGGTGAGCTAAGGTCGTGTTACAAGATACGGATTTGAAAGGGTGTGTGCATGTATAAAGGTGGAGGTGAGGGTAGAAGTAATGGTCGGCAGTGGGAGCATGAGCATGGCGAAAGCTTTCCTAGGCCAGTACCTGAAGCCGGGTCCTGCCATCCCAATCCCAATGACGAATCCTCCCAACTCCTAGCCCATGCCACCAGTACTGAGGTCTCAGCCCCAGTCTGGGTGTTATAACATTGATAAGCACCCTAAAGGGCTCTCACCGTGGTCTACAGCAGTGAGCGCAACAGGTGGGTATGGTATTTTTTCGGCTCGAAGGCCTTACTGGCCCAGTACCTTTGAGAAGGGAATCGAACCCTCTCTGCATCGCCGGGAGTCGGTCTCGAGCCTAGCGAGTTTTTGACTCGGATGTCCCCAGCTCGAAGTTGCGGGAAGCTCGGAGGATGGTTGGGGTCGACAGGGGATCACTGGGCCATGGAAGTGGTAGTCTGGCAGTGCTGTCGGTAGGATACTGGACACGCCGGGATGATGGCGATGGTAAGGCGTGACCGCGCGGAACTTGGTTTTTCATTGCTGTGTGTACCTTGGCTTTTCCCGCTTTCGTGGCAGCTCTTATGAACCGATAAACTGGTGCTTTCCTGCTGAAATTAGAGTGCTCGATATCCCTCTCTTGATGACGGGCATCGACCGGTTGTCTATTGTGACGCTTGTTTTTTTCTTTTTGTCGACAGTTTTCGTTATTAAACCACTCAAAATTCCAATACCACTCCCCTATTCTCGACCGCTACACATTCCCATTGATCTCAATACCGCACCCATTCTCGCCATTGCCATCCTTTGGGCATCACAGTGCCTGGGTCCCCAGCAAATTCGTGACGGTATTGTTGGGACAGGTATGGATTCGAATATTTGGTCTTCGTGTTACCGACATCTTCATCATAGATGGCATCAAGCCTTACAACGTCTTGATCCTCTTTATTTCCCTGGCATATATGGCGATAACTCTAGACATAACAGGAATACTCCAGGCCGCTGCCTTCTGGGTGAGCAATCGTGGCAACAGCCACGGATACAAGCTCTACCTATACTTCTACATAATGCTTACCCTCATAAGCATGATTTTTGGAAATGATCCAGTCATCCTTTCGGGGACCGTCTTTCTCGTGTATTATACTCGCGCTACACATTTACAACATCTCCCGTGGCTCATGTCCGAGTTTGCAGCAGCCAATACTGCCAGCATGGTGCTGTTCGTTGGGAACCCCACAAATGTCGTTATCTGCGAAGGCTTTGGCATCAATAACGCCGCTTTCACTGCGTACACGATCCTACCTTTTGTAGCTTGCAGCGTTTTCTGCTTCGTTGCCCTTGCACTCCAATTCAAGGATTCGAAGCACTCCCTGCACAAATTCAATATCACCGGGCAACTCAATGTCCGCGAGGTCCTCCAAGATCCCGTTGGTGCAATCGTTGGAAGCATCATTCTTTGCAGTTGTTTAATCGTTGTTCTGATTCTTAGTTTCCTTCATATTGACGTATGGAAAATTACTCTTCCGTTCGCTGGACTCAAGTTCTGCTTTGATATGGCCTGGGATTATTATCGGTATAGGAATGGGAAGTTATCAGGAGTGTCCGAGGAGGACGCAGTGAAGTACGCACTTGAACGTGTCACCTCGGTTACAGCGTTGCCACATGACCAGGATAGAGGAATTGCACTGGTCACAAATGTCCCCACAGAATCCTCTAATACTCCTGGAACATTGGAACCCCAAAACCAAAGCAGTTCGTCCTCAATACATCATTCGAAGTCTACCTCTGAGACTTCCTCAGCGTTAGACTCACCGCCAGACGCTAATATGAGTCAAAGATATAATTCTCTTACCAGCCATTTTCCTACATTTTTCACCGCTCTCCCTCGGCTACCTCTCGGCCTTATACCCTTTGCGTTCTCGCAATTCATTCTTATCGAAGCATTGACAAGAAATGGATGGATAGAAGTTTTTGGAAGGTGGTTAGCCATTGCCTCTGGTGGCAAGATGTTCCCTGCTATCTGGCTTGTAGGCATTATGGGTGTCATTCTATGTAACATCGCTGGAACAAACATAGGCGCCACTATCCTCTTGACTAAAATTATCCATCAAGCTGGCTTTGATGTCTCAACTGAAAGAGCTGCGGCAATAGCTCTTGCTGTCGCAAGTAATATCGGTGCTGTCAGCTTCACGTTTTCTGCAAGTCTCGCCGGACTACTCTGGGTGACAATATTGAAACAAAAGGATATCACAGTGAAGCAATGGGAATTTGCAAAGTGGAATTCGCTACCGTTGTTATTTATGACAGGAGTGGGATTGGCTATCGTTTCTGCGGAGATGGCAGTGCTATATGACTGATAGATAAGTTATTCATAACTTATAATGATTGAATGTGGGCAACAACCTTGGCTTTAATTTGTATGCCAGACTCAGTCACTGATGCTTGGTATTATAGCTCACACTGAATAGGAACCCAGAGTCGAAAGGTCTCAAGATGCAGGGATCCTTAACCACAATCTGTATATTCTTTAGGAAGTACATCCATGTGTCACAATAGCAAACTTTACCCACATGCCTCATCACAGATGTTGGGCCCTGTCCTCTGTGTCTTAGTACTAGTCTGCTTGTTGCGTTATAGAAATGTATAGAAATGCTGAATCCAAAAAAAATGTGTCACAAGACTTGACATCAAAACAATATTTTGTGGCTGTGCAATCTGCTCGATTCACTGTCTTCGACCGCCATCGCTGTTTCCCACCATCGCTGTTTCCCACCAAGGTTCGCACTTGTCGCTTCCAAGATACTGTCACTCTTGTGCTCATTGCTTCTCCTGGCAGATGTCTGCTCATAAGGAAGACCCGCGTGACTCCTCTCAAGAAGTCGCGCTCACTTTTCCAAAGACTTGGTATCAAGAGTCCGGTGGTTCGTTAACGCCACTATTACCGCTAGTTATCTTCCAACTCAAGCAAGTTATTTCTTGCCAACAGATGGTTTGAACTCATCTGGAATGCTTTTCTCTGGTCTAATCATGGTGACTCGTAATCGGTATGTTGGGTTGTTTATCACATCCTCAGCTGGGTGGATTGGCATACTGAGCTGCCCTTTCTCTTACTGCACAGATTCCTTGCTTGGCCTGCTATAATGTTCTCTCTAAACGCCATGTTTAATCAACATCCCGTGCGCTCGAAAGGTGAAATCAGCATTTGGTCAAATCTCATGTATGTCCCCTAGTTGTTACGCTGATACTAGAAGCTTCTTGTCTCACTCACGCAAACAGGTTGTGCATTTCTGCTCTACTTGCATCATATATACCAATGGTAATTATCTCTAGAGGTCCTGCTCCTGGCCCTTGAAATAATGTGTAAGCTTAATCTGAATATACCTTCCAATTGGACACCACACAATGTCTCACATCTAGCCCTCCAAACCTATCATAATTCCTTGGTAGCTTCCACCTTGAATTTTTACTTCATCCTGTTTTGAAATTTGACAGCGAGGGAAAATAGACTACATATTGACACGATATATCCTTAGCAAGAATTAAAGGTGAGTGCTTATTCAATCCACTTGACTCATTTGTGAGAAATTGATCAACGTGGTATTTACTATGATCTTCGTAGCAGATGGGAACTTGCCGTATTTTACAGATGAACGTTATGGCTGATGTCTGCAATTAGATTGAGACCCGTTCTTCATGATCATTTCGTCAATCACATTTCAACGCATTGTATCGTGACTTGATGCACATTTAAATCAGGATAGATAGATTTGAAGAAGAACCATTATCCATCACTTACGTGAGCGCTAACCGATACCATCACTGACCAACATTCAAGATTAAATGAAAACCGAGGCATTCAACCCAGTGGTAAAATCAAGCACACAGATCCGCTGGTCATGGGAGGCACTGTGACTGGTGTTCAATCACTGGTTATGCAAATCTAGAGTAGGTACCAACCTCACAATCCATCCAAGGTTGAATTTCACGTCAAAGATGTGGCTTGTATGAGCGTACTTAAACTCTCGAATGAGTCTCCCTGGCATGAATACAACTCAAGGCATTAAAAGTCAAATGAATCTTGTCACCTACCACTGTATAGATCCCATACCTTGACTACCTTGTCATAGCTAGCACTCAACAGACGCCCAGTTTGCGGGTCAAATGATATTGCTCGGACGAGGGCATTGTGTCCAGCAAGTACCATCAAGCATTCCCCCGTACGTGCATTCCATACCCTGATATTGCAATCATTCGAACCTGATACAATGAGGCTGTCCTACAAACCAATCAATCTTGTGAGACACTGCACAAGCAGATACGAAATTACCTTGAAGTCGATACAGGCCAAACCCCGGTCATGACAATCAAAGGTCCTCAAGCGCTCGCCGCTCTCAATATCCCATAATATCATCTTTCCATCGCCACTCGCGCTGACCTAGAAACTACTCAGCAATCAAATCTGCTCACAATGCAACGAACCCACCACTCGATCGTTTTGAAGCCCGATTGCATTGACAGGTCCCTCGTGACCCCGCAGCACTCGATATACTTCCAGTGTCTTCCGATTCCAGATTCGGATGACGGTATCTTTTGAGCTGTGGTTAATGTAAGAAGCTCAATGGTGTGCTAAGGAAATCAGAGGCGATTTTACCAGCTGACAATCCATTGACTGTCTATCCTCAAATCAAGAACACCACCGGTATGTCCTCTTAAGATAGCGACAGGATCCGCGACAACCCTTCTGTCTAGGTCATCCTCTCCTTCAAAGGTAATTCCATCAAACTCTTCTGTATCCAGACTCCACACACATATCGTACAATCGCTACTTCCCGTAACCATAAACCCGGTCCTGGTTGAAACCCCGTTCAGATTCGCCTCCATCTCTACACCCGTCGATAGTATCAGTGACATCTCATCTTTTTGCATCTGTCCACTGAGTGCCTCCACAGTATCAAGATCCCAATCCTTCTCAAATTTTAGGCACAAGACGCTACCAGAATGAGCGCCTGCGAAGGTACCCAATAACCTTCCTGTCTTGAGACTCCAGGCCATGATGGTACGATCTCGTGAGCCAGTTATGATTCTTTTGGAATCAAACTCAACACAATAGACGCTTATAGAGAAAAGTCAGCTCAGCAAGAGATCAGATATTTATAATCGGCATACCTGTCTGTATGACCCCGAAGTTCCCGTGCTTCGGGTTCTCGTCTATACAGAACGTCCATATTCACAGGTTCCGTTTGAGAAGCGGGGATTACCCTTCTGTTCAGTGTCTTTCCAGAAGCTCTCTCAAGGGTTGCAGAATTGGGCAAGTGAATAACAGGACTACTTGCCGTAGAGTGGAAAGCGTCATTTCCCACTCTCAAAAGCCCTGCTGAGGAAAGCGACCTCGATCTCGTTCCTCCACGGGAATACATAGTCCTACCTGTCTCGCGACCACGTTGCGATTCCTGTGGTGATAGTATGGGAATCTGGGTGTAGGAGTTCCCTAGCCATCTCCTTTCCAATTCCAGTCTGTCCAAATAAAGTTTCTTCCAGTCAAATTGTAACGGGAATTTGTGTTTTGGATGACAAAGCACCTTGGGGACTAGGTGAAGTACTAACGATGATGACTGTGGGCATGTATTCGCCGAGGTACTGCATTTCGAAGAAGCCGTAAACCTGAGTGTCTGAGCCTTAGGTATGAGTTTCCACCGATGTCGCTTCAACTGACGACCAGGCGAATCAACTGATAAATCTTCCTCAGGGTTCTTCAGATGCGTTTGGTCCGCCCTTCTAAGGTCAATGGTCCATCTTCCCAAAAAAAGGGTATACCAGACAGAATTATTGCTTGCGAGATGCCGCCACGAGCGTGAGACAGCGAGACAAGCAAGTATAGCGCGTAATGCTATATTAGACTCTCCCTCGGTTTCATTCGACAAAGGATCTAGTTCTCCTGCTCCGATCACGAGGTGTCTATCGCGGCGTATAGGAGGAGGAGCAACTAGTTGAAGAATGTAGACAGCGAGTTCCGGTGGTAAAGACCGCAAAATATCGACACCAGTCACTGCCCGTACGTCGACGAAGCAAGCTTCATCAATAAGCTCTCCTTCTTCTCCGTCCAGTGGCGCTAGTTCACTGAGATTGGTGTCTCCTACAGATTCTGATATGTGAATAGAAGACTGAGCTCTGTTCTTGCCCTTGTTGAGTTTTCCATGATTGCCATTCCAGAGAAGAGGTGAGTGGCGGCCAGGAAGAGATTGGCTGTTAAATAGCTGAGTCGGCAAGGAGATTGATTGAGAGAAGACCGTTGGGGAACCGGTGGGAGAAGGATTGATGGAAACGAGGGAAGGTATAGAAGGTGAGTTAGTACTAGGGTTGCCAAACAATGCTTTCCCCGGAGATGAGAGTACATCCCAGATACGTGGCAGAAGAGTCCTGATAGGATTCGAATGTTGGTTCATATTTGGCAAAGAAATAGATTCTGTAGGATGGTTGAGACTCAAGAATGAAGCCCCACCAAAGCCAGAGCTTGTGTAGTATGTGCCACCACTGGCACTCATGCAGGCTGCCGAAGATTGTAAGCCAAATCCTGCAAAAGAAGGGGACATGGAACGACGATGGGCATAAAGAAAGCTGCATGGTATGGGTAGGGTAGGCGCATAGTCACCTTCTAAGTCCTCTACACCAATAATAGAGTATTCTGTAGTTGAAGCAGGAGATGGAGGTCGTGGTCGATGTGGATCAACCTCTTCTCCTTCGCCATTGTCAAGGTTGATGTGCGACAATGTTTGTACGTCGGCGGTCGTGAGATAAGGCGACCCAAGCACTGAGTTTAGCTTGTACGAAAAATGTGGATTACTTGGGTATTCATGAGTTAAAGAGTGGCCCACTAGATGATGTTTGCTGAACTGTGTCTGTAGTGTGAGAGCCGACCCTGATGCTCGACGGTGATGCAGTGGCACTGGACCCTGAGGAGAGCTGCATGTATTCTTGGAGTACTTATTAATCGGCCTCTTCTGTGAAGATATAGAGTAGGTTGAGGGCCCTGAGTCCTGGGTAGACATGGTGGTAGATTGGAAACAAGTACTCCTGAGCAATAATTAATAAGTTATGACGCAGCCTCTAATGATCCCGTGATTGCATCATCATCATCACACACACACCGCTACTTGCACGTTTTCTTCATCCGCTCTTTTGAGTTCAGAGTATCACTGCGTCGAACCTCCACTTTGAGCTTGTTCTAACACCCTGTGCACCTCATACATCGGCTCTTGGGATCTACAATGACGCGAAACAAACGTTCTAGTACTTTCGCCTCATCCTCTTGAAGGAACAGTAATGATGGATATGTTGTATGCGTCCTTATAATTCAACGATTGGAGCTGAAACTTGTGCTACTGTACTCTGGTCCTGCTTTGTGTTTCACCGACTACAATGGCCCAAACACGTCAGGCCTTTCAGTTTCAAAAACCATCAGGAAACACGTGCGGTTTCGAGATGCTATTTGTGCCGTCACAGGGCACCTGATCATGAGTAAACAACTCTCTCCTGAGATACATAATGGTGAAGATGAACCTGGTATCGGCGTAAACCATCCTGTGCCTACATTACAAATTTCTGGGTTTGATCAATTTGGGTAGCTTGTGAAGAATTGTCAGTATAGAAATCACTGCATGGCAGGTAGATTATAAGTTTGGCTCGAGAGCCATTCGTTGCGATAGTAGCGCTTTCCAAACTCAGCGTGTCTCTAGGGACCATTACTGATGACGCAATTCCCTTTTGGGCTGGGAGGCAAGTTCGTAATTCATTGAGCACAGTTGACAATTCTTTACCAGGGTACGCTATGACAGAACGTCATTAAGATCTGCCTATATTCTGAATGTATATCAGCCTGACACCTGAATGATTCCAATATTGGATCTATCATAAACTAACAAGACTCGCTGTGTAGTCCTGGCTTCTATACCTCATTAGATGTGAATGTAGTGGGTGTAGTAGACAGGTGTAATGTAGGATTTCATGGTTAAAACCTTGGCTCACTGATGTGAGAACTTCCTGATTTACCTCACAAAAAAGAACACGAGGTCTCGGAGGGATACATATATCGGAATCACGAAAGAAAACAGTCGTAGAGGTAGTCCCGATGGGATGTCATCAGTGTATATGCTTCTTTTTTCTCTTTAAACCAATGCTTCTAAACTAACGTTCCTGTATCCTCGTCTTTGGAACATGTCTTGTACGACAGTGTATTGGTGGACGCGGTAGAAACGAAGGTCGTCAATTAGGAAGGGGTTTTAGTTGCACGAGCCATCATGTTACGTTCAGCTAGCAGGTTGTGACCACCTTCTCTAGAGTTCAAGATGGGCTGGTCTAGGTTATAATGCAGGGGACGTTCTCAGATCGGCTCAGCTTACATGGTCACTCATTCTCTTTCCAAGAACGAACATTCTCTCCGTTTGTCATAAGAACACATAACTGATTGTGATAAGAGTACTAGTGAAGTTGAACAACTGATATAACTATGTGACCTGTAACCCACTCAAAAAATAACAAATGCAATGCACGACACAATCAACGCAACAAATTCGCCGATCCAGATGATTCAGATAGAGATAAATATCACGATATTAGTCGCTGACGATTTCCAGGCCCGATCAAAAAAAAGAACGTCTGTACCCCGGGAAATCGGGATGTCAATCCTCGCAGAGCGGGCGAGGCGGCACAACCTGGAAGGCAAATCAATGTCAGTTCCTAATCGATTTCGAATTCACGACTGACATTATACATGTATGTCATCCAAGTATCCTGCAGTCGACTATCGTCAGCTGCAATGTCTCTTAGAACAATCCCAGGGGTAAATGGCTGGTGCTGAGATCCCTGTCGCATATGGTCTTGGCCTTGAAGCTGTCCCTGGTACTGCCGTCGATACTCCGTTTCGGGGTACTGCTGTGCTTGTTGGTGTTGATGATATTGCTGTTGCTGCTGATCAAGTGTGTGGCTCGAGACACTAGGCGCAGCTGCCCAATACTGAGAATATGTTGCCGGGGTATACGATTGTTGCTGTTCGTGTGGAACTTGATGCGATTGTGCAACATAGGACACTTGTGAGGCACTGACCGGCCCATCATATGATGTGACAGGTTCTCCAGACGAAGGCACGTTTACTGTCTCCCTTGGGTCAAGATATTGCTGTGGCGATACGACGTTTAAAGTTTGGCCGTGCATCGTTGCTTGTGGTTGATGTTGATATTCGGCTGCCTGCGGGGGTGGTGCAGGTTGGCTAGGATGATAGATCGCATCATGACCACTCGTGTGCGGTCTCAAAGACGAACGTCGTGACTGAACCTCAGGTGGAGGTTGCAGTTTCCCTTGGTCACAATATCCATCATACTGAGCTTGTGGGTGCTGAGAAACTTGGGTGCTCGGATAACCAGCCTGAGTTGGAGGGAGCACCTGATACTGCTGCGTCTGCTGGCATCTCTCATACTCCCTTGCCTGTCTGTCCAGTTCCAGGCGCCTTCGTTCCTCTTCTTCTCTCCTTCGTTCAAACTCTATCTGTTCCGTCTGGTGATATCCCATCTGCATCTGTTGTTGCTGCTGTTGCTGGTAGTCCAGTTCCCGTTGATATACCTCCATCTCCCGCTGATAGTCCATCTCGTTTCGCTTCTGATACTCGACAGAATCTGTCCCATTTTGCATCTGCATTTGCACCCTACGCTCTTCGTCCTCTCTAGCCATCCCATTCAAGTTATAATGCTCGTATCCTATTGCCCCAGGAACCTCCTGTCTCTGATGTGGTGGCGGTATAGAAGTGTCCACGGCCGCTTGCACAGCCTGATTATTGATATCTCCTTCAAATGTATGTCTCCCATTGGTCAAATTCGGATGCAAAATCTCAAACGGCGGATTCCGGTTCGGCTGATAGTGCTGGGTGACTGATTGTTGCTGTTGCTGAGTTTGCTGCTGGATTTGAGGTGCTGGACCGCCGTATACATCATGGCTCAGTGGACTATGTCCGAAATCTTGTCCTGGTACCTGTAGATATTGGTGATTACTCGTCCGCATATTATTCGGACTTGGGCTCGATGAAGAAATCAAACTCCCTGCAAGAGATAATAAATCTACATCTGTCGAAAACACCAAACAAAAGAGCGATCCGTACCAGTTGATGCAACTCGTCTCAACCCACCATTTTGTGGAACAATAGGTGAACAAGTCGCGACTGTATGTGTTTTCCCTCCGAAAATCTCCATTTCATTCTTTTCTTCATCTGTTCTGGAAGGTTTCATTATATCATTTGGTATGCTCGGCGGCAAGCCCCTCGCATGATCGTCGAATGACTTTCGTGCCTTTTTCTGAAGCCTCTTCAAGATCGGCTAGAAACGAGCAAACACTTAGATCCATCACAAAAGAAAAAAAGAAAAAAAATCAAGATAATAAAACATATCGAAGGATCACTTTCACCTCCCAGGGGATTTAGGAGAGAGGAATATCAAATTGTCAACATTATTTGTTCCTGAAGCAGAACAAAATTGAAATCAAAGATAGGCAGTAGAAACTCACCAGAAACTTGACAGCCCTCCCACCGTAGCTGGCTGCACGCTCAAATAACTCACATGCATGATCCAGTTCGACCATGGCGGTATGGGCAACTTGACATTGCTTGGATACATGTGTTGCAGCCGATGCCAGCATGACCTGTGAAATATAAAGCAGTCAGTGAAAAAGTAAGGTAGGGGAACATGAAGCCAATCTATCATGCGCTTGTGACTAATATATCCAGACAAGAGAGGACAAAAGGGATCAGAGGTCAAAATGGGAAAAGTTGGAGTCAAATAGGGACAACTTGGTAAATGGCAAAGAATAGGAGTAAGGATGAGATGAGATTGCAAAGGCACCAGGCACAGTAATCAGGATTCACATGAAGATCAAACAGTACTCACTGTAGCACTAAATCCATGTGTCCACAGCACCCAAAACCTCACAATCTGTCTAGGAAACAGCATAAACTGCTTTGTCACAGACCGCAGAATCGTACATGCGCTTTTGTACCCAGCTGAAAAGCTGGGTCCGTACTGGCTCTTCATAGGATCAGCTGGGTGTGTCTCAATCGCATGTGCATAGAAACATCGATGAATATATAATAGTGCTGAAACACCACACATCAGTATTGTATCCAAACCCTTCCTTAAAATCATATGAGGAAGAAAAAACATACTCAATTCTCGATAATTAATTGGCATAAACTGACTCATCGTCTCACCAAGACCTAAACCTACACAAGGTCCCTCTCCTGTGCTTTCTGGGTTTGAATCAAGACTTGCCAGGCTCAAGTTCGAGTTCATGGTTAAAGTAAGAGCCTGCTGTGCATAAAATGGTAGTTCCATACTGCGAACTTTACGGTCCAGGTCACAGATGATGGCATACTTGGGTGCGCGCGACGTTAGTGTCCCCTGGACTACGGCCGAAACACACTCTGCACCGAAGTGCGCTTTCCAAAATGGGACTGAACAAGGCAATGTGAGTGAACGGTACTATAACAAGCAGACCGTGAGACACACAGCTGGGTTGGATGCTTCCGTCTTGTGTCATTGATGAATCCGGATCTTGGGGTAACTCGCAGTCAACGAACGGAAGGGAGAATGTTGCTAATCGTCCCGTAGCCAGACTCTATACCAATAATGAACATTGAGGTAGCGCACGGTAATTGTCATAATACAAGGCATACCTGCCAACAATCTGAAATGAACAGCTCCCAGAACAACGCCCGTCGTTTCTGTACTTCCGCAGGAGATAATTTCCACCTTGCGCAATCACGATCTATGTGCGTCACCTATATCACCGGACTGGGACGAACGAGATAGACCATTACTTACGCAAGCCCACCTAGAAGTCCGGCGAACTCAGAATGGTAAAATAGTCAGGGAAGAAAGTTGACTTACGCTCTGTGCCAATTTAACAGCGAGACCAAAGATGCCCCACGTTCTCTCAACGCTCCCATCTCTAGAACAAATCCCTTCATAAATCGCCATCAATGACAATGTCTGTACCGTGGACACACTCGGAGCTCTCTCCAACACCGGTTCCAACACTAATGCAGCTTTCGTCAGCTGGAAAAAATCCTCGGAAACAGGGTTTTCTGGTGCAGGCGGTAAGTTGACATCCGTCAATGCACCGAAACAGAATATCATGAAGAGGAGAGCGAGATCATGTGCTGATCGCGAGGGTGATGACTGTTGATGAGATGCCTTAGCGTGTATAGTGGCAGAAGATGAAGATGAGGAACTGGTGCAGGATTCAGGTGATGCAGTATCAGTCACTACCTGTCCTTCATATCCTTGAACATAGCCTGGAACTGGACCATCAACAAGACCGACAGGCCCAACCGGCGACCCACCATTTGAGAAACCATCAGGTGTCAGTCCCCTTGCCTCAAAATACCACAAGGGCAGCATTTCATCGAAGAGTTGCACCTTGGTAACAGCACCGAAAAACCAAGGTGCCTGTTCTAAATACAGCTGACTTAACTTCCAAGCTTCTTCCCATTTGGGCAGGAAATTTAGAAGGTAGTCCATGTCAACTGGGACGGTGGAGTTTCGACGGAAGGTGCTCGGACTGAAGGGAAAAGATGCATTGAGAGATGCTATAGCTGAACGCGGGGGATCTAACGGTGCCTGAGAGGAGTTGGGGGAAGCAGAATAGAAGTAAACATCTGGAGAGGCGGGAGAGTCTTCTGATTTTTCACCCTAAGCAGCAATCAGAATGACTTGAGACGTAAAGAAGACGGGAGAGGAACCCACAATCAATAAACTCTGTGAAGGAGGAAATTACGTCAATAAATCCGACCTCTGTTCTGAGATGCTTACTGACCTCAGACCCAGCACTTCTACCATAGAACATTGACGCTCCATCATTGCTGATAGCCAAAGTCCCAAACGCATCAATCACATTCTCACCATCTCCGTCTCCAGCCGTAATGGTTCTCCCATCAACCTCAGATCTTGCTTGTTGGGCTTTGGCACCCTCTTCAATGGCGGCATGTAATTCGATGGAAGACTTAATATTCATGAGGTCGCGTGAGAGGAGTGGATGTGGTTCGGACGATATGCTGGATTGCAGGCTTGCAAGAGCATCTTCGAGTTGGCGAATTCGGTCAGACATTTCAGAGATCTTCTGATGGAGCTTTTCAGTGTCTGCCAACACGAACCTATTAGCATAGAGTGAATCCTTAGTACAGCAAAGAGAGATGGCAACAAACCTGGTCCCTTGGCCAGTGATCAAGCTCCCATTGGGGCAGATGGCAGCACAACCTCGTCGCTTGCAGCTGTAGATATGGGAGCGTGATTGAGATGGCGATTGGGCACCCAAACCAGAAAGCAACTCACCTGGCACAGGGCACAGTCTTATCACACTTTAATTTTAATCTACGTCTGATTGAGCACAAGTGATCAATGACTGGACTGAGAGCACGAACCGTCTACACTCTGCACACGAAAGTGCACCTGTTGGCCGTTTAGGAGACAATCAGTTGGCCGGGTATTGGAAATGATGGGCCACATACCCCTAGCACGCTTGGCTTCCTTGTCCAAGGTTTTGAGCTGTGTATTAGCATCTTTCCTTGAGCCTACTGGTGGCATGGCAGAAGGATTTGTTGCGTTGCTGCTCACAACCAAAGAGTATGGAAAGAAGAGAGAAGCATTAGAAAGGGAGAGTAGTGAGGCATGTAGAGACTCCGATTGGGGTTAAGCGCCTTCTCGACACGTGCCTGGCCTCGAGTTTCGAGTTACGACCTGACAACTAGTCCCTCTGTATTTCCACCGGCTGAGAGAGGAAAGATCCGTCCTGTACGATGGAATATACATCACTCACTTGTTCAGCGCTTCTTGTGCTGATCGATTCTATCCAGGATCTTGGATGTTGGTACGAGCTTTTGACCAAACGTGGTTCAGTACTATATTCCATCAGAACCCTGGCCGTTGAGCTTCATGGGAGAGCTGATACACTTTAACTATTTTGGATATGCTGAAGCCACCAAGTTAGACCCAACAAGCTCTGTACTAGTATGGTCAGGACCCCAGAGGACCTAGCAATAAGGGACAGTTGGCATATGGTGTTTCTCGGTAATTAGTCACAGACACGTTACACTCGGCCTGGTTATCCTCAAGGAAATGGAGACGTTTTCCGTCTCGTGAGCGCATGTTGGATGTAAGCTTCCAAAATAGAGGTGATGTTAATGGGATAGTTGGGACGTACAGAATGTTCAATCAATAATAAGACACGAATTAATACATGATTCTGTAGCCTTGTGTCAACGTAATTGTCTTGAATGCTGTACGGACGTGTTTCACTTGCGTCTCAGTCCTGTGACGGATGGTCATACTATACTCAAAGCGGAGTGTACATTATGCTCATTTGCAATTTAAAATTACCACCGGTGCTTGTGATCTCAGGATGATCCTACGTTTGTCGACTGGGACATTGACATATTTTGACAGTTGATGTCGGGTTCACGGCCAGCCAAGTGCCACCCCAGAATTCATCCGGGATATGACTCATGTTAGCCGATTGGTGAGAAATATTTCGAGTACCCCATTCATCTAAGTGGCTCCTGGGATTTGGTTGGTGTTCTGACCTTGACGTGGGCACTCATTGAAGTCGGACTCTCTGTCGACCAGCATATCTTAAACTACTATTTCTATATTTTAAACACCATCACCTCGCTACGTGGACGGTCCAACGGCTACAGGATCTTCAAGAAGTTCAATTCCAGATTACTGGATTCCATTATCACTCGAGATTGGAGACGGGGAACTCATCATTTTATGTGTGCTTGCGGGAAATTAAACCTATCTCATGAATACAAACTATGAGTATTTCATTTCTCACTTAAGCCAGAACTCTTAACTGATAGTACAGTGTCTCACCTTCCAGTTAGGTAAATTACTCAGTATGGCAATGATAGAAATTTATCGGGGCAATACAAAGTTGAAATGACATCATCGCTACATAAATTTAATGCCAAGACCTGCCATATATAGACCAGATACATTACCAATCATGACCGTAAAGCTGAATACAGACCACAGCGACTCCTAATTCTTGTGCAATGATTTTCTCAAACTGATGAAAATCCGGACCCGGCGTAGGAAATCGTATGACAATCAATATGGGATAGAAGCTTAGAATATATTTCCCACAACCACCGACAGCCCGGGATGGAATGCAAGGAATACTTTAGCACTAGTTGAGGTCTGATTTTCCCATCTAGCCCATTGACAATAAGAATCAGCTAGCTAGCGCACTACAATTTCCTATAAGACTCGAAAGGACCCTGATGGGCATGTGAGAAAGGGTATAAAAGGGTATAGCTTGCCCCTGATGAATTTGGAAATACTCCACTCGACACTCATTACCTATCATTCTTCATATGAAAATAGTTGCACCATGTAGTACTCCATTCCATTCTACTTCTTGTTCCATTGTTCCACAGGCAAATGAGGAAAACGCTTTGTGGTGCCTATGACTCTTAATGACTACATATCCATTCCATCAGATGATGCAGGAATCAGCTAAAATTGCAGGCCGTGAGTTCTTTGAAACCGTGTGAAAAAAGGATCTTCCTAAACAAGGGTGCACCGGCTGATTCAGGTATGCATTGAGATTCATGCAGATCTGATGGATCTTGAGTTGTTTTTGTTATCAGCAACAAATGTCAATTGATAGTCAGTTCGTTATTGTTTTGTGAAGGATCTGAACCCAGTCTACGAATTCACAAAAACAGCGAGAAGAGAACGAAAAAATCAGTCATTCGTGTCTTATTCCATCTACACTGGCAGAATCCCATCCACCGAACCACCCGCCAACCGCGGCACCAGTCGATTTCCTGCCTTGATCCTCTTCATATATCTCGGCGTCACTTGGAACTTCGACCTCTTCGAACCGCGCACTTTCACCACTGAGAGACCTGCTCCTGACACGATCTTTTCGTCTTAGGGCATGCACGATCGAATCCGAGGAACTCCTCGAGGACGCTACTGAACCTCCAGGTAGGTCTTCAATCACCCTCACAGGGACCTCATCATCATTGGGTTCAGCTTCAAGTTGGTGTCTTCGATCAGCCGTCATGCTTCTTCCAGATGCTTTGTGGGACTGTGTAGTACGCGAACGAGACGAAGGTGGAGTAGTGAGGACATTTGTACCGGGTCGTTTATTAGTGCCAGCACCTAATTCAGATTGATACTGTGCTTGAGCACGTGCAACGCCAATGAGTGCTAATCCGCCCGCGAGGATGTTCGGTCCGTGCCTGCCCCATAAACTCGAGAAGAGTTGCACAGGCGCTCCCAATATATTCCCTAGACTGTTTGGTTGTTCCGAATCGATACTCTCCTCTTCTGGTTCTCTCCTTGAAGAATTTGTGGTATAGGAAGGTGCTTGTCCCCCCATAGCAACGGCAGCCTGATCCCACAACATTCTAGCACGTTGTCGTAAAAATGAGTATAAACGAGCTTTCAAACGTGCAAGTGTAGTGTCAATTTCGGTCTCATGTGTTCGGAAAAAAGGCTGGAGATGTGTTTTGTATAGGTAGGAGGAACCTTTAGTCTGTGGAAGCGCGATGTACAGGAGGAAAAGGGTCTTAAGTATGTAGTAGAACGGTATCCTACGACCGTGTAAGGCGTCAGAGAGTCACTTCCGGTGAAGAAATGAAGGTGCATACCACGAGATTGTCCATTCTGCAACATACTCGACGCCGACGACAAAGCCAAGGACAGACCAATACATCAACCATCTTTCCAACTCCTCTTCAGAAGCTGGGCGTTGACTTAGAACTTTATACGATGCATAACCGGGATACAAGAAAGCAACCATCGAGCTGTTTTGTCAAAAGATCATTCAGTTTTTCTGACCTCATGCCGAGATGACTCACCTAATTAGTCGAGAGGTGAGAAAGAACAACATGAATGATACACTTGCAATACGATGCTCAATTGCCTATAGAAAGAGAATAGCGATTAGGTGGTGTAGTTGTCAGTCAAAAGCAGCAGCATGGCAGAAACAAATAAGGAGCAGCTGAACCCTTCAACAAATGACTGGATGACGTAATCGAAACATGCCCCTGCGTGAACTAAACTGCGCAGTTCCAAGGTCAATATAATTACACTTTACCATGCCGAAATTAACAAAAACATAGGGGAAATGCCGGGAAGACGAAGTAAACAGAGACTGACAATGCGTAAATCTCATCGGACTACTGCCACCTCCAAGTACCGTCAGGATGAGGACGGAGTGACCGTGCTAGATGACGCAAAGTGGAAAACTCTGACCCCATATGGTCTTTGTATTAGTATGGTCCTGACCCTAATCCTTTCATAAAAGTCTGAACTGCTGTATCAAGTCAATGATGATGACGGCACAACGTACCAATTCAAGCGTGGTGATGTGTACGTCTCGTTTCTTCTGCATGCACCTCACAACCTCTGACGTAAAATGTACCCCAGAACAACAGTACTTCCACGACACAAAGCTCCAGGAGAACACATCGAACCACATGAGTATTGGATTGGGAAGATTCTTGAAATTCGTGCCGATGCTGAGAGTGAAGACTCTCGCACCGTATGTGTGTCCTCGTTACGATGATACGAGACTTATTTGCCCTCCCAGATATGGGCAAAGGTTCAATGGTTTTATGATGCTGAAGAAGCCGCCAGCATAGTCAAATCTCTGTAGGCCTTGCTCTTCCTTTTTCTTTGCAGAACCAAAGGGTAGCGATATTCAAATTTCAGCTAGGGACACATCTCATATCGGCAGATTCGAACGCCTTCTGTCTTCTCACTGGGACTTTGTGCTTCCACAATCCTTCAATGCAGTTGTCCCTATGCATGTACTTCGTCTATACCCTTTCCTAAAGCACGAGAGATCGCGTGCAAAGAGGCTTACACTTGGTATGGGACGGCATGTGAATGCAGAGAAGGAAGCTATTGTCACCACGAACACCGTTGCCGCAGATGGAGAGTTCGAACTGGAACCAGGATTGGAAGATCAAGTACCTATAGAACCAGATATGTTCTATTGGAGGTACACAATTGACATTGATCGAAAGAAAATCAGCGTTAGCATTTAATCTCCGTGTTATCTGACCAAGGTTGTGATTTGATTCCGTATTACAGCCTGAACCAGGGTTGTCATCATGTCTCTGCTCACTACCATATTCACCCGATGCGACCTCTCTCTTGGAAGGTGTCATGTTGTTCTGCCCTCGACAGATATGTCGTACTCCATTCCATGTTGGTTGTTTACGAGATGCTAAAAGTGTTTGGGTACCTGACGATCAGGAGGTTCAACATTCACCTTCAAAGTCGAGTGCCAGAGGGCGAAATGCCGACCGAAGGCGCAGAAATAGGAATAGACAGGGCAAGGGCAAGGGCAAGGGCAAAGGGGTGGAAAAAATCGAGGAGAAAGAGGTCCTCACGTGCGTGCAATGGTTAACACCACGCGCAATGCAGCGTATAACTTGCACACCCAACTCAAGTGACTCGCTTGATCTATTGTCCTTCTTTTCTCCTTCCCCGACTATTAACACACCTACCTTTCATAAAAATCATCGACGAAAATCAGATTTTTCGACTGCATCCCCGTCCTCGATCATCTCTCTCCTCCAACGTGTTTACGCACGTCAAATTCAGCGACACCGTGGTTCATCGATGACATCTGAACGTTTTTCAACGCATCCTGTACCAACGATGTCTGGTGGTAGCTGGATTGAAGTGGAGGATCCATCAGTCGTCGCAGAAAACGATTTTGACGTTGATGTGTCTTTGCAAAGTGATACCTCTGCAGATGATTGCATTTGTGAAGATATCAATGATGATAGTTTTGTCAGTGAAAATGGCAATGGCAACATTGGCAGCTCTTGCCTGTCTCGAGATGCAACGCCCCAACTTGCGGCATCTAAAGTAGTCTTGAAGCCAAGATCCAAATCAAAACTCAGACTTCAATCGCAAACTACAGAAAACGAGAAGTCGAAGCAAGTCCAAGTTGAATCTTCTTTTTCTCCAATAACAACAATTTCTTATGATAAACCCCTTCAGATGGAACCCTTGACGCCGGTAACTCTGCTCGCCACATTGTTCCTCCTTCCCTCGCCTTTTCCGCCCAGCTATGCGGCTGCTATATCTTCACAATTTACCACCAGCGCTCCTCCTTCCCTCACTCCAAATACCTCTGGTAACATTGTTGCTTCTACTCTTCCGACATCAGTGGTCTCACCAGCGAAAGCAGCAAAATCAGTCCCGAGTCCTATGGATACCTCCTTTGATATGGCAGTTGATTCTAAAGATTTATTGCTCTTAGCTTCACAACCTCTCATACGAGGAGCGGAATATATCCCAAACCTTGGTCCCACAGGGAATGTGAACTTGGTTCTAGCTGCGAGGAGATTAATTTGGAAGGCATTGAGTGCCATTGGTCGGCTCGAGCTATCTTCAAATGCGAGTGTAACTGCTCCAGGACTGAAGGAACGCAACCAAAAGTCAAAAGCGAGATCTAATTTTGAGGATGGTCACATACATCAAGACGAACGTGTATTCGACGAAGCACAGCAAGATATGTGTGATGCCGAAGACTTTCTCAGGGTCTCAGAATGTCTGCTTTCAGTGATAGGTAACTGGAAAGAGAGAATGACAGAAGATGAAAAAGTGTTACCTCCTAGCGTAGAGGTAGACGATGGGATCATAATTGAAGAGGGATTGATTGATGATGACGAGTTTCTGAGTGGCGTTGGTAAATCAGATTATGTGGTTGTTGAAGAAAAGAAGAGGAAGGAGGATGGTGATGGAGACGTTGAGATGGATGATGGAATCGCCTATGAGAGAGAAATGGAGGAGTTTGGGTCGCTGGGGTCAGGAAAGAAGAGGAAGCGATCGGACGATGTATTTAAAGGTGGCCTGCGGAAGAAAGGAAAAGGGGAAGAGAAACGAGAAGAGCAAAATCTCACATTGGAGGACATCTTGAGAGTCGATTGGGCGTGCCCTTCTTGTGGGAATTTACTTTGACGGGTCCGAATGTATATGTGCAGTGGATCTATCTTACCTTTGGCTTTCACATCTTAGGGTATGTTTCTTGGGAGCAATTTG